>Ga0193733_1000325_pt1 | contig 16484 bp, 13 predicted proteins | sample U1s2metaG_FD_145076 | JGI IMG/M metagenome (GOLD analysis project Ga0193733, IMG submission 145076) | Soil microbial communities from a riparian zone of the East river system, Colorado, United States - U1s2 | ecosystem: Environmental > Terrestrial > Soil > Riparian zone | place: USA: East River...
AAAGGCCAGGGCGAACGTGGGATCCTGCTGAACCGAAGACTGGAAGCGCTTCAAGGCCTCGAGATTGTTGCCCCGCCGCGCCAGATCGAGGCCCTCGTTGTACGACCGCAGCGCATCAAGAGAGTTTGAGCTCGGCCGAAAGGATTGGGCCTGAAGCTCCTTGATAACGTCAGACGAAACTGAAAGATTTTGGCGAATCAACTCCGCCAGGCGATCAATCGCGTTGGGGATGTCTTTTTCATTCGCCGCCTCGGTCTTTAGCGGAACGCGACGGTCGCGTTTTAGGTCCTGCAAACTGGCGTCAATGCGAATCTGGTCGCCGAACTTTACGAATTGCCCTGAGACCACGGTGTCGGCATTGCCGGATTCAGAGACATGGCGCAGGTTGTCGGGATCAAGCTGAACGTTCCCGATCAGGTGCAGGTCGCTCAAAATCTGATGCACGCGATCCGGAGAAACTGTACGCAAGCTGGCGGACTGGCCCACGTCGGTGGTCAGCATTTCCGCGATGCTGGAGCTGTACCAGTCCAACCCGGGATCGCCGGAAGCGTTGCGAAAGGGCAGAATGGCCAGCGAAACCACGGGGCCCGATCGGACGGGTGTGGGTGGGAAGAGCTTGTCCCGCATTACGAATCCGGTCAGCGCCAGGGCGAGCACGGTTGCTACTCCACCGATCCAGTGCCACGGAATGGTCTGTCCCCAGGGCCGGCCGCTGGTGGGAAAGTGCAGCGTAGCTGCCGCCCGTCCCCCCTGCCAGGCCTCCAGATCGGCCATGATCTGGGCGGAATTCTCATAGCGAAGCTTGACGTCGGGATCCATGCACCGGCCGACGATGTCGCTGAGCGCTCGAGGGATGGAAGCGTCGTGGCTCGAAACCGGAGCGGCTCGTTCCTGGGTGCGCTTAAGCAGGCTGGCCACGACGCTGTCGGCCTTGTACGGCATCTTGCCGGTTAGCAACTCATAAAAGATCAACCCCAGCGTAAACAGGTCGGAGCGCTGATCTAAATCCTTGCCCAAGGCCTGTTCCGGGGACATGTAATCCATGGTGCCGACCAGGGCGCCGGTCTGGGTCATGCCGTCGCCTTCGAGCGTGCGGGCCAGGCCGAAGTCCATGACCAGAATGCGGCCGGTCTTGTCGCGCATGATGTTTTGCGGCTTCAGATCGCGGTGGATGACGCCCACGCTGTGCGCCGCCTCCAATGCACGGCAGACCTGCAGCATGATTTCTACCGCTTCCTCCGGAGCCAGCTTCTTTTTCTCCTGCATGAGGCCGCGTAAGTCCTCACCCTCGACGAACTCCATGGTGATGAACTTCATGCCTTCAGCTTCACTCAGGTCATAGATCCGGATGACGTTCTTGTGCGTAACCCGAGTGGCCAGCAGCAGTTCCTGTTTGAAACGGTCGATGATGGCTTGGCTTCCGGCCAGCTCCGGCCGAATTACTTTCAGAGCCACCATACGATTCAGTTCGCGGTCGCGGGCTTTATAGACCGCGCCCATGCCGCCTTCGCCCAGGATTTGCAGGATTTCATAGCGCTGGCCGAGGACCGCTCCGGGCTGAAGCATGGACGGGTTGCTCGCAGGCCTTTGCACGCGCGGGGCGGGCGTGGGGGTGGCCGGCCACGGAGTGCCACCGATCAGGGTGGGAGCGTCCGGGCCCATATCCACCAGAGTGGGAGAGTCCGCGGGCTCGCTTCCCGCGGCCCCCGGAACCTTGGCGGGCGAATCCGACAGATTACCGTGGCTGGAGGCGGGGATATCGATCAGAGTCGGAGAATCCGAGGGCGGAACGATGCCTGAACCCGAACCTGGAGCAGAACTGTCGCCCTTTGAAGGTGTGCGTACGGCTGCACCACCTTCGCCAGGGTCTGACGGGTTTGCTTCCGGGCGGCCTCGAGAGGATTCTTCCATCAATAACCTCGGCCCGTGAAGGGGCAATGGAAGCTCTTAAGACAACCCCTGGCATGTACACGAGCCCAACGCGCGGAGCGAACGGGGGGTCAGCAACCCGCGAATTCACAAGTATATAACGTAGTCTCTACGGTGTCAGCCGCCGGTCACTGGGGAGTGAACAGCTGGGTTAACCCGTCTCCAGATCGATAGCCGAGGCCACTTTCCCGGGTTTTGAGCGGGATGCGGCTTGCCGCGACGCCCCGTGGCGCCTGAGATGTATATGATGTGAGAGCCATCGCCATCCCATGAGAGCCATCGCCGTCATACCTGCCCGTCTCGCATCCGCCCGGCTGCCGCGCAAAATGCTCCGCGAAATCAGCGGCCAGCCCTTGATTGGCCGGGTGTATCGCGCCGTAAGTTCCTCGCCCCTGCTGGATGATGTGATCGTGGCCACTGATTCTGATGAAGTTATGGCCGTCTGCCAGCATAACGGGTGGAAGGCGCGGTTGACTTCTGCCGCGCACCGCAGCGGCACGGAGCGCGTGCATGAAATCTCCCAGTCGGTCGCGGCCGATATATATCTGAACGTGCAGGGAGATGAACCGTTGACTCGAACCGAACACATTGCCGCCCTGATAGAGCTGATGCAAGACCCGGCGGTTCAGGTGGGAACTTTGAAGACTCCGGCAGCCCTTGCAGATATCGAGAACCCGAGCGCAGTAAAGGTGGTTACGGACTCGACCGGGCGCTCTCTTTATTTCTCCCGCTCGACCATTCCCCATGATCGCGATGGCTCCCGACCGAACTATTTCAAGCACCTCGGTTTCTATGCTTATCGCAAGAGCGCGCTGGACCACTTTGTCGGCCTGGCGGAGTCATCCCTCGAGCGCAGCGAGCGGCTGGAGCAGTTGCGTTTCCTCGAAAACGGAATCCCGATTTATGTAGCCTTGACTCCCTACGACACAGTCGGGGTCGATACGGAAGAAGATTTGCGCCGCGTGCAAGATATTTTGCGGGCAGAGTGACAACGCCTACTCGGCCCCGCCTAGCCGGTCTGGGTTTGAACTTTTCGACCAAGCCTGCGCCGCCGCCACCCGCCGGGAAATTGCAGGATGCGAATGGAAAAACCACTCCACCCACCTGGAGGGGGTACGTTCGGCCAGGTTTTGTTCTGCCAGCTTGTTCATGGCGGAGATGAACGGTGCCACCGTGGCAATCGAACGGAAGGCGTAGCGGTCAGCCTGGCGCTCGTTAAAGCGAGAGTAGGCGTTTAGCAGCGGCAGCACCAGAAATGAAAGCACGGTGGCGACCAGCATCAGCAATGGCAGGTTGGCGAAATCGGAGAGGGTCTCAAACACGTGCAACCGATCCACCGCATAGTGCAGAACCCAATTGCCTGCCCAGAATCCGACGAACGTGACTGCTGCCTGTACCAGAATGCTCTTAAAGATATGACGGTGTACGTGATGGCCGAATTCGTGGGCCAAAACGGCCTCAATCTCGTCGGGGGAGTAGTTTGCCAGTAGCGTGTCTGCCAGAATGATCCGGCGCGTATTGCCCAGTCCGGTCAGTGCGGCATTCGCCTTCTTGCTCTTTTCCGAAAGCTTCCATTGGTAGACGCCGCGAACCCGCGTTCCCGCGCGCTCGCCCAGACCGACCAGCCTGTCTTTCAATTCCTGGCTTTCCAGAGGCGCAAATTTATAAAAAATAGGAAACAGAACCACCGGAGCCAGTTGCGCCATCAGCACGAACAGTCCCAGAAATGCCGCCCAGGCGATCAGCCACCAGTGCTGCGGCACCTGGCGCATGATGAAATAGAGCAGCTCCGCTACGATCCCGGCCAGGACCAAGCCCACCAGGAAGCCTTTGATCTCGTCCCCTAGCCAGGCACGCAGCCGAAGGTTGGAAAGCTGGTAGCGGTGTTCCAGCCGAAAACTGCAGTAATCGAGGCCCAGGCCGAGCCCTTTCGCCAGCACCATGAACATCAGCACATACAGGAATACGGCCAGGCCGTAGTGCTGAAAAGCGGCTTTGTACGCGACGTCGCGCAGGGTGCCGCTCCATCCCGTGGCTAGCAACCCGACCATCACGACGAGGCCAAGGACAAAGTCGGCGACACCGATCGAGCGCCGGATGCGGTTATAGCGCCGCGCTTCGGGCGAATCGGAGGGGGGAGGGACGAAAGCGGCTGCAGAGGGCATTGCTTATTTAAACGGACTGCTTAGGGTGCCTAACCTCATTATCGTATCGCGGGCGGCGAAATGCGAGACCCGGAAGTCCAATGGCGGTCAGGGTCTTCCGCGCTTTCAGCCATTGCTGCCGGCTACAAATGCCTCCGCCGTCGAGAGAATTTCCCCCACCAGTTCGGGCGATGCCGCCTCGACGTAGACCCGCAGCAGCGGCTCGGTTCCGGACGCGCGAAACAGTACCCAGGGTTCGGCCCCGTTGCCGTTATTGGATGCGTCGAGGAAGAACTTTACCCCGTCGAGCCCTTCTTTCTTCAAAATGGAGTAACGTCCGAGCCGTTTTGTTCCCTCAGCACGCGCCCGCAGGATGGCATTCTGCTTTATTTCTTCCGCAATGTGCAAATCGCGGCGCCCGTAGTAGTGTGGCCCGTACTCCCGCTGCAGATCGGCCACCAGCACGCCGAGAGGCTTCTTCTCTTCGGCCATCACATTGGCCAGCAGCAAACAGTTCAGAATGCCGTCGCGCTCCGGCAGGTAGCGGGAATATCCAATGCCGCCCGATTCTTCCCCGCCCACCACAATCTCACGCTCCATCATGAGGTCGGCAATGTACTTGAATCCGATGGGGCACTCGATCAATTTGCGGCTGTGCTTGGCCGCGATCCGATCCACCATGCCGGTGGTGTTGAAGGCCCGCACCACGTCGCCCGACCACTTCTTCCGTTCCAGCACCCAGCGCAGGAGAACCGCGAAACACTTGTGGGAATCCACGAAGCTGCCGTCTTCGGCAATCGCGCCGATGCGGTCCGCGTCGCCATCGGTGGCTAGCCCGGCATGGCAGCCTTCCTTCAACACCGTCTGCCGCAACATTTCTACATGGGGCTCGATGGGCTCAGGATTAATTCCGGGAAACAGCGGATTCAGTTCCTGACGAATGGCGACATGCTGAATCTCGCGCGACTGGAAGATCTGCGCGAGCACGCCCCGGCCCGAGCCGTACATCGGGTCCACCGCGAATTTGAATTCCGCTTTGGCAATCAGGTCGAGATCGGCGAAGCGGCAAATGGCTGCGATATACGGTGTCGTCAGGTCGACTTCTTCGATCGGGGCTTTCTTGCCCTTGGGCATAGACCCGGCGGCGACTTCCTCTTCAATCACCTTCATGATGGCGGGGGTGGCCGATCCGCCAAACTTTGCCTTGAACTTTACGCCATTCCAATTCCACGGGTTGTGACTGGAGGTGATCATCACTCCACCAGCTGCCCCTTGGCTCTTCACTGCCAGAGAAACCGACGGGGTCGGAACAGAATCTTTTGTAATCCGTACCGGAATTCCCGCCTCGGCAATCGTGTCCGCCGCCACGCGCGCGGCGTGCGGGGAGAGAAAGCGAGTGTCATAGCCGATGAAGACGCCATGGGCAGGGTTCTCTTGCCGCACCAGGTAGGCGGCAATCCCGCCCGCCGCGCGGCGTACGTTGTCGAAAGTAAAGTCGTCAGCGATCAGGCCGCGCCAACCGTCGGTGCCAAATTTGATCATAGATGGTCAGTCTTCCGTCGCCCGTTTTCCGTCGTCAGGAATGCATCGCCCGCTTCTATCGCTTTTCCGGCGACTGTCTGCCTCACACCAGACTACGCAATTTCTTCTGGTCCAGATACTTCACCACTTTTCCGACGTCCTGTGCCTGCTCGCGGGTGGTGATCAGCAAGGCGTCCTCGGTTTCGACCACCACCAGATTATTCACGCCGAGCGCCGCTACAAATTTCCCCGGGGCGTGAATGTAGTTTCCCTTGGCTTCGAGGGTGAATACGCCTTTTCCGGTGATCAGATTGCCGTCCGGCGGATGGCTCTTGGCGGAGTGGTGTTCGTGCAACGCAGTCCACGAGCCCAGATCGTTCCATCCGAAATCGGCGGGATAACAGATAATGTGGGAATCTTGCTTCCCCTTGGCGGAGCGCGGCTCGAGCACGGCATAGTCAACGCTGATGTTTTCGCATTTGGGGTAAAGCCGGGCAAGGGTCGCGGCAAAGTTGCGCGTCCCGAATGTGGCCGCGATTTGCTGCAGCAGGCCGGCGGTGTTGGGCAGATGTTCGAGAAGCGCGCTCGCCAGGGTACGAGCTTTCCAGAGAAACATTCCGCTATTCCAGAAATAATTTCCGGCCTTTACGAATTCGGCGGCACGGGCTGCGTCAGGTTTCTCGGTGAAGCGCGTCACGCCCAGGGCATGGCCCTGAGATGGCGAACCCACTTCGATGTAGCCGTACCCGGTCTCGGCGCGCGTGGGACGGATTCCCAGTACTACAATGTTCTCGCCTGAGGCGGCGATCTGAATCGCACTCTTCAAGACGGTGTGGTACCGTTTTTCGTCGCCGATCACCTGGTCGGAAGGGAACAGGCCGAGGACCGCATCGGGTTCGGTGCGGAGCAGAATGAATGCCGCCAAGCCAATCGCAGGCGCGGTATTGCGTCCGACCGGTTCGGCCAGAATTTGCTCGCTGCTCAGTCGCGGAAGCTGGCGCACGATCTCGCCCCGCAAATGCCTATTAGTGACGACCCAGAAGCGTGCGGGCGAGGCCAGGGGCAGCAGGCGCGCCAGGGTCTGCCGAATCATGGTCTGCTTGCCATCGAGCGCCAGCAGTTGCTTGGCCCGGCGCTGGCGGCTGAGCGGCCAGAAGCGGGTGCCGCGGCCGCCGGCAAGAATCACGGGATGGAAGTTTATTTTCGCCACGAAGTAAAGAATTGAAGACGTCAGATTGTAGATGGCAGAGTGAAAACGCAAATCTGAAATCTGCAGATCCTCAATCTGAAATTTCTCACATTCTTGTTTCTGGCTCCGGCAGTGCGGTTCCGGGTACGGTCGCATGGATAAACTCCGCCGACCACTGGGGCTGCACCTGAAACTCGCCGACGGCGGCGGGCACCACTACCGCGTCGCCTCTGGCCAGCGTTACCGGATTCGTCCCGGGAGATTCGACGATTCCGCAACCCTCGACCCCGACCAGAATCTGAAGCGAACGCTTGCCGGGGTTGTCCTCGGTTCGGAACTTGTGCGGCTGCTTGAGTTCGAACATCTCGACCACAAAGTAAGGCGAGGAGATCAGCGGCGCCCGGCGATTGGTGGAACCGTTCAAGTTGGAGGGCGCCGGCCGGATCACCTTTCCGGATTTGACTTTCTCCTTGATGGCGGCCATGCCTTCCTTCAGATGCAACTCGCGCGGGCGGCCATAATCGTAGAGGCGGTAGGTTGTATCCGACTGCTGTTGGGTTTCCACGATGATGGCGCCTGGACCCAGTGTGTGCACCGTTCCACCCGCGACATAAATCATTTCTCCAGGATAAACGTTAATCCAGTTCAGCAGTTCTTCAGCCCGCTGCTCATGAATGGCTTGCTCGAACTGCTCCTTGGTGGCGCCTGGCTTCAGGCCCAGTCCGATCTGCGTACCCGGACGGGCGTGGGCTACGTACCAGCATTCGGTCTTTCCCCACGGCTGTCCGACACGTCGGGCCGCCTGGTTATCCGGGTGCACTTGTATGGAAAGCTTGTCGTGCGGAAACAGGAACTTCAGGAGCAGGGGAAAGCGGCCGGGATCGGGGGCGGCATCGCCCACAAATTCACGTCCATATTGGGAACTCAGCTCGGCCAGAGATTTACCCTTGAGCGGGCCATTGGCCACCTGGCATGCGTCGCCGGTCAGCCAGACCTCGCCGATCTTCTCTTCAAACTTGTGATGGGGATAAATCGGCGAGAGATCGAGCGTACCCCAAGGCCGCGGGTCGAAGGCGGGCTGCATCGAGAATGGGTACAGTGCGCTCATGCGATGGGCAGCGGGATCACAGCTCCCAAACGAACCCGAGCAATCTCCGCACGGCGCCTCGCCTACAGCGCCGCCAGAAACTTGCCCATGCGCTCCAGCCCGCGATCCAGTTCGGTCACCGTGGTGGCATAAGAAATCCGAATGTGTTCGCGCGTGCCGAAGCCTTCGCCGGGGACCGTCGCCACATGCGCCTCATGCAGCAGCCGGCCCGCCAGATCGGAAGCCGACTTGATTCCGCCCCGCCCGATGAAAGACGCGATGTTGGGAAAGGCGTAGAACGCGCCTTCGGGCATTGTGCACTTCACTCCCGGGATCGCAGCCAGCCCTTGCACCACGTGGTCGCGCAGTTTGATGTATTCGAGACGCATATCCTCGACGCACTGTTGCGGGCCGTTCAAGGCAGCGACCGCGGCTTTCTGCACGATCGAAGTCGGATTCGAGGTGGACTGGCTCTGCAGTTTCTGCATGGCCGACAGCACCGGAGCGGGAGCGAGCGCGTAGCCCAGACGCCAGCCGGTCATGGCGTAGGTCTTCGACAAAGAACCGATAATCACCATGCGCTCGCGGAAGTCCCGTAGCGTTCCCACGGAAAAGTTCTCGCCGCTGTAATTCAGATATACGTAGCACTCGTCGGACAACACCCAGATGCCGCGCTCTGCCGCCAGTTGCACCACCGCTTTCAAATCTTTCGGCGACATCACAGCGCCAGAAGGATTCGAGGGAGAATTCAAAATAATCATTTTGGTGCGCGGCGTCACCAGGCGCGCAATCATATCCGCCGTGACGCGAAACCCCTGACTTTCGTCGGCTTGGAGCAGCACGCAGTTCCCCCCGGCGTAGCGCACGATGTCCTTGAACGACACCCAGTAGGGCACCGGCAGAATCACTTCGTCTCCGTGATCCACCAGCACCTGGATGGCGTTGAACAGGCCATGTTTGCCACCGACCGAGGCCATGCACTCCTCCCGCCGGTAGTCGGATTGGAAGTCGGCTGCATGGCGGCGCACGATGGCGTCCCGCAGTTCCGGCGTTCCGCCGACCGCCGTATACTTTGAGAAATTGTTTTGAATCGCGCTAATGGCAGCCTCTTTCACATGCTGCGGGGTGGAAAAATGGGGCTCGCCCGCTCCGAAATCCACCAGGTCAATGCCCTGCTGGCGCAGTTTGTCGGCTTCGGCGACCACGGCCATGGTGGCCGAAGGCTCAATGCGGTTGATCCGCTCCGTTAGTTTGATGGCCGGGGTTGCTTGGGTAACTGGAGTCATGCTCGTTTTCCTGTTCTTGATTTTCTTGCGTTCTGCAGCTTGATCGCCGGGTCAAGTTTCTCTCTCAGCCTGCGTTCCACAATCTCCGGGACCAGATCCTGGATTGATCCTCCGAGTTTAGCCACCTCGCGTACCAGGCGGGAACTCAGATAGGAGTACTGCTCGGCCGGCATCATGAAAACCGTCTCCAGGTCGGGCTGCAGCTTGCGATTCATCATCGCCATTTGCAGCTCGTACTCGTAATCGCTCAGCGCGCGGATGCCGCGCAAAACGGCACTGGCCTTAACCCGGGCCGCGTAATCCACCGTCAGACCATCGAAGACGTCCACCCGAACATTCTTGAAATCGGAGGTCAAAGCCTCCAGCATCGCCCGGCGCTCGCCCAGACTGAACAAGGGGTCCTTGTCCGGATTGCGCAGGATGGCCACGATCAACTCATCGAAAATCTTGCTCCCGCGTTCGATCAGATCCAGGTGCCCGTTGGTGGGTGGATCAAACGAGCCGGGATAGATAGCGATGACCTTTTTCAATCGTCCTCATTAGTTCCTGACGGAAAACAGGCAGGCTCGGGTAAATAAGATTCTATGCGGCTAGGGCAGGGATGGCAATTATTTTGGGTGAGCGACTCGCCTGGCTTTCGAACTGGTCGATCGCTCACCCGCGAACGTCATCCCGACTCGGGATGACAAATGGGCTGGCCTGACTACCGTCTGGCGGCCGGAACTTTGGCCGCCTCTGGCACTGCACTGGGCATGGTCGTGACGCGAGCCCCCGTTCCTTGCGGAGCCCCCGCAGCCGGGGCTTGTGCCGGGGTCGCAGGGGCAGGTTGTACACCTGCCGGTGTTAATCCCAGATGCTTGCGCACTTCCGCTTCCAGCTTGGCGAAAGTTTCGCCATTGTCTTTCAGGAACTGGCGCGCATTCTCGCGGCCCTGGCCGATCCGCTCACCCTTGTAGCTGTACCAGGCTCCGGATTTTTCCAGCAGATTGCTATTTACCGCCAGGTCAAGCAGATCACCTTCTCGCGAGATTCCTTCGCCGTACATGATGTCGAACTCAGCTTCGCGGAAGGGGGCGGCGACTTTGTTCTTCACCACTTTTACTTTGGTGCGCGATCCGGTGACCACGTCGCCCTCTTTGATGGCGGCAATGCGGCGGATATCCACGCGTACCGAGGAGTAAAACTTCAGGGCGCGGCCGCCGGTGGTGGTTTCCGGGTTGCCGAACATGACCCCGATTTTCTCGCGAATCTGGTTGATGAAGATAAGACAGGTGCGCGACTTGGAAACCGTTCCGGTCAACTTGCGGAGCGCTTGTGACATCAATCGCGCCTGCAAGCCCATATGGCTGTCGCCCATTTCGCCGTCGAGCTCGGCCTTGGGTACGAGCGCGGCCACCGAATCCACCACCAGCACGTCGATCGCGCCCGAGCGCACCAGCGCCTCGGTGATCTCCAGGGCCTGTTCTCCGTAATCGGGTTGCGACACCAGCAGGTTGTCTACATCCACGCCAAGTTTCTTGGCGTAGCCGGGGTCGAGGGCATGTTCAGCATCGACAAAAGCGGCCATGCCGCCGGTTTTCTGGGCTTGCGCCACGACCTGCAGGGCGATGGTGGTTTTGCCGGAAGATTCCGGTCCGAAGATTTCGACCACCCGCCCGCGCGGAAAGCCGCCTACACCCAGGGCGGCGTCGAACGAAATCGCGCCGGTTGGAATTACGGCGATGGGAACGATCTCCTTCGATCCCAGCCGCATGATGGAGCCTTTCCCAAATTGCTTTTCGATTTGCGCGAACGCCAGGTCGATCGCTTTTGTCCGTTCGTCAGCCATAAAAATGCGGCTCCTTTGTGAGTTCTCAATGTATGAAGATGTTGACGGCGTGGATTATACACTGGGGCTAAAGCGAAGAAAAGGCGAATTTACGACTGCCACTAGTGGAAAAAGCCTCCCCAACACAACCCGCGGGGACGAACGGCCGAATTCTAGGCGGTCGGGAGCCCAGCTCCGATCATTCGGCGGTACGCCGGCGCTATCTGGCTGGCCTAATTTTCCTTTCCGGCCAGCCGGGAAATCGTAGTAGAATTCGGCGCATTGACGCTGCTTTGGCAGAGGAGGCGTGTTGACGCTCCTCTCAGTCCACCATGTCCGTGGAGGCTTCATGCAAGATCGAGCCCTTGGGAATTCGACCACCGCCAGTTCACAGTCTGTCGCCCGGCCGCGCGAAGGCCGCAACGTTTGGGTTCTGACCGCCTATGCGGTGTCAGGTCTGGCGTTGTTCGGCGTGCTGATTTACTACGCCTCGGCTTACATCACGCAGTAGTTTTTGCGCGAGGACAAGTCCGCGAGCCTGCCGGTGGATCACTTTATCGTCCCATGGAGACGTTGTATTTCGCTCTAGTCGCCGTATTTTGAGCTCGGCGTTTCGCACTGCCGGTTTTGCCGCCCGTGCCACTGCGCCCGCCCGTGACCGTGCTACAATCGCGGCTTGCCCGGTTAGCTACGCCTGGGCAAATCCCCACATACCCGAGAAGCACTGACTCCAGTGGCCCATGATCCCTCGAAGAGCGTTGTCACCTACGCCGATGCCGGTGTGGATATTGACCGCGCCAATCGCACCAAAAAGCGGATCAAGTATCTGGCCCACAAGACTTTCACTCGCAGCGTGCTGAGCGAAATCGGTGGCTTTGGCGGCCTGTTTGCCGTGGACAAGCAGAAGTGGGTGGATCCGATTCTGGTATCGAGCGTGGACGGCGTGGGCACGAAGCTGAGGATCGCCTTCGAAATGGATGTCCACCACACCATCGGCGCCGACCTGGTCAATCACTGTGTCAATGACATTGCCGTACAGGGCGCCACCCCGCTTTTTTTCATGGACTACCTGGCCACCGGCAAACTCGAGCCGGAAATCGCCGAAAAAGTTGTCGAAGGCCTGGCCGAAGCGTGCAAGCACAATGGCTGTGCCCTGATCGGCGGCGAAACCGCCGAGATGCCGGGCTTCTATGCGGATGGCGAATACGATCTGGCGGGATTCATCGTCGGAGCGGTGGAGCGGGAGCGCATCCTCACCGGCAAGACGGTCGAAGTGGGCGACGTGATTTTAGGCCTGGCCTCGAACGGTCTGCATACCAACGGCTATTCCCTGGCCCGCAAGCTGCTCTTCGAAGTGGGCAAATACACGCTCGATTCCTACGTAAATGAGCTGAAGGGCAAGGTCGGCAACGAACTTCTGCGTACGCACAAGAGCTATTGGCCGGCGATAAAGCGCCTGGTGGATGGCGAGTGCGTTTCGGCGATGGCTCACATCACCGGTGGCGGCATCACGGAAAATCTACCGCGCGTGCTGCCCCGTGGCGTGGCCGCCGTCATCGAGATGGGATCTTGGCAGGTGCCGCCAATCTTCGAGCACCTGCAGCAGCTGGGAAGCGTGCCGCAGGAGGAGATGCTGCACACCTTCAACATGGGATTGGGGATGCTGTTGGTGGTACCCTCGAAGAAGTTCAAGAAGGCCCAGACCGTGCTGGAGCGGGCAGGGGAAAAAGCCTTCACCGTCGGACGGATTGTGAAGGGGGACCGAAAGGTGTTGTACACGTAGCGCCCAATGGGGACCGCGTCTTCCCCGAAAGGACCGCCGTCCTGCCCTTCCCGGCGCGCCGCCGTGAACCGATGGCGCCACTTGAGCCCTGATCTCAGTTGGGATCTGACCCTAGGCGGAGGACATTGCCGTCGGGATCCTCGACTTGCATCTCGAGCGCCCACGGGTAGTTCCAGCCTTGAATTGCCGGTGGAGCCGTTCGACGTCTTCCACGCTAATCCAGACCCAAGCCCGGCCCTGCCCCTGGTCGCCCTGGCTAAGGTAGATGCCGCGACCGTCCCGCGACACCTGGGTGAAATCATCGCTGCCCCAACTCGCGTTCTCAAAGCCCAGGAGGTCCACATAGAAGCGCAGGCTGGTCCGCATGTCTTCGACCCGCAAGATGGGTGCAATACATTCGAAACGAACTCGAGTCCGGTCTGGCTGACTGGTATCGCCCAAGCTGTGCCTCGCCTGAACCTATCGCTGCAGCAAATCCACCGGCTCCCTCACGTCATGCACTCTCAAATATTTCGCTAGGGCCGGATGCTTCCTGGCCACGGCCTGATACATGGCGTACGCCACGTTGCGGTAGGAGAAGTGTCCCGCTGGCCCGGTTCTCAGTTCGGAGATGTAGACCACCTCGGCAAAATCCATTTTAAAGAGCGTCCGCTTGCGAAAGCCCAGGGGAATGGCGTACTGCGAACCTTCCTGCGCTTCCGCTCCACCCTGCGCTGCCAACTGCTCGACCGCACGCGCGGTCCGCTGCATCTGCTCCGCGTAGGTTTCCCCGACTCCGGCGGCTTGCAGTTCTTGCGGCGCGTCGTACCCGTGTTTGGTGGTGAACTCCTGTCCGATCTGAATGCAGCGGCGATGGCGGTGCAGATCGCGGAAGCCGCCAATGTCCATCAGGATATCGAAGCGGAATTGCTGTCCCGCGCGGAACGCTCGCAGCATTTCGTCATGACGGCCGCGATAGCGCAACCCCAGGTCGATGACCTCGCGGCGAATAGCCTCGCCCGCGGCTTCGACTGCCTGGCGAATCTGACGATAGGGATAGTGGCTGTGCTCGTATATCAACGTCGCGGCCAGTTCGACCTCCAGCGGCTCCTCTTCCAGAAGGTCGACCGTCGGGGCCGCCGCGATGGGCAAGTCCCCCATCAGCTCGGACGCGATCTGCCGCAGCGCCCGCCGCGTCCCGATTTCATACTGGTTGGGATCGGCATATTTCACCAGCGTCGGTGCGACCCGGATGGCCCGCAGCAACTCCTGCTCGGCGCGCTCGCCCAATTCCTGTGAAGCGGCGCGAATCTGCTCCACCAGGTCCCGTAGCGACTCCTGATTCGCGTTGTAGGCGGGAGAGCTCGCCGCCCGTTTTAGCAACTCTCCCAATTGCCGGACTTCCTGGTGGGTGTGGGAAAGCAGGTGCGAAACCTGGTTCTCGAGGGTTCGGGCGTTGACAATTTCTCCCAGCGAAGTGTTGGCGGCGAGCGGCAGCAGGTAGCGCGAGATATCGAAGGCCCGGGCCCGCAGGGTGCGGTCGTAAGCTTCCTGCTTCATTTCCACCGGCTTGGGCGTGATCCCCGCCAGGTACTGGAACATGTTCTCGGTAAGCGATTGGTAGGTGGCGAACAGGGAGTCCACGGTTTCCCGGTATAACTGCTGGGCGGGGAGCTGGGCGAAGTCAGGAGTGTAGTAGCCGCTCTTGTTGAAATCTTGGTAGCGGGTGGAACGTTCCTGGCCGTCCCAGCGCTGCTCGTCGGCCACTGCGATGGCCGCCAGAATGGACAGCCGTTCGATGGCCAGGGCGATATGCGCCAGGTCGGCGATGGAGCGGTGGCCGTACTGGAAATAGAAGGTGTTGAGAAATTTCTCCGCCTTCTGCTGGCTGATTTCGCGCAGCGACTCTTTCATGGAGAGCGCAGAGCGTGAGTACTTGGCCATGGCGTAGGCCTGAACTTCAGGCTCGACGCCATACACCGCATACACTTCGGCGTTCGAGCTTTCGGAGGCGGGCTTGTCGACAACTTCAGACATGAGCATCTTCATCCTGAACTTCGATGGCTTATTTCGACCTTCTTGCGCCGCAACGGGGAGCAGCAGGAATCTTACTGCAATCTCCGGCTTCGATGTTCAATGCCGGGCGGCGAGAAAAAGATCGGCGATCTGGAGCGCCAGATTTGCCGGAACCAGGTCGTCGCGATTGCAGAGAACGATAATGGTGAGCTGGTTGTCCACGAAGCGCTGAATGGTGATGCGGAAGCCAACCGTTTCGCCGTAGTGCCACATGCGGGGATGGTTTTTATACGAATTTAAAAACCAGCCAAAACCGTAGGCGGCGGGCGTGCCATCGGGTTCCTGCACGCTGCCCTGGGAAACTTTCACCGGAGTCAGGGCCGGCTTCATCTCGGTTTCGCTCAACAGGGTATGGTGCGCGAGCGCCCCATCCCATTTGGCCAGATCGGCGAGCGAGGAATAAACCCCTCCGTCGCCTAACACCGCCGAAGTTGAACTCTGGTCCATCTCACGCCAGGTGCCCTGCTGGTGAGTATGACCATAAGCGCGGTTGGAGACGGTGTTCTTGCCTTTTTCGTAAGCCACGGTCGCATTCATTTTCAGCGGTGCGAAGATGCGGTCGTGAAGAAAATCACCGAACGGCTGGCGGGAAACTTTCTCCACCACCATGGCGAGCACAGCGTAACCGGAGTTGCTGTACTCCCACTTCGTGCGGGAAGGAAATTTTGTGGTTTTCTGTTGCTTCAATATTTCCAGCACGCCGGCGTCTTTAATCTGTAGAGCATTTTCAGCGGGGGTGTCGCGAGAAGGTTTCGCCATCAGGTCTTCGTAGTCCTCAAGACCCGAAGTGTGGTTCAGGAGGTTGCGAATGGTGATGGAGTTCCCATATTCCGGAAAGTCGGGGAAGACATCGGTGAGCCGGTCTTCGTAACCCAGTTTGCCGTCATGGACCAGCAGCATGATGGCCATGGCCGTGAACTGCTTGGTGCACGACGCCAGGCGGAAGTTGGTGTGCGCGTCGATTTTCACCAACGAACGCAAATCGGATACCCCGTAACCGCGCTCAAATATGACGTGTCCGTCTTCGAGGACAAGCACGGCGGCACCCGGGGCCCGGGTAGATTCAAGCTTGGCGAATATCTGATCGATCTGTTCGGGTTGGACACGATCGCTGGCCATACCGACTTGCGATGCAGCCAGCCACACTAGCAGGATGGCGAGCCACAACTCGATTTCGACCAGTGTCCTCACCAGTATCTCCCGGGTTCACCCTGACAGTTATAACCGAATCCCGGCTCCGGCCATCATGCGCCCGGTAATTCCCTGTTCCGCGCGATACGAAAACAGCCGGTCGGTACGGCAGGCCGTGCACAGCGGCGAGGTGCGGATGTGCTTCGCCGCAACACCCGTCGCAAGCAGCTGGCGGCGATTGGCTTCAACCAGGTCGAGAAAAATCTTTTTGGGCAGCTCGCTATGGCCGGGAGCACGAGCGGTCAGAAAAAGCAGCGGGTACTTCTCGCGGACCGGGTCAGACTCCTCGACTTCGTGGAATAGTTTGCTTCCATATTCGAACTGCGATTCGAACTGGGTGCGCACTTCCGGGCCAACGTTGTAACAGCAAGCGTGAACCCCGGGGCCAAGGGCGGCCCTGAGATCGCCGGGTGACGAGCCAAACCAGCGCTGCATTTCCCCCACGCCTTTCTCGACGATGCGTTTCACCGTGCCGCGCCAGCCCGCATGGAA
>Ga0193733_1000326_pt1 | contig 16441 bp, 16 predicted proteins | sample U1s2metaG_FD_145076 | JGI IMG/M metagenome (GOLD analysis project Ga0193733, IMG submission 145076) | Soil microbial communities from a riparian zone of the East river system, Colorado, United States - U1s2 | ecosystem: Environmental > Terrestrial > Soil > Riparian zone | place: USA: East River...
CAGCGCAAGCGTCGCGGCGAAGGCAAGCGAAATCGAGGCGGCAAACAGCGCGAGCCAGAAGCGCGCACGCGGGCCGAGGTAGTGGGGCAGCACGTCGACGTTGACGTGGCCGCGGGTCATCAGCACGAACGGGCTGCCGACGAAAGTCGCCGCGATCAGGCAATAGGTGGTGAAGTCGGTCTGCCAGATGGTGTTCTGGTTGAGCACGTAGCGCACGAACACCATGTGGCACACCACGAGCACGCCGAGCGCGATCAGCCCGGCGGCGATGAACCCGCACAGCTGCGAAACCGCCCTGACGGCGCGGACGAAGCTATCCATGGTATGGTGGTCGGGACAATAAACAAAGGGCGGCTCGCGCCGCCCTTCGATGTGCGAGGTCCTGCGCTATTTCACGCCCAGCGCCGCGTCGATCAGTTTCTGTCCGTCCGGAACTTCCTTGGCGAACTCGGCGTACGAGCTTTGCCGGGCCACTTTGACCCACTGGTCGTATTCGGCGGGCGTCAGCGTGATCACCTCGACCTTGTGCTCCTTGAAGGTCTTGACCATCTCGTCGTCGAGCCCCTTTGCCTCTTTGGCGAAATACGCTTCGGACTTCTTGCCCGCCTTGAGGAGCACATCCTGCTGGCTTTTGTTCAGCCGGCTGAAGCTCTTCTTCGACATCAGCACCGGCTCGTACATGAACCAGAGCGCGTTTTCTCCCGGCGCCGTGAGGCATTTCACCTGCTCGTAGATGCGGAACGACACGAAGCTGCCCGAGCTCGTGTCGGTCGCATCGGCGACCCCGGTCTGCAGCGCGTTGTAGACCTCGTTCGACGGTATCGAGACGATGGAGGCGCCCGCGGACTGCCACATCGCGGCGAAAGTCGGCCCGGCGGAGCGCACTTTCAGGCCCTTGATGTCGTCGGGGGTGCGGATGCAGGCCTTTTTCGATGCGATCGCGCCGGCGAGCCAGGCATCCGAGAGCACGATGACTCCGGCCTTGTCGATCTTGGCCTTGATCTCCTTCATGAACTCGGATTTGTTCACGCGCGCGGCGCGCTCGTGGCTGCGCACCAGGCCGGGCATCAGCGTCGCGCCGAAGGCGCGCACCTTGCCGCTCGCGTAGTCGAGCGGGAAGGACGAGATGTCCAGCTGCCCGTTCACCAGCGCGTTCCACTGCTCGTTGGGCTTGAACAGCGACGCGCCCGGGTACACCTGCACGTCGAGCTCGACGCCCGCCGCCTTGGCGTCGCGCGCGATGATCTGCACCATCTCGTCGCGCACGTCTCCCTTGCCGCCGGGAAACTGGTGCGAGGCGCGCAGCACCGTCGGCGCCGCGAAGGCCGAGCCGGCGATCAAACCACCCGCAAGCGCCAAGGCAATACCACCACGCCTGAAATTGGTCATGGACTCTCCTCCAGATTGGTCGATCAAAAACGCCGGCCGGGCCGCGCGCCGATCACCCGCCCATCGGCGAGCGGATTTCCGCGGTGACTCTCAGTTCGCTTTTCACGCCCGTAACCCCGTGAACCGAAGTCACGACGCGGGTGGCGTTTTTCCACTCCTCGCGCGTATCGACGATCCCGCGCAGGCGCACCCTGCCGCCCTCCGAATCGACGCCGAAGGTGAGGCCCCGCGTGGACGGATCGGCGCGCAGGGCCGCCTTGATGCTCGCCTGCAGCGCGAGGTCGGAAAGCGTGCGGTGGGATTCGTCGGTTTCAATGAAGTCGGGTTTCCTGGACAGCTGGATGATTTCCTCGGCGCACTGCTCGACGCTCACGCGCTCGGTGTTGAGCGACAGATCGTAGCCCTCCGGATCCTGCCAGTCGATGGCGAAGTGGCGCTTGGCGATCGCGCCCTGCGCCTCGTCGCTGTTGCGGATCTCGGCGGCGACCGCGTCGCTGTCGTTCGTATCGAGCCGCTCCATCATGCGTTGCACGCGCAGCTCGAAAGGCGCGCAAATGCGCACGCGGATCGCGTGCTTCACCGGCCGCAGCAGGTGGGCGGCGCCCCAGCCGCGCATCACGGCGCCCTTGCTCGCGACCTGCAGCATCTCGTCGGAGGTATAGATGGAAAGGCTGGTCTTGTCGGCGGTGAGCCGCTCGAACAGGTTGGCCTTTCCGCCCAGCAGCCGGATGACGTGGCTTTTTCTCAGGCGCATCTTGTCGGCGAGGTTGTTGATCATCTCGTGGTAGACCACCGGCACCCGGAGCTCGGATTCGAGGATGCGGGCGACATCCATCCCCAGGGACCCCATTTCGCGCGTCATTGCGACCAACGGCATAAAACCTCCCTTGCCTCCCGGTTTCGAACCTGACAGTGTAGACGGTGAACCCGGGGAACCGCAATTGACCTAGGTCAGTTCGCGGAGCGCCCGCAAACGCCCCTGATTCCGTGGAGTTTATGGCCCACTACGCCCGCAGGAAGCCCGCACCTGCGGGGCTTTTTATTTGCGCTCGCCTTCGAGCAGCAGCCCGATCAGCGATACGAGCTCTTTTTCCTTCTTGGCGAAAAAGTGATCGGTCGCGAACACCATGGTCTGGCTCGAGCCGCGCATGCGCTTGAGCGCCGCGGCGCGCTTCTGCGTGCCCTGCAGCACGGCGTCCGTGTCGTTCTCCGCGTACACGTCGAAGACAGGAAACCTGACGCGCTTGATCGGCGCGAAATCCCCGCTCGAGATGGAAAGCGAGATCCACCCCGCGAGCGGGACCAGCGGATGCGCGCCGACATAGTGGTTCGCCATGCGCGAGCCCATGCTGTGCGAGAGCAGCACGACCTTCTCGTAGCGCTTGCGCTTCAGGTAGGTCATCGCCGCGGCAAAGCGCGCGTCGGCTTCCCAGAAGAGCACCGGATAGCGCGCGGGCGGCGCGTCCGCGGCGAGGATCGGCATCTGGATCGAAAGCGTGGTGTAGCCCGCGTCGGCGAGCCGCGTGCGCAGCTCGCCGATCAGACCGTGGTCGGGGTGCACGCCCAGGCCGTGCGCGAGGATGATCGCGCCCTTCGCGTTCTTCGCCTCGGTGTAGATGCCGAGGAATTTCTCCGTCCGCGGCGCCTCGAGCCACACCGGCTCGCCTGAGACGAGCTGCGGGACGATCTCGTCGGCCCAGCGCTTCTCGCGCGCGTAATCGGAGGGCTGCTGCTGCGCGGCCGCGAAAAGCGGCACGCACATCGCGGCGGCGCAGATCGTTTTCCACCGAAGAAATCTCATCCCGTGCTCCGTGAAACTCCCCGTCGTTATTGTAGCGTTCCGCGTCGCCGGCACGGGGCTTTCGGATAAAATACCGCGTCTCCAACGAACTGAAAGCTCATGGCGGGACCGCTTTCGCACATCCGCGTCCTCGATCTTTCGCGCGTGCTCGCCGGCCCCTGGGCGGGGCAGAACCTCGCCGATCTCGGCGCCGAAGTGATCAAGGTCGAGCGTCCGGGCTCGGGCGACGACTCGCGCGCTTTCGGTCCGCCCTGGGTGAAGGACAAGGACGGACGCGACACCAAGGACTCGGCCTATTACACCTCGGCCAACCGCGGCAAGAAATCGATCACGGTCGACATCTCCAAGCCCGTAGGCCAGAAGCTCGTGCGCGAGCTCGCCCGGATTTCCGACGTGCTCATCGAGAACTATAAGTTCGGCGATCTCGCGCGCTACGGCCTCGCCTACGACGACCTGAAGGAAATCAACCCGCGCCTCATCTACTGCTCGGTCACGGGCTTCGGGCAGACCGGGCCATATCGCGAGCGCCCCGGCTACGACTTCATGATCCAGGGCATGGGCGGAATGATGAGCGTCACCGGCGAACCGGACGATGCGCCGGGCGGCGGGCCGCAGCGCGCCGGCGTCCCCGTCGCCGACATCATCACCGGCATGTACGCCTCGATCGCGATCTGCGCCGCGCTCGCGCACCGCGCGGAAAGCGGGATCGGGCAACATCTCGATCTCGCGCTCCTCGACTCGCAGATCGCGCTTCTCGCCTACCAGAACACGAACTATTTTTCCACCGGCAAGGCGCCCAAGCGGATCGGCAACCTGCACCCGAACATCGCGCCGTATCAGCCGTTCCGCACCAAGGACGGGAGCGTCATCCTCGCCTGCGGCAACGACAATCTCTACCGCAAATTCTGCGAGGTCGCCGGCTGCCCCTCACTCGCTGCAGACGAGCGCTTCGCATCGAACGGCAAGCGCGTCGAGAACCGCGCGGAGCTGACGCGCCTCTTGCAGGCAATTTTTCTGAAAAAGACCACGCGCGAATGGGTCGAGCTCCTGGATGCGGCGGGCGTCGCGAACGGGCCGATCAACGACGTCGCGCAGGTGTTCGAGGAGCCGCAGGTGAAAGCGCGCGGCGTGAAAATCGAGCTCGAGCATGCGGTCGCCGGGAAGCTCCCGCTCGTGGCGAGCCCGATGCGCTTTTCGGGGACGCCGCTCGAGCACAGGCTCGCCCCGCCCACCCTCGGGCAGCACACCGAGGAGATCCTGCGCGAGGTGCTCGCGCTAGGGCAGAGCGAGATCGCCAAGCTGCGCGCCGATGGCGTAATCTGAGAGCGCGCCGCAAGTTCGTGGCGCATCCCCTCCTCTCTTGAGGAGGGGCGCCGGCGAAGCCGGCGGGGTGGTAGGGTTCGATGTGCTGACCACCCCGGCGCTTCGCGCCACCCCTCCTTGAAAAGGAGGGGAAAGAGAGACGGAGGAGCCATGGCCGCACCCGGCAACATGCGTTCGGCGGTCGTCACGGCGACCGTCATGATCGCGGGCTCGCTCGCCTGGATCGCCGGGATCTGGCTGTCGGGGCTCGAGGACTCGCGCGGATTTTTCGGCGCAGGCCCGCTGATCGCCGACGCCAACCTGATTCTCGAGATCTTTCTGGTCGCGGGGATCACCTACGGGTTCCTGCTCGCGCGGCGCGGCGACATCGAGGCTCACCAGCTCAACCAGACGACCTGGGTCGTCCTCAACATCGGCCTGATCGCGCTCGTCATGGCGGGCTCGATGCAGGACGTGAAGATCGCAAAGGCCGCGGCCTTCGCCGACTGGCGCATCGCCGTGACCTGGCTGCACGCGGGGCTCGGAACACTCACCGCGCTCACGGGTCTGTGGATCGTGCTGCAGATGAACAACGTCCTGCCGCGCAGCCTGCACGTAGCCGCATGGAAAAACCTGATGCGCGCGGCCTTCGCCGGCTACTGGCTCACCGCGCTGCTCGGCTTCGCCACCTACTACTTCTGGTACATAGCATGAGACGAATCGCCGCGATCCTTCTCGCCTCGCTCGCCGCCTTGTGGCCGGCGCCGCCCGCCGCGCAGCACGGCGCAAAGCCGGAAATCAACTCGCCTTTCCTCGTCAATCCCGACGTCGCGCGCTGGACGAAGGGTTTCGAGAACGAGGACCGAGAAGTCTACCGGAAGCGCAACGAGATACTCGCTGCGACCGGCGTGAAGCCGGGGATGGCGGTCGCCGACGTCGGCGCCGGGACCGGGCTCTTCACCATGCTCTTCGCCCAGGCGGTAAGCCCTGGCGGGCGCGTCTACGCGGTGGACATCTCGCGGGCCTTCATCGAGCACATCGGCGAGCGCGCCAAGGCGGAAGGGCTGGACAACGTCACAACCATCCTCACGAAGGGCACCGAGACCGAGTTGCCCGAGGCCTCGGTCGACCTCGTCTACACCTGCGACACTTACCACCATTTCGAGCATCCGGAGCAGACCCTGCAATCGATCCGCAAGGCGCTCCGCCCGGGCGGCCGCATGGTGGTGATCGATTTCGAAAAAATTCCGGGCCAGACGCACCAACAGCGCATCGACCACACGCGCGCGGACAAGCAGACCGCGATCAGGGAAATCGAAGCCGCCGGCTTCCGCTTCGTCGAGGAAAAGAAGCTGATGCGCGAGAACTACTTCGTCGTGTTCCAGCGGCCCTAGCCCTTGCCGTCATTCCCGCGCACGCGGGAATCCAGAGCCCTTGCCGTCATTCCCGCGCACGCGGGAATCCAGAGTTTCTCAAAGTGCCTGGACTCCCGCTTACGCGGGAGTGACAACGTATTGCCGGGATGGCAATCACAGGAACGTGATCAGCATCCGCGTCGCCATCGCGTAGAAGAGCACCGCGAAAATCCGCTTGAGCCACACCGTCGGCAGGCGGTGCGCGGCAGCCGCGCCGAGCGGCGCCACCAGCATGCTCGCCACCACGATCCCCGCGAGCGCGGGCAGGAAAACGAAGCCGACCGAGTAGGGCGGCAGGCCCGTTTCGCGCAGGCCGGTGGCGACGAATCCGATCGTTCCGGAGAGCGCGATCGGAAAGCCGATCACCGCCGCCGTGCCGATCGCCTGGAGCATCGGCACGTTGCACCAGAGCATGAAGGGCACGGTCATGAACGCGCCGCCGATCGCCGTGAACGCGGAGACCGCGCTCACCAGAAATCCGAAGGCGAACATTCCCGCGAACCCCGGCGGCTCGCGCGAGGCTTTGGGCTTGCGATCGAGCAGCAGGTTGGTCGCGGCGAGGTAGATCACCGCGGTGAATATCGCGGCGAACGCCGCGGGGGGGATGAAACTCGCGATCCAGGAGCCGGCAAGGCCCCCCGCGAGAACGCCGGGCGTGATGTTCCTCGCGATGTCCCAGCGGATCGCTCCGCGCGCGGCGTGGGCGCGCACGCTCGCCACCGAGGTGAAGAGGATGGTCGCCATCGCGGTGCCCACGGCCAGATGCAGGATATGGGCCTTCGGCAGGCCCTGCGCCTCGAAGAACCAGACAAGGAGCGGCACCATGATCGCCCCGCCGCCGATGCCGAGCATCCCGGCGAAGAAGCCCACGGCCACTCCGATGGCGGCGTAGCCGAGCCACCACTCCACCGATCAGACCCTTTCCGCCAGCCAGGCGCGCACTCGCGTCTTCTCGGCCGTGGTCATGTGCAGCCCGCACTTGGTGCGCCGCCACAGCACATCCTCGGCCTCGCGCGCCCATTCGTTCCTGACGAGGTATTCGAGCTCGCGCTCGTAGAGGCCGCCGCCGAAGTTCTCACCGAGCCCGCGCTCCTCGCTCGCGTCCCCGATGATTTCCTCGGCGAGCGCCCCGTGCCTGCGGAGCACGCGCGTCAGCCAGACCTTCGGCAGGCGCGGATGGCGCCTGCGGTAATCGAGGAGCAGCCCCCGGAAGCTCCGTCCGCCCAGATTCCCGCCCGGGAGAGGCTCGGTGTGCGTCCAGGCGGGCTTGCCGGGAAAACGCCCGGAGAGCTTTTCCATCGCCTGCTCGGCGAGCTTTCGGTAGGTGGTGATCTTGCCGCCGAACACCGAAAGGACCGGCGCGCCGTCCGGCTCAGCTCCGGTGTCGAGCAGCAGGTGGTAATCGCGCGTCACCGCCGATGGATTTTCGCTCCCGTCGTCGTAGAGCGGGCGCACGCCCGAATAGCTCCACACCACCATGCCGGGAGTGATGGGGTTCCTCGCGTAGCGGCTCGCCGCCTCGCACAGGTAGTCGATCTCCTTGCGCGAGATCCTCGCCCGATAGTCGTCGCGCGTGACCGGCACGTCGGTCGTGCCGACGAGCGTGAACTGCCGCTCGTAGGGAATCATGAAAATCACGCGCCGGTCCGGGTTCTGCAGGATGAAGGCGTGGCGCTCCTCGTGGATGCGCGGCACGACGATATGGCTGCCTTTCACCAGGCGCACCGTCGCGGGAAGCTTGATCTTGAGCGCCTCGTCGAGCACCTGCCTCACCCAGGGCCCGGCGGCGTTCACGGTCGCGCTCGCGCGCACCGTGCGGCTGCCCCGCTCGCCGTTCAAGGTCGCGGCCCACTCCCCGCCCTCGCGCCGCGCCGACACGAACCGGGTGTGGGTCTGGATGGTGGCGCCGTGCGCGGCCGCCGAGCGCGCGTTGAGCACCACCAGGCGCGCGTCGTCGACCCAGCAGTCGTAGTAGACGAAGCCGCGCTTGAACTCGGGCTTGAGGCCGGCCCCGTAGCCGTTGTCGGCGAGGCGGACGCCCTTCGACATCGGCAGCGAGCTCTTGCTTCCGAAGCCGAGCATGCGGTGACCGAGATGGTCGTAGAGGAAGAGACCGGCGCGTATCATCCATGCGGGCCGCAGGTGCGATTCGTGCGGCAGCACGAATTCCAGCGGCCAGATGATGTGCGGGGCGATCTTGAGCAGCGTTTCGCGCTCGGCGAGCGCTTCGGCGACGAGGCGGAATTCGAAATACTCCAGGTAGCGAAGCCCGCCGTGGATGAGCTTGGTCGAAGCCGACGAGGTCGCCGAGGCGAGATCGTTTTGCTCGACCAGCAGCACCTTCAGGCCGCGCCCTGCGGCATCGCGCGCGATTCCCGCGCCGTTGATGCCGCCGCCGATGATCAGGAGGTCGTAATGCTCGGAGTCCACGCTGGATTGGATTCTACGCGAGTCGGACGCGGCGGTGACCGCGGCGCCGCCCGCCCGAGGCGGGCTTTTCCGCGCCGCGGCGCGCTTGCCTCAGAATACGCGCTGTGCAGCGCACCGTCCTCATTCCCCTCATCGTCGCCTGCTCCCTGTTCATGGAGAACATGGACTCGACGGTGATCGCGACTTCGCTCCCGGCCATCGCGGTCGATATCGGCGAGAGCCCGCTCGCGCTCAAGCTCGCGCTGACCTCTTATCTCGTCGGTCTCGCGGTATTCATCCCGATCAGCGGCTGGGTCGCGGACCGCCTCGGCTCGCGCACCGTGTTCGCGAGCGCCATCGTCGTGTTCGTCGCCGGATCGCTGCTGTGCGCCGTGTCGAGCACGCTCGCCGCGTTCGTCGCCGCGCGCTTCCTGCAGGGCGTCGGCGGGGCGATGATGGTGCCGGTCGGGCGTCTCGTCCTGCTGCGCGCCGTGCCGAAGAACGAGCTCGTCGCCGCGCTCAACTACCTCACCATTCCGGCGCTGCTCGGGCCCGTGACCGGGCCGGCGCTGGGCGGGGCGATCACGCTGTACTTTCACTGGCGCTGGATCTTCCTGATCAACCTGCCGATCGGCGTGCTGGGGCTCTACCTCGTGCTGCGCCACATCCCGAACGTGAAGGAGCCCGAAATGCCGGCGCTCGACCTCAGCGGCTTCGCGCTCACGGGAGTCGGGCTGTCGGTGCTGATGCTGGGAATATCGTCCCTGGGCGGCCATCTGCTGCCCGACAAAATCACCGCGGCCTGCATCATCCTGGGCGCGCTCGCGCTGGCGGCCTATCCGTGGCACGCGCGGCGCGTGGCGCATCCGGTGATCGACCTCTCGCTCTTCAGGCTGCCGACCTTCCACACCGGCGTCCTCGCGGGGAGCCTGTTCCGCATCGGCGTCGGCGCGACGCCGTTTCTGCTGCCGCTCCTGCTGCAGCTCGGCTTCGGAATGAATCCGCTGCAATCGGGGCTGCTCACCTGCGCGACCGCCGTCGGCGCGATGTTCATGAAGACGCTGACCACGATCATCCTCAGGCGGTTCGGATTCCGCAGGGTGCTCACGGTCAACGCACTCGTCGCATCCGCCGCCATCGGCGTATTCGGCCTCTTTACCGCGGCGACGCCGCACGTCGTGATCTTCCTGGTGCTGCTCGCCTCCGGCTGCGTGCGCTCGCTGCAGTTCACCGCCCTGCAGGCGATCTCGTTCGCCGAGGTGACGCGCGAGACCATGAGCCAGGCGTCCAGCATCGCCAGCATGGCGCAGCGCCTCGCACAGAGTCTCGGCGTTGCGCTCGGCGCCTACGCGCTGCAGGTCTCGAGCCTTGCACAGGGGCACGCCGATGTCGTCAGCGCCGATTTCGCACCGGCCTTCGTCGCGGTGGCGCTGCTTTCCGCGGTGTCGCTCTTCTTCCACGCTGCGCTCCCCGCCGATGCGGGCGCCGAAGTGTCGGGACAAGGCAGGGGCAGGTAGCGGCCGGTCGGGAAGCTCAGGCCGAACGGAACGTTGCGCTCACCGCAACGCCCTCGCCCGAGGGGAGATTGCGCGCATGGACCTCGCCGCCGTGGAATTCCGCGATGAGCCGCGCGATGTAGAGGCCCAGGCCGAGGTGCGGCTCCGCGCTATTCCCTTCGCCGCGGCGCTCGCCGCGCACCGATACCATCGATTCGAACAGTTTTCCGCGCATCCCTTCCGGCAGCAGCGGCCCCTTGTTCTCGACGTCGAGCTCGATGAGGCCGTTCGCGACGGAAAGAGAGATCCGGATCGGGTCGTCCCTCTTGCCGGCGGCTGCGAAATCCACCGCGTTCGCGACGAACTTGTCGAGCAGTTGCGCGGCAAGATCGGGTGAACCCTCGGTCATCGCCTTCTCGTGCGCCTGTCTCAATTCGAAGAGCTTGTCCGGATAGGCGAGGCGGTAGCCCTCCACGCTGCCCGATACGACCGCGGCGAGGTCGAAGCGCTCGCGCTCGACCGAGGCGAGGCCCTGCTCCAGGCGCGTCGCCTCGCTCATGCGCGTGAGAATCGTCCCGAGGCGCTTGAGGCCTTCTTCCGCGCGGTCGATGTAGACGCGCGCGTCGGCCGGCGCGAGCTTCAGGTTTTCCAGCGAGGAGCGCACCACCGCGATCGGGGTGCGCAGCTCGTGCGAGAGACGGCTCGCCAGGCTCTCCAGATAGGCGTGGTGCTGCGAGAGCTTGCCGAGCATCGCCGAGAAGCTGCGCGACAGGTCGCCGATCTCGTCGCCCGCGTCCTGCGCGGTGAGCAGACGTGAATGCGGGTGCGCGAGCCGCCCGTGCGCGTCGATCGCCGTTTCGGCCTCGTCGCGCAGCCGCCGGATGCGCGTGGAGATGCGCGTGGCGAACCAGATGAGCACAGCCGCGGCCACCGCGAACGCCGCGAGGGTCAGCACCAGCAGCCGCTCGAGCGCCTGGCTGCGCACCGAGAGGATGGGGTTGGTGCTCTCCTCGACGACGACCGCGCCTGCGACCTCGTCGCCGTTCCAGATCGGGTGCGCGGCCGAGATCACCACGGCGCGCCCGTCGGGCGTGTTGCGCAGGCGAAATCCCGGGCGGCCCTGCAGGGCGCCGGCGATCTCGCGGCCCGTGGCGAGCGCGTCGTCGGCGATGGCGTCGTCGAAATCCTCGTTCGGGCGCGGGATCAGCCAACCGAGCACGCGCCGCGTAAAAGTCTCTTCGGCCTCGCCCCCTTCGCGCCGCAGGCTGCCGGCGAGCGCGAGCACGCGCAGGTCGCGCGTCACCACCCAGATGCGCGAGGTTGTCCGCTCCACGCCCTTCAGGATCTCGGCGATCTCCTCGGTTTCGCTCCGCCCGGCGGACTCTTCGCGGTCGATGATCAGCGCGGGCCCGGAGCCCTCGTCGGGCGGCTCGCCGCGCTCGGCGGCAAGGCGCCGCAGCTCTTCCTCGGCCTCGCGCCGCACGTCGGTGTCGCGCGGCGGAGGTGCGCGCATGAGCTTCGGCCGATCATGGAGGGCGGTGGCGACGGCGCGCGCCGTGGCGAGCAGCGCCTGCTCCTGGCCTTCGAGCAGAAATCGCTCCATCTCGCGCACGTAGTTGTAACCCGCCCAGGGCAGCGCAAGGAGCACCAGCGCCACCAGCGCGAGCTTGGTGCGAAGGCTGAGGCGCGGAAAATAAGCGGCGAGCTTCAAGGGGCGAGTTTCAAGACTGCGTATCCCCTCCTCTTTTGAGGAGGGGTGCCGCCGCAGGCGGCGGGGTGGTCTGGCCAACGACCACCCCGGCTGCTTCGCAGCCACCCCTCCTTTTCAAGGAGGGGAGAAGAAGGATCACGCTTTCCACCGATACCCCTTCACGCCTTCCAGCGGTAGCCCATCCCGTACACCGTATCGATCTGCTCGAACGCGGGATCGACCGCGCCGAATTTCCTGCGGATGCGCTTCACGTGCGAGGTGATCGTGCCCTCGTCCACGACCAGATTCGCCTCGCGCATGAGGCCCTCGCGGTCTTTCACGTGGCCGGGGAATTTTGCGAGCGTGTGCACCATCCAGAACTCGGTGAGCGTCAGACCGACTGGCCTGTCTTTCCACGACGCGGTGAAGCGCTTCGCGTCGAGCTTCAATGCCCCGCGCTCGAGCACTTCCTCGGCCGCCTTCGGCTCGCGCAGCGCATCGATCCTGCGAAACAGCGCCGAGATGCGCGCAAGCAGGTGCGGAAGGCTCACGTCCTTGGTGAGATAGTCGTCCGCGCCCAGGCGCAGGCCCGAGACCGCGTCGAAGTCCGAGTCGCGCGCGGTGAGAAAAAGGATCGGCAAACTGGGAGCGAGGGCGCGGAGCTCGCGGCACAGCGTAAAGCCCCCGTCGGGCTCCTCGCCCAGGCCGATGTCGATCACGGCGAGATCGGGAAGCCGCGTCCTGAAAGCGCCCATCGCCTCGCCGCGCGCCGCGTGCGCGCTCACCTCGTAGCCGTGCTTCCTGAGCGCGTCCGCGTAGTTGGCGCGGATTGCGGCGTCGTCTTCGACGATGGCGATGCGGCGGGGCATGGTTGACTTGGGTTCATCCCCTCCTCGACGAGGAGGGGTGCCGCCGCAGGCGGCGGGGTGGTGATACGCGCTAAAACCACCCCGGCGCTTCGCGCCACCCCTCCTTAAAAAAGGAGGGGAAACTAACTCGCGCTGAATATAGCGCATTCCTTCTCCTCCCGGCCTCGACTCCGCGCGCTGCCATTTTCTTGCCACAATTCTTCGGCAGCTTTCCATTTTCTTCGCCCGGCGGAGCCCTTTTCGGGCGCTTCAATACCGGACAAGGCCCGAAGCAGCCCTGCACAAAAGGAGATCGAAGATGGAAGCTTCAAGCAGCAGGTCCAGGATACGCCCGATCGTCGTCGATTTTCTCGCGACGCTGTTCCTCACGTTCTGCATCGGCGTTGCCGCGGCCGTGGTTCTCGGCGCATGCGCGATGCTCATGGCGGGCGAGGCGCGCGGCGCGGAGCCGGGCGAAGGCCCGCCGATGAAGATGGACGCCGTGCAGGAGGAAGCGCCCGCCGAGGAGACGCGCGCGAAAGCCATCGAGCTCGCGCTCACGCATCAACTCGTCACCAAGTACGCGAGCCTCATCGCCATCGACCGCACGCCGGCGCGTCCCGTGGACCCCGATCGAAGCGCGCCGGCACGCGAGGTTCCCGCGCCCGCGCCGAGGGCGAGGCCGTCGAAAATCGACTAAATGCGATTTGCCCGAAACCTCGAACGCTGCAGAGACGTTACTCCCTGGAAGGAGCGCCGGTTTTCATGTGCGGGACATTGGCAATCGCCCGACGCCGGCGTCGGTTTTCCGGAGATTTGAATTTGACTGGTGCAACACGGCAACTAGCTGTAAACACGCCTGGTTCCGGGTTTTCCGGGCCAGGGCATGCTTCTTGCGGTGAGTTGGGTATGGCAACGCAGACCGCAAACAGGAGAGAGTCCGACCGGATCCCGATGGGGGTGGAGAGCGCGCTGCCCTGGGTCCCCGTTCCCTCGTCGGAGTCGGTGCAACCGCCCAAGGCAAAGACCGGCATTCTGGGCAAGCTCGTCCTCGTCCTCCTGGTGCTGATTTTCCTCTTCGGCGTCTGGCAGATCGGCATGAAACTGTACCAGGCCAATGCGCCGCTCGCGCAGGTGATCGACAGGAAGGGATAGTCAAGAACCGAGGCGCCGGCACGCTAAGGCCGCAAGGGTTCACCTTCCTCCCCTCTGTCCTTGAGTGCCCGGCGGCTTCGGCAAGCCGGGATTTTCCGGAAGCGCGGCTCGCCCGCTACGGCTCGAGCGACCCCAGGTACGCGGCGATCGCCACCATGTCTTCGATGCTGAGCTTGGCGACCACCGCTTTCATCAGCTCGGCCAAAGAGCCGGTGCGGTTGCCGTTCTGCATGTCGTTCAGCTGGCGGACGGCGTAGATCGGCGGGCGCCCGGTGATGCCCGGCACCTCGCCCAGTCCCTTCAGCGATGCGCCGTGGCAGATCGCGCAGGGAACGGTTTGCCCTGAGCCTCCGCTCGTCACCAGCGCCTTGCCTTTCGCGAGGCTGCCGACCGGCACGTAGTCGATGAAACCGGAGTGCGGGTCGCGGCTGTGCGCCCGCACCGCGTCCTGCGGCAGCACGATGATGCGGTTGCCGAGCGGCTCGGTGCCGCCTTCGGGCGCGGCGAAGCGCATGGCCCCCGGGCCGACGTAGGTTTTCGGCACGGTGTCGGTCTCGACCACCTTCGTCCAGACTCCCGGCTTCAAGCCCGCGAAATATTCGCTCGCGGCGCGCACGTCGGCGTCCGACATCGCCTTCGCGATATCGATCATCGCGTTCGCTCTGACGCCCTTCCTGCCTCCGTTCTTGAACTCGGCCATCTGGCGCACGAGGTAGGCGACGGGCAGGCCCGCGAGGCTTGAGGATTCGGGGTGGCCGTCACCCGTCGGAAGATGGCAGAGCGCGCAGGCGCGGGCGGGCTTCTTCCCGATGGCGACGATCTCCGGCATCGGCGGATGCTCGTCGGGAAACCAGTCGGGAGGGTTGAAGCCGTCGTCGATCTGCGCCTGCGTGTATTTCTTCGCGCTCCCGGGCATCTGCTTCTGCACGACGTTGTCGAGCGGCGCGGGCTTGGGCGTGGCCGGATAAGCCCAGTCGGGATTCTCCGCCGCGATCGCAAGCCCGGGAAGCAAAGCCATCGCCAGGACACGAGCCAGATTTTTCATGCATGCCTCCATTTTGATGTGCGCTCGGATGCTACTCTCCCTTGATGCCCGCTTCGCGGATCACCTTGCCCCACTGCTCGTATTCCCTGCGCAGGAACGCCGCCGCGTCCTCGGGCGATCCCGACGCCGGCTCTCCGCCGATTGCAGACAGGCGCTCGCGGATGTCCGGCGCGTTCATTGCCTTCAGCGATTCTGCGTTGAGGCGATCGATCACCGCGCGAGATGTGCCCGCGGGCGCGAGCAGCATGTACCAGTTGACGGCGACGAGCGGGGTCCCGGCTTCGGCCGCGGTCGGCACCTCGGGCATGGCGCTCGAGCGCCTGGAATCGAGCACCGCGAGCGCGCGCAGGCGTCCTTCCTTCACGTACGACGCGGCGCTGGAGGCGGCGACGATCACCACGTCGATCTCGCCGGCGATGAGGCCGGTCAGCGCGGTGGTCGCGCTCTTGTAGGGCACGTGCAGGATGTCGATCTTCGCCCTGGATTTGAGCAGTTCCGCCGCGAGATGGTTCACCGAGCCCACGCCTCCCGACCCGTAGGTGAGCTTGCCGGGTGCCTCGCGCGCGAGCTTGAGGAGCTCCGCGAGGCTCGCCGCCTTCACCCTCGGGTGCACCACGAGCACGTTGGCGATCGAGGTGAGCGGCGCGACCGGCGCGAAACCGCGCAACGCGTCGTAACCGGCAGTGGGATTCAAATGCGGATTGATGACCAGGGGCGGCGCCCCCATGAGCAGCGTATACCCGTCGGGCGCGGCTTCCGCCGCCGCGCGGTGCGCGATGTTCCCGCCCGCGCCGAGGCGCTGCTCGGGCAGCACCTGCACGCCGAGCGCGGGAGACATCTTGAACGCGAGCAGGCGCGCCACCGCGTCGGTGCCGCCTGCAAAGGGGAGAAGCAAGCGAATCGGCCTGGACGGATAGCTCTGCGCGGCGGCGAGAGAAACTGCCAGGGTCAGCGATGCGAAGAGGAGCGCACGAGTTGCACAACAGATCCTGGAGCCTTTCAAGGTGCACCCTTTCCGGGCAGCCGACACCGAATTCGATGACGCAGCATTGTAGCGGGCGCGCGGCGTCCGGGAGATAATCCCGCCCGGACCCATCCCTAACCGCTTCCCCCGATTGTCCACGATTCACCGGAGCCGCCCATGCTTTCGCTCGGGATTCACTACTATCCGCTCACGCTTCCGTTCCTGCTCATCCTCTTGGTCGGGCTCGTCGCCCTGACTTCCCTCGCCGTTCTCAGGGTGCTGCAATTCGCCTATTCCCAGCTCGGCATCGCGCCGAAATACTTTTTCACCTGGCTTTTTCTTTCGCTCGCCGGGAGCTACGTCAACCTGCCCATCATGCGCTTCTCCCCGGAGCAGATGACCCGCCTGGTGGAAATACCGTTCTACGGCGTTCCCTACGTGATCCCGAACGTGGAAACCTGGCCGGGGACCATCCTGGCGGTCAACGTCGGCGGGGCGATCCTTCCGATCGTCCTGTCCGTGATTCTGATCGTGAAGAACGATCTCTACCGGAACGCGGCCTGGGGCGTCGCGGTGGTCTCCCTCGCCTGCTATCTGCTCGCCGAGCCGGTCCCGGGCCTGGGCATCGCCATCCCGGTTTTCTACCCGCCCGTCATCGCGGCAGGAGTCGCGCTGCTCTTGTCGCGCCGGCTCGCCGCTCCCCTCGCCTACGTCTGCGGAAGCCTCGGCACCCTGATCGGCGCGGACCTGATGAATCTCGGCAACATCCGCGGCCTCGGCGCGCCGGTCATGTCGATCGGCGGCGCGGGAACCTTCGACGGGATATTCGTCACCGGGCTGGTCGCGGTGCTCATCGCCGGCATCCTGAGCCGGCGCAAGCTCGCTCGTTCCGCAAGGCGGCTCCCGTGACGAACACCCCTTCCAGCT
>Ga0193733_1000327_pt1 | contig 16417 bp, 11 predicted proteins | sample U1s2metaG_FD_145076 | JGI IMG/M metagenome (GOLD analysis project Ga0193733, IMG submission 145076) | Soil microbial communities from a riparian zone of the East river system, Colorado, United States - U1s2 | ecosystem: Environmental > Terrestrial > Soil > Riparian zone | place: USA: East River...
CTGGGTGCGGTCGCGATGCAGTCGAGCAGTGCGGTGACTTCCGGCAGCGTCATCAGTCAGAACCCCGCGGTGGGCGCCGATGTGGTGAGCGGCTCCGCGGTTAACCTGGTCGTCTCGACCGGCGGTGTCGTCTCGACCGGCGGTGACATCAGCAGTGGCGGCGGCGGTGGCGGCGCCTTCGACTCCTTCACACTTGCTGCGCTTCTCAGCTCCCTGATTGGTGGGTTGTGGAGAGCTCGCAAGATCCGGGACAGCGTCCTCTGAGCCAGACTCGTTCGAGTTTAGCGTGCGCGGTCAGAAACTCCGCAGCAACAGCTTGGTGTGCGATCCCCTCAGAGGGCGAGCCGCACGTTGATCCAGGCGACATTGGCGGCGTAATCGCCGAAGCCGACGTTCGATGAGCGCGCTTCGTGCAGCAGGCTGGCCTGCACGGTGACCGTTGCGGCGGGGTGGTAAGTGAGCAGCGCGCTGGCGGATCGCACCTTGTCGTCGCGCTGGCCGGCGAGGCCGAGCGCCTGGGCGGGATCGCCAGGATAGCTTCGGGTGAGCGCCTCCAGGTCTGCCGACAGCTCCAGCTTCGCCGTCATGCGCCACGTGGGCCGCAGCCCGATCCCCTTGATCAGGACGAGGCTCGAGCGAGTGTATTCGTACGGACTGATGTCGCGCTGCGCGATCGCCGTCAGCGCCAGCTTCCCGGTCGGGGTCCAGGTGAACTCCGCGCGTCCGGTGGCTCCCTTGAAGTCGCGCTGCGGCAGCTGATCGTAGCGCCGGCTCACTTGATCGGCGCGCGCCACCAGGTGGGAGACGACCGAGAGAGTCCAGTCGAGCGTGAGGCCTGCGCCGTACTGCCGATAAGCGTTGTCGATCAGGGCGGCACCGAGCGGCTGCAGAGTCGGAAAGTGGCCGGTTTCGATCCGCACGCTGCATCCGATCGAGTTCCCGGCCGCGTTGACCCGGCTCAGCGAAGCTTCGAGACCGTCGACGTTGACGTCGTTGAAGAGCGTCGCGGGGGCGCTGTTGCGCTGCTCGAGCCGCTCGCCTGCCGCGCGCAGTCGCCAGTTCGGCGTCACCATCCAGGCACCGTTGACAAACTCCTGACGCACCCTGAGCTGATCGCGAGTCGTGCTCAGCACCTGGGCGAACGACGCCAGCGAATCAGTATCCGAGAAGCCCAGCTCGCCGCGCAGGTCCTTGGCGGCCTGCCAGAGCCAGCTCCCCCGCAGGTCGTGGCCGTCAAAGTCGAGCGCGGAGAAGCGCTGGTAGCGGGTGCTGTTGAACGTCAGGCTGCCGACGAAGCGCTGCAGGCTCACCGGCACATCGGCCTTCAAGCCGAAGGATGTGGTGCGAAAGGTATCGGCGCGTGACCTCGATCCGATGACCGTGGCCGGATCGACATCCTTCGATATCCTGAAGACGTTGTCGTCGCTGGTGAGGGTTTCCTCAACGAACGGCGTCACCTTGGCGGCGTCCTGCGCCCGCGCGTGCAGCGCCGGCAACAGCAACAGGCTGGCCAGGCAATAGGTGATCTTCTGTGCCAGGCGCGATCGAGGGGCATCGGAAGAGCGCGGCACGGCGAGATTGCGATCCCTCATGAGGGATACCCGGCGTCGCGCAATGGCCCCCGCGCCAATCAGGCCCGCGACCGCGAGCGCCCATTCGCCCGGCACCGGCGCGGGCGCACTGTGCAGCAGCTTCGCGAGAAGCCGGTGCAGCGCGCCGCGATCACCATTATCGCCCCTGTCACTGCGTTTCCACCGGACTTGGGCAGCTGTGTGGCTCGCCCGCCGCGGCGGGATCCTTGCGGCCGCCGCAGTCATGAGCGCGGCGGCTGTCTGTTGGCCGTGCGCCTCCGGTGCGGCCGCGACAGCGCTCCCCTGCACGACCATCATCGCCAGCCACGCGGCCAGAATTCTCGTTGCAGGGTATGTCAAGCAGTCACTCCCTGATGTTTCAGATATCGAGGATGCGCAGCTCCAGCGCCCTGCCGACGGCGTGCGTGCGGTTCTGGACGTTGAGCTTGCGCAGTATCTTCTGGACGTGATTCTTGACCGTCAGCGGGCTGATACTCAGGATGGTTCCGATCTCGAAGTTGCTCTTGCCGAGATGGATCCAGCGCAGGATCTCCTGTTCTCGCGGGCTGAGCGGGTTGACGCTCTGCGCCGTAGCGCCGCGGTCCTCGAGCGCACCCCTGAGTTGCGTGCGCATCCATGCGAGGTGCAGGTACGGGACAATCAGTTCAAGGAGAAAGGCGTGCTCCCGGCCGACGTCGCCGGGCATAGCGGCCAGGACAAATAGGCTGACGGGCTTGCCGAGCGAATCGTAGGTGCCGTGCGCTATGACGCTCTCCGCCCCGAGACGCTGCAGCTCGGCGACAAAAGCGCCGCGCGCAAGCGACACGCTGCTCCCTGCGTTGTAGACGACCGGATGGAATTCGGTCTCGACCCATTGGCTGACGAGATGCGCCACGAACGCCGCATCCCGCCGAAACACCTCGCTCACCTTCTCCGGGTCGATCCACGGGCTCGCGAAGCAATCGACCTGATAGCTCGTCGGGTGGGGACTGTACAGTCCGCACACCAGGAGCTCGTGCTTGACCAGGCTCTGAAGCATTCCCTGGCTCCAGCCGAACAAATGGTGGCGCGAGTGAATTCGCAGCGAGGCATCGATGTTGAGCAACAGCGACTCGAGCTCCTGCGGGTGCAGCAACGCCGCGCCGCCGCTCTCGCCGAGCCCGCGCTCCGCCCTCCCTGACTTCGAACCGGGGCCCGTTATCCGGGTGTCAACATTCACCTGGCAGCCGCCCATCTGCATACGTGGCTTCCATACCGCTTGCAAAGACTACGTCCCGCCGCGACAACGACTATGTGAAGCGCTTGTTACATGATTGTGACGCGACGCAGGTGGCGCACGGGCGGGGTCCCGGCGCTCGAACCGGGCACACCTGCGGCCACAGGTTTCCCGGAGAAACTCCTGCGCAGGACTCCCCTGCCGGCGGCCGGCGACGGCCTCCGCCGGCATAGTCCAATCGACCTACGGAATTCGCGCGTGCGGGTCATCCGCGCGCTGCAGCACGATCCTTAATGTCCGACGAATGCTGTTGGCTGATCCGCAACTACAACGACCGTTCTTCGAGCCCCGAGTCGCTCCGGCGACGCAGGTGGTGGCGTCGATCGACCCGTTGGTAACGATCGGCGTGCTGCTGCTGTGCGTCGCGCTGTTCCGCGTGCGCGTCGACGGTGCCCATCTCATTCTCGTGCTGGTCGTCTTCTCGTTGACGTTTCCCGGTGGCCCGCCGAACGGGACCAGCGTCGGCGCGCTGGCCCGCGACGTCCTCACGAGCTGGGGCATGACGGTCACGCTGCTGCTGTTCATCGGCTGGGCGACGAGCACCACAGAGACGTTCGATCAGCGTGTACTTCTCGCGTGGCTGCTCGCCACACCGGTCGCCCGCTTCGCTACCCACCTTGCGATCCCCAGGTTGCTGGTGTGCCTGTTCGCCGCGCAGCGCGTAGCCGTCATCGCGGGTGCCTGCGGGCTCGGCCGCACGCTCGCCGAACAGATCCGCAGCAGTCCACTGCTCGGCGTCAGGGTGGCCGGGTTCTTCGACGACCGCGGTCCCGCCCGCACCGGTGACGCAGCCGCGGAATCAGCCGCAATCCTGGGCACGCTCGATCAGCTGGCCGCCTACGTCAAAGCGCATCGAGTGGACCTGATCTACATCACGCTGCCGATGGCCTCTCAGCCGCGCATTGTCAGGCTGCTGGACGAATTGCACGACACCACGGCGTCGATCTACTTCGTGCCGGACATCTTCCTGTTCGACCTGATCCAGGCGCACATCGATACCATCGGCGGCATACCCGTCGCGTCCGTGTGCGACACTCCCTTCTCAGGATTCAACGGCGTCGTGAAGCGCGCCAGTGATATCGTCCTCGCCCTGGTGATCTGCGCCCTTACCCTGCCATTGCTGCTCGCCATCGCGGTCGGCGTCAAATTGAGCTCCCCAGGACCGGTGCTGTTCCGGCAGCGCCGCTACGGGCTCGATGGACGCGAGATTCATGTCTACAAATTCCGCTCCATGACGGTCACCGAGGACGGCGCGGTCATAAAGCAAGCGACGCGTGCTGATGAGCGCGTGACCCGCTTCGGCGCCTTCCTGCGCCGCTATTCCCTCGACGAACTGCCGCAGTTCATCAACGTGCTCCAGGGGCGCATGAGCGTGGTCGGTCCGCGTCCGCACGCGCTGGCTCACAGCGACATGTATCGCGGGCTTATCAAGGGCTACATGATTCGCCACAAGGTCAAGCCCGGCATTACCGGCTGGGCACAGGTCAACGGCCTGCGTGGAGAGACGCATACGCTGGACAGGATGGAGAACCGGATCGCGTACGATCTCGCTTACCTGCGCCACTGGTCGCTGCAGCTGGACCTGTGGATCGTGCTCAAGACGCTCTTCGTCGTGTTCAATGACCGCAATGCGTACTGAACGAAGGACGCGGTGCCGACCTGATCGCGGTCAATCCGGGTTCGCGCGAAAACAATAGCCGGCGCCGCGCACCGTCTCGATCACCTTCTCGTGGCCGCTCGGCTGCAGCGCCTGCCGCAGACGGCGAATGGGCACGTCGACCGTTCGGTCCTCGACGAACACATGATCTCCCCAGACTTCGTCAAGCAGCTGTCCGCGGCTGTACACCCGATCCGGGTGTGTCATCAGGAAATGCAGCAGCCGGAATTCGGTCGCCCAGAGGTTGATCTTGCCGCTGCCTGTGCTGACACGACGCGCCGCAGGATCGAGCTTCAGGTCGCCGAATTCGAGCGGCTCATCGCCGAGCAACGGCGCGCGGCGGCGCACGACTGCCTTGATGCGAGCGAGCAATTCACGATGCGAGAAAGGCTTGGTGAGGTAATCGTCGGCACCCGCCTCCAGCCCGGTCACCTTGTCGAATTCCTCCGTGCGCCCGGTCAGCATGATGATCGGGATTTGCTTGGTGCGCCGCTCGTTGCGCAGCTGCCGGAGGAAAGACACGCCCGTCGTGCCCGGGAGGATCCAGTCGAGCAGCATCAGGTCCGGGAGCACTTCCCGGATCGCCGCCTCCGCTTGCGCTACGCTGGGCGCCCGGGTCACCTTATATCCGGCGCGCTCCAGGCTTGCGGCAATCAGCCGCTGCGTGACCAGCTCGTCTTCAACGATGAGGATCGAACCGCCCATGAGCGAGAATCATATTGTGCCGTCGATCGACCCACTATCGCCGAAATTCGATATGCAGGTAGCTGGCGCTGCATATGCGTGTAGGGCTCGGCTTACACGCGCAGACTGCGACTGCGGCTAAATGAGCCGGTACTTGACCGCATAGCGAACGAGCGCCGCATTGTTCGACAACCCCAGCTTCTTGAGGATCCGCCCGCGGTAGGTACTGATCGTGCTCGGGCTGAGAAACATCTCCGCGGCGATCTCATTGATATGCTTGCCCGACGCTATCAGCCACATCACTCGGTACTCGCGATCGGAGAGCAGGTTGTGCGGCGGCTTCTCTGCGCCCTCGGCGAACTCGGTAGCAAGCTTCTCCGCGAAGGCAGGGCTTACATATTTACCCCCACCGACAACCTTGCGGATGGCGCTGGTCAGGTCTTCGTTGGCGCTTCCCTTATTGATGTACCCGGCGCCGCCGGCCTTGAATACCTGGCCTGCGTGCACTTCCTCGGGCAGGATGCTCAACACCAGGACCGGGCGCCCGGGATACTGCCGCTTGACTTCTCTCACCAGGTCGACGCCGCTGCAGCCGGGCATCGCGTAGTCGAGCACGGCGACATCCCACTCGAGGCTCCTCGCCATGTCGAGTGCCTCATCTCCACTCTTCGCCTCACCAACCACGACCATGTCGTGCTCAGAAGCGACGATCTCCCTGAGCCCCCTGCGAACGACGGGGTGATCGTCTGCGATAAGGATTCTTATCACGGCTCTCCTCAGCATAATGCTCCACTCGCGTTGCGGCCACGGCGGCGTGCGCTGCCGCCCGCGCGGCCGGCACGGCGCTCAGATCTTCGGCAGCGCAACTGTCACCCTAGTCCCCTCGCCGCGCACCCCTGTGATATCGACCCTGCCGCCGAACGGCAGGACGCGCTCGCGCACACCCATGAGGCCGAGCGACTTGGGGCTGTGAGCGACCTCGGCGTCAATGCCGCGGCCATTATCCTCGACGGTGAGTACAAGCTCGTTGGAGTCGAACCGGACCGCCACGTCGATCCGGGTGGCGCCGGCGTGGCGCGCGACGTTGGTCAGCAATTCCTGAAAGATCCGGAACACCGCTGTGGAGCGATCCCTGTCCAGCAGCAAGTCCTCCGCGGGAAGCGACACATTGCAACGGATGCCGCTGCGACGCTGAAACTCGCCCGCCTGCCAGCCGATCGCTGCTGCGAGTCCGAGCCGGTCCAGGACTTCCGGCCGCAGCTGGGACATGATTTCGCGCACCGACTCCATGGTCGCATCGATCAGGCCTGACATCGAATGCGCCTTCTCGCGCAACGCCTTGGAGCCCTCGGGCAATCGGCTCGTGATCCAGGCGAGATCCATCTTGAGTCCGGTCAGCGCCTGAGCCAACTGGTCGTGGATCTCCCGGGCGATGCGCGTCCACTCCTCCTCGCGCACCGACTGAAGGTGAGATGCGAGGGCGCGCAGACTCTGCTGCGAGGCCCTGAGGTGCTCCTCGGCGATGAGGCGCTCCTTGATCTGCTGTAACAGCATGGCATTGTTGCGGTACAGGTCAACGAACACGGAGATCTTGGACTTCAGGATCTCCGGCATGAGCGGCTTTACGATGTAGTCCACGGCACCCGCCTCATACCCGCGGGTCACTGAAGGCGGGTCTTCGTAGGCGCTGGTGAGAAAGATGATCGGGGTATGGCGCGAGCGTTCGCATTCGCGGATCAGCCGCGCAGCCTCGAAGCCGTCCACTCCCGGCATGCGAGCGTCCATCAGGATGACGGCAAAGTCCTGCTTCAGTACGCAGCGCAGCGCCTCCTCCCCCGACTTCGCCATCACCAACTTCAGGGACATGTCGCTCAAGAGTGCCTGCAGCGCCATCAGGCTTCTGCTGTCGTCGTCGACAGCAAGAATGCTCGCCTGCGGCTGAGTGGAGTCCATCGCCCCCTCCTTGGGTAAGGTCATTATCAATCAGCCGAGCACCGCAGAGAATCCGCGACATCGGGTCAATCGCGGCTACGCTGACGGCATGCGCTCGGGGCGGCCGCGCGCAGCCTCGCTCCGTGGTACGTCCTGTAGTTAATCGGCGACAGTCAGCGTCCGCCGGCGCGCCCGGCAACGGCCAGGCTTGTGCTATGACGCTCGCCGCGCAATTGTCCGCCCGAGGCCAGGGCGGACACGGGCTAGCATTGGCGCAAACGGGGACCCCTCATGACCTACGAGCTTTATTACTGGCCTGGTGTCCAGGGACGCGGTGAATTCATACGCCTCGCGCTGGAGGAAGCCGGCGCCCGGTACGTCGATGTGGCCGTCCTGCCAAAGGCGAAAGGCGGCGGCGTGCCCGCAATTCTGAAAGTACTCGAAGCCAGAAACATCCAGCGTCCGCCCTTTGCGCCTCCAATACTCAAGGCCGGCCGGGAGTTCATCGCTCAGACGCCGAATATCCTGCTGTTCCTAGGCGGCCGGCTGAGGCTCGCGCCGAGGGATGAGCCAGGCAAGCTGTGGACGCATCAGTTACAGCTCACCATCCTCGATTTCTACCTGGAGATCTTTCACACGCATCATCCACTCGGCGACGGCTATGCCTACGAGGAGCAGAAGTCCGCGGCACGGCGGCGCACCAAGGACTTCCTGGCGGTGCGCCTGCCGAAGTTTCTCGGCTACTTCGAGCGCGTCCTCGAACTCAATCGCTCGCGCAGGACGTGGATGGTCGGAGCACGCCTCAGCTACGCAGACCTATCCATGGCGCAGGTGATTGCGGGTCTGCGATATGCCTTCCCTTCAGCCAGCCGTAAGGAATTTCGCAACCGCCCGCGGCTGCGCGCGCTGCACGACGCGGTCTTTGATCGGCCGCGAATCGCGCGCTACATCGCATCGGGCCGTCGGCTGGCCTTCAACAACGAGGATTTGTTCCGGCACTACCCCGAGCTCGATCGGTGATCTGCGGTGCCGCGGCTACGACAGCCCGAGCTCACCGAGCGAGCGACGACAGGCGGGTTCATTCCGACTTCGCGACGGCTTTTACTGCGCGAAGTTCTCGCAGCAGCTTGCGATGCAGGGCGAAATAGCCTGGAGCCGTCACCTGCGTGCGCTTTCCAACCAGTGCGTTGAGCCTGACAAGCGCGTGAAACGGCACGGATGGAGAGCAGTGATGCTCGGCATGGTAGGGCATCCGCCAGGCCAGCAGCAGAACCGCGGCGTTGGTGTACGTTGTCCGGGTATTGGCGAACATGTCGTCAACGAAGGCGCAGTCCATGTGCTCTGATAAAAGGAACAGGCGCAGGAAAGGCTGTCCGAGAATCGCCGGGAGCACCCAATAGATCAGCGCATCCGCTCGCCGAAAGTAGAGCGAGGCTACTATCACGCAAAGATAACAACCCCACAGAATGCGCGCTTCGCGGACGATGAGCGAGGATTTGGCCGGCGGTACGAACGGCTCCGCCACCCGCCCCGTCAGCGCATGGCGCAAAGTCACAGTCAGTCGATCGTACCAATACGGCAGGCCCGAAACACACCACAGATACGACACCACGGTGGATGGACGCGGCTGTGCCAGCTCCGGATCCCGCGCCGGGTCCTGTGTGAAACGGTGATGGGCGAAATGGAAGAGCCGAAAATATTCGCGCGGCAACATCAGCAAGGCCGCGCATATCCAGGCGACCAGTTCATTGGGCCAGCGACTCGCGAAAGCGGTTCGATGGATGCTCTCGTGCAGTGCACAGAACAGGAAACTGAGAACCACCCCGTGCAGGACCAGCGCGGGCGCAAGCCACAGGTGGCCGCGACTCGCCCAAACCAGAAATCCGGTTGCGGACAGCAGACTGACATGGACCGCGAGTTGCAGGAAGCCGCGAGCATCCGAGCGCTGCGAGAGTCGTCGTACGGTCTCGCGGTCAAGGCCACGTATCGCAATTGCATCGATATCCATCACGCGTCCTGATTGCGAACTGCAGTGCCTGCGGTGCGGTCTGCTGCCCGTCTAGTCTAACGAGATCCCCGCGCTTCCCGTAGGCAGCGCCAGCAAATCGATGAATTATCGTGTCACGCGCCGATTCCATGTGAAAGCGGCGTGAAAAGTTCTGCGCGCCGACATCTGCCGCAGCGGTCAAGGACGCGGAGCGGATCGCGGCACGCATGTGCGCGGCGGATCACCGGGATTTCGCGGTCCCTGCCAGGCGATCCGTGTCGACCGCTGCGGATGTAGTTGAAGCGCTCGCTCTTGTTGTGAAAGACCATACCGGCCGGCGGCATGCACGCGGCGGGCAGGGCGCCATCGCGAGCCCTGGGCACGCCGGGTTCTACGCAACAACGCAGCCACTGAGAGGCCGGTCACACTTCGATCGCCGCGACGTCGTACATATTATGGTGCATGTGACGTAATCCCCGGAAGGGGCGCTGCGCAGTCGGTACTTTGCGACGGTTGTACAAATGCGCGAGCGACCACCGGCTCCGCGCGGGCCGTACGCTCACGCAAGCCGGGTGGCATCCGCACCGATACGCGTGCTGGAGGCAACCGATGTCCGTGGCGCCTGACTGGCGATTCTTCTTCGCGAACGCGGATGATAGTGCCGGCGCCGCACGTGCTCGCTCGAGCGCTGCATTCTTGGTTACCTCTGTATTGTTTGGGCTTGTCGGCGGCGTGGCGTTTGCTGGTGCACAAGTCGGCACGCCAACCGCGGGCGACTTGAAGCAACTAAACATCGAAGAATTGATGAATGTCGAAGTAACCTCGGTGTCGAAGGCCGAAGAGAGTCTGCGCACCGCGGCCGCAGCCGTCGCAGTGGTGACTGGGGAGGACATCAAACGGTCGGGGGCGATGAGCGTGCCTGAGGCGCTACGATCGGTGCCCGGGCTGCACGTGGCGATGCAGACCGCGAGCGGCTGGTCGGTCAGCTCACGCGGGTTCAGTAGCGTCAACTCGGAGAAACTGCTGGTTCTCAGCGATACACGCAGTGTCTATACGCCGTTGTACTCGGGTGTATTTTGGGATGTTCAGAATTACCTGCTGAACGACATTGACCGGATCGAAGTGATCCGAGGGCCGGGCGCGACGTTGTGGGGCTCGAACGCAGTCAATGGCGTGATCAACATTACGACCAAAGGCGCGCGCGAGACCCAGGGTGCCTACGTGGAAACGGAAGTCGGTACGGAGGACCGGGTGTCCGCTGCCGCGCGATACGGCAGCACGCTCGGGCAGACAAGCTATTTCCGTGTATTCGGAACGTACACCGACCACGCGGCCGAACAGCATCCCGCCGGATCGAGTTCCGACGACTGGCGGCTCGCGCACGTCGGGTTTCGCTCCGACGGGGGTGGAACTGAGGCGGACGCGTGGACACTTCAAGGCGACCTCTACAATGGCACGATTGGGTTAGTGGCACCGTCAGTCACGATAATCGGCCGGCCCGGCCCGCAGGGGACGCTGCAGACCGCCGTTAGTGGTGGGAATGTACTCGGACGCTGGCGGCACCACGTGAGCGCGGATGCAGACGTCGAGCTGCGGCTCTACTACGACCGAACTCACCGCGATGACCCGAGCTTTCTTGACGATCTTGATACGGTCGATGCGGACGTCCAGGAGCATCTTGCATGGGGCGGCCGCCACGAGCTGATCTGGGGCTTCGGCTACCGGCTAACGATCAACGATAACCATGGAAAGGGGATCTTCGCCGTCGAACCCCCGGTTTCGCGCGACCAGCTCGTCAGCGGGTTCGTCCAGGACCAATTCACCATTCGTGACACGCTGCGGCTTACGCTTGGCACCAAACTCGAGCACAACGACTACAGCGGCTTCGAGTGGCAGCCGAGCGTCCGACTGGCCTGGGAATCGTCATCCCGGCACACGCTTTGGGGTGCGGTGTCGCGCGCAGTGCGAGTGCCGACGCGGATCGAGCGCGATATCGACATCGCACTGACCGATCCGACCGGCAGTCCCGTCGTCAAACTGCTCGGGAACAGGCATTTCCGATCGGAACGGCTTCTGGCGTTCGAGCTGGGGGACCGATTGCAGGTCGCGCCCGAACTCGTGCTCGACCTGGCGGCCTTTCACGATCGCTATCGAGCGCTCGCGTCCCTCGAGTTCGGCACGCCGTTCGTCGACCCGACCGATGGGCGGACGGTAATCCCCGTGGTGAACGAGAACTTAACCCACGGCCGCGCTAATGGCGTCGAAGCCCTGTTGACCTACTCGCCGACGCGCTACTGGCGCCTGTCGGCCACGTACTCGTTCCTCGATCTACGACTTACGACCGAAGGAATGGACCTCAACCGCGGCGTGTTTCGACAGGGATCAACGCCGCGCAATCAGGCGGGACTGCGCGTGGCGGTCGACCTACCGGCAGGTTTTCAGATCGACGCTGCATGGCGATACGCATCTGACATACGCAGCTTGCCCGATCTCGTGGCCGGTGGTGGTGTTTCTGGATACACCGATCTCGACCTCCGGTGCGCATGGCGAACTGGGCGGGGAGTGGAGGTGTCCATCGTCGGGCGGAATCTGTTACACGGTCAGCACGTCGAATTTGGCGCGCCTGCGACGCGAAGCGCCATTGAGCGCAGTGTCTACGGAAAGGTCGCGTGGGTGTTCTGAGGTCGCTCGCGATCCCGACGCGCCGTCTGTGGCGCGCCGCCGCATTGCTTCTCATCGCCAACGGCTTACTTGGCGCGGCGGCGCCGGTCTCCGAGTATCAGCTGAAGGCAGTGTTTCTCTTCAACTTCGCCCAATTCGTCGAATGGCCGCCAGCAGCTCTGCCCCGCGAGAATGCGCCGTTCGTGATCGGCGTGCTAGGCAAGGATCCCTTCGGAGCCGATCTCGACGACGTCGTGCGCGCAGAGACAGTGAACGGGCATCCGCTGGCGGTGGTGCGCTATCGCAATGTCGCGGAAGTTCGCGACTGTCAGATCCTGTTCATCGCTGCATCAGAGCTGCCGCAACTCGACGGCATTCTGGCAGCACTCAAGGGTCGCGGCATTCTGACGGTGACTGATGCCGATGGGTCTGCGGTGCGAGGCGTGATGATCGGACTCCTCCGGCAGGACAAGAGAATTCGACTGCGCATCGATCTGCAGGCCACCAAAGCGGGCAACCTGACGATCAGCTCGAAGTTGCTACGTCCAGCCGAGATCGTGGGATCGGGGAACTGAGTCATGTCTGCCCAAGCGCGACCGATACGCCACACACTGATGACAGTCATTCTGCTGACGTGTGGAACGGTGATGTTGATCACATCCGCCGCGTTCGTCGCTTATGAATACGTGACATTTCGGCAGCTGACGGTGCGCAACGTCAAGATCCTTGGGGAGGCCATCGCGGCGAATAGCACCGCGGCGCTTGCCTTTGACAATCCGGACGATGCGCGCGAGGTGCTTGCAGCCTTCAAGGCGCAGCCTCACGTCGTCGCCGCGCGCCTGTACTTGAGCAATGGGCGCCTGCTCGCGTCGTATCCCGACGGCGCCGCGCGCGGCCCGACGGCGCGATCGTTGCGCGAGGACGGGTACCGATTCGAGGGGAGCCTCCTCACCGGCGTTCAGCCGGTCGTGCAGGGCGGGCGGCGGATGGGCACGCTATATCTGGAGTCCGATCTGGGCGAGATATACGAGCACTTTCAACTCTTCGCGGTGATCGGTGCGTTGATCATGCTTGTGTGCTGTATCGCAGCGTATCTGATCTCAAGACGCCTGCAGGAACTGATCTCCAGACCGATCCTGGCGCTCGCCACGACCGCACAGAGGGTGTCCGAGCACCGCGACTACTCGGTGCGCGCGACCAGGCCGCAAGGTTACGAGTTCGGGATTCTCACGGATGCGTTCAATCACATGTTGACGCGCATTGAAGGTGATCAGACGAAACTGCGGAGCCAGCTGAGCCGTCTCGACCTATTGCACCGAATCACCCGCGCTACGGGGGAGCGCCACGATCTGCCGAGTCTGTTCAGAGTAGTGCTGCACAATCTCGGCGAGGATCTGCCGGTCGATTTCGGTTGCATGTGCCTTTACGAGGCGAGCGCCGCAGCGCTGTCCATTGCTGTGATCGACCCCCGGAGTGCGCCGCTCGCCGTTGGCCTTGGACTGACCGAATCCGGCCAGGTGCCGATCGATCAGAACGGCCTGGCGCGCTGTGTCGCGGGCGAGCTGGTCTACGAGCCAGATACGCGCAAGATCAAATTTCCTTTTCCGCAGCGGTTTGCTCAGGCGGGCGTGCATGCGCTCGTCATCGCGCCGCTAGTGGTTGAAAATCAGGTCTTTGGTGTGCTGGTGGCGGCGCGTCGCGAGCCCGACAGTTTCAGCAGCGCCGATTGCGAGTTCCTGCGGCAACTGAGTGAGCATGTCGCGCTGGCGGCGCATCAGGCACAGCTGTACGGGGAGCTGCAGCGCGCCTACGACGATCTGCGCCAGTCGCAGCAGGCGATCATGCAGCAGGAGCGGTTGCGGGCGCTGGGGGAGATGGCGAGCGGCATCGCTCACGATATCAACAACGCGATCTCCCCGGCGGCGCTGTACACCGAGTCGCTGTTGGAGCGCGAGCCGGGTTTGAGTGAGCGCGCGCGCAGCTGTCTGGTCACCATTCAAACTGCCATCGAGGACGTCGCTGAGACCGTCTCGCGCATGCGCGAGTTCTATCGACCGCGCGAGACTGAGATGGTGCTGTCGCGGGTGGCGTGCAATCGCGTGCTCGAGCAGGTCATCAGCCTCACGCGCGCACGCTGGAGCGATCTGCCCCAGCAGCGCGGCGTCGTCATCCAATTGCGAACCGAGCTCGCCGAGGAGCTGCCGCAGATCATGGGCTCGGAAGGCGAGCTTCGCGACGCCCTCACCAATCTCATTTTCAATGCCGTCGATGCCATGCCCGATGGCGGTACTCTCACCCTGCGCACCCGCCTCGTCACCAGCGGAAGTCGGGGCGCTGACGACGCGGCGCGCCATGTGCACGTGGAGGTCGCCGATTCCGGAATCGGGATGGACGAGGAGACCCGGCGTCGCTGTCTTGAGCCCTTCTACACCACCAAGGGCGAGCGCGGCACGGGCCTGGGGCTGGCGATGGTGTATGGCATGGTGCAGCGTCATAGCGGCGACCTCGACATCGACAGCGCCGTAGGCCGCGGCACGACCGTGCGGCTGATCTTTGCCGCAGCCGATCCGGTCACGGCGCCCGTCGCCGCAGGAGCACCACTGCAACCGCTCGCCCAGCGATTGCGGATTCTGCTCGTCGATGACGATCCGATGCTGATCAAGTCCCTGCGCGACATCCTCCAGCAGGATGGGCATGTCGTCACGGTGGCCGAGGGTGGACAAAAGGGCATCGACACCTTCGCGGCCGCGCTGGCGCACGGCACGCCGTTCTCGATCGTCATCACCGATCTGGGCATGCCCTACGTCGACGGCCGTAAAGTCGCCGCATCAGTCAAGGCGGCCTCAGCGTTGACCCCGGTCATTCTCCTCACCGGCTGGGGCAAGCGGCTGCTGGCGGAGAACGACATTCCGGCGCATGTCGACCGCGTGCTCAGCAAGCCCCCGCGGCTCGCCGAATTACGCGCCGCGCTCGCCAAGCTCGCCGCCCCCCAGGATCCGCCAGCCGCCTTCGTGGAATCCGCATGAGCGCCCCGGCAAGACTGCTGATCGTCGACGATGAGCAGGCCCTGATGCGGGCCTTGTGTGACGCCCTCGAGTACGAGGGTTACCTCACTCAGGGATTCACATCCGGGCGTGAGGCTATTGCGGCACTGCGAGAGCAGCCGTTCGACCTCCTGTTGACCGATCTCACGATGCCGGATCTCGACGGCATTGCCCTCCTGCGCGCCTGCCGCGAGATTGACCGCGAACTGGCCTGCATCGTGATGACCGGACAGGGCACGATCGCGACCGCGGTTGATGCACTCAAAACCGGCGCGCTCGACTATGTGCTGAAGCCCTTCAAGATGAATACCATCCTGCCGGTACTCGCCCGAGCACTGGCGACGCGCGGCCTGCAGCTCGAGAATATCCAACTGCGCGAGTCCGTTTCGATCCACGAGCTCTCGCGGGCCATTACTCAGGGTCTTGAGCACGGTGAGGTCGTGGAGCGAACGCTGGCGGCCGCAGGCCAGCACAGCCATGTGAGTGCAGTGTATCTGCTCGTGCCCACTGACGACGGTCACGCGCTGCGCCTCGCAGGAAAGACCGGGTCCGGCGCCGAACCGCTGGAGAGCGCAGCGCTGTTACTTGAGGGGTCCGGAGAGCTCTGGGTGGATGAGGCGCGCAAGCAGCTTGAGGCGCCCGGGGACAGCGCTCCGCGCGTGCTGTTCGCGCATCCGTTTGACGCCCGGATTGGAGTTGCCCTGCCGATCGTCGCCGGTGGAAAGTTCTTCGGAGTCCTGGGCTTCAGTTCCTCGAGATCTCAGCAGCGCATCAGCCCCGGACAAATCAAGGCTCTGGAGATTCTGGCGCGCACCGCCGCGACCGCGTTTGAGACCGCGGCGCTCGTCACCCAGCTGCGACGGGTGAATGAAGAGCTCGAGCTGCGGGTACGCGAGCGCACGCGCGATCTCGAGATCGCCAACCGGGATCTCGAGGCCTTTTCATACTCCGTCTCGCACGACCTGCGTGAACCCCTGCGCGCGGTTGAAGGATTTTGCGAAATGTTTCGCACCGAGTTCGGCTCGAGCGTTCCGGAGCCAGGCCGCAGGATTCTGGAACGGATCTGGTCCGGCGCGAGCCGCATGACTCAGCTCGTCAATGATCTGCTGCACTTTTCCCGCTTCAGCCGCGAACCTCTGCACTGTCTGCGGGTCCCACTGCGCGAGCTCGTGCTGCAGACCGTGGCGCGGCTCAAGGAGCCGCTCGGCGAGCGGCAGCCGAGCGTGCAGGTCGGGGATTTGCCGGATTGCTTCGGCGACCGGGCGCTGCTCGAGCAGGTGCTGATCAACCTGCTGTCCAATGCCTTCAAATTCAGCGCCGGCCGTGATGCGCCCCGCATCGAAGTGGGCGTGCTGCGCCAGGGCGCGGACATCGTCTATTACGTGCGCGACAACGGCGTCGGTTTCGACATGCGCTATGCCGATAAGCTCTTTGGCGTATTTCAGCGCCTGCATCCGCAGGAGGCGTTCGAAGGCACCGGCATCGGCTTGTCCATCGTGCATCGGATCATCACCCGGCATGGTGGGCGCGTGTGGGCGGATAGCCGCCCCGACGAGGGCACGACGCTGTATTTCAGCCTGCCCGCACAAATCGAGCCCCCTCCGC
>Ga0193733_1000328_pt1 | contig 16411 bp, 12 predicted proteins | sample U1s2metaG_FD_145076 | JGI IMG/M metagenome (GOLD analysis project Ga0193733, IMG submission 145076) | Soil microbial communities from a riparian zone of the East river system, Colorado, United States - U1s2 | ecosystem: Environmental > Terrestrial > Soil > Riparian zone | place: USA: East River...
CGCGGGACCGACTGGGTACTGAACGGCTCGAAGATGTGGATCACCAACGGGTCGCTCGCCGACCTGGCGGTGGTGTGGGCGATGACTGACGAGGGCATCCGCGGCTTTCTCCTCGAGAAAGGCACGCCCGGATTCTCGGCTCCGGAGATCCAGCACAAGTTCTCGCTGCGCGCGTCCGTCACTTCCGCTCTGTTCTTCGACAACGTCGTGGTGCCCGAGGAGCGCGTGTTGCCCGGCGTGCGCGGACTGAAGGGCCCGCTGGCCTGCCTCACGCAGGCGCGCTACGGCATCGCCTGGGGAGTCATCGGGGCGGCGCAGGCGTGCCTGAAGCAGCTGCTGGAGTACACCGCCAGCCGCACCCTCTTCGGCCGGCCGCTTGCCGCAAACCAGACCATCCAGGTGCGTCTCGCCGACATGGCCCGGCGCATCACCACCGCGCAGCTGCTGGCGCTGCAGCTTGGGCGCCTGAAGGACTCAGGCGCCATGCAGCCCGCGCACGTGTCGCTCGCCAAGTGGAATAACTGCCGCATGGCGCTCGATGTCGCCCGCGACTGCCGCGACATGCTGGGCGGCGCCGGAATCAGCGCCGAGTACGTGCCCATCCGCCACATGCTCAATCTCGAGAGCGTCATTACCTACGAAGGCACCGAGACCATTCACCAGCTCACCATCGGGCGCGAGCTCACCGGGCTCAGCGCGTTCTGAGGGCGCCTGAGCCGGGGAAGAGCCGACATATCTCCCGCCGCGATAGTTAAGCGATTACTTAACTATCGCGGATAAGGAGACCTCACCAAACGGGTCCAGCCCTCGTTTACGCGGACCCTCACAGGCACGCCAACCGCTTCGCTCGGCCTCAACTCGCCGTCATCACCGCCGGTCGCGCCAGGTAGAACCCGATAGCGAGGATGATCAGGTAGGCGAGCAGGATGAAAGTCCAGCCCATGTTGTGGCGGATGACATCGCCCTCCTTGCGCACGAACTTGCTGGTCGACACCCCGACGCTCGCGGTTTGCGGCGCGATCGGTTTGCCGATTTCCGCGCCGACGGAATTCAGCGTCGGCAGCAGCAGCGGTGGCATGCCGAGCTGGACGCCGACCAGCGCCTGGAACTTGCCGAACATGGCATTGGTTGAGGTATTCGAGCCCGAGAGGGCCACGCCGATGAAGCCGAGCACCGGGGCGACGATGATGAACGCGGTGCCCATGCTCGAGAAGCCCTTCGCGAGCGATGCCGCCATGCCGGAGTAGTTGAAGGTGTATGCCAGCCCGAAGATGAACACGCCGACCAGACAGGCGCCCCACATCTGGTGGAAGGTACGCCGGAAAACTTCGCCGAACTGAGCGCTCTTCAGCTTGCCCATCGCCAGCAGCAACACCGCGACGAGGAGCCACGACGCCAGGATGGCGCTGCCGCCGATATAGGGGGCGAAATTGAACACCGCGGTCACGTTGCCCTTGGCGGGGCAGCTGGTCGCGAGCGAGGAGCAGGCGACCGCCGTGGCCTTGAACCAGCTCACCTTCGGCAGCGGCGACCACGGCCCCGTCCAGGCCGCCACCACGATCAGCAGCACGGCGAACGGCATCCAGGCCTGCAGCACTTCGCCGGGCTTCAGTCCGTGTCCGCGCGTCTGCGTCGCCGCCGCCGCGCTCACCGGTACACCGCCGTAACCGAGCACGGTCTTCGGCTGCCAGACTTTGAGCAGCGCGAGCAGCGCGATGAAGCAGACGATGGCGCCGGTGACATCGGGCAGATACGGCCCCAGGTGCACGGCAACCGGATACTGGCCCGCGATATAGCCGAGCGAGCCGACCACGGCGAGCGGCCAGCCGCCCTTCAATCCCTGCCAGCCGGAGACCAGGTACAACAGTACCCACGGTGGCAGCAGCGCCAGCACCGCGACCACCGTGCCGACCGAGCCCGACAGCGCGAGCAGCGGATACCCGGTCACGGCGGCGAGCGCGATGATCGGTGCGCCGAGCGCGCCGTAGGAGACCGGCGCGTTATTGGCAATCGCCGCGACGCGGATCGCGTTGAGGTCGGAGATGCCGAGCGAAATCAGGATCGGCGCCACCACCGCCCACGGGTAACCGAAACCGACCAGGCCTTCGAGCAGCGCTCCGAAGGCCCACGCGAACAGCATCGTCTGTACGCGCACGTCCATGCCGCCGAGCGCGATGAGCCAGCGGCGGAAATTCTCGAACAGGCCGCTCACCGACATCGTATTGAACAGCACCATGCCCCAGAGGGTGATCCAGTCGACGTTCCACACCCCGGTCGCCGCACCATACAGGTAGGCGTGGGTGCCGTTGTCGAGCGGCATCTTCCACACCCAGGCTGCGAGCGCGAAGGTGATGATCGAGCCGACCAGCGTCGCGAGCCAGGCCGGCACGCGGAACACGGCGAGCAAGACGAGCAGAGAGACCACGGGAATCAGTGCCACCAGGCACGTGAGCGTCAGGTTGTCGAGCGGGTCTATCAGTTGCGTGAACATGATTGCTCCCACGATGTGCGGCGCGGCGTGTGGCGTGTTATGTGTCGGCGTCGCCGCGGTTTGATTCTTATACTTGCGACTGCTCCTGTGGAGACAACACCGGCGCCTGCGGCGCGGGTTGATTTTTACAACCTAGCACGGGCGGCGAGCCGGCTCAACGGCCGTCCGGGTAGCCGGCGGCGCTCAGCTAGGCTTTCTTCATCTCGGCTGCGATCCTCTCGCTCTTTTCCATGAATCGCCGGTACGCAGGACGCTGCTGCAGGCGGTTGGCGTAGTCCTGAAACGCCGGGCGGGGCTCGAGAGCCTTCACCATCATCCCAAAGCCGATCTGCGAACCGATGTAGACATCGACGGCACTGAACTGCGTGCCGAGGATATAGGGTCCGGGTGTCAGGGCTTTTTCCAGCGTTGCCACCGTGTCTTCGTAGCAGCCGTAGCCCAGCGCGCCGGGTCGGGAGGCTGCCGGACGCGACAGCATACGATCGATCACCGCCGGCTCGAGGCAGGAGCCGCCGAAGAACATCCAGCGGTAATAGGTGCCGCGCGCCGGGCTGTCCAGGGGTGGCGCCAGCCGTGCGGCGGGAAAGGCGTCCGCGAGGTAAGTGCAAATGGCCCCACATTCGGTCACCACGGTGCCGCGGTGCACGATCGTCGGAACCTTGCCCATGGGATTCACCGCCAGGTAGTCCGGCTTCTTCTGGTCGCCGCTCTCGAGGTTCACGACCTCGAACCTGTAAGGCGCTCCCACTTCCTCCAGCATCCAGTGCGCCATGCGCCCGCGGGACATGGGACTGCTGTAAAACACGATTTCGTCGCTCATTTGCGCGCCCGCCTTTGCTGCAGTGGTTCTCAGGCCATGTCGCCCGTCGCGGCAGTGTGAGCGTCGAATGTTACCCGAATGTATCGGTAAGGGGCGCATGAGCGCCCTGGCGCCGTATCATCTCGCAGCGTTATCGGTCAGCACCGCGTGCACGCGGGTCTGCGGGCTGTCCGCGTGCTGCGGCCCGACGATGCCGAGCGCCAAGAGCGTCAGCAGCGCGAGCCAGTTGGCGAGCATCTCGCGGCGGGTAGCGGGCTCGTGCAGGTGCGGTGACAGCGAGGTCATGGAGGTCTCCCGTAGAATGGCTACGGGAGCATTGCGCCACAGCGGGGGGCTGAGCTCCCGGGCGCAAAAGTGACGCGGCTGCGAAGAATTGTGGCGCAAAGTGGCAAGACTCAAGCGCTTTAACCCCGCGCGCACAGCCTGTAGCCTTGGCTGCCCATGAAACGTCTCGTCGCCATTGTCGAGGATGAGCCGGCCATCCGCGACAACTACGCGGCGGGGTTCATGCGCGAGGGCTATGCGGTACGCACCTACGCCAACCGCGCGCAGGCAATGAGCGCGTTCGCCGCGCGCCTGCCGGACCTCGCGGTCATCGACATCTCGCTGGAGGATGAACCGGAGGGCGGCTTTGAGCTGTGCCGGCAGCTGCGCGCGCTGTCGGCGGAACTGCCGATCATATTTCTCACCGCGCGCGACAGCGAGCTCGATGCGGTGTCGGGACTGCGCCTCGGCGCGGACGACTTCCTCACCAAGGACCTGAGCCTCCCGCACCTGATTGCGCGGGTGAATGCGCTGTTCCGCCGTGTCGATGCGCTGCGCAAGCCCAACACGCCGGGCGAGCTCGTGCGCCGCGGCGCACTCACGCTCGATGCCGAGCGCATGCAGGCGCAGTGGGACGGCCAGGTGGTGCTGCTGTCGCTCACCGAATTCTGGATCGTGCACGCGCTCGCGCGCCACCCCGGGCACGTGCGCAACCGCCAGCAGCTCATGGACGCCGCCAACGTCGTGCTCGATGACAACACCATTACCTCGCACGTGAAGCGCATCCGGCGCAAATTCCAGAGCATCGATCCGAAGTTCGACGCCGTGCAAACCGTCTACGGCATGGGTTACCGCTGGGTCGAGTAACTCACCGCGAACCATGTCCCTGCGCCTCAAGCTGCTGCTGCTCGGCCTCGCGACGCTGGTACTGCCCTGGGGCGGATGCCAGTACGCACGCGAGATGGAGTCCGCGCTGCGCGAAGGGGAGGAGAACTCACTGCAGGCGGTCTCCCAGACGATCGCCGCATCGCTCCAGGGGCGCACGGATCTTCTGTACCGTGAATCTCTGCCGCCCGCCGATGCGCCCGACCCGCAGGCCGGTGGGACTTCCGGCCACGCCTTCCTGCAGAGCGGCCCGAACGACCTCAGGCCCCTGGCGCTGGCGGCAGCGCCGCTCCTCGACGGCTACTCCGACGACTGGCCGCACGACCCTTCCGCGTGGGCGTATTTCGCCAAGGACGATCGCCATCGCTTCGCAATCCTCACCGGCGTCTACGAGCGCATGCTGTACGTGCTGCTCGAGGTGCGCGACGAGCACCCGCTGTTCGATGCTCCCGGGACCAACACGCTGGACCCGGCGACCTTCGGTGACCGTGTGTGGCTCGGATTCCAGGACAGCCAGGGCGAGGAGCGGCAGGTATTTCTCGCCGCGACCGGTCCGGGCGCGCTCACGGCGCGCCGCATCGAGACCGGGGAGTACGGCCAGCAGAGCGCGCCGCTCGAGCCGCGCATCCGCGGCGCCTGGCAACCCATGAGCCACGGCTACCGCATCGAGCTGCGGGTGCCGCTCTCGATGCTCGGCAACGGCTTCGGGGTGCTGGTGGATGATCGCGACGCGCGCGGAGCCGATCCGGTGAGCTACGGCACCCTGCGCAGCGATGACCTGCACACCCTCGGGCGGCTGATCGTGGCCGCTCCCGAGCTCACTTCCTACCTCGCGCAGTTCCTGCAGCCGGGCCTGAAGCTTGCGGTCGCGACGCCCTCGGGCCGGGTGCTGGCGCGCGCCGATGCGCTCGGGCAGGTGAGGGGCCTGGGACCCGGGACGCCGATTCTCGCGCGGCTGTACCGGCGCTTCGTCGACCGGCCGGGTACGAGGCAGCTCCTGGAATCCTCAGCCCCGATCTACGACCGCGATCACACGGGTGTGATCGGCAAGCTCGAGGTGACGCAGACGGCAAATCGCTGGATCCGCCTGCGCGATCACGCGCTCATGCGCATGCTCAACTTCAGCTTGAGCACCAGCGCGGTGGCGGTGATCTTGATGTTCGCCTTCGCCGCCTGGCTGGCGCTGCGCCTGTCGCGACTGCGCCAGGCAAGTGAATCGGCCCTGACGCGCACCGGTCTGGTCACCAGCTTTCCGGACACCGACTCCCGCGACGAGCTGGGAGATGTCGCGCGGGGCTTCTCCACGCTGCTGCTGCGGCTGAACGAATACACCAGCTACCTGCGCACGCTCGCGGGCAAGCTGGCGCACGAAATCCGCACGCCGCTCACCATCGTGCGTTCCTCCCTCGACAACCTGGAGTCCGAACAGGTGCCGCCTTCCGCGCGCGCCTACCTCGAGCGTGCCCGCCAGGGGAGCGAGCGCCTCAACGCCATTCTCATTGCCATGGGTGCGGCCACCCGTGTCGAGGAAGCCATCGGCAGCGCCGAGCGGGTCAGCTTCGATCTGGTGCCGGTGCTCGAGTCCGCCGTGGCCGCCTACCGCGGCGCCTTCCCCGAGCGCGGCTTCCGCGCCGAACTGCCCGCCGAGGGCGTCGTCATCCGCGGCGCCCCCGACCTCATCGTGCAGATGCTCGACAAGCTTATCGACAACGCCGTGGACTTCAGCCCGGCGGGCGCGCTCATCATCGTGCGGCTGCGCCTGGATTCGGCGGCGGTCATCGAGGTCGACAACCCCGGGCCCGCCCTTCCCGCACATGTCCAGGGGCGCCTCTTCGAGTCACTGTGGCAGTCGCGCGCCGGCGCCGACAGCCAGCCGCATTTTGGTCTCGGCCTGTACATCGTGCGACTGATCGCCGAGTTCCACGGCGGTGAAGCTTCTGCCGCCAACCTCCCCGACGGTGGCGGTGTACGTTTCGCCGTGCGCCTGGCCCACTGAAGGGCCGACCCCTCAGCGCTTCACCCCATGCCGGGGTGCACAGTTTCACCCGCTCTGCGCGCCGTGATTGTCGACAAATTGCGACATGGTAATTTCCTTTGGAATCAGTACAATTAAGCGACGAAAATACCGTCCGAACAACAGTTTCCGACTTTTGCCGGGTGGGTTATCGAGGCAGTGATGCGCAGAAGCTGCGCGAAGCTGAAAGGACATACCAACAGAAACTTGGGGATCGACGCGGGCACGGGTAACGGCAGCTCCTAACTTGTTGTAGTTGTCAGGAACGATATGACGCGTGGATGAACACGCGGGCCTCGCAATAGAAGCTGGAGCATGGCTCCAAACGTTTCAGCCGAAAAGTTTAGATGCTCGTGATGACGCGACGTGCCGGTGCGCTGCGCGGATTCATTTGAATCCGAAAGGCGCGCTCCGCACAAGCTGACAGCGAACCACCGGGTCGTTCGAAGCGATGAAGAGGGAACCTCAAAGCCCCGCCTGAGCGGGGCTTTTTTTTGCCGGCCCCCCGAAACGCCAGCGTGCGTGCGCGCAGCAGCCACGACGGCGGAGCTTTTCATTTACATGCGAATTACCGAGTGTAACCATCGCGCACGGCGGTTGAGTCATCCGGCGCAGGGTAGGTGATGTCGCTTTCAAGCCCTTGCTGCTTGAGCCAGTTGGCGGCAAGCGGCGTCGGAGTCTTGCTCGCGCTCCCGGTATTCGGGATCTTCGCTGCGCGCCGTGCCCCCGGAAGCCGGCTCATTTACGCAGCCTGCGCGGCTGTCTGTGCGGGGCTCGCGGGCGTGGCGCTGATCACGCTGCTCGCGCCGGCTGCCCGGCTTGAGCCCGTCGAGATTCCCATCGGGCTGCCGCTCGCCCGCACATTCCTCGGGCTCGATCCGCTGAGCGCCGCATTCGCCGTCATCATCAACCTGGCCGCCTCGATCGTGAGCGGCTATGCCATCGGCTACGGTGCACACGCCCGCGAACCGCAACGGATCGTGCCGTTCTACCCGGCGTTCATCGCCGGCATGAATCTGGTGCTGCTGGCGCAGGATGCGTTTTCGTTCCTGGTCGGCTGGGAACTGATGTCGCTCGCATCCTGGGCGCTCGTGCTCAGCGAGCACCGTTCGGCCGAAAACCGGCGCGCCGCCCTGGTTTATCTCATCATGGCATCGGGCGGTGCCCTGACGCTGTTGCTCGCGTTCGGCCTGCTCGCCGGAGCGCAGGGCGGATACTCGTTCGAAGCCATCCGTCGGGTCAGCGCGCCCGGCGTGGGCCCGATCGTTCTGCTGCTGGCGCTGGTCGGGGCCGGCTCCAAAGCGGGTCTGGTGCCGCTGCACGCGTGGCTGCCGCTCGCGCACCCGGCCGCGCCGAGTCATGTCTCGGCATTGATGAGCGGGGTCATGACGAAGGTGGCGGTCTATGGTTTCGTGCGGCTCGTCTTCGACCTCGCAGGTCCCCCCGCATGGTGGTGGAGCGTTCCGGTACTGCTGATCGCCGGCATCACCGCTCTGCTCGGTGTCCTGTACGCGTTGATGGAACACGATCTGAAGCGTCTGCTCGCGTACCACACCGTCGAGAACATCGGGATCATCTTCATCGGCTTAGGGCTCGCCCTTGCGTTCGAAGCGAGCGGACTGCGCGCCGCGGCGGCTCTGGCGTTCGCGGCGGCGATCTTCCACGTATTCAATCACTCGCTCTTCAAGAGCCTGCTGTTCATGGGCTCGGGCGCCGTGCTCAATGCGACCGGCGAGCGCGACATGGAGCACCTCGGCGGACTGATCCACCGAATGCCGGTGACGGCGGTGGCGTTTCTGGCCGGATGCATCGCCATTTCGGCGCTGCCGCCCTTCAACGGCTTCGTGTCCGAATGGCTCACGTTCCAGGCGATTCTCCTGAGCCCGCAACTGCCGCAGTGGGTTCCGAGACTGCTGGTTCCTGCGATCGGCGCGACGCTCGCCTGTTCGGCCGCGCTCGCCGCGGCCTGCTTCGTCAAGGCGTTCGGCATGACCTTCCTCGGCCGCCCCCGTTCAAAGGCGGCATTGGGGGCGGCAGAGACCGACCGCTGGTCGCAGATCGCGATGCTGGCGCTCGCGCTGCTGTGTCTGCTCGCCGGGATCCTGCCCGGTTTTGTCCTGGACAGCCTGGGCGCCGTGACCCAGATGGCCGTGGGAGCCCGGCTCGCGCCGCAATCCGCTCTGGCGTGGTTGCGGATCGTGCCCATCGACCTGCACCGCAGCGCCTACAGCGGGCTGTTGGTGTTCGTCATGATGGTGCTCGCCGCCGCTACCACTGCCTTCGCGGTGCGTCGATTTGCCTCGCACGCCCTGCGGCGCTCCCCGCCCTGGGACTGCGGCTTCCCGGATGCGAGCCCGGCCACGCAGTACACCGCGGGAAGCTTCGCGCAGCCCATCCGGCGCGTGTTCGGCAGTGTCGTCTTTCGTGCGCGCGAGCATGTCACCATGCCGAAGCCCGGTGATACCGCCGTGGCACGGCTGCGCGTCGAGCTTCGTGACACGGTGTGGGATGCCCTCTACGCGCCCATCATCCGGCTCGTCGAGGCCACGGCCGAGCGCCTGAACCGGATGCAGTTCCTGACGATCCGCAACTATCTGACGCTGGTGTTTGCGGCGCTGGTCACGCTGCTGATCATCGTCGGGACCTGGCGATGAGCTACTACGACTGGCTCATCCAGCTCGCGCAAACGGCTCTGGTGCTGGGGCTCGCTCCGCTGCTGTCCGGCCTCACGCGCAAGATCCGCGCCCGGCTCCTGCGCCGGCAGGGACCCTCGGTCCTGCAGCCGTATCGCGACCTGCTGAAACTGATCCGCAAGGAAGCCGTCGTCGCCGAGAACGCCTCCTGGCTGTTCCGCGCCGCCCCCTACCTGATCTTCGCCACGACCTGGGTGGCCGCCGCATTGGTGCCGACGTTCGCGACCGGTCTCGCGCCGGGCGCCGCCGATATCATCGTCATCGTCGCCCTGCTTGGAACCGCGCGCTTCCTGCTCGCGCTCGCCGGGCTGGACGTCGGCACGAGCTTCGGCGGCATCGGCGCGAGCCGCGAAATGCTGTTCGCATCGCTCGCGGAGCCGGCCATGCTGATGGCGGTCTTCACGCTGTCGCTGTTTGCAGGCTCGACGCAACTCTCCTCGATTTCCGCCTACATGCTTGGGCCCGGTGCCGGTGTCAACATCTCACTGGCGCTCGCGCTGGTGGCGCTGATCATCGTCTCGATCGGGGAAAACGCCCGCATTCCGGTCGACAACCCTGCGACGCATCTCGAGCTGACCATGGTCCACGAGGCCATGATCCTCGAATACTCCGGCCGTCACCTGGCGGTGATCGAAGCGGCGGCGGCAGTGAAGCTGCTGCTGTACCTGTCGCTGATCGCGTGCGTGTTTACGCCGTGGGGTACGGCCGTCGCCGGTGCCGGAGTGCTCGCCTACGCCGTCGGGGTGATCGCCTACGCCATCAAGCTGGCGGCGCTGGCATTCCTGCTGGTGGTGTTCGAGACCGCCATCGCCAAGATGCGGGTGTTTCGCGTCCCGGAGTTTCTCGGCATCGCACTCATGCTGGGGCTGCTCGGGACGATATTGCTGTTCGTCTCGAGGGTCTCGCGATGAGTCCGCTCGACAGCGATATTGCCCATCTGGCCGCGGGCTCCATGGTTCTCTTAAGCTTCCTGCTGCTGTATCAGGACCGAATGTTCGCCCTGCTCAACGTGTTCGCGCTCCATGCCTGTGCGCTGGCGTGCTCGGTCGCCTGGCAGGCCTATCTGCAGCGCGCGCCGCATCTGTTCATCACGGCGCTGATCGCCTTGCTGTTCAAGGGCGTGATCATTCCGGTCGCCCTGCGTCGAATCGTCGTGCGCCTGGGGATTCATCGCAGCATCGATACCGTCGTCAGCATCGGACCGACGATGCTGTTCGGCATTGCGCTGGTGGGACTGGCCATCGTCGTCATGCTGCCGGTGACGCAATCCGAGGGCGAGTTCGTGCGGGAAGATCTCGCCTTCGCACTGTCGGTCGTGCTGCTCGGATTTCTGATGATGGTGACGCGCCGCAACGCCGTGAGCCAGGTCATCGGCTTCATGTCGCTCGAAAACGGTCTGGTGCTCGCCGCCAGCGGCGCGCGCGGCATGCCGCTGGTGGTCGAGATCAGCGTCGCGTTCTCGGTCCTCATCGCCTTCATCGTCGTTGGAATTTTCCTGTTCCGCATCCGCGAGCGGTTCGACACGGTGGATCTGCAGGCCCTCGACCTGTCGCGTGGCGAATCGCTGTGAGCGCCTCCACAGGATCGCTGGCGCTCGCCGGACTTCTGGGCACCCCCGCCCTCGGCGCCCTGCTGCTCGCGGCGATTCCGAGATACCGGGTCGCGGCGGCTCTCAACGTGACTCTGTGCGCGCTCACGCTCAGCTGCGCCGGGGCGCTCTACTGGCACCGGCCGCAGCCCTCGCTCTATCTGCTGGTCGACGATGTCAATACCGTGTTTCTGCTCGTCGGCGCTCTGGTGGGCTTCAGCACCAGTGTGTTCAGTGCCGGCTACATCGCGCATGAGCTGCAGACCCGTCGGCTGACGGCGCGGGATCTGCGCTTCTATCACGCCATGTACCAGCTGTTGATGTTTGCCATGAATCTCGCGCTGCTGTCGAACAACATCGGACTCATGTGGGTGGCGATCGAGCTGGCGACCCTCACTACAGTGATGATGGTGGGCATCTACCGCACCAGTGCGGCACTCGAGGCTGCATGGAAATACTTCATTCTGGGCTCGGTCGGTATCGCGCTGGCCCTTTTCGGCACGATCCTCGTGTACCTCGCCGCGCAGGAACACCTGGGCCAGGGAATGGTCGCGATGGCCTGGGACCGCCTCGCGGCGAGCTCGGCAAGCTTCGATCCCTCGCTCCTGAACCTGTCGTTCGTTTTCCTGCTGCTCGGCTACGGCACCAAAGTGGGCCTGGTCCCGGTGCACGCCTGGCTGCCGGACGCGCACGCCGAAGGCCCTACGCCCATTTCAGCGGTGCTCTCCGGATTGCTGCTCAACGTCGCACTGTTTGCGCTGTTGCGATTCAAACTGATCATCGCGGGAAATCCGCACGTGCTTGCGCCCGGCCCGATGATGGTAACGATGGGCCTCATCTCGGTGCTGTTCGCGGGTTTCATGCTCTACCGGCGCCGCGACATCAAGCGCATGTTTGCGTATTCCTCGATCGAGCACATGGGCATCATCACGCTCGCGTTCGGACTGGGCGGGCCACTGGCCAGCTTCGCCGGGCTCCTGCACATGACCATGCACAGCCTGACAAAGTCCGCCATCTTCTTCGGCGTCGGATACATTTCCCAGCTCGAGGGGACGCAGCGCACCGCGGACATTCGCGGGCTTACCTCCAGCCAACCGCTGCTCGGATGGCTGTTGGTGTTGAGTGTCGTCGCCATCGGGGGGCTGCCGCCGTTTGGCGTCTTTACGAGCGAGTTTCTGCTGGTGACGTCGACCTTTGCACGCGCGCCGTGGCTGGCGATTGCATTGGTCGTGGGTCTTCTGATTGCGTTCAGCGCACTCGCCCTGCGGCTTCACGGCCTCGCCTTCGGCGCTACCGACAAGCAACACTCGCTGCCGGCCTGGCGTCTCGCACCGATGACGCTGCATCTGCTCCTGGTCGCAGCGGCGGGCGTCTACCTGCCCGGACCCGTCGTCGCCTGGTTCCGCCACGTGGCGAGCCAGCTGGGGTAGGAGGCTTCCGTGCTCAAGGCTCTGTTCGCAGATTCCTCACCGGACAGCGCGCACCACGGCTGGCCGCGCGTGGCGGTCGACTCCGACTCGTGGCGTGCGATCGGTGAGGCGTTGCGCGAAGGCAAGCTCGATCTGCTTGGGCTTTGGGGGGATGTCGGCGCCGTGCAGTGCGTGCTGTACGAGCCCTCCACGCGCCAGATCATGAGTACCTCCATGGACGCGCGCGCGGGCAGGGTCCCCTCGCTCGCAGTGTTCCACGCACCTGCATCCCGCCTGGAGCGCTCGGCCAGCGATCTGTTCGGCATCGAGTTTGTAGGGCTTCCCGATCCACGGCCGTGGCTCGACCATGGGCGCTGGCCCCTGCATCATCCCTTGGCCGAATCGCCGCGCCCGGGCGTAGCGTTGCCGCCCTATCAGTTTCTCGGGGCCGACGGCCCGAGTCTGCACCAGATCCCGGTGGGTCCGGTGCATGCAGGAATCATCGAGCCCGGTCATTTCCGTTTCACGGCGAGCGGGGAAACGGTGGTACGGCTCGAAGAACGCTTAGGCTACACGCACAAGGGCATCGAGAAGCTGCTGTGCGGCAAGTCGATCGACGCCGCTGCACGACTAGCGGCGCGCGTGTCCGGAGACAGCACCGTGGCGTACTCGTCGGTGTTCGCTCGCGCCGTCGAAGCCGCGCTCGAGTTCAACCCGCCGCCGCGCGCGCTCTGGCTGCGGGCGGTGATGGCCGAGCTCGAGCGGATCGCGAATCACCTGGGTGACGTGGGAGCCATCTGCAACGACGCCGCGTTCTCGATCATGCACGCGGAATGCGGAATCCTGCGCGAGGAAACCCTGCGCGCCTGCGCCACCGCCTTCGGTCATCGCCTGATGATGGACTGCGTCGTACCAGGCGGAGTCGCCGCCGATCTCGAGCCGCCCGGGGTGGAAGCGATCCTTTCCCTCACCTCACGCCTGCGACGGCAATTCCCGGAGCTGGTCGAGCTCTACGAGAATACCGCCTCGCTTCAGGATCGCACGGTGGGCACGGGCGTCGTGTCGAGCGCGCTCGCGGCGCAGTTCGCAGCACCCGGCTATGTCGGTCGGGCGTCCGGGCGTTCGTTCGATGCACGTACCTGCGCGCCCTACCCCCCGTACGATGCGATGCCGGTCGAAATCGCCGTAAGGCGCGAAGGTGATGTCGATGCGCGCGTCTGGGTACGGATCCGGGAGATCCAGCACAGCATCGGCTGGCTCGAGCGCTCGCTCGCTGCGCTCCCCAGCGGCCCGGTGCACTTAGGCATCCGTGCCGTGCCCACTACCAGCGTCGAAGGCGCGGCGCTGGTAGAAGGGTTTCGGGGCGATGTGCTCGCCTACGTGCGCCTCGGTGCCGGACGGCGCATCGAGCGCTGCCACCTGCGCGATCCGTCGTGGCTGCTGTGGCCGCTGTTGGAGGCGGCGATCGAGGGCAACATCGTCGCGGACTTCCCTCTGTGCAACAAGTCGTTCAATTGCTCCTACTCCGGACATGATCTGTAATGCGTAGACGTCTGTTCAAGAACCTCATCACGGCGCCGTGCACCGAACCGGTGGGCGAACCGACGGACCTGTTCGAAGCCGCCGGTGAAGCGCTTCGGGGCGCCATCGCCCGAAGGCTTGGGCGCAGTCTCGCGATCCGCGAAGTCGATGCCGGTTCGTGCAACGGCTGCGAACTCGAAATCCACGCGCTCGGCAACGCTTTCTACGATGTCGAACGCTTCGGTATTCGCTTCGTGGCATCCCCTCGCCACGCCGACGTGCTGCTCGTCACGGGGCCCGTTACGCGCAACATGCGCGAGGCCCTGGAGCGCACCTACGCCGCAACGCCCGCGCCCAAGTGGGTGGTTGCGGCCGGGGACTGCGCGGCCGGGTGCGGAGTGTTCGCGGACAGCTATGCGTGTGTCGGCGCGGTCTCGAAAGTGATTCCGGTCGACCTCGTGATTCGCGGCTGCCCGCCGACTCCGACGGACCTGCTGCAGGGATTGCTGTGGCTGCTCGGCGGCGTGCGTACTGCTGCCATCAGCCGACCCGCAGGTAGTTGAGGATTCCGCGCGCGGCCTCGCGCCCTTCAAACACCGCGGTCACCACCAGGTCGGAACCGCGCACCATGTCCCCGCCGGCAAACACCCTCGGGTTGGTGGTCTGAAACGGCTGCGCAGGGTGCGCCGACACGCGCACGCGGCCGTTGTCGTGCACGCGGATCTCATGCGCGTTGAGCCAGTGCGGCGGACTCGGCAGGAAGCCGAAGGCGATGATGACCGCGTCCGCCGGCACGATCTGCTCGGAGCCGGCCACGGCCTGTGGCACGCGCCGCCCGCGCGCATCCGGCTCGCCGAGGCGCGTTTGCACCAGCTTCACGCCCTCCACCTGCTCGGCGCCCACGATCTCGATCGGCTGGCGGTTGAAGAGAAACTCGACCCCTTCTTCACGGCTGTTGCGGTAGTCGCGCCGCGAGCCGGTCATGTTGCGCTCATCGCGCCGGTAGGTACAGGTCACGGACTGCGCCCCCTGGCGGATGGCGGTGCGGTTGCAGTCCATGGCGGTATCCCCGCCCCCCAGCACCATCACGCGCTTGCCGCGCATGCTGACGAGCGAGTTGCTGCTGCCGGGGAACCCCAGCTCGTGTCGGATGTTGGAAATGAGGTACGGCAGCGCCTCGTGCACTCCCGGCAGATCCTCACCCGGGAAACCGCCCCTGACATAGGTGTAGGTCCCCATGCCGAGGAACACGGCATCGTATTCTCCCAGCAGGCTCCCGAACGCCAGGTCGGCGCCGACCTCGCAACCGAGGCGAAACTCGACCCCCATGTCCCGCATGATCTCGTGGCGCTTCTCCATCACCTCTTTCTCGAGCTTGAAGGGCGGGATGCCGAAGGTGAGGAGTCCGCCGATGCGGGCGTGGCGATCGAACACCACCGGCTGCACGCCGCCGCGCACCAGGATGTCGGCGCACCCCAGTCCTGCCGGCCCCGCTCCGACGATCGCGACGCGCTTAGCCGTAGGCTGCACGTTCGACATGTCGGGCCTCCAGCCGGCTTTGAGCGCCTCGTCGGTGATGTACTTTTCGATCGCGCCGATGCTGACCGCACCCAGGCCGTCATTCAGCGTGCAGGCGCCCTCGCACAGGCGATCCTGCGGGCAGATGCGGCCGCACACCTCGGGGAGCGAGTTGGTCTTGTGGGACAGCTCCGCCGCCTCGAACAGATTCCCCTCCTCGATCAGCTTCAGCCAGTTGGGGATGTAGTTGTGAACCGGGCATTTCCACTCGCAGAAGGGATTCCCACAGGCGATACAGCGCCCCGCCTGCTGCGCCGCGCCGCTCGCATCGTAGGACGCGTAGATCTCGCGGAAATTGCCCACCCGCGCCTCCACCGCCGTCTTGGGGGGGTCTGAGCGCGGGATGTCGAGGAATTGCAGGTTCTTGTCGGCCATGCGCCTGTTGCGCAACCTTCAGGCCGCGCGCCGCAGGCTGTCGATCAGCGAATCGATGGAGGCAGCCTTGGGTTTCACCACCCAGAACTTGGGCAGAAACGTGCGCAGGTCGCTCAGGACCTGCTCGGCCCACGGGCTGGCGGTCTCGGCGACGTGCCGCTCCAGCAGAGCCTCGAGGTGCTGCACGTGCGATTGCATGGCCTCGGGGTGAATGCGGCTGATGTCGATGAGCTCGTGGTTGTAGCGGTCGACGAAGTTGCGCTCCAGGTCCAGCACGTAGGCGAAGCCACCGGTGAACCCGGCACCGAAGTTGACCCCGGTGCGGCCCAGCACGCACACCGCGCCTCCGGTCATGTACTCGCAGCAGTGATCCCCCGAGCCCTCGATCACCGCGACCGCGCCCGAATTGCGCACCGCGAAACGCTCGCCGGCGAGGCCGGCGGCGTACAGCTCCCCGCCGGTGGCGCCATACAGGCAGGTGTTGCCCATGATGATCGTGTCCTTCGCCACGAAACGCGCGCGGCTTGGGTGGCGCAGCACGATCCTGCCGGCCGCCATGCCCTTGCCGACGTAGTCGTTGGCATCGCCTTCCAGGTACAGGTTGAGGCCGCCGGCATTCCATACGCCGAAGCTCTGCCCGGCGTTGCCGCTGCAGCGCACGGTGAGCGGCGCATCCTCCATGCCGTAGTTGCCCCAGCGCCGCGCAATCTCGCCCGACAGGCGCGCGCCGATGGAGCGGTTGAAGTTGCTGAGCTCATCGTGCCATTCGCCCC
>Ga0193733_1000329_pt1 | contig 16401 bp, 11 predicted proteins | sample U1s2metaG_FD_145076 | JGI IMG/M metagenome (GOLD analysis project Ga0193733, IMG submission 145076) | Soil microbial communities from a riparian zone of the East river system, Colorado, United States - U1s2 | ecosystem: Environmental > Terrestrial > Soil > Riparian zone | place: USA: East River...
GAGTGAGCAGAGGATCTTGGAAGTCCGGAGACGCCGTTTCGGTGCGTGATTGCTCGCGATGCTGGATGAAAATGCGCCGCAGCTCCTCGACGACACCCAGCAGGGATTTACCACACTGCTCGACCAGAACGCGGCCCAGCAAAATACCGAGCGAGCGGACATCACGGCGGAGCGGGAGATCCTTGGCGGGATCGGTGCTGCTCGCAATCAGCTCAGCGAGCCGGCTGCGCTGATCGTCAGCGCTCCAAAGGGATGCGTCACCCATGTCCAATCATAATTGAAAAACCTCCGGATGTACTCAGCAGGACGGCTGGACCAACCGAAGCAAGATATCTGTCGGCTCCGGGCGCTCAGCGTAATCCTCGTTAGCCAAGGCCCAGAGCACGGTGCCGTGACGGTCGAGGACGAAGGTGGCCGGAATAGGTAGTTCCCAGCTGGTATCGCCATTCGCGAAAGGCAGGTTGACAAAGGCACGGCGGTAGATCACCTGCTGCTCGTCCGGCACGCGGTAAACGAGGCCGAACTGACGGGCAACTCCGTTCCCGGGGTCACTCAACAAGGGAAAGCGCAGCTTGTGCTGGTCCGCCATGAAGAACGATTGTTGAACCGTTTGGGGCGAGATTGCGAGCAGCGACGCCCCCGCCTGTTCGATCTGGGGCAGGACCAGGTTCAAGGCTTCGAGTTGTCCGACGCAGAATGGGCACCAGCGTCCGCGGAAAAAGCAGATCACTACGCTGCCTCGGCTCATTCGATCATGCAATGAAACCAGCTTGCCGGTGTGGTCGTTGAGGTCGAAGGCTGGGGCTTTAGAGCCGCCCGCGAGAGCACCTGCGGCGAGATGTTTTCTCTTTAATTCTCTGATAACGCCGACGTGGACGGCCTGGGTCTCCGGGGGAACATACTTGGCGATGAGTTCCTTGCGCTCCCTGAGAATTTCATGAAGAGATCGAGGGTCTGTTCCGGCCGTGGATTCTTCGAGGGAGCGCCACTTCATAAAGCAGACCTCGGACCTTGGACGTCAAGCCCTGGCAAACCACGCTAAGAAAACCCACCAATCGTACTCTGCAGAATGAAGCAGGTCTGAGATTCCACATCCGTCACCCGCTTTCACATTCCCGGCATTTTCATCCCCGCCAGCTTTCGGGCGAAGCCAGGTCTGCCTATTTGCTTGAACATTTTTCGCATCTGGGCGTACTGGCGCAGCAGGTTGTTCACTTCTGGCACGCTAGTGCCGGAGCCCCGGGCGATGCGCTTGCGCCGGCTTCCGTTCATGACCTCATGGTGCATGCGCTCGTGCTGGGTCATCGAGTTGATAATCGCCTCCACTCGATTCAGCTGCTTCTCGTCGACTTTGTCAGCGTGCTTTTGCATGCCCGCGAAGGGGCCGACGCTGGGCAACATTCCCATCAGGCTCTGGATCGATCCCATCTTTTTGATCTGGCGCAGCTGGTCGCGAAAATCTTCCAGCGAGAATCCGTCGCCGGAAAGAGCTCGGCTGGCCATTTCCTGGGCTTTTTTCTTGTCGACATTCTGCTCCGCTTTTTCGATCAGTGAGAGAATGTCGCCCATGCCCAGAATGCGGGAGACGATACGGTCCGGGTGGAAAGGCTCGAGCGCATCGTACTTTTCACCCACGCCGATGAACTTGATGGGTTGACCGGTGACCTGGCGGATGGAAAGCGCTGCGCCGCCGCGGGCGTCGCCGTCCATCTTGGTGAGCACGACGCCGGTGAGCGCCAGCTTCTTGTGGAACTCGTCGGCGGAGTTGACTGCGTCCTGTCCAGTCATGGCGTCGGCGACAAACAGGATTTCCTGCGGATTGAGCAACCGCTTGAGCGACTGCATCTCCTGCATTAGTTGATCGTCGATGTGCAAGCGGCCGGCGGTATCCACGATCAGCACGTCCGAGCCGGTGTTGATGGCTTCGCGGCGCGCTTCCTTTGCCAAACGCTCGACCGTGGCGGTGTTGGCCTCGGTGACGTCACCTTCGTAGATATTGGCGTTGATCGCCTGGGCCACGACCTTGAGTTGCTCGCGGGCCGCAGGACGGTAAACGTCGACCGACACGAGCAGTGGCCGATGGCCGCCGTTTTTTAACCAGTTCGCCAACTTGCCGGACGTGGTGGTCTTGCCCGACCCCTGCAGGCCAGCCATAAGCACGACAGTTGGAGGTTGGGAGGCGAACTTGAGCTTGGCAGTGTCGCGGCCGAGTAACTCGATCAGTTCATCGCGGAGTATCTTGATGACCTGCTCCCCAGGGGAGAGCGCGGTCGCCACTTTCTGGCCGACGGCTTTTTCCTGGATGCGATCAACCAGCAGCTTTACCACTTTAAAGTTGACGTCGGCCTCAAGCAACGCAAGACGAATCGCGCGCAGCGCCTCCTGAATGTTTTCGTCATTGAGGACGGCCTCGCCCCGCAGGGTCTTGAACGCGCGCTGAAGCTTTTCTGAAAGATTCTCGAACATAAGGTTCAGGCACTATTTTAGCAGCCCGGGCAAGGCGCTCCAGTTCGCGGGATATCTGGCCGAACATGACCTCGTTCACGACGTGAAAGACGCCCTTTTCAGCGCCGCTCTTGCGGGAGCGAAGACGGAGACGGCCCGGGAGGCTGGCCGTTCCACCGTGTGATCGGGCGCCCTTGCCAGTTTGGCTTTCGTTAGTGAGCGCGCGCAAATAGGCCAGCCCGAACTAGTTGGGCCCATTCACCCATTCACCATCGCCCGGAATCGTGACCTGCTGAGCCACGCGGGCCGCTTCCAGCTGAAAACCCAGATCGCTTCGTGTGAGCAGGCAGTGATTGATGGATTCCATGTGGACGGCAACAACCTGCGTGTCAGGCGCCTTGTGGCAAACGGTGATAACGTCGTCAGCCGTCATCGTGATGGGACCACCCTGCAGAAACTGCGCCGCACCGGCGTTGAGAATTGTGATTTTGGGACGAAATTTCCGCAAAGCTTCTTCGACTTCGGAACACCAGATCGTGTCGCCGGCGATATACAGCGCCGGTTCACCGGCGGCGCGCAACACGAACCCGGAAACCGGAGCCATGGCCCGGCCCACTGCACCTGCGCCGTGCTGACCGGGTGTGCGCGTGATGTGAATGTCATTCCAAGTTGCTGAGTCCAATGTGGACGTCACCCCGGTGAAACCCTGGGAACGGAACTTGGTTTCATCCTCGGGCTGCCCGAACAGAGGCACATTCTTAGGCAGAAGTTTTGCCGCGAGGGCATCCCAGTGGTCAGTGTGGGTATGGGTGACGAGCACCGCGTCAACGTTCTGCACCACCTGCTGCGCCGGCATGGGTAACGGAACCAGCGGATTATTGCGGGGGCTGGGGGAGTCTTGAATCGGCGGACGAGCCGCGGCGTCATCGAGCATGGGATCGACCAGTAGCGTGTGGTTGGCATACTCGACAACCAGCGTAGCGTGACGAATCAGGCGCAGGTGCATGGGTAGCAATCGCTCCGCTCAGGAGAATGGGTCGTAAGGCGTGCTCTTAAGATGTTTTGGCAAACACTTCATTCGCTGCTCTTACGGTATTGCAGTGGATGGTCACTGTGCCTTGGATCTTTCTGGCATAGCCGCCGGCGTAAGTTACCATCACTGGAATATTGCGGGCGCGGGCTACGCGAAATACGAGTTCGTCGCGCCGCTGCAGCCCTTCGAGGCTCAGTGCCAGCCCGCCCAGCTGGTCTTCACGATAGGGGTCCGCTCCCGCGATGTAGCAGATCAGCTCCGGCGTGAACTGGCGGAGGCCCGAACTGAGTGCATTGTCGAGCCAGGCCAGGTAGTCGTCGTCGCCAATCCCATCCGGCAGATCCACATCAATGGAAGAATGCGGCTTCCACGCCGGATAGTTGTTGTGCTGGTGCAGGGAGATGGTAAACACGTCGCCGGTGTGCGCGTGGCGCATCTTTGCTGTGACGGAACCGACGGTAGACGCTGCGCTCGAGGGCAGCGGATCGCTGGCAGTGCGCGCGCTGGCAAAGATGGCCGCCGTGCCATTGCCATGGTGAACGTCGCAGTCGACGGTCATGGCGGTGCGGATCTTTTCATCTCGCTGCATGCGGCGGATCGCTACTGCCACATCGTGGATCATGCAAAAGCCTTCGCCATGGTCCGGGAAAGCATGGTGGAACCCGCCTCCGATGTTGAAAGCCACGCCATCTTGAAGCGCGTGTTCGGCTGCGAGAATTGAACCGCCCGCGGCCAGCCAGAAGGCCCGGACCAGCTCCGGCGAATAGGGAATCTCCATCTGCATTTCTTCGCTCGAGGAAAGCGTTCCAGTCTTCAGCTTGTGCACATACTGCGGCGTGTGAACCAGCAAAATATCCTCATCGGATGCCGGAAGCGGCGAGACAAAGTCGGAAGGATCGGCCACAGCAGATGCGAGCAATTGGTCGTGCACCCGGCGATATTTGTCAGCCGGGAAAACGTGTGTCCCAATCGGCAGATAGTAGTCGTCGCTGTAAATGAGCTTGAAGGGGAGCATGGCAGCAAGTCGCTAACGTCGGTCGCCGGTCTTCGGTTGTCAGGCGAACGGCGGCTATCGCTTTCGATTCGTTTGTAGGGGCGCGACCAGATGCCGTCGCACCGGCACAATGGCCCCCTTGGAAGGATCGGCGGCGGCGTGCGCCCGCGACAGCACTTCCTCCTGGATATACTTCACGAAATCCTGAATCTGAAGCTGCATCTCCTCCATGCGTTCACGCATTTGCAGAATGATGGCGATGCCGCTGATATTCACTCCCAGGTCTCGGGCCAGCGAGAGAATGAACTCCAGCCGCAGCAGGTCTTCGTCGGTATAAAGGCGGGTGTTGCCCTCGGTGCGAGACGGCTTGAGCAGGCCCTCGCGCACGTACAGACGCAAGGTCTGGGGATGGATGCCGTACATCTCCGCGACCGATGAGATCATGTACGCGCCCTTGGATTTCCGCTTGGTCATGGTTCGACCGGTTATGGTTCGACCGGCTATGGCTTCGACTTTATTACTTTACAGCAAGACAGGAGCCACGGATCCATACCCATCTTACGAATAAGCCGTGTCGATCGGTGGCTGATTTCACTTGCGTCCCGAGCTTACGGCTTCTGTGCCACGGAGGCCCAGCCGGCGGGCTTCAGGGTCAGATTGAGGACATAGGCCAGCACGCCCGCAGCGATGAGCAGCATCCCAAAGGCGAAGGAACTCATGCCCAGCACCTGCTGATGCTGGCTGCGGACCACGGAGAAGCCGAGCAGCAGCAGGGGTGCCACCCCGACGGAAATCGCTCCGAACAGTCCTCCGGGAACGCGAAAAGGACGTGGCAATTCGGGCTCGCGGATGCGGAGAACCGCGAGGGCCACGAACTCCAGGCTCAGACTGGCTCCGTAGAGCAGAATATCGATAGTTACCAGGCGCTCGAAGCCGAGGCCGAGGCACATGGCCCATCCAATGGCGCAGACGACAATCGCCACCCAGGGGGCTCGTGAGCGCGGGTGCAGCTTGCCAAAAACCTGGGGCAGCATGCCGTCCTGGGCCATGGCGAGGGGAAGACGCGAGTAGCTCATCACCAGGGCGTTGAACATGCCAAAACCGCTGATCATGCCTCCCAGGGCAAGGCCGACGCGCAACAGCGGGCCACCCAGCAAGCCGGCGATGTCAGCCCAGAAACCGGTTTCCCATGCGCTCGCGGATAGCCCGGTCATCCACATAGCCACGACGGGAACGATGTAGGTCAGGGCCACGATCACCACCGCGGCCAGCATGGCGCGAGGATAAGTGCGCTGTGGGCGCTCCACCTCAGTGGCGATGGTCGAGGCATTGTCCCAGCCCATGTAGTTCCACATACAGATGAGCAGGCCGCCGAGGATGTCAGTGGTAGAAGTGGTCGGTCTGGTCACGGCGTTGGCGAGCGCCCCGAGCCTGAACGGGGCGATGGCTGCGATCAGAATGAACGGCGCTGAGAGCGCGAAGAAGAGCCACAGAGACGTGGTCGAAACCACCCGGACTCCGGCAATATTGAGCAGGGCGCAGACGATTACCACCGTCAGCGCCACGATCACGCCCCGATGCCCCTCCGCGAACCAGGGAAACAAGCGGTCGAGATAGAGCACAAACAGGGTGGGGTAAATCGCCATGTCGAAAATCGAGGCCACCAGCGAAAGCCAGGCTTCCTGGAATCCCCAGAAGTTGCCCATGGCGCGTCGCACCCACGCGTAATAGCCACCCTCGAAGGGCAGGGCGCTGGAGAGCTCGCCGATCATGAACGCCGTTGGCAAGCTCCAGAGGATCGGAGTCAGAAGTAGGATGAGAATAGCTTTGCCGTAGCCCGCGCCATGCACGATGTCTTCCGTGCCATAGGTTCCCCCCGACACCATGAAGAAGGTGGCGGCGACAAGAGGCCAGAGAGTGAGGCGAACCGATTTCTTCCGGCTAGGAATGACGGTGGGTGGCTGGAGAGTTTGACGCGGCGCGCTAGCTGTTGCCAATTTCGACGGCTTCCTCCTTGGGCGACCTTGCGCTGGGCAAAATTCGGCTGGAAGCAAGTTCGCAGCCGTGAGCATACGGCAAATTAGATGCAGTGTAAAAATAATTTTCAGAAATTTTTTTGCCGAACAGGCCGCGGAGGCAATGGCTTTTTCCGGAGCAAGGAGAAGACCAACAACCACGAAAAAACATTAGGATCACACAGAAATTCCTTCGTGTCCGGGGTGGGCGGAGCCCTTTATACGTTCTTCCAGAGCTCCGCGCGGGGGTCGTCCGGATTTAACTTGGCCAGTTCGCGCAGGATTTCCTTGGAGCGTTCATCTTTGGGCATGGGAACGGTGAGCTTGATTTCGACGATCTCATCGCCGCGAGCGCTCTCCTTGGTGGCCGAAGGCACGCCTTTTTCGCGCAGGCGAAGCTTTTGCCCGCATTGGGTGCCGGGCGGGATCTTGAGCAGAGTTCGGCCGTCGATGGTCGGAACCTCAATCTTGGCGCCCAAAGCGGCCTCGGTGGCGCTTACGGGCACGGTGATGCGAATGTCATCCCCCTCGCGGTGGAAGACCGGGTGATCCGCAGTGCGGATGATCACGTAAAGATCGCCCGCCGGACCGTCCCGCACTCCGGCATTGCCTTTGGCGGCGATGCGGATGCGCTGGCCATCGCGGGTACCAGCCTTGATGCGGACTTCAAGCGGCTCCGTTCGTTCCATGGTGCCTTCACCGTGGCATTGCGGGCAAGTAGAGATGTTCTTTCCCGTCCCGTGGCAGCGTGGACAAGGCACGTTGAACTTCATGCGTCCGCCCGTCTGCGTGACCTGGCCTTTGCCGCCGCAATCCGGGCACGTGCCCGCGGATTCGATAAACCCGTGGCCGTGACAGTGCGGACAGGAATCGCGGCGGGTAATATTCAGGCGCATCACGCCGCCTCGGATCGCCGTCCAAAACGGCACGTTGACCTGGTACTCCAGATCGGAGCCAGCCTCCGGACCCTCCTGCACCGACCCGCCGCGCCCGCCGAAGATTCCGGAAAAAATATCGCGAAAGCTACCCGTCCCTGAATGCGCGGCTTTTCTACCTTGTCCGCCTTCGAACATGTCGGAGAAATCAAACCCGCCGAAATCGAAGTTCGCGCCCTGTGCGCCACCGCCAGCCTGGGCGCCGGGAAAGCCCTCGCCGGTTGCGCCACCTCCGCTCCCAGCCCGGGCGTAGGCCTCGGCCGTGGAAGGATTAATGTTGTCGGAGTAGAACCCGACCTGGTCGTAAATTTTCCGCTTCTTTGGATCGCTCAGAATCTCGTTGGCTTCGGAAAGTGTTTTGAATTTGTCTTCCGCAGCCTTGTCGCCGGGATTGACGTCGGGATGGTATTTGCGCGCCAGCTTGCGAAACGCCTTGCGTATGTCGTCGGCTGAGGCGGACTTCTTCACCCCAAGGATTTCGTAGTAGTTTTTTTTGGTGGTGGTGGCCATGGCCTAACGGTTCATCCTAAAACAAGCTTTGCCATCCGAGCCGTTCTGGCGAACAGACGGTTAACAGGCGTTCTGGGTTAGATCGGCCTATTCTGCCGAGCTTTGTCCAAAACACTGATCCGCTCCAGGTCTGGCCCATCGACGTAGACGGGAATGCGCTGCAAGCCCGTCAGTGAGGGTGCGAACACAAACCAGCGCCTTTCATCTTCCACGAAATTCAGGAAGTAATCCTGACCATTCACGTCAAATTGCAATTTCTCTTCTCCCTGGGTATCTACCCAAATTTTGTAACGCCTGCATCTCGCCGACTGTCCCGAGGACATCCTGCCCCGGCGGTGGCTCTGCCCATAGCCGCCGGGGCCGTAGCTCGGCCAAAAAACCCCGCGAGGGACGCGCCCGCACCACCCAATCTTGCCGAGGCGCCCTCGGCGGAACAAACTCCGCCCTAACCCGACCGGTGCTTATTTCTTGTCCTCTACGTCTACGTATTCGGCGTCGATTACCCCTTCGTCTTTCTTGGGCTGAGCTTCGCCTTCCGGGGCCGGACCTGCGCCTGCGCTCGGCGGCGTCTGCGCCTGTGCCGCCTTGTACATCTGCTCGGCCAGCTTGTGTGACGCCTGCGTCAGGGTCTCGCGTGCCTTATCCATGGTCGCCTTGTCGGTGGATTCCAGCGCCTTCTTGGCGTCGGCAATCGCGTTTTCAACGTCGCCGCGGTCGGAGCCGGAAATCTTATCGCCCTGCTCACGCAGCATCTTCTCCACGTTGTAGACCATCGAGTCGAGCTGGTTCTTCGAATCCACCTCTTCCCGCTTGGCCTTGTCTTCGGTCGAGTGCGCGTCGGCTTCCTTGGCCATGCGTTCGACCTCCTCTTTGCTCAGACCGGAAGACGAGGTGATGGTAATCTTCTGGTCCTTGCCCGTAGCCGTATCTTTGGCGGTCACGTTGAGGATGCCGTTGGCGTCGATGTCGAACGTCACTTCGATCTGAGGCACGCCACGCGGTGCCGGTGGAATGCCGGTCAGGTGGAACTTGCCCAGGGTGCGGTTCTGCGCCGCCATCGGTCGCTCGCCCTGTAACACGTGCACTTCGACCGAAGTCTGACTGTCCGCCGCGGTCGAGAACGTTTCCGTCTTCTTGGTCGGAATCGTCGTGTTGCGCGGGATCATCGGCGTAGCCACGCCCCCCAGAGTCTCGATCGCCAGGGACAGCGGAGTCACGTCCAACAGCAAGAGGTCCTTCACCTCTCCGCGGAGCACGCCGCCCTGGATCGCCGCGCCAATTGCGACCACTTCGTCGGGATTCACTCCCTTGTGACCTTCCTTGCCGAACAGCTCCTTCACCAGTCCCTGGATGCGCGGCATGCGCGTCTGCCCGCCCACCAGCACCACCTCGTTGATCTTGCTGGCATCGATACCGGCATCTTTCATGCACTGCTTGCAGGGCCCTACCGAGCGCTGAATGATGTCTTCAACCATCGACTCTAGTTTCGCCCGGGTCATCTTTTTCACCAGGTGCTTCGGCCCGTTGGCATCGGCGGTGATGAAAGGCAGGTTGATCTCAGTCTCCATGGTTGTGGAGAGCTCGATCTTGGCGCGTTCTGCCGCGTCGCGCAGACGCTGCAGCGCCATCTCGTTCCCCTTGCCCCGCAAGTCGAGGCCTTCATCTTTCTTGAACTCGTCAATCAACCAGTCCACGATGCGCTGGTCGAGGTTGTCGCCGCCTAGGTGGGTGTCACCGTTGGTGGCTTTTACTTCGATCACGCCTTCGCCGACTTCCAGAATCGAGATATCAAATGTGCCGCCGCCGAAGTCGTATACGGCGATGGTTTCATCCTTTTTCTTGTCAAGCCCATAGGCCAGTGCAGCTGCCGTAGGCTCGTTGATGATGCGCTTTACTTCGAGACCGGCAATCTGGCCGGCGTCCTTCGTTGCCTGACGCTGGGCGTCATTAAAGTAGGCCGGCACGGTGATGACCGCTTCGGTAACCTTTTCGCCGAGATAGTCTTCCGCTGCCTTCTTCAGCTTCTGCAGGATCATTGCCGACACCTGGGGAGGGGTGTACTCCTTGCCTTGGGCCAGCACTGCCACGTGGTCACCCGACTGCACCACTTTGTACGGCACCATCTTGATTTCTTCGGTCACCTCGTCATAACGGCGACCCATGAATCGCTTGATCGAGTAAACCGTGTTCTCCGGGTTGGTGATGGCCTGGCGCTTTGCCACTTGCCCCACCAGCCGCTCGCCGGTCTTGGTAAAGCCGACGACTGAGGGCGTAGTGCGCCCTCCTTCCTCATTGGGGATTACCTTGGGCTCACCGCCCTCCATCACTGCCACGCAGGAATTGGTGGTCCCAAGGTCAATTCCGATTGTCTTGGCCATAGATGCTCCTCCATGAAACCCATAAGTGCTTTTTAATCAATACATTAAGCATTGAATTGAAAACATGATAAGACTTGAGCGAATCATTGTCAAGGTTTAGATGCTGCGGCGGGGGGGATGGATACAGCCATTTCCGACGCAGTTCTTCGGGTGAAGGGAGAGCGTGGGTGCAGTGCTTGCGATCTTGGCGTTGACTTCACCGGCTTTGCAGAAACCTGTCGAACTGCGGGATCACGCGTGCCCAAGTTACCCGTTGCTCGTCTTCGTCTGCTCGAAGGCTTTCTGCAGATACTTTCGGGCTTCGTCGAGCGCACCCTGGGTGTTGTCGTTGGTTTGCAGAGCCTGACGGTATTCATTGGTGGCACGCTCGCGCTGTCCTGTCACGTCAAAGATTTTGCCCAACTGGATGTGGCTCCAAACTTCAGTCCAGCGCGGCTCGCCATCGCCGTTCAGGCACTCGCGGTAGGCGTTGGCCGCGGCCTGGTAGTTCCGCTGCAGAAAGAACACCTCGGCGATCCGATAGTGCGCCAGCGAGCTGTTCTTATTGACATCGAGCGCCTTGTTGAACTCGAGCAGCGCGCCCGCTAGATCCCCCTGCTGGGTCAGACCTTGGCCGCGCTGGATGGAAGCTCGCAGCTTGATCTCGGTGGAGTTCTTGAGCACCCGGTCGTCGGGATCGACAACGATGCGGCGCGGCTTGCCATAAGTTTCCACGCTAAAGGGCGAATTCGTGCCCACTACTTCTACCCGCTTTTCTTCGGTTTTGCCGTCGGTATCGATCTTGAGCTGCACCGGCATGCGGAAAAGGTCGAGATCTTGCGAAATCTGTCCCACCACCCGAAATCCCTTGTTGTTGCCCAGCCGGTAAATCGTGTACTTGGTCTGGAATTCAGGAGCGCCGGTCGAATCCAGCCACTGGGAGAAGAACCACGTGAGCTTGTCGCCATAGTTCTGTTCGGCAAGAGCGCGGAAATCATCCAGCGAAGCCGGTTTCCCGGCGTATTTTGCCGCGAAAGAGCGCATGGTTTGGTCGTATTTTTGATCCCCCAGCACCCAGCGCAACATGTGCAGGATCATCGCGCCTTTGTCGGTGACCAGAGACTGGAATTCAGCCGAGAACAGGTCAAGCTTTCCGGCGCTCGAGAGGGGGACGGTGTCGTAGGCCAGCGCGCCCACCGACATGTCCTTGACGGTCTCTTCCAAACCTGCTTCTCCGGCGGCCTGCTCTACATAGCGGGCCTCGGAATATCGCGCGAAGCCATCGCTCAGCCACCAGTCGTCCCGTGAAGCAGGGCTAACCGACCCGCCCCACCACTGGCGAGAGACGGTGTTGGCCAGTAAGCGGTAGTTGACTTTGTCGGTCACGGCGCGGCTGGCAATGGCCGCAATTTCAGGCGCCGAGGCTGCGGGTACGGTGTCATCGGGGAGCTCGACTACCTTGAGCGTAGTGGAAGGGGCGGGGCCATAGAGGGTTACGTAATAGGTGAACTCCTTGACCGCGGTGGTCGCGTAGGTTGCGCCCAGGTTCTGATGGGCCGGTTTAAAGAAGACGTGAAGGTCGAGCCCGGCTTCATTGCTCTTGAACTCTTGGAACGTACCGGCCACGATGGTGCCGGGGAAACTGGGCTTGTCCCAGCTAAACCCGTAAGTCTTGGTGGGCAGAGCGCCCGTAGCTGCACGTCTTGCTGCCGGGGCGCTGCCGCCGGTCTCGTTGCCGCTGCCAACCACCAGCATGTGCGCCGGCACCGTAATGTTCATGGTGGCGGTGAATCGATTGATGCCGTATGAGTTCACCGGAAACCAGCGCCCGGCGTAAAGCAGGTAGCTGGTGTCATCCCCGATATAAGCCAATTTGAGACCTTGCACCGGGCTTTCGTCGGCGGAATCGAGTGTGCCCTCGTACTCAAAGGTGAGCGTGGTCGAACTGTCCTTGGCCAGCGGGGTCGCGAGTTGTACGCGCACGGTCGAGTCCTGGGTAACGCGTTCGGCGCTCAGCGGCTTGCCGGCGGCGTCGACAACTTTGGTGACACGCAGGGCATTGTGTAGTTCGAAAGTGGCGACGTTGATATCTTCGATGGCGGTGAACTTCACCTTGGCGCGAGCGACGATCTTGTGGAGATGCGGACTGAGTTCAGCCTCAATCTGGTAGTCGTCCACCCGCAGCCGCATTTTTTCGGCGGTCCATGCAGGTAACGACATCAAAAGAAACGAACAAGCAAGAAAGAAGAACACGGCCCGACGCGGACGCCGAGGTTGAGAAGGCATCAAGAAGACTCTCCTGAAACAAGTACGCCAATCCCTTAAGATGAAGATTGTGACGCAAAAGATGCTGGTAGGACAAGGTTTAGCCTGTTTTTGATATTTGCCGGTTTGGGCCCGGGCCTCGGGACCCGTCCCGGACGCGGATTTGGCCGCCCTGGTTTTGTGGTTGGCGGAGAAGATCCTGCAGCTGTCCAAGCTGAACCCAGCCGAACTTCGCTCGGCGCGGAACGGGTCGGACACCCGTCCCTAGGTGCTCGTCGCCAGCGCTGCCAGAACCGCTTCCGCCGCCCGATCGACCGGGTGAAGTTTCCCGTCTTTGGCCCCAGCCAGGCTAGCTTTCACGCCAGCCAAGCCATCGAGCATCTTGTCTCGGGCAGGACCGTCGCGAAGTATTTCATGGAGCCTATCGACCACGTTTTCGGCGGTGAAATCGTGCTGCACCAGCTCGGGGACGATCTCCTCCCCCGCAATCAAATTCACCATGGCAAAGTGTGGCACTTTGACTCGCGAACGTCCCAAGCGGTAAGTCAGCGGCGAGACCCGGTACACCATCACGAATGGCGTCCCCATCAGCGCGGCCTCGACCGTAGCCGTGCCGCTAGCGATGATTGCAGCGCGGGAGTGTGCCAGCGCGGGCAGCGCGTGCGAAACCAGGCAAATGGAGGAGGTGCCGGCGATCAGCGATTGGAGAAAGATGCGATCCAGCGTGGGCGCGACCGGAAGCAGAAATTGGTAAGCGGAACCCAATTTCGCAGCGGATTCCAAAATCACCGGCAAATTCATGCGAACTTCTTTTACGCGGCTACCGGGCATCAGGGTGATCCACGGCTTCGCGGCGTTCAGATGGTGCCGTGTGGCGTAGGTGGAGCGATCGATCCCGGGGCGGGGGAGGTCGGCCAGAGGATGACCGACGAAAGTCGCTTCCACGCCGCGATCGCGGTAGAACGTTTCCTCAAATGGAAAGATCACCAGGGCCTTGTCTATATATTTGCGCAGCAAGCGCACGCGTCCCTGGCGCCAAGCCCAGAACTGCGGGCAAACATAATAGACCACGGGAATGCCTCGCTTGCGCATCTGGCGGGCCACACGCCAGTTGAAAGCGGGCGAGTCGATAACAATCGCGAGATTGGGCTTGCGGCGGTCGGCTTCCGCAACCAGCTTGTGAAACAGACTCCAGATTTTAGGCAGTTGACTGAGGATTTCTGAGATGCCGACCACGGCGAGGTCTCGGGAGTCGACCACGGTGTGGCAGCCCGCAGCGCGCATGCGATCTCCACCGGCACCGAAAAATTCCAGCGACGGATCGCGGCGGCGCAGGGCTTCAATCAGCAGCGCCCCGTACATTTCTCCGGAAGCCTCGCCAGCGGAGATGAGGATTTGCACCGAGGACATTGTAAAGGGGACGACTACTTCAGGCGGACGGCCGCGGCCGAGTCCCTGCAGGCCCTAGTCATCGCCACCGGCGCTGACCTGGGAATTGCTTCCCACCGGAACCTCCTGGTCTTTGTATTGCAGTTGGTAGAGCTTGTAGTAAATGCCGCGCTCGGCCAGCAGTTGTTGATGGGTGCCCATCTCGCGCACCTGACCCTTGTGCATGACGATAATCTTGTCGGCCCGCTGGATCGTCGAAAGCCGGTGAGCGATGACCACTGAGGTGCGGCCCTCCACCATGCGGTTGAGTGCTTCCCGCACACGGAGCTCGGTTTCGCTGTCCACACTCGACGTGGCTTCATCCAGAATCAGGACCTTAGGATTGTGAGCCAGCGCGCGCGCGAATGAGATCAGTTGCTTCTGGCCGGTGGAAAGCGTCGAACCGCGTTCCCGTACTTCTTCCTTGAACCCTCGCGGGAGAGCTCGTATGAAGTCGGCCAGATTCACGTCCTCGGCAGCCTTTTCGATGTTCGCGTCCGTAATCCACTTCGTGCCCAGGCGGATATTGCCTTCGACTGTCCCGGTAAACAGGAAAGGATCCTGCAACACCACGCCAAAGCGGCGACGGAGTTCAGCCAGATCCATTTCTTTCACATCCACTCCGTCGATTCGGACCGCGCCCTTGCGGACATCGTAGAAGCGCAGCAGCAGCGAGATGATCGTGGTCTTGCCCGCGCCGGTGTGGCCGACGATGGCCACGGTTTCGCCGGGCTCGATCGCGAAACAAACGTCACGGAGAATCCAGTCGGGCTCGGCCTTAGCTTCCCCTCTAGCACGGGCGCCTTCGCCCGCGCTCTTGCCGGTGTCTTCAGCTTCGGCGGGCACATCGCGGTAGGCGAACCAGACATGATCAAACTCAATGCGCCCCGGCCCGGCTGGCATCTTGGTCACCGCCGGCGAAGTGATCTCCACCGGAGTGTCCAGCAACTTGAACACCCGTTCACTGGCCGCCATCGCCGACTGCAGAATGTTGTACTTTTCGCTGAAGTCCTGAATCGGCCGGAAGAAGCGCTGCGCATATTGAATGAAAGCCGCGAGAACTCCGATGCTTACCACCGTACGAACAACGTGGAATGAAATAAGGCTTTTAGCCGTGAACTCTACGGTGACGCTGCTCACAGTCAGCCTGCGGATGATGTCGTTTCCGCCAAACCAGATCACGCAAGCGATCGCGATCGACGACAGAATTTCCACTACTGGATAGTAGACGGCGTGCGCCATGATCGCGTCCTTGAAGGCTTCCATGTGCACGGCGTTCACGTCGGAAAACTTGTCGAAGGCGCGCCGCTCGCGGTTGAAAAGCTGCAATACCATCATGCCGCTGACATGTTCCTGCATGTAGGCGTTGATGCGGGCGATGGCGGTACGAATGCGCCGGTAGGAATCTCGTACCTTGTCGCGAAAAACTTTGGTGGCGATGCCGATCCAGGGCAGAACCGCCAGCGTGATGAGCGCCAGCTTCCAGTTCATGCAGAGCATGATGGCGGTAATGCCGGCGAGCACAAACACGTCTTCGAAGATTGACACCACTCCGGAGGTGAACATTTCGTTCAACGCATCCACGTCTGAGGTGACGCGTGTGACCAAGCGGCCCACGGGGTTTTTGTCGTAGAAGCCGATGTGCATGTGCTGCAGGTGGCGGAAGATCTGTTTGCGCAGATCGAACATGACCATCTGGCCTGCCCACTGCATGAAATATGTCTGGAGGTAGTCGAGCAGAAAACTGAACACAATCAGCCCGACATACATGGCCGCGATTTCAGCGATCCCCACATACGGGTTAGGGCTGAGAAAAAAATCGAAAGGTGTGCGCCTGGACACCGGTACCAGATAGCGGTCAATCTCGATGGCGACCAGATAGGGCCCGAGAACGTCGGCTACGGCCTTGAACAGGATTGAAACCAGCGAAATGCTCACCGGCCACTTGTAGGGAACCAAATACTGGAGCAGCCGCTTCATCAGTCGGCTGTCATAGGCTTTACCTAATACTTCTTCTTCTTGGGCCATCGCGTATTGGTTTCGGTACGAGCTCGGGTCTCAGCTAAAGATACCCTTAAGTAGATGGGGAATGAAGACGCCAGGATAGAAAAGGTTTATGGCTTCTCCCCCGCGCGACATTCGCCTTAACCCACCCTTCGGAGATTTGAGAACATTTGGTGCCATGTCGGCCTATCGGGCCATCCCAGGACTTACCTCGTCTCGCTAAGTATCTCCAAAAGCGCAACATCCTGAATGTGATCGCCGCGGGGATAGACAAGAACCCGACCTCAGGTTTACCAACCGGAGCGTCCCTACGGCGGGTCGGCGTCTGGTCTCGTTTCCGAAGGGGCGAGGCTAGGGTGCGACCTTACTTAGAACCAGCGCCGAGTTCTTCGAACCGAACCCCACGCAGTTGCAA
>Ga0193733_1000331_pt1 | contig 16272 bp, 11 predicted proteins | sample U1s2metaG_FD_145076 | JGI IMG/M metagenome (GOLD analysis project Ga0193733, IMG submission 145076) | Soil microbial communities from a riparian zone of the East river system, Colorado, United States - U1s2 | ecosystem: Environmental > Terrestrial > Soil > Riparian zone | place: USA: East River...
CGCCTGCTTGATGCAGCGCACGCCCCGCCGATGTCCGCGCGCCCGGTCGAATCCGGGCAGATCAACTGGCGGGGGATCTGGACATTCGACCTGTCGTATTGGTACATCCTCGGTCTGCACGTCCTGTACGCGGCGGTCTTCTTTCCGTTCCGTCAGACGTATGCGATCGAGTACCTGCAGCACGTCAAGGACCTCACGCTGCAGGAGGCCGGCAATGTGAATTCCGGCGTGTTTGCGGCGGCGGTGTTCGCAACACCACTGTTCGGCCTCCTCGCGGACCGCTTTGGACGCCGTGCCATGATGCTGACCGTCGGGACGCTGCTGCTGCCGATCACTTTCATCGTCTTGAGCCTCACGAATCTGACTCCGTGGGCCTCCACCGTGCTGATGGGCGTGAGCTTCTCGCTGGTGCCGGCGATCATCTGGCCGGCGACAACTCTCATAGTCGAGCCGCGCCGCCTGGGAACTGCACTCGGTGTCATCACGCTGCTGCAGAACGTGGGTCTGTGGGGTTCCAACCGCATCGCCGGCTGGCTGGCCGACAAGGCCGGTGCGGGTCCGGCGAACCCTGAGGGCTACGCCACAATGATCTGGTTCTTCGGTCTGCTGAGCCTTGCGGCCCTGACGTCAGTGCTGCTCCTGTGGCAGCGCGAGAGTGGGCCGAAGGGTCATGGACTGGAAGTCGCGCGAGTCTCGGCGGCGCCGCGCGTAGGAACGGCCTGATGAAAATCGCCTGCCTCGAGACGTTCGCCAGCGAATTCGTGTGCTTCGTGCAGTTGACCACCGACACGGGTGCCGTCGGCTGGGGCCAGACGTCTACATACAATGCCGACATCACGGCAACTATCTTCCACCGCCAGGTTGCGCCCTGGGCGCTCGGCGCCGACGCGTTCGACATCGACGCGCTCGTCGCTCGCGTCGAGGAGCACGAGCACAAGTTCCCGGGCAGCTACCGCTGCCGGGCACTAGCCGGACTCGACACTGCGCTGTGGGACTTGCGCGGCAGGCTCGAAGGCAAGCCGGTAGTCGAACTCCTCGGCGGTCACCCACGATGCCTGCGAACGTACGCCTCGTCAATGCGGCGCGACATTGCTCCCGAGCAGGAAGCCGAGCGGCTCGTGCGGCTGCGCGACGAGAAGGGCTTCGACGCTTTCAAGTGGCGCGTCGGGGCGGAGTGCGGCCGGGACATCGATGAATGGCCCGGCCGGACTGAGGCGATCGTGCCGCAGGTGGCGCGCGCGCTCGGTGACGACGTGGCGAAACTCGTTGATGCGAACGGCGGCTTTTCTCCGCGGCGAGCCGTCGAAGTCGGGCGATTGCTCGAGGCGGAAGGCATCAGCCATTACGAGGAGCCCTGTCCCTACTGGAAGCTCGAGGAAACCAAGCTCGTCACCGATGCGCTCGATCTGGACGTCACTGGCGGAGAACAGGACTGGGATCTTGCAACCTGGGAACGCATGATTGACATGCGCGCCGTCGACATCGTCCAACCCGATGTCATGTATATGGGCGGGATATCGAGGACACTGAAAGTCGTGCATATGGCGGCTGCGGCAGGCATGCCCTGCACGCCGCATAGCGCCAACCTCTCGTTGGTCACGCTCTGCACGATGCACCTGCTGGGCGCCATCCCGAACGCCGGAAAGTATCTGGAGCTCTCCATAGAGGGTTCGGACTACTACCCGTGGCAGGACGGCTTGTTCACGGACGATCCCTACGCTGTGAAAGACGGCTGCGTAACCATCCCTTCTGCACCCGGATGGGGTGTGGACATCAACCCCGCCTGGCTGCGGGGTGCTGTGTATCAGCGCAGCGGACCTGGAGGGTAGGACACCTCCGCTAGGCGGGAAAGCTCCCTCGACCGGATCATGCGCATCAAATATCAGCGCAGATAGCGGCGCAGATAACGGAACCAGAAATGGATCAGCGGCCAGCGGGGCGGCGCCGGTCGGCGGAACCTTGATACAAAATCCCAGATGAGGCGGCTCGCATCGGGCTGCGCCGCATCGTTGAACCGGTGGCGCTCGTCTCCGCCGCTCCACGCATGTCCCAGCCCATCGACCGATATCGAGCGCAGCAACACCCGGTCGCTGCGCATATAATCGCGCTGCCGATAGCTGCGCCCCTCGCTGGTGATGCATTCTTCCACGGGCCCCGCCAGCGGCTCGGGGGGCGTGCTCACCAGCTCGGCAAATTTGCGGAACTGATCGACGATCTGCTCAGCGTTGCGCGGGTGCACCACGGCATCGCGACTGCCGTGCATCACCATTGCCGGCACGAAGCCAAATTTGCGGGAAACCCTGCGTGTAGCTTCGTCCGCAGTGGTCTCGGGCGACAGCCGCGCGCCGGCGCGCGGCTGTCGCCCGGCTCCGAGCGCCGAGTCGGCCGCGCGATACATCACGCCGGCCACGATGGCGCACGCGGCGAAGATGCCGCCATAGCAGAATGCCAGGATGGCCGTCATCGCGCCGCCGGCGGAGATTCCGGCCACGTACACTCGCGAGCGATCGACGGGGTAGCGGCGAGCGACGTCCCGCACCAGCGTCGCGATCGCGGCCGCCTCGCCCGCGCCGTCTCTGGTCCGCGGGTCGAACCAGTTCCAGCAGCGCAGCGGATTGGCGCGGAGGGACTGCTGTGGATACAACACGATAAAGCCGCGCTGGTCTGCCACCTCGTTCATTCGCGTACCCTCCGCGAAAGCGCGCGCATCCTGACTGCAACCGTGCAGCATCACCAAGAGAGGCACGCGGTCGCGCCGAGTCACCGTGGTTGGGACATACAGGAAGTAATCGCGCTGCTGCCGGAAAGTCCCCGCGCGGAGCGCATGGGGGAAACGGCCCGCTAGCCAGCCTGCGGACAAGGGTGCGTGCAGCTTTCGCCACAGCGCCAGCCTCGAGAGCGTGGCGCGCATCCGGGTCAAAGGCCCTGCGGCCGCGCAGGCATCGCCGCCGGCGCGTGCGGTCGACTCCGGCCACAGAGGGCGATCCAGGACAGCTCTCTCATATCGGTGCTCCGCGTTCCTGCTGCCGGCTGCGGCCGCACTCGCTAGCCATCAACGCAGGCTCTGTCTATGCCGCGGCCGTTAGCTTTTGCCGTTCCCTGAATGCTGCCGATTGAGCCTTTGGCGTGTGGAGTGAGCTCGGAGGACCGACATCGACTGTACGCTGCGCACCGCTCGCGGGTGCTAGACTCTGGGCCAGCTGCTTGCTGCGTACGGCCAAATCAATTCTAACGGCCGCGAATCCAACCGTACAGGAGTGTGGCTCATGTCCGCTGGACGATTCCTAAGCGATATTGATGCTATCCCTCGCAAAGCTCGAAAGCATCTTAGCTACGGTGCGGTAACGAGCAACTACCAGAGCGAAAGACAGTGTTACTGACCTTGGCGTGTTGGAGGGCATCGGCTGCTTGAGCTGTACGTGGTCTTGGGCTTTTCGCTGCAGTGACAAGGAGCGGAGAGAGTAATGTCCCAACCGATGAGACTGATGATCAACGGCGAAGTCCGAACGCTCGAGGCGCCAGAGGACATGCCGCTGCTGTGGGTACTGCGAGACTTGCTGGGTCTGACCGGCACGAAGTTTGGCTGTGGCATCGCGCAGTGCGGCGCCTGTACCGTGCACATCGACGGCAAGCCGGTGCGCTCCTGCATGCTCCCGGTGAGCGCGGTGGGCAATCGGCCGGTAACGACGATCGAGGGTATCGGTGCGACGCCTGCGGGGGCAAAGGTGCAGAAGGCCTGGCTCGACCTGGAAGTAGTCCAGTGCGGCTATTGCCAGTCGGGTCAGATCATGTCGGCCGCGGCCCTGCTTGCAGCCACGCCGAATCCCGATGACGCCGACATCGATGCAGCCATGGCAGGCAACATCTGCCGCTGTGGCACCTATGTGCGCATCCGGGCCGCGATCAAGCGCGCGGCCGGCGGATCCGGGGCCAAGGAGGTGACATGAGCATGCTGCAAAGTGCCATCTCACGCCGCAGCCTCCTTGGCGGAGGGCTTGCGGGCGGCTTCCTGCTGGCCTTCCATCTGCCGACCTACGGGGCGAGCGAGCCGGCCCAGGGCGGTACCAAAGGAAAATTCGCGCCCAACGCGTTCATTCGCATTGATCCGGCGGGCAAGACGACGCTCGTAATGCCGCAGGTTGAGATGGGCCAGGGCGTTTACACATCGGTCGCCATGATCCTCGCCGAGGAACTGGACGCCGATTACCAGCAGATCGTACTGGAACACGCGCCGCCCAACGACAAGCTCTACGGCAACCCCACCTTCGGTATCCAGGTTACCGGTAACTCCAACTCCATCCGTGCGTTCTGGAAGCCGCTGCGCGAGGCGGGGGCGGCGGCGCGCGCCATGCTGATTCAGGCGGCGGCACAGCAGTGGAAGGTCAATCCCGCAAGTTGCACCGCGGCCGACGGCCAGGTGAGGCACATCGGCAGCGGACGGAAGTCGGGGTTTGGCACCCTGGCCGGCGCGGCCAGCAAACTCGCACCGCCAAAGAATCCGCCGCTCAAGGATCCCAAGGATTTCACGCTGATCGGCAAGTCGCTCAAGCGTCTTGACACTGCGCATAAGGTCGACGGCGGTGTCGTCTATGGAATCGACGTCATGCTGCCCGGGATGAAATTTGCGACCCTTGCGGCAAGTCCCGTGTTTGGGGGCAAGGTGGCTCACGTGGATCCCGGCCCCGCAAACAGGATTCCGGGCGTCCGCAAGGTGGTCGTGCTGGACGACATGGTCGCGGTCGTGGGCGATCACATGTGGGCGGCGAAGCAGGGTCTTCAGGCGCTCGATATCAGCTGGAACGAGGGACCGAACGCGGGCGTCTCCTCCGCGGATATCTGGCGGGACCTGCGCAAGGCGAGCGAGGGAAGTGGGGCGGTCGCGAAAAACGTGGGAGATGTCGAAAAGGCGCTGAGCCAGGGCGAGAAGTACGAGGCCGCGTACGAGCTGCCCTTCCTCGCACACGCCACGATGGAGCCCTTGAACTGCACGGTGCAGCTGAAACCCGACTCGTGCGAGATCTGGCTCGGCACGCAGGTGATCTCGCGTGTGCAGGGCACCGTGGCGAAACTGACCGGCCTGCCGGTGGAGAAGGTCACCGTTCACAACCACCTGATCGGCGGGGGCTTCGGACGCCGGCTCGAGCCGGACATGGCGCTCTCGGCTGTGCGCGTGGCGCAGCATCTGGACGGTGAGCCGGTCAAGGTCATATGGACGCGCGAGGAAGACATCCAGCACGATATCTACCGTCCGGTCTATCGCGATACGATCGCCGCCACGCTCTCCGGCGGCAAGGTTGCGGCTTTCAAATACAAAGTCACGGGCTCATCCGTGATCGCACGCTGGCTGCCGCCGGCCTTCCAGCACGGAATCGATATCGATGCGATCGACTGTGCCGTCGACATGCCCTACGACATTGCGCATCTGCACGTCGAGTATGTGCGCGCCGAGCCCGCGGCGGTGCCCACCGGTTTCTGGCGTGGTGTGGGGCCGAACAACAACGTCTTTGCGATCGAGTGCTTCATGGACGAGCTCGCGAGGAAGGCGGGGAAGGACCCGATCGCGTTCCGCCGTGCCATGCTCGGGAAATCCCCCCGCTTCCTGGCGGCGCTCGATCTCGTGGCGGAGAAATCGAGCTGGGGGAAGCCCCTGCCGGCGCGCACCGGCCGCGGCGTCTCGGTGCAGCCCGCTTTCGGAAGCTTTATCGCGACGGTGGTGGAAGCGCAAGTAGATGCACACGGCGAGGTGCACTTGCGCCGAGTGACGAGCGCGGTGGACACCGGCATCGCGGTCAACCCGGACACCATCGTGGCGCAACTGCAGGGGGGCCTCATCTTCGGGCTCACCGCGGCGCTGTACGGAGAGGTGACGGTGAAGAATGGTCGTGTACAGCAGTCGAACTTCAACGACTATCGCATGCTGCGCATCGATCAGGTTCCTCCGATCGAGGTCTACGTGATCAAGAGCGGTGAGGCACCGGGGGGTATCGGGGAAACCGGCACGACCGCCGGACCGCCCGCGCTACGCAACGCGATCTATGCCGCCACGGGCATCGCCCTAAGACGCCTGCCGATCGATCGCGAGGTCCTGGCCGGGAGGAAGTCGGCATGAGCGCGCTACGGAACCGCGATCCGAAAGTCAGCGGCGCAGCGCGCGGCACGCTCATCACGGTCCTCGTCATCCTCGCGATCGCGCTGGGTGCGTTCCTGTGGTTGCGCGGTCCGGGACCTATGGAATTTGCGTCGGCACAGAAGGGCGCGCTCGCTGAGTATCATGCGGCCGATCCCACCGGTGTTCCAGCGGCGCTGAAGAATGCCACCCCGATTGCCCGCGGAGAGTATCTGGCACGCGCGGCCGACTGCATGGTCTGTCACACGAGCCAGGATGGAAAGCCGTATGCCGGTGGCTTTGCGTTCAATCTGCCCTTCGGCACGCTCTATTCGACCAATATCACGCCCGACAAAGAGACCGGCATCGGCAATTACACCGATGCGCAATTTCTCATCGCGCTGCGCCGCGGGGTTCGCGAGGATGGCGCCCAGCTGTATCCGGCGATGCCATTCACCTCGTACACTTTTCTGACCGATGCCGATGCACTCGCGATCAAAGCGTATCTGTTCAGCCTCGCGCCGGTGCACGCTTCGACCAGGGCCGACACCTTGTCATTTCCCTTCAACCAGCGCTGGCTGCTGGGCATTTGGTCATGGCTGTTCAACCCCGACCAGCGCTTTCAGGCAAACCCCGCGCAGAGCCCGGAATGGAACCGCGGTGCCTATGTCAGCGAAGCGCTCGCCCATTGCGGCGAGTGTCACACGCCGCGCAACGTCGCCTTCGCGCTCAACAACCGCAAGAAGTTCAGCGGTGCGGTGACCGCCGGCTGGCGTGCGTACAACATCACCAGCGACCGGGGCACCGGTATCGGTGCCTGGCATGAGGACGTTTTCGTCTATCTCTCCAAAGGCCATGCCATGGGGCACGGTACGGCATCCGGACCCATGGGAGAGGCGGTCGATGACAGCTTCAGCTACATGGCGCCGGAAGATGTCCGCGCGGTTGTCACGTATCTGCGCAGCATCCCGGCGGTGGCGTCGTCCGATCTGCCGGCCACTCTGGCACCCCCGGCCGACCCGTCGCACAAGGTCGGCCCGATGACGGTCGATTCTCGGGGCAAGGAAGTGTTTGAAGGTGCCTGCGCCGGCTGTCATGACTGGAGCGGAGAGAGCCCGATTTCAGCTTTCGCCACGCTCACCGGCGCGCGCGCGGTGAATGATCCCAGTGCCACGAATGTTGCGCAGATTGTGATTTTCGGCACGAGGCGATTCACTCCACCGGGCATCGTCTCGATGCCGGCCTTCGGCGGCACCTACTCCGACGCCGAGATCGCGGCCGTCGCCAACTACGTCACCGCGCGCTTCGGCGCGAAAGGCTCCTCGATCGGCGAGCACGAGGTGGCCTCTCTTAGGCGGCAGGTGGCGCAATAGGCATCCCGCCACCCATGTGGAGCGCGGCGCCGACGCCGGCGTCGTCTTCGAAAACAGGGGCGGCGATGCGTTGCTGACTGCGCGCACCTTGCGTCATTTATTCGGACTGGCTTAGAACAACAGAGTGCACCACCTCTGGCCCATTGCATGGGCTGTACGCAAACGCTGAGTTGTGGGGAGCAAAACAACGCACCTGATCACTGTGCCGACTCGCGACCCGCGCAGTCCCCCGACCGGTCGCACACCTTACCTGCGTAGAGCAGCACCGCTTCACGAGAGAACAATCGATGCGTGTTTGACAGGACCCCGCCTCATGCCTAACTCTAAAAGTGTTGCTGTAGGTTCCAACGTGATGCGACGGGCACTTTGCATTGGCGCCGCTACCCTGGTGCTCGTGGCCTGCGGCAAAAAGGGCCCTCCCCCTCCGCCGCCGGCAGACGTCTCCACGGTTGCCGTGGCGCCGCAGGCGGCCACGGTCGCGGAGGACTACGTCGCCGAGAGCGAGGCGGTCAACACCGTCGAAATACGGCCCCGCGTCGGCGGCGTGCTGGAAAAGCAGTTGCCGATCGAGGGCGAGCGCGTGAAAGTCGGCGCGCTGCTGTTCGTCATCGACCAGCAACCCTACGTCGCGGCGCTGGCCCAGGCGAAGGCGGCGCTGGCGCAGAGCGAGGCGGCCTTGGTCCAATCGCAGCGCGATCTGGGGCGTGCCAAGTCGCTTTCTGAAATTGATGCCGTGAGCCAGCAGGAGTTGGATGCGGCCGTGGCAAAGAACGACGCCAACCTGGCTTCGGTCGACGCCAGCCGGGCCATGGTGAGGACCGCCGCGCTGAACCTGGGTTATACGACCATCACCAGCCCCATCAACGGTGTCATGGGCCGCGCGCAGCTGCGACTGGGTGGCCTGGTGACGGCGAACACCACCGTACTGACGACGCTCTATCAGACCGACCGCATGTACGTGAATTTCAGCATCAGCGAGCAACGCCTGTTGACCCTGCAGCGCCAGCTGGGCCGAGCGCCGAACCAGGACAGCGCCACGCCACCGCCATTCCGCATATTCCTTGCCGACGGCTCCGAATACCCGCAGCGGCCCCGGCTGAACTTCATCGATCCGGCAGTGAATCAGCGCACCGGCACCCTGGCGATTCGCCTGGAAGTGGACAATCCGCAGCAGCTGCTACACGCCGGGCAGTTCGCGCGAGTGCAGGTGGCGGCGACGCAGCTGGCGGATGCCGTCGTGCTGCCGCAGCGCGCCATCCAGGAGCTGCAAGGCAAGTACTACGTCTGGATCGTCGACGCCGAAAGCAAGGCGCAGCAGCGCGACGTGCAGATGGGACCGCGCATCGGCACGGGCTGGCAGGTGCAGCAGGGACTCAAGGCCGGCGATATGGTGGTCGTGGACGGCGTGCAGCGCCTGAAGCCCGGATCCGCGGTGCACGCCACGCCCCTCGTAAACGCCGGCGAGGCAGGCAGAGAAGCGTCCGGGAGCCGCACGTGATCAACTTCTTCATCGATCGCCCGATCTTCTCGACGGTCCTCGCCATCCTCATCACGCTCGCCGGCAGCGTCGCGCTGTTCACCCTGCCGGTCGCCCGCTTCCCGCAGATCACGCCGCCGACCATCGTCGTCTCGACCGTTTTCCCGGGCGCCGACGCCGTCACCATCGAGCAGTCGGTAGCCGCGCCGATCGAGCAGCAGGTCAACGGCGTGCCGCACATGATTTATATGGACTCCAAGAGCGCCAACGACGGCAGCTACGCCTTAACTGTGACCTTCGCTGTCGGCACCGACCAGGACATCGCTGCCGTGGATGTGCAGAACCAGGTCGCGATTGCCCAGCGCCAGCTGCCGCAGCAGGTGCTGCAGCAAGGGATCACGGTCGCCAAGCGCCAGCCGCAGATCCTCCTGGCCGTGGCGATCGGGTCGGACGATCCGCGCTACGACTACCTCTTTTTGTCCAACTACGCGACGCTCCACGTCTACGACGCCCTGGCACGTGTACACGGCGTCGGCCAGGTGATCGTGTTCGGCGCTCGCGACTACGGCATGCGCATCTGGCTCGATCCGGCAAAAATGGCGCGCCTCGGTGTCACCACCCAGGACGTGAGCAGCGTCCTCACCGAACAGAACGTGGTGGCGCCCGCCGGCACCGTCGGCGCAGAGCCGGCGCCCCCGGGGCAGCAGATGCAGTACGTCGCCTCGGTGAAGGGGCGCCTGTCGACGCCCGAGCAATACGGCAACATCGTGGTGCGCACCGGGGCCGAGGGCGCCATCGTCCACCTCAAGGACATCGCCCGCATCGAGCTCGCCGCCACCGACTACTCGCGCTCCAGCCGGCTGAACGGCGTCCCCACCGCCATCATCGGCGTCTACCAGTTGCCGGACGCCAACGCGCTGGAGGTGGCCAAGGGCGTGCGCCAGGTGATGGACGGCCTGGCGCCGACCTTCCCCAAAGGCATCCACTACCAGATCCCCTACGACACCACGCTGTTCGTGGCGGAATCGGTGCGCGAAGTGGTCAAGACGCTGCTCGAGGCGGGCGTGCTGGTGTTGCTGGTGGTATTCATCTTCCTCGAAAGCTGGCGCGCCACGTTTATCCCGATGCTCGCGATCCCGGTGTCCCTCATCGGCGCGTTCAGCGCCTTTGTCGCGCTCGGCTTCACGCTCAACACGCTGACCCTGTTTGCGCTGGTGCTCGCCATCGGTCTGGTGGTGGACGACGCCATCGTCGTGGTCGAAGCCGTCACCCAAATCATGGACAGCCGTAAGCTGTCAGCGCGCGAGGCCACCAAGGCGGCGATGCAGGAGGTCTCAGGCCCGGTGGTGGCGATCGCTCTGGTGCTGATCTCGGTATTCGTGCCGGTGGCCTTCCTCGGCGGCCTCACCGGCCAGTTCTACCGGCAGTTCGCGCTGACGCTCGCGGTGTCGGTGGCGATCTCGGCGCTGGTCGCCCTCACCTTCACCCCGGCGTTGTGCGCGCTACTGCTGAAGCCGACGGCGGAATCGCATTTCGGCGGGGTCCTCGGCCGCTTCTTCGGCTCCTTTGACCGCGGCTTCAAGCGCTTCACTGCGCGCTACGTCGGCACGGTCGGCAGCGCCATCCGGCGCACCGCGCGGTCGATGGCGATTTTCCTGATCCTCTCCGCAACCGCCCTGTTGCTGCTGCACGCCCGGCCCACCGGCTTTATGCCGGACGAGGATCAGGGCTATCTGATCGGCCTCGTCACCCTGCCGGTCGGCGCCTCGCTGCAGCGCACCGAAGCGGCGGCCGGCGAGTTCAGCCTGATGGTGCGCAAGCAGCCGGAGGTTCAGGCGACGTTCGCCATCACCGGGCTGAACCTGCTCACCGGCACCAACTCCTCCTACGCAGCGACGATCTTCATCATCCTTAAGCCCTGGAACCAGCGCGGCGGCGCGGCGCATGGCTCGCTGGCGCTGGCGGCACGCGTCAACGGGCTGGCCCGCGGCATCAAGGAAGCGAACGTGCTGGCGCTGAATCCGCCACCGGTTCCGGGCATCGGCGCCGCCGGCGGCTTCGAGTTCATCCTGGAAGACCGCAGCGGCGGCGACATCCAGAAGTTCGCCGGCGTGATCCAGGACGTCCTCGGACAGGCCAACAAGCGCCCGGAACTGACCCGCGTCTTCACGCAGTTCAATGTGAATACGCCGCAGGTCGAGTATGTCATCGACCGCGAGCGCGCCAAGGTCCTGGGTGTGTCGATCTCGAGCATCTTCTCCACGCTGCAGGCCTTCTTCGGCGGCAGTTATATCAACGACTTCAACCTCTACGGACGCACCTACAAGGTCACGGCCCAGGCGGAGGCCGCCGCACGCGCCTCGCCGGAATCGGTCAACGGCTTGTATGTGCGCACCGAGCAGGGCGACATGGTGCCCCTGTCAACGCTGGTGTCGATCAAGGAAATCCAGGGTCCGGAATACATCGAGCGCTTCAACGTGTTCCGCGCGGTGACCATCAACGGTTCCGCTGCGCCGGGCTACAGTTCCGGACAGGCGACGCTGGCGATGGAAGATCTGGCGAGCCGCCTGCCGGACGGCTACGGCTACGAGTGGACCGGCACGACCTACCAGGAAAAGCTCTCCGGCGGGCAGTCGGGAGCCATCTTCGGCATGGCCATCGTCTTCGTCTTCCTGGTGCTGGCGGCGCTGTATGAAAGCTGGGCTGTCCCGTTCGCCGTTCTCCTGGGGATCCCGTTTGCGGTGCTGGGCGCTTACCTCGGCCTGACGTTGCGCAGCATGCCCAGCGACATCTACGCCCAGATCGGGCTCGTGATGCTGATCGGACTGGCGGCGAAGAACGCCATCCTCATCGTCGAATTCGCCAAGCTCGCGTACGAGCGCGGCAAGCCGCTGGCCGAGGCGGCGATCGAGGGCGCGCGCCTGCGCCTGCGGCCGATCCTGATGACCTCGTTCGCCTTCATCTTTGGTTCCGTGCCGCTGGCGATCGCCACTGGCGCGGGCTCCGGCGCGCGCCTGGTGCTGGGCACCGCAGTGGTATTCGGTATGAGCGTCGCCACCATGATCGGCATCTTCATCATTCCGGTGTTCTACGTGTTGGTGCAGAGCCTGCAGGAACGCCTACGCGGTAAGCCCGCGGTTGTCACGGAAGCGCCGTCATGAGGCGCAACCTGTGCAGCGTCGTGACCGCCAGCGCGGCCCTGTTGGCAGTGGCGTGCGCGCTCGGACCCGATTACCAGCGGCCCAAAGAGAAGATTCCGGCTGCGTACCGCTTCGAGCCGGCCGCCGGCAACGACTCCTTCGCCGATCAGGGATGGTGGCAGCTTTACCAGGACCCCACCCTGCAGTCGCTGATCCGCGAGGCGCTCGACAACAACCTCGACGTGCGCATTGCCGCGGCGCGCATCGACCAGGCGCGCGCCATTCTCGGCTCAACGCGTTTGCAGCAGCTGCCGCAGATTTCGGCTTCGGCCGACGCGCAGCGCGCGCGCACTTCCGTCGACCAGCGCCTCCCCGGCGTACCGGCGATCAGCAACGTATTTTTGGTGGACGGTAGCCTATCGTACGAATTCGATTTCTGGGGCAAGTACCGGCGCGCCACCGAGGCCACGCGTGCTGGGCTGCTCGCTTCCCAATACGCCAAGCAGGATGTGATGGCGGGGCTCGTCTCCAGCGTCGCCACCGCCTACTTCACCCTGCTGACGCTGGACGAGCAGCTCGCCATCACCCAGCACACGATGGGGACGCGCCAGAAATTCGTCGACCTGACGCAGGCCCAACATGAGCGCGGCACGGTGTCGGGCCTGGACGTTGCGACCGCCCAGGCGCAGTTGGCCATTGCGCAGGCTAATGTCCCCGAGCTGCAGCGCCAGATCGGCATCTCCGAAGACCAACTGAGCGTGCTGCTGCCGCCAGCCGGCCTGCCCTCGAGCCTCCTGGAGCGCCGCCCGGACCTGCGTGAGGCGGAGCAGAATCTGGTGACGGCCAACGCCAACGTTGGCGTCGCCAGGGCCAACCTGTTCCCGACCATCACCCTCACCGCAGCCGGGGGTAGTGAGAGTTCCGCCCTGTCGGACCTGTTCAGGGGACCCACGAGGACCTGGTCGGTCGCCGGCGGCCTGCTGCAACCCCTGCTGAGCTCGCAGCGCAATCTCTATCAGGTCGATCTGGCCAATGCGCAGAAGCGGCAGGCTCTGCTGCAATACCAACAGAGCATCCTGACCGCCTTCCGGGAAGTGTCCGACGCGCTCATCGCGCGGCAGAAATACGCTGAATTCCAGGTAGCGCAGCAGGCCCAGGTGGACGCGCAACGCAAAGCCAACACCATCGCCCTGGCCCGCTATCGCGTCGGCTATTCCTCCTACTTCGATGTGATCAACGCCGACCGTGACCTGTTCACCGCGGAGCTGTCGCTCTCCGCGGCGCACTTGAATACCCTACTGTCGCTGGTGCAGCTTTATCGGGCCGTAGGCGGCGGTTGGCAGACCCCGGATCCCCCATCGGCGAGTGCACGCACACCGTAAGTCTCATGGCTAAGCAGTGCCTTCATCTGGATTTCGTGCGGACCGATCGGCCGCGTAGTCGCGGTTGCGAGGAGTGCCTCAAGCTAGGCGATACTTGGGTCCATCTGCGACTCTGCAGGACCTGCGGGCATGTCGGTTGCTGCGACGACTCGAAGAACCGGCACGCAACCAAGCACTTCCATGCGACGCAGCACCCCGTCATGACGTCAATCGAACCGGGCGAGAATTGGAGCTGGTGCTACATCGATGAGCTGGCGATGGAGCTGCCGCGGTGACTCGACTCGATCTGTAGGAACGACGGTGGCGAACAATCTCCTGGAACAGCGCCGCGCGCAGATGTTCCCCAAGCTCACCTCCGCGCAGCTCGCGCGCCTGGAGCGCCAGGGCACCCCTCTGCAAACCCGCGCGGGCGAGATCCTCGCGGAACTGGGCGACCCACCCCGTGGTGTCTTCGTGGTGGCGGCGGGGAGTGTCGAGGTGCTGGCTCCGCCGTCGGCTACTCAGGCCGCATCCGGCTACGAGTTGCTCTACCTTCTGAGCCCGGGGGACTTTACCGGCGAGATGAGCACCTTGCGCGGCACCCCCGGCTTGGTGCGCATTCGCGTGCGGGAGGCCGGCGCCGTTTTATTGATCGATGCGGAGCAGCTGCGACGCATCGTGCAGAACGATGGTGAGCTCAGCGAGCTCTTCATGCGCGCTTTCATCCTGCGCCGCATGGGCGTCATCGAGTCCGGCCGCAGCGAGGTGCTGCTGCTGGGTTCGGATCACTCCGCCGACACCCTGCGGTTACGGGAGTTCCTGACGCGTAACGCCCGCCCCTACGTGAACATCGACGTCGAGCACGATGCCGACGCCCAGGCGTTGCTCGAGCGCTTTCACGTGCGCAGCGAGGACGTTCCCGTGGTGATATGCCGAGGCGGCGAACTTCTGAAAAATCCCAGCAATGCCGACGTCGCTGAATGCCTCGGCATCAACGCGCCCCCCGCCGACGATCGCGTGCACGACCTGCTGATCATCGGCGCGGGTCCCGCGGGCCTGGCCGCCGCCGTGTATGCGGCCTCCGAAGGCCTGGACGTGCGCATCGTGGAGACCTTCGCTCCCGGCGGCCAGGCCGGAACGAGCTCCCGGATCGAGAACTATCTGGGGTTTCCGACCGGCATTTCGGGCGCAGCGCTCGCCGGTCGGGCGTTATCCCAGGCGCTGAAGTTCGGGGCACAGCTGAGTGTGGCCTGGAACGCGGTCGGGCTCCACTGTGACCACTGGCCGTACTCCGTCGACATGACCGACGGCCGATCGATGCGCAGCAGAGCCATCCTCATCGCCAGCGGAGCGCAGTACCGGATGCCCGATATTGCCAACCTCTCGCGCTTTCTTGGCCGCGGCATCTACTATGCCGCCACTCACCTGGAGGCCAAGCTCTGCGCCGACGAGGATATCGTGGTCGTCGGCGGCGGCAATTCCGCAGGCCAGGCGGCGGTTTTCCTGGCCGGATCCTGTCGTCACGTGCACCTGTTGGTCCGCTCCGACGGGCTGGCCGAGAGCATGTCGCGATACCTCATTCGCCGCATCGAAGAGGCACCGAACATCAGCCTGCATACGCGCACGCAGCTCGCGGCGCTCGACGGCTCGGATCGACTGGAGCGTGTCTCGTGGTCGTCCCGCGATGGGGAACTCGAAGTGTCCGATCTCAGGCACGTATTCCTGATGACGGGGGCGCAGCCGAACACGGGCTGGCTGCAGGGCTGCGTGGCGCTCGACGATCACGGCTTCGTGAAAACCGGACCCGACCTGGGCGAGGAGCAGTTAGCCGATGCGCACTGGAGCCTGTCGCGTTCGCCGTACCTACTGGAGAGCAGCGTGCCGGCGGTATTCGCTGCCGGCGACGTGCGCGCGGGGAGCGTCAAGCGCATTGCTTCGGCAGTGGGCGAGGGATCGATCTCAGTCCAGTTCGTGCATCGGGTGCTGCGCGAACTCGCCGACGCGGGGAATCTGCGTGCGAGCACCGCAACCTAGGCTCAGAGCAAGCGATCCGATCGCAGTTCATTCGCCGGCCCCCCTGCCCACTTGTCCTGCGGGAGCGATACTACCTATGTAGGCGTTCGGGGCGCATACTTTGTCCGCACTGTTGGTCTTTGTAGCTTTGACTCTTCCCTTGGCAATTGCCGTTCCGGAGAAACTCTTGACGAACCACTTTCACGCTGCCGTCTGGATCGACCACCATGAAGCGCGGGTGTTTCATTTCAACGCGACGGATGTTGACGAGATCGTCGTGCATCCGGAGCATCCCACCCGACACATTCATCACAAAGCGAACTCGCTCGGCAGCGGGCACAGCTCCGAAGATCACGCCTTCTTTCAGGACGTGATCAGTGCAATCGGTACCGCCAGCGCAATACTGGTCACCGGTCCGGCGAATGCCAAGACCGAATTGATCAAGCACATCCACCGCCACAATCCCCAGCTCATCGAGCGGATCGCGGCGGTTGAGACCGTCGACCATCCCACCGATGGTGCATTCGTCGCCCACGCGCGCCGTTATTTCCGGGCCGCCGACCGAATGAGCGCGCAGAGACCTTGAGGTTGGACGGGCCGATTTCGCGCGCGGCGAAACGGTCACAGCTATCTCGCGGTGGATTCTGGTCCCGGTATCGACCGCCCAAAGATGCCGTATAGGCCGATTACGGCCCAAACCACATTGATGAACGCCGAAGGGTATGCGCCGTTAAATCCGCTGTTGATGATGAAGCCTGCGCCGGATAGCACGTTCAGCCAATGGTAGACATAACGGCGCATA
>Ga0193733_1000332_pt1 | contig 16260 bp, 14 predicted proteins | sample U1s2metaG_FD_145076 | JGI IMG/M metagenome (GOLD analysis project Ga0193733, IMG submission 145076) | Soil microbial communities from a riparian zone of the East river system, Colorado, United States - U1s2 | ecosystem: Environmental > Terrestrial > Soil > Riparian zone | place: USA: East River...
AGCCGCTCGCGGGGCAGCTATCATCGAAGTCGATGAAGAGCGTTTGGAGATCTGATTGGAAATTCGTTACGCCACTAGCTGAGTTCGGTGAATTCCAGTTAACTCCAATTGAGGGTTCACCCGCATCATGCGCCGTGTATTCCACCGTGCGGACACTCGGACCCTGACTGCTGTCGGTAACCTGCACCAACGTGCCCGGCGCCTCGAAATTCTGGAATCCAATCTTCGGACCGCGATCTAGAGGTGCCGCAGGAGCTAACGCGGTTCCTGCTGATGCGGATACCGCACTGGCGCTTCCGGAATACTGGAAACCAGCAAAGGCGCTGAAATACACCACGTGCACAGAAAACTGGCCGGTGCCGATATCCGGATTGCTGGGGTCAAGATCAACAACTTCCGGCGGCGTTCCACCGTGCGCTGATTCTCCGCCCGGAACGATTGGCCCGGAGTTATCGCCCTTGTGAACATACACGTCGTAATCGCTAGTGCCGGAAGGATCGGCGCAACTGACGACAATGCGTGCTTTGAGGCCAGTCCAGTTACTTGGCGTACCGGACAAAGTCAAAGTGAAGGTATCGCAGTTTACGCCTTCGACACAGGTGCTTTCGTCCAGCGAGCCGCCGCCAGCCGCCGTTCCCGCCCAATTCACGGCTGGGCCGGTGGGGTTGAGTGTGCCGGAGTTAGGCGTCGCCGAGCGCAAGCTCGTCGTAAAGAATGCGAACACCGCCAGGAAGACGCCGACTACAAAAAAAAGCGCGCCGATAGTGGCGCGCCCGGTAACAGAAGGAGTGGAGATCCTTTTCATAGGCAGAATATTGTTAAAGTCTGCTCTAAGATTCGGGAAATTGAGCGACGGCGGTCGCCTCTTTGTCCTAGTTTTTTTTCCGACGGCGTTACAAGCGTTGGAGTGCCTTTTGGACTAGCGCTTTCGATTTTGTCAGTTTGGTCTCTTCGTCGTCGGTTCCGCCGAGGCCGACCGAAATGAAGGCGTCTCCCTTTAAAACATAAAGCGTTCCGCCGAATCGGTTGCCGACCCAATAAGCATCGTCTCCGACGCCAGTGATCTTTTTCGGCGCGGAACCTTGCTCCTTCTCGTCGCCGCTCTTCGCCTTGGGTTCTTCGTTTTCGTACGGATCAAACTTCTCTTTCCAAAAATCTTTTGGACTGCGCTTGCTGCCTTGCTTCGGGTCAGATCGTACGAGTGCCACGGTTACTGACTTGCTGAATTCCGCTGCGGTATAGAAACATTGGGAAACAAAGAAACCTCCGTCTGAGTGTTCGCTGCTTTTGACGTCATTCACCGGCGCTGCCTGAACCGATTCGACTTCCTCTTTGGAGAGGAGGTTACAGGCGTCACGCACGACTGCTCCGGGTCGGCGTTCCTTGCATCCGCCGACTACTAAAACCGATGTGGCGACACACACGAACAGCAACCTGCGCATGCCGAACTTTTCACTAACGAACGGCCGTAAACAACATCCCGGTTTTGTCGATCTCACGAAATGGTCACTACGTTGCTTCGTCAGTTCGCGAATGTTAGCGTCGCCTGCCTCTGATGAGCCAGAACTACAAAGAGACGCTGAATCTGCCGCGGACAGAATTTCCGATGAAGGCGAACCTTGCCGCGCGCGAGCCGGAGATGCTCAAGGCTTGGGAGGAGACGCACCTGTACCGGCAAATTCAGAAATCGAGAGAAGGCCGGGAATTGTTTGTGCTGCACGATGGTCCGCCTTTCGCCAACGGCGATGTGCACATGGGCACTGCGCTTAACAAAATTCTGAAGGACTTCGTGGTGAAATCACAGACGATGCTGGGCAAGCGCGCTCCGTACGTCCCTGGCTGGGATTGTCACGGGCTTCCGATCGAATACAAAGTTGTTAAGGAATCGCGCGCTCTTTCGCCGTTGGAAGTCCGCAAAAAATGCGAAGCGTTTGCGCGAAAGTTCATCAATATCCAGCGCGAGCAATTCAAGCGGCTGGGCGTGTTCGGCGACTGGGAGCATCCGTATCTGACAATGGATCCCAAATACGAAGCGGAAATCCTCCGCGCGTTCGCGGTTTTCGTTGAAGAAGGCTTGGTTTATCAGGCGCAAAAGCCAGTCTTCTGGAGCACAGGCGCGCAGACGGCGCTGGCGGAAGCCGAAGTAGAATATCAGGAGCGCGACGACACAGCCGTTTACGTGCGATTTCCACTTCCTCACGACCAACTACTGAAGATCGGTCTACCGACTGACAAGCCCGTGAGCGTTGCGATTTGGACAACAACGCCTTGGACTTTACCCGCGAATCTCGCGATCGCAGTCGATCGCGATGCCGATTACGAAGTTCTGGGCAATGAAAAAGAGCGAGTAATTATCGCTCGCAAACTTCATGACCAATTCATCCAACATACAGGCTTTGTACCGCTCGAAGAACGGACTTCTCTATTGGGCAAGCAACTCGTTGGACTACAGGCGCAACATCCATTCCTCAATCGCCACTCAATTATACTCGCCGCTGATTTCGTAACCATGGACACGGGCACAGGTGCTGTGCACATCGCCCCCGGTCACGGTGAAGACGATTATTGGTTGGGCAGAGCGAACGACTTGGGAATTCTTTCTCCGGTGGACGATCACGGGCGCTTTACTGAGGAGGCTGGTCTGCCAAATCTCACTGGAAAATATGTCTTCGATGCCAACCGCGACATCGTTCAACTGCTGAAAGAACGCGGAATGCTGCTGGCCGTACAGAATTTTCATCACTCTTATCCGTACTGTTGGCGCTCGAAAACGCCGATCATCTTTCGCAATGTCGAGCAATTCTTTATCCGCATTGACACGCTGCGTGACAAGGCGCTCGAGGCGATCCATAAGGAAGTGAAGTGGATTCCCGCGTGGGGCGAGAACCGCATCGCCGGCACGGTTGAATCGCGTCCTGACTGGGTGATCTCGCGGCAACGAAGCTGGGGTGTGCCACTCCCCGTTTTTTATTCCAAAGATGGAAACGCAATTCTCGATGCGAAAATCATCAGAAAGCTCGCTGATCTGGTCGCCGAGCGCGGGTCAAACATTTGGTTTGAGTTGGACGATGCTACTCTCGCGCGCGAGCTCGGCCTCCCGCCGGGTACAACAAAACGCAATGACACGATCGACGTCTGGATCGACAGCGGCGTGTCGCACAAGGCCGTCTGTGCGCTGCATCCGGAGCTGCGCGATCCTGCCGACATGTATCTCGAAGCTACCGATCAACATCGCGGGTGGTTTCAATCATCGCTCTTGACCAGCGTTGCGCTGAACAATCGCGCGCCGTACAAAATTTGTGTTACCCACGGTTTCGTTGTCGATCTTGACGGCAAAAAGATTTCAAAATCGGGAACGTACGAGAAGCCAACGGCCGCCGATCACTTCGTCGGCCAGTACGGCGCCGATTTGCTACGGCTTTGGGCAAGTAGCATCGATTACACCAGCGACGTGCCGTTCTCTGAGGAAATGTTCACGCGTCTGGGTGACACCTATCGGCGGATTCGAAACACGCTGCGCATCTTGCTTGGGAATCTTTACGATTTCACCCCTGTAGCCGGGGCCGGTGACCCCGGCCGGCCGGCATCGCCGATGCCGGCTACAACATTGATCGATCGCTGGATTTTGCAGCGATTAGATGAAGTGATTCGCGATTGTCGATCGGCTTACGAGGCCTTCGAGTTCCACAAGGTCTATCACACACTCAACCAGTTTTGCGCCGTCGATTTGAGCAGCCTGTATGTCGACATCACCAAGGACCGGATGTATTGCGACGCGCCGGATTCGCCGCGCAGGCGTGCGACACAAATGGTCATGCATGAGATTTTCGACGCGCTGTGCCGGTTGCTTGCGCCGATTCTCGCTTTTACCGCCGAGGAAGCGTGGCGTCACTTAGTCCCGACGCGTCGAGACTCGATTCATATGCAAGAATTGCCTCAACCGCAGGATCGCCATGATGAGACCAGCGCTCAGATCGCCGAGCTGTTGAGATTACGCGGCGTCATCGGGCAGGCGATAGAGCGCGCACGTCAGGAAAAACTGATTGGCAACACGCTGGAGGCCAGGGTCGTCTTACATTCGGATTCCGATGTCACCCAGAAAGTCTCTCAGGAGGAACTGGAAGAATTTTTCATCGTGAGTGATCTGACGATCCATCACGCGAAAGAAGCGACCGCTTCAGTGACGAAAACGTCGTACGCAAAGTGCGCACGCTGCTGGCGTCATCGAGCAACAGTCAGCACGAGTACGGCGCATCCGGATTTGTGTGATCGGTGCGAAAGAGTGGTAAGTCGATGATTCAACGCTCAACGTTCAACGTTCAACGCTCAACATTCAATCGAGCGACATTCTGCGTTGAGCGTTGGACGTTGGGCGTTGGACGTTAGGCGTTTGCTGGATCAATCCCGACGTGAAGTACATTCTTTTCCTCTCGCTCCCCCTTTACGCTCTTGATCAATGGAGCAAGCAGTTGGTCCTGCGTTTGATCAACCCTTATCAGGCACGCGTTGTCGTCCCCGATTTCTTCAGTCTGGTTAACGTAACAAACACCGGCGCGGCCTTTGGATCTTTCAGGGGCAACAATACCCTTTTCATTGTGATTTCCATCGTCGCGTTGGTGGTTGTGACGGTTCTCCTCGTGCGAAGGCGCCAGCCCGATGCGTGGCGCGACCTCTCGCTTGCACTGTTGCTTGCTGGAATTTTGGGTAATCTCACCGATCGCCTGCTTTACCGGCACGTAATCGATTTTCTCCTGTTCGATCTGCACGTTCGATACGCCGATCCGTGGCCTGCCTTTAACGTAGCCGACTCGTGCATCTCAATCGCAGTAGTGCTCTTCATCATCCACTCTTTCCACAAGCAGAAGAGCGCTGGGTAGTGGAAGATACCTTCCAGGCTGTCTCGGCCGCCGGGCATCCTGCCCGGTGACCCGTCAGGCTGGAAGCCCGCCAGCCGAGTCAGGCACGGATGCCTGACTTCCTTCGCATGTCATTGCGCTTCGCACAGCGAAGCGGCTACAGTGATGCTGTGAAATACTCGCCCATGGAAAAGGTCGCGCGAGAAGTTGCCGCGCGTTTGCGCGAGAGCGGTCATATCGCGTATTTCGCTGGCGGTTGCGTACGCGACATGGTCCGCGGCTTGATCCCGAAGGATTACGACATTGCGACCGACGCACGACCCGACGCCGTGCAGACGCTTTTTCCGCGCACGTTCGCCGTCGGCGCTCATTTTGGCGTCATCATCGTGCTGGAGAACGGTTTTCAATTCGAGGTAGCGACCTTTCGTTCAGATGACGCTTACATCGACGGAAGGCATCCCAGCGCGGTCCATTTTTCTTCTCCAAAAGAGGACGCGCAGCGCCGCGATTTCACCATCAACGGAATGTTTTATGATCCGGTCCCGGAGAAGGTGATCGATTTTGTCGGCGGCTGCGCTGACATCGACGCAAAACTGGTGCGCGCAATCGGCGATCCGGCGCGACGCTTCACGGAAGATCGGCTCCGGATGCTGCGCGCGGTGCGCTTTGCTACGACACTCGATTACGAGATCGACAAGGCCACGTGGGAGGCGCTCGTGGCCAATGCGCCGTCAATCAACCAAATCAGCGCTGAGCGAATTCGCGACGAACTAGTGTGCATTTTTCTCTCTCCGAATCGGGGCCGCGGCTGGGACCTGCTTGATTCCAGCGGGCTGATGGCTGCAATTCTGCCCGAGCTGGAAGCGATGAAAGGTGTGTTGCAGCCGGAGCAATTTCATCCCGAAGGCGACGTGTTCGTGCATACCCGGCTGATGTTGCAGTTGCTGCCGGAGAACGTTTTTGTTCCGCTGGTTTTCGCCGTGTTGTTTCACGACATCGCCAAACCTGTCACGGCGACGGTAGACGAAACGGGCCGCATCCGTTTTAACGAGCACGACCGCATCGGGGCTCAGATGACGGAAGCGATCATGCGGCGCTTGCGATTTTCCAGCGCTGAAATCGAGGCGACGGTCGAAATGGTTCGGCAGCATATGGTTTTCAAGGACGTCCCGAACATGCGAGTCGCGAAGCTGAAACGTTTCATGGCCCGACCGACCTTTGAGGAGGAACTGGAGCTGCACCGCGTCGATTGCCAGAGCAGCCATCGCATGCTCGATAATTACGAATTCCTCCAGCGCAAACGCGAAGAATTCGCCAATGAACCCATCATTCCGCCACCTCTGGTACGCGGTGATGATTTGATCGCCCTCGGTCTCAACCCCGGCCCGAAATTTGGCGAAATCCTCGAGGCGGTCGAAACCCGACAGCTGGAGGGGACGCTGCGGACGAGAGAGGAAGCGCTGGAGTGGGTCAAACGCGAATACTTGTCAGGCAGAAGGAATTGAAAAAAACGTCAAACGCCCAACATCCAACGTCGAACGTCCAATGAGAATTCTGATGATCAGCGCCGAAGGGCCGCCTTTACAGCGAGCGGGCGCGCTCGTGGATGTGATGGATGCGCTGCCAAGCGCGCTGCGAGCGCGTGAACATGAAATAAGCGTCGCTCTGCCGTTCTACCACGAAATTCAGGAAAATCGTGCATTCAAGACGACGGACACCGGCATAACTGTCGATGTGCAGGTGGGCGATAAGACTTACGTTGCCCGGTACCTCGAGGGGCGGAGCGCCAGCGGCGTGCAGTTATTTCTGATTTGTTGTGATGAGTTTTTTGATCGCCCGGGAATTTACGGCGAGCGTGGTAAGCCGTACGAAGATAATGCCGCGCGATTCATTTTCTTCTGCAAAGCAGCGCTGGAATTGGCTCGGCGGTTGACGCCGCAGGTGGAAATTTTGCACCTGCACGATTGGGCCGCGGCATTGGTGCCGGTATTTGTGTATGCGCAGGGGCTGCCATTCAAAACCGTCCTGACGATCCATCACGTAGCTGACCAGGGGAGTTTTTGGGGACTGGATTTCAAGCTGACAAATTTGCCGGAGCGGTTTTTTACCCTCCATGGAGTTGAGTTTTTTGGGCGACTGAATTTCCTCAAAGGCGGAATTCTTTACGCCGATCGAATCACCACGGTCAGCGAATATTATCGGCGCGAAATCCTAACGCCACCCGGTGGTTGCGGCCTCGACGGGGTGCTCCGCGAAAATGCGCATCGCCTTAGCGCGATCTTGGATGGCGCAGATTACACCCGCTGGAATCCGGCGTCGGACCGTTTGCTGCCTGCGCGTTATGATGCAAGGCGGCTTCGAGCGAAACAGGTTTGCCGCGAGGCATTGCTGAAGGAGATGAACCTAGCGTCTGCACCGCGCGGCCCAGTCTTTGGGATGGTGACTCGCGTCGTCCAGGAAAAAGGCTTCGAAATTCTGGTGCCCCTGCTCGATCGGCTTCTTTGGGATGATGTTCGCTTGATCATTCTCGGAGAAGGCGATCCCGCGTATGAGACTTCGCTCGCAGTCGCAGCCAGAAAATTTTCAACAAGATTTGCCTACGAAAAAAACTACGGCGACAACCTGGCGCACGTCATTGAGGCAGGGATGGACATCAGCTTGATTCCATCGCGCTTCGAGCCAGCCGGTTTGAGTGCGATGTACAACTTGAAATATGGCGCACTCCCGGTGGCCTGCGTGACGGGTGGAATCCAGGAGATCATCGAGGACTACGATCCGACAACGGACAGCGGTTACGGCTTTCTTTGCTACGAGTATTCAAGCGAGGCCTTCTGGGACGCAATCAAGCGCGCGCGGCAAATCTTCCGAAATCGACGCCTCTGGACCAGGTTGATGAAACAGGCGATGGCGCGCAATTTTTCGTGGGACGTCTCCGCGCAGCGGTATGAAGAGCTCTACCGAGAACTCGTTAGCGAGACTGACAAAGCAGCGGCGTAGGCTCAGGTGCAGTAATTGACGCTTGTAATCGGGTTCGTGCTTGGCGCCAAAGGCGCCGTATCACTTTCAGCCTGGGGCATCGCCCCAGGAAGTTAGTGTACGCTTGGGCAAAGCGCTGAAAGCGCGATTCATCTAGGTTTTGCACCGGGCAGGAGGATGACTCGCGCTTTCAGCGCTCGGGGTTTTGGAATTCCACGGACCCTGGGGCGATGCCCCAGGCTCCAATTGAATGCCGCGCCTCTAGCGCTAAACAGAAGGTTTCTGTTTGCCAAGCGGGGCCATCTATGGAATTTTGGGCGGCTTTTTCTCCCCAAACGCTATGGCTTACGCAATCATTAAGACTGGTGGCAGACAGTTCCGCGTCGCGGAAGGCGACACGATCGACGTCGATGTTCTCGAGGTCGATCCCGGAAAGATCGCGACCTTTGGTGACGTACTGATGTTTGCCGACGGAGATAATGTGACGCATGGCGAGCCGCTCATTTCGGGAGCAAAGGTGACGGCTGAAGTTCTCGAACAACGCAAGGATAAGAAGGTCATCGCGTTCAAGTACAAGCGACGCAAAGGTTATCACCGCACAGTTGGACATCGTCGCAAATTGACCCGCGTGAAAATTAAAAGCATCAGTCTGGGAGCGAAAAAAGGCCCAGCGAAGAAGACCGATGAGTAAACGTCCAACTCCGAAAGCTTTCGCGAGCAGGCAGCTCAACATCCAACGCTCAACTCTCAATTCTTAAAAAATGGCTCACAAAAAAGGACAAGGCAGCGTTAAGAATGGCCGCGACAGCGTCAGCAAGCGGCTGGGTGTAAAAAAATTCGGCAGCGAAATGGTTGTGGCCGGCAACATCATTGTGCGCCAGCGCGGGACAAAGTTTTTGCCCGGCAAAAACGTCGGGCTTGGCCGCGACTACACAATTTTTGCGCTGCTGGACGGCAACGTGCGGTTTGATCGCGGCGGGCGGAGGGTGAACGTGGATCCGCTGGTGACCGAAAAATAGCCGATCAAATTCTGCTTCCGCATTTTAGCCTACCTGCTGTATAAGCGGATTTTGCTGATGATGAAATACAATACGTTTATCCTTTTTGGCGCACCCGGCAGCGGCAAGGGCACGCAGGGGAAAACGCTCGGCACGATTCCGCGGCTTTATCATTGTGCGTGTGGCGACGTGTTCCGCTCCATCGACACGCGTACGAAGGTTGGAAAAGCATTCCTCGATTACTCGAGTAAGGGCCGGCTCGTCCCGGACGACATCACTGTGGAACTTTGGCGAGAGGCAATCGATGCGGCCGTGGATGGGCACAAGTTCAAGCCTGATATCGACACGCTCGTGCTGGATGGGATTCCGCGGAACGTCGGACAAGCTGAAATCATGGACGAAATGATTGACGTAAAGAAACTGTTTCATCTTGCTTGCCCTGACCGCGAGACGCTTTTTTACCGGCTAAAAAAGCGCGCTTTGAAGGAGAACCGCCTCGATGACGCAAACGAAGAGGTCATCCAGCGACGTCTCGACATCTACGAGAAAGAATCGAGGCCGGTGCTTTCATATTATTCCCAAGAGCTGGTTACGGTGGTTGACGCAACTCAGCCGCCCGCCAAAGTTCTGCTCGACATCCTGCAGAGCGTGAACGACGGCGTGTATGAACCAGCAGCAGTTTGAAAATTTCACCGCCTCCAGTCTTTACTGCGAGAAATGCAAGGCCGCGATGCCGGTGCGGGAGCGGCTGCTCTTAGTTCTGCCTGACCGGGAAATTTTCGATTATCTTTGCACGGAGTGCGGATCGTCGGTAGGACGGCGTGAGATTACTGCCGGAGAGAAACTGATGGCGCAGGCAATGAGCGGGCGAACCCGGCGCGCGCCGGCTTCGATTCGGCTTCAATAGAATCCAAAAAAACCGGCCTTCGTAACGCGCGACCATAGTTCGCTCGCCGTTGGCGAGGGCGCGCCGAAGAAATGGACGGCCCGGCGGTCCGTCTCTACCATTGATCAGATGGCTTCTGGAGGTATGCAGATTGTTTTTATTGGCACTGGCGAGATCGGCGTACCGACATTGGAAGCATTGCTCAAGTCGGAACATGACGTGATTGGGGTCGTCACGCAGCCGGACAAACCAGCCGGGCGTGAGCAGCGCATCGAACCACCACCGATCAAGAAAGTGATCGCGAGCGGCGCGCCTAATGCCAGTCCGGCTCGGACCGGCCGCGCCCTGCCATTGCCGATCCTCCAACCGCTACGAATCAAAGATCAACAAGCCATCGAAGACATTGGCGTGCTTAAGCCCGACGTAATTGTCGTCATGGCGTACGGGCAAATCTTGCCGCGTGACGTTCTCGAAATTCCGAAGATTGCCTGCTTGAATCTGCATGCATCTCTTCTGCCGCGCTGGCGCGGCGCCGCGCCAATCCAGGCGGCCATTGCTGCAGGCGATCCGGAGACGGGGATCACTGTGATGTACATGGACGAGGGACTCGACACCGGCGACATCCTGTTGCAGCGCAGAATTGACATTCGGTCGAACGATACGGGTGGATCGTTGCACGAACGATTGGCGCAGATTGCGCCCGACGCGTTACTCCATTCTTTGAGATTGTTTGTGGAAGGCAGCGCGCCGCGCATTCCGCAGGATAACTCACTTGCGACCTACGCGCCAAAGCTGAAGCGTGAAGATGGCAGAATCGACTGGTCGGAGCCGGCTCAGATAATCGAGAGAAAAATCCGAGCGTTCAATCCCTGGCCAGGAGCTTTTACCAAATTCGACGGGCCGAATTTAAAGATATTTTCAGCTTCAATTGTCGATCTCAGCGGAAAACCGGGAGAAATTATGGGGCGCGGAAAGGAATTCATCATCGCTGCAGGGGGACGCGCGCTCTCGCTTGGAGAAGTGCAACTAGAGGGAAAACGGCGAATGAGCGCGACAGAATTTTTGCGCGGTCACGCTGTGACGGCGCACGCGATTGGTTGATGCCGGGAGCGCGGGCGCCTCGCCGAAAAGCTCCCGACAAGTGTCCCGCGGAGGCGCGTGACACAGCGGGCGGGGCGCCCGCGCTCCCCACTACGTGTTTTGCCTTCCAAAGGTCGACGTGCCTCGCTTATCTTGAGTCGAGCCATGCAAACCGACACGCCAGTTTATGAGCGCATCGTACTAAAGCTAAGCGGCGAAGCGATGCAGGAGCCCGGCGCCCGGGACAACATTTCGCTGAGCGTTGTCCGTGATATCGCCGTCCGTATCAAAGAGGTTCGCGACTTGGATGTCCAGGTGGCGATTGTGATCGGCGGCGGAAACATCTGGCGCGGTCTTTCTGCGTCGCATCGCGGGATGGACCGCACCACCGCGGATTACATGGGAATGCTGGCCACGGTCATCAATGCGCTGGCCCTACGCAGCACCCTCGACCACATGGGCGTCGAAACACGTGTGCAGACCGCCATCGATATGAGAAATGTGGCCGAACCGTTCATTCTCGGGCGCGCCATCCGCCATCTGGAGCTCGGCCGCATAGTCATTTTCGCAGCGGGAACTGGAAACCCGTATTTTTCCACGGACACAACTGCGGCTCTGCGGGCAAGCGAAATTCGCGCTGATGTAATCCTGAAAGCAACCAAGGTTGATGGCGTGTACGATCGCGATCCGAAAAAATACCCGGACGCGCGGCGATTCGACCGACTCACGTTCTCGGAAGCCCTTTCGAGGCGTTTGCAGATCATGGATTCGACCGCGTTCAGCCTTTGCATGGACAACAAGATCCCCATCGTTGTCTTCGACATGTATAAGCCCGGTAGCATTCGAGATGCAGTGCTGGGGCGCAATGTCGGCACGCTTGTTTGCGACGATGTTGCATCCGACGTAAAAATCCAGGCGACATGAGCAGAGACGACATCCTTCTAGAGGCCGAGATGTCGATGGAAAAAAGCGTCGATTACATGGTGCACGAATTTGCTGCGGTGCGCACCGGCAAAGCATCGCCTGCCCTTGTGGAGAACGTGGATGTTCACGCCTACGGATCGACGATGAAGTTAAAACAACTCGCTTTGATCACGACGCCCGAACCGCGTTTGCTTGTTGTTCAACCATTCGACGCCGGCACAGTGCAGGATATCGAGAGGGCGCTCAAAGAGTCGAAGATCGGCATTACGCCTGCGGTTGATGGCAAGATCATTCGATTGCCAATCCCGGAGCTGTCAGAAGAGCGCCGAAAGGAACTGGTGCGTTCTCTGGGCAAAATGGCGGAGGAAGCCCGCGTGCGCGTGCGTGCGAACCGGCACGCGGCGCTCGACGAAGCAAAGAAGCTGAAGGCCGCCGGTGAACTAACCGAGGACGGCTTGCGCGATGTTCAGAATGAAGTGCAAAAGCTCACTGATCGCTTCGTGAAATCGATCGACGATCACCTCAAGCACAAAGAATCCGAGGTCATGAAGGTGTAGGTTGCGCAATCTACACGGCTCGATACCACGACCGGTTAGCTGAATGCAGACTTCCTAAACCGCGAAGCTTTCGCCGCAGGAACAGTGAGCGACGGCATTGGGATTGGTGACCTTAAAGCCGCCCTTTTGCAGATCTTCGCTGTAATCCAGCACCGAACCGCTGACGAAAAGCGCGCTCTTTGGATCGACGACTAGGTGCACATTTTGCGTCGGCACGAGAATGTCGCGCTCATTTGGGCCATCTACCAAATCCATCACGTATTGCAGGCCTGAGCAGCCGCCTCCGACCACCTTGAGGCGCAAGGCCCCGTCCGGCTTGCCTTTTTCTTCGAGCAGCGACGCCAGTTTAGACGCCGCTTTTTCCGTAACGCTAATCAGGCGCTCGTTACCAATCTTGTAGTTGGGTGGTGGAGATTCAGTGGTCATGGGGTTGCCTTCTGCAGTAATTGCACGACTTCGTTCTGTACAGACTCCAGTTCGTCCAGGCGCAGTTGCGGATCGGGCACGAGGAACACGTCGCCTGTTGAGCCCTGTTCGTAAATCAAAACGCGGCTCCCGCCATCGCGGGATTCTGTCTTCACTTGTTTCAAGACACGTTTGCGTTCGAGCATCGCAGCGAGGACATAGCAGGCGTTTGCCGGCGGAGAATCCGACGCTATCAAACGCCGAAAGAGTTGCTCCGCATTTTCTCTGGGTACAGGTTCGGCGGCCTTTGGCGGCAGTGGCTCGTACCGTGATTTCCAAAATGAGAACGGCCGAATGTTTTCATTCCGGTTTTGCCACGCCTCTTCACTCAAATCCTCGCGGCGGTAGCCATCGACACCGTGATACAGCAGAGTATAAAAATATTCGCCGGGAACAAACGGCCGACGCGTAACGGCGCAGGAGTCCGCCCGATGCCTGATCGCCCATTCATTCGGGAGAGGGTTCATCGCGCAACTATACGTCGCGCAGTGAAAAGATGAAAGCTGGGCGGTTCGCGATTGGAGGCCCGCAGGTATAACAAGTAGAGACCAATTGTCATGAAAAGAATGTTCGGTGTCCAGGCGGCGATCCATGCAGGAACGCGGGCGCCTTCGCCCAGCGCAAGAAAAAGGTGGACCAAAAAGTTCATGGAAAACACGAGAAAAACCGCAGCCGCAACACTCGATAAAACGCCCCGGCGCGAGTAACCGATTCCCAACGGGGCCGCGATGCAGACAACAACAAAACACGTCCACGGCAAGGCAAGGCGATACTGCAGATGCGTGCGAAACGGCGCGAGCAACGTAGCGGGAAAGTCCGCATTGAAACGCAAATACTCTCGCAGCTCCGGCAGGCTTAGGAATTCTGCTCGTTCGTTGGCGCTGCCCAGCCGGAACGGAGTTTCGCTCCAGTGCTCAATTTTGAGAGTGGGAAAAAACTCCTCCTTGGTAATGTTACCGGTAGGATCGTAGTACGCGACTCTTACGTTTTCCAGGTCCCAAGTTTTCGCTTCAGGGCTGTAAGAAGCACGGATTGCGACATAATTTGTGACGATATTATCGTTGGCGTCCTGTTGAAGCACCTGAACGTTATTGAACGTCGTGCTGCGCGGAAGAAAATTCTGAATGAACCACGTGCGCGAGTCCGTACGATTGCGAAAAATTTGTCCCTGAATGGAACGCCCGGGACGGGACTGCGCTTCGGACAGGAATGCTTTGCGTGCCAATTCGGAGTGCGGCGCAAGCGAATAGTTAAGCGCCATGCTCGCCGCCACTGTAAGCAACCCCATGCCGATCAATGGCAGCAGGACACGGGGAAGACTTACGCCTGCCGTGAGCATGGAAACGATTTCGTTCGAACGCGACATTCGGCCCAGCGCGAAAAGAAGCGACAAAAGCAGCGAAACGGGCAGCAGAATGATGAACACCTGCGGGATCTGCGTGCCGTAATAGCGAATGACAAGGGAAAGAGGTACGTGCTGATCGATGAACGTCGAGATATTGTCGCTGACATCGAAGATAAGCCAGATGGAGATGAAGCCGGCAATGCAATAAAGGTAAATCTGCAAGAAGTTCCGAATGACGTATCGGTCAAGGAGTCTCATGCGATTTTGGAATTTCGATTTGCCATTGGCGAATTACAATAGGATTTGGGTCACCAACTGGGTGTCATTCCGAGCGAAGCGAGGAATCTCTGATCATTTTGTTTGGCCAGCAAGACAGGAATATCAGAGATGTTTCGCTTCGCTCAACATGACAGAAATGCGATGTCGAATCGAAAAATACTAGACAGATACGCGTTGCCAGCGTGCGCTATTTCGAAATGATCGCGCTGAAAGATGTCGTAAGCAGCGAATTTGTGGAACGCGTCCACGCATTCTTTTCCGTAAACGGACCGCTATCCAAAGCTAAGAATTTCGAGTTCCGCCCGCAACAACAGGAAATGGCAGAGCGCGTAGCGCAGGCGCTGGAGGAAGAGCGTCATTTGGTGGTCGAAGCAGGCACCGGTGTGGGCAAATCGCTGGCATATCTCGTGCCGGCAATCCTCTTCGCGCTCGAGCAGCACAAAAAGGCGATCGTTTCCACGCACACCATTAATCTGCAGGAACAACTGCTGTACAAAGACATTCCGATTTTGAAGAAAGTGCTACCGGTCGAGTTTGAAGCAGCGTTGATGAAAGGCCGGCAAAATTATCTTTGTCCGCGCCGGCTCGAGCGCGCGTTGCAAAGCGCCAAGGAACTTTTCACCGGACCGGAGGAAAACGAATTGCAGCGGCTGGCCGAATGGGCCAGCACGACCCGCGACGGATCGCTCAGCGATCTGTCCGTCGAGCCCGATCCAAAAGTTTGGACGCAAGTTTGTAGTGAGGCGCACATTTGCACCCAGAAAGCCTGCGGACAGAATCCGCGCTGTTTTTATCAGCAGGCACGAAAACGTTTGCGGGCTGCCGACGTGATCGTGCTCAATCACACCTTGCTCTTCATCTTGCTCGGCTCCCCGGATCAACAGGAGGAGCGCGAAAGCGGGTTTCTTTTTCCAAATGATTTCCTAATTCTGGACGAAGCGCACACGCTCGAGCAGATCGCCTCGCGGCAGATCGGGATCGGCGTGTCACAATATGGACTGCGATCAGCAATCCAACGGCTCTATAATTCCCGGACGCGCAAGGGACTGTTCACTGTAATGCGCGACGCGGAGGGCGTACGACTCGCCGCAAGCCTGATTGATGACGTTGATAAATTTTTCGCCGCAGTGGAGTCGAAATCAGATTTTCGTAAAGGTCGCGAGTTTCGCGTCCGCGACGTCGATTTTGTTCCGGATACGATAACTGGCCGATTGACTGCACTTCAGGCGCGTATCGCCGAAGTCGTGAAACGCGCCGACGACGAAATCTTGAAGGCGGAGCTGCAGGAATTCGGGCGGCGCATCCGCGACGCTCGGGACGGCATTGCCATTTTTCTCGAGCAAAGCGCGCCGGAGCACGTTTACTGGGTTGAGCGGACCGGTAAAACGGAGCGTTTCCTCGCTCTCAACGCCGCGCCTGTCGATCTCGCGCCTGTGCTGCGGCAGATGCTCTTTCGCGAGAACTGCTGTTGCGTCATGACGAGCGCTACTCTGGCAGTGGGCCGACCGGATCTCGCCTATTTTCGTGAGCGCACGGGCGCAACCGAAGTAGAACCGTTGCAGCTCGGCAGCCCGTTCGATTTTCAACGGCAAATGAAAATGTTCGTCGTGCAAAAGATGCCCGACCCGCGCGACGCCGCTTACCACAGAGAGTTGGAGCGATGGATCGCGCATTTCGTCAAACAGACCGATGGGCGCGCGTTTGTCCTTTTCACAAATTACCGCGACATGCAACAGATCGCAGGGGCGATGCAGAAATTTTTTGCAGAGAATAGCATGAACCTTCTTGTGCAGGGAGCGGGCGCGCCGCGCAGTAAGCTCCTTGAGCAATTCAAATCAACGCCGGGAGCTGTCCTGTTTGGCACGGACAGCTTTTGGGGCGGTGGGGATGTTCC
>Ga0193733_1000333_pt1 | contig 16240 bp, 17 predicted proteins | sample U1s2metaG_FD_145076 | JGI IMG/M metagenome (GOLD analysis project Ga0193733, IMG submission 145076) | Soil microbial communities from a riparian zone of the East river system, Colorado, United States - U1s2 | ecosystem: Environmental > Terrestrial > Soil > Riparian zone | place: USA: East River...
GAAAATCCCGATGCTGCCGAGATAAGATTCGGCGGCGTTGCTTTCCGAGACCTTGTCCGTGCCTCCGCGAATTCGGTTTAAAAGGCGTGGAAGTGCAAAATAAAAGGCGTTCTTCATGTTCAGAACATCGGAATAAAGGCGTACCATTGGTCCCAATGCTCGCTCAATAACGCTTCGAGAATTTGCGACCACTTCACCATGGCGCGAGCGATGTGGTCATCGCGCGTTCCTTCTTCGCGCGCGCAAATAATCGGCTCGCGCACAATGATCTGGTAATCACGATACCCCGAACGCACGACGAAGACCGGGTAGATCGGCGTCGGCGCGACCAGAGCAAGAACGAATGGACCGTTTGGCAAGGCAACGTTGTGCTCGAATAGTCGCACCTTTGCAGAAGCGACGTCGCCGACGACACGATCGCCCTGGATCGAAATAATTTCGCCGCGGCGAAGGGCGTTGAGAAGATCGAAGGAGAGCGCCGCTCCTTCCGTGCTGTAATCGACCTTCACTGCGCCGGCGCCCGCCTGCTTCAGGGCAAGGTCGACATGTTGGGCGCTGCCTTCATCCGATTCGGGCGCGCGCACCATGCGCATTTCGCGATGAAATTGTTCGGCGAACAAGGCGGCGCCCAGATCGTAACTTCCCATGTGCGCGGTAAGAATGATCGCGCCTTTGCCTGCGAGCAGATTGTCGAACACGTCGGCGCCGTTTAATTCACTGGAGAACGGCGCCTTGTTGAGTTTGTAAATAGTCACTTCGGCCAGGGTCCAGGCAAAGTTGCGGAACACGCGCAACGCTCTGAAATAATTCATGGCCGGCGACGAATTAGGAAGAATGACCGAAAGATTGGACACGACCGCTTTTCGCGCCGCGCCGGCGAAGACGAAAAAGAAAAGCGTCCAGAAGAAGACCAGGAATGGATGGAAATAAAATGGGACGTTCTCGATCGCCCAATCGAGTCCTCGTCGCCAAGAGACGCCGCGCACGGCAAAGCTCTGCCGCCAGCTACGAAAGTTATTCATTCAAGCGCGCCCCAAACGGAACGCCAGAAGTTACGAAACCTCGCACGTTTCGGTCGAAGCAGGCGCGGAAGGAACATAATCATCGAAGCGCTGGTCCGGTCGATTCGAAAACCACATTCTCAGCCTCTGTTTCGAAAGTTGATGATGACCGAGATGATGCGTCAGTCCCAAAATCCGCATCATGTAGCAACTGCTCACCTCCGTGGTCGATTCGCCGACCTTGCGATCGAACGCGGCGTTGTTTTCAATGATGAGGACGCGCGCCTCGGGCCGTTTGCGCTTGAGCACCAGCGCGGTGGCTGCGCCGGAGAACGCGCCACTAATGATTATTGCGTCATAATCGAAATTCATGGCCGACAGAGAGAATGGACTTTGGCGGTCGCAAACGCAATTGTGTTCCGAGTCGAATGATCTTCACTAACGCGCGCCTGATTTTTCCTGACGCAATTCGCGAGGGCTTGGAAGTCATCGTGCGTGAGGGGAAAATCATCGAGCTGCGCGCGGCCGGCTACGTGGGGAAAAAGGATATTGTCGATCTTGGCGGAAATTATCTCGCGCCGGGGTTTGTTGATCTTCACGTGCATGGGGCAAAGGGGCGCGACACGATGGAAGCTTCTGTGGAGGCGTTTCGCGCGATCTGCGATTATCACGCCAGCGGCGGCACCACGTCGCTGCTCCTGACCACAGCGACCGCGCCGATCAGCGCCATCGTCAAAGTGGCGAAGAAGGTTCGCGCCTCGACCGCGATTAAACAAATAGCCGGCATGCATGTGGAAGGGCCTTTTATTTCCAGGGCGAAACCGGGGGCGCAAACAGTGAAGTTGATTCGCAAGCCAACTCGCAAGGCTTATGCGCCACTGCTTGAGTATGGTGACACGATCAAGCGAATGACCCTAGCTCCGGAGGTGCCGGGCGCCATCGAGCTCATCGACGAATTGCGCGAACACAATATCGATCCGAGTGGCGGCCATAGCGATGCGTGGGAGGAAGACGCGCGCACCGCGTTCCAGCACGGAATGCGCAGCGTCACGCATACATTCAACTGTATGTCGTCGGCGCGGCGCCGCGGGATCGACCGCGTCGCCGGATTGCTCGAGTTCGCATTGAGCGAACGCGACGTCATCTGCGAACTGATTGCCGACGGTCACCACGTCTCGCCCACGCTCATGAAGATGTTGTATCAAGCGAAAGGTGCGCGAGGAATTTGTCTCGTCACTGACGCTACCGCCGGCGCTGGGCTTCCCGATGGTTCGGCGTTTTCGCTCTACGGAAATAAATGTATTGTCGAGGGCGGCGTTTGTTTGCTCGCCGATCGTTCCGCGCTCGCCGGTAGCGCTGCCCGCATGATCGATCTTGTCCGCACCATGGTCACGAAAGTGAACGTCCCGTTGCACGAAGCCATCGCAATGGTCACTGACACACCCGCGCACGCGGTTGGCCTCACGGCAAAAGGCCAATTCAAAATCGGAGGCGACGCGGATTTTGTCGCGATCTCACCGGAGCTCGAAGTTCTGCGAACGTTTTCCGGCGGCGAAGAAATCTTTACGACTTCAAGGAGCGGCGGTTTGCAACCGCCGAATTAATAAACGGCGTTTACAAAGCGCCGTTCCTTGGATTATCGTTAGATCGACAATAAAAACTCAGCGATGTCGAGCGATGCGCGTGGGCGGCTGAGCTTGGTGATGTTCGCTTCCCACTCGCGCCATTGCCCGGCGTCATCCGCGAATGCGCGCTGAACTTGCGCGAGAACTTCGTCAGGCGACATCGCAATGGCGCCGGAATTCGTTTCGACGATCAAACGCGCGTTGCCCTCTTCCTGGCCGGAGACGATATGAGTGATGATCATCGGGCAACGCGCGGCGATAGTTTCCTGCACCATGGCGCCACCGGCTTTGCCGATGAGCAAGTGACTTTCGCAAAGCATGCGCGGCAGCTGGTCGGTCCAGCCGACGATGGTGATCCCGCGATCGGCCGCGGCCGCGCCGATTGATTGTCGAAGTTTTTCGTCGCGTCCAACGGTGACGGTCAGGTCGACGTTGAGATCGAGAATTTTGCCTACGACTTCCGGCGCTTTCTGTGTGCCGGCGTTGATGACATAGAGAATGCGGCGATTGTTTTCCGAAGGTGGTTGTCGATCTTGCGTGAGATCGGCGAACTTCGGACTCACGGGGAATCCGAATGTCTTGATTAACTCGGGGGCAATTCCGCCATTGTGCACGGCCGTCGCGCTCTGCTCGTTGGGGACAAGGAAGTAATCGGCGTCGCACCGGTACCAAATTGCGTTGACCGTAATCGAATCGGTGATCACGACCACGCTCTTGCACCATCGGTCGTGTCCAAGAATCTGGGTGAGGAAATAAGGGTAGGGTGGAAAGACGGACACGACGACGTCGGGTCGAAAACGCGCCAGGAGATGAGCCAACTTATTTCGGACAGGGAAAAAGTAGCGGGCCAGATCGCGGTCGGTCGTGGTTTTGCGATCGAGCCAGCGATAGACCGTGCCCCACGAGCGCGGCCAACGGTTGATGAGGGTGAGATAAGCTTTGCGGATGAGCTCGTTGAATGCGCCGTAGGTTTCGGCGAAGAGATCGTGCATTTCGACATCGGTGGCGGGTGCGATGCGCGCGAGACCGTCGCGTATTCCACGCGCCGCGGCATTATGGCCCTCGCCGAAGCTGACAGTGAGAATCAGAATCTTTTTCACGAGTGGTTAAGCTACAAAATAACCCTCACCTGGCGCTTTGCGTCCTCCTCTCCCTTAGGGAGAGGATCGAGGTGAGGGCGCCAGCGGCAGCGATGCGGAGCAAGTTTAATGGATATTTGAATGCGGCAAAGTAAACTCTCGCACGCATGAAGTGGCTGGCTTTTGTTTGGAAAATCTTCAGGCGTCTCGTTTGGGAGACGGCGACGGACAATACGACCGGACTGGCCGCGCAAATGGCTTATCAGATGTTATTCACGCTCGCGCCCGGTTTGCTTTTCCTCTGGCATTTGCTCGGCCTCTTCGGAACCGATCCGGCCAAGCTGCACCGTATGTTTCTCATTTTGAAAAGTTTTATTCCGCCCGACCCGAAGGTGCAGGACATTCTCGATGCCGCCATGGCCAGCGTGGTTGTGACCGGTTCGAGCGGAATCCTCGCCAATGTCGGGATCGTTCTCGGGATTTATCTCGGCACAGTGTTTATTTCAACAATCTCACGCGCCTTGAGCGAAACGCACGGCGTGCGCGAAGATCGAAACTGGTGGTCGAAGTACATCGTTTCGTTTTTCATGCTTTTTTGGTTCGGACTTACGATTCTCTTCTGTTTTAATGCCGTCGTATTCGGTGAAAGACTGGCCGGCGTGGCCGAAGTGAATTTTCAGTTGAACATACCGCTGCAGGAATGGGTCGCGGCTTTGAATTTACCTTTTACCGCGATCGCGCTCACCATCCTCGCTCTCGCGCTTTATTTGCTCACGCCAGAAAACTATCTCACCATCCGGCAGGCCTTGCCCGGCGCGGTCTTCTTTGCCGTCGGCTGGATTATCGTGACGAAACTGTTTCAATACTACGTCACAAGATACGACCGTTATAATCCGACTTATCTCGCGCTTGCCTCGATCATCGTCTTGCTTTTCTGGATGTATCTCACTTGTTTGTTCCTGCTTCTCGGCGGCAAGTTGAATGCGATTTTGCGTCGAGAACGTGAACGAGCGCGAGCGCCCGAAGTGGCAGCGGCCACGCAGTCCGCTTGAACGCGTCGCGCGGTCTGTTACGCTCCGGCGTGCCGCGCTTTCGCATCTGGCTCGCAGTCATCTTCTCTCTCAGCGCCATGATCGGCGCGTATTTGAATGCGCAGGACAGCGAAGAAGAACGCAAGCGCGAGCAATTTCTTAAGACGCGCGAAACCGAAACAACTCCGACTCCATCGCCGAAAAAGAAGAAAGCAACACCGACTCCGACGCCAAAGAAGGCGAAAGCGAAACCGAGGGAAACGCCTGAGTCGAGTGCGTCACCCACTCCGAAAGAATCGCCGAGCGCGTCGCCAAAACCGAAGACGGTGAAAGAGACGACCTCCGAACGTCAGGAATCGTCACCGAAACCTAGTGAGACTGCGGAACCATCCGCGTCGCCCAAGCCGAAAAAATCTCCAAGTCCGTCCGCGAAATCGAGATCGACCAAGAAAAAGTCGACCGCGAAAAAAGGATCGGCGGCAAGAAAGAAGAGGACTGCGAAAGAGAAAACAGAGTCAACACCGCAACCAGAGAAAACGCCGAAAGCCACAGGAGCTACGTCAACAAGTTCAGCGCCTGCACCAGTTGAGCGTTCGACTGCGCCGTTACCGCGAGCCGTGGTAGTGCCCACCCCGCTGCCGACCATCGCGCCGATCGAGGAAGAGCCGGCGCAGGTTACGATCGAAAAGTCCGGTTATGAAAAGCCACGCGGCTTCTTTGCCCGACTTTTTGGAGGGGGAGGACGCAGCGGCGGCAGCAGTTATAGTTATCTTACGCGCTCCGTCCGGGCCGAGATCGACCGCGCCCCGGTCACGCAACGGCGGTGGCAGTACATCATCGTGCACAATAGCGGGACACGACAGGGCAACGCCGCGGCATTCGATTATTACCATCGCCGCGTGCGACGGATGCAAAACGGGCTCGCCTACCATTTTGTTATTGGCAACGGGACGTCGACCAGGGACGGTCAGATCGAAGTGGGCGACCGCTGGCGCCGGCAAATCAACGGCGGCCATGTGCACAGCGATTATCTCAACAACATCGCGCTCGGGATTTGTCTGGTCGGCGATTTTAATCGCGACCAACCGACGCGCGCGAAATTGGATTGTTGCGAGGAACTGATCCGTTATCTGCGACAGCGTTGCGGCAAGATCGACAATCACTACACGATCGTGAAACCGCATCGCGAAGTCAATCCACCGCGTTGGGCGACCGATTGTCCCGGAGACGTCTTTCCCTATTCGTGGTTCCGGCGTTTTCGGGATTAGCGAGTGTTGAAGCGTTAAAGTGATGAAGTGATGAAATGATGAAGCGGGGCTTTGCTTTAATTCTTCAACGGTTAAGCGCTTCAACGATTTCAGAAACGTTGCGCGACGATCAGATTGCTAATCTTGGAGTTCCACTGATAACCGAATCCGAAATCCAGCGGCGGCGGATTGCTCTGCTCGTAGAGCTCCCGCAACTGCGGCTGGTAATGTTGCTTAAACGTTTCGATTGGACCGGTGTAGGTGCCAAAAAGGCGGAGGTTCCATTTATCGCGATTGAAATAGGCGAGCGGAATGCCGGCATCGTCCTGCACGATGGTGCTGGTGTGATCGAGGAGGAAGTTTCGAATCGTGCTAAATCCATTCTCAAACAAGAGATAAGAAGACGACTTCAGGAGACTGGTGCCGACGCCGAAGTGTTCGCAAAACTTGAGAAAGCCTGGGTTCGATTTGACGCCGCCATCGGAAATATCGGTCGTGAAATAAAACATGGTCTGCGCGTTCTGGGTGCGATTGTCGACGTAACGGATGCGTACGCCCGGAATCGTGCCGTTGGTTTTGCCGGCCCCGTTTTCCTGAAATGTGCCCTCGCGATTTAGCGCGCCGAAAGTCACATCGGCAATCCTCTTGTCGGCGCGCGCGATCAGGACATAGAAGATCGGCAGCACGCCCTTGAGCTGCGGTTGTTGCAGATCCGTCTTCATATCTTTGGTGATGAAAAAACTGAAACGCAGCAGCGAGTTCATTGAGTTTTGTAGATTCGCAAGTGCGCTCGACATGTCGGCGAGATGAAGCGGATCCGGTGGCGGGCCGATCGGCTCCGTCCCGCACAGAACATAGACTGAGGCATTCGGGAAAAATTGGTCGACGTAAAGAAAGTCCGGACCGCTAAACATGTAGAATGCGACCGGCATCCCCTGATTTGATTCTGGCAGATAGGTTGTGCGCCAGGCGGCGATTTTTTGGAACCGCGGAATCAGGTTGGTAAAGCGTTCCTCGAGTGTTCTGGAATGTTCCTGCCAGGCTGCGGTCTGCGCGAACTGCGCGAGCGGCGAATCGCCCGGGACCGGCATGCCGGCGAGAAAATGTGCCGTATCATTGGCTGGCGCGACCACGCCTGGCGGCACTTGGATTACCGGCGTTGGTGGAAGCGAAACCTGGTCCGACGGCGTAGACGCGATGATCGCCCGCGGCGGTGTTGGAGTTGGGGTCGGCGTCGCCTTCGATCGCGGAAACAGCGACCCCGGCGAATTGCGCCACGTTTGTGCGCAAACGCTGGTTGCCAGCGCCAAGATCGACAATGCGATTGCTGCAAATACGTGCGCGTTCAATCTCATATCGATTTGGTGCTACTTTGTCGTGTGAACACGTAAAGGATGAGCCCAATCGCCACGGTAGCGAAGCCGGCCAGCGATTCGGTCGGATTCGAGCGCAAGAGGTAAGTCATCATCCAAATAGTAATCGCGGAAAAAACCAGCGGCGGCAGCGGGTAAGCCCAGACTTTGTACGGACGCGGAAGTTCGGGGCGCGTCCTTCGTAGCACTATTACGCCGACGACGGTGAGAAGCGAACAAAGCAACAGCGCGAACCCAATATACTTGACCACGCTCTCGAAGCTGCGCGTTAGCAGCAGCAGGTTTACGAGCACGAGTTGCAGCCACAGGGCGTTGAACGGAATGCCATTGCGATTCTTCTGGGCGAGGAACCGAATCAGCCGGTTATCTTCTCCCATCGACATGGTCACGCGCGGGCCGATCCACGTCATCGAACTAATCGCGGAGATGAGACCGATGCAAATGATCGCGCCGACAATGCGCCCGCCGTTCTCGCCGAAGATGTGTTTGCCGGCGATCAGGCCGACTTCGATTTGGCCGCTCATTTCCCGCGCCGGCGTGGTCATGAGAAAAACGGCGTTGAGCGCGGTGTATGTTACAATGACGACGAGCGTGCCGACAAAAAGCGAGCGCGGAACATTCTTCTCCGGTCGTTTGATTTCGCCGGTGATGTAGGAGGCGGCATTCCAGCCCGAGTACGAATACATCACGTAGACCAGGGCGACCGCGAATGGTCCGCCAAAGATCGACATCGCATCAGTGCTGTTGGGCAAAAACGAGATCGGCTGTTTAGGATCGACCAGAAATCCGGCGCCGACGAGGACGCCGATCAAGAGCAATTTCACGAGCGTCCACAGATTTTGAAAGACGCTGCCAACTTTCAAGTCGCCGAGATGAAAGAGCGCGACCAGCCAGACGATGGCGAACGAGAGCATGACTGGTGAGCCGAAGGCAAAGACGCCCTGGAAATATTTCCCGAAAGCCATGGCGGCCAGAGCAATCGGGGCGGCAAACCCGACCGTGGCCGAGACAATTCCAGCCATGAAACCGAGGGCCGGATGATAAATGCGTGAGAGAAAATGATATTCGCCGCCGGAGCGTGGCAGGGCCGCGCTCAATTCTCCATAGGAAAGCGCGCCGCACAGCGCCACGATTCCGCCCACGATCCACAACATGAGGAGCGCGAAACCTGAATGAATATCCGGCAGTTGAAACCCGAGGCTCGTGAAAACGCCCGTGCCAATAATGTTGGCAATAACAATTGCGCACGCCGTGTAGAAACCGATGGAACGACCCGGCCGGTCTGCTCCTGGACTTTCCCGATCGAGCGAATTCACCGTTGTAAGATCGACAATCCCGAGATTATCGGGACTCGCGAATTCTTTCGGAGTTACGTTTGCGGACATGATTAGCTAATGGACTCGGGTGAGACCGGGTTTATTCGCGTCGACCTTTTGGAAAGTGCGTGCTCGGGAGCCGTTCAATTTTGTTGAGTTGTCAGAAGCCATCACCGGCCTCAGTGTGGAACTACGATGAACCCCAAGCTCTCCATCGAAACCGCCACGCAGCTCGCAGTCTTTCTCAGCAATCGGCCCGGAGCGCTCGCGCGCGTGTGTGAGGCACTGGCCAAAGCCGGAATAAACATCCACGCCCTCTCCACTTCGGACACGGTTGATCATTCTGTCGTGCGCATGGTGGTAAGCGATCCGACCAAGGCCCTCATGTTGTTGGGTGAATCCGGCGTGCTCGCGCTCGAGAACGATGTCCTCATGATCGAAGGCGACAATGCACCGGGCATGCTTGCAGAAATCGCGGAACGTTTATCCAAAGCCGAAGTAAACATCGAATACGCGTACATGGCCGCGACCACAAAATCGGACCGGGGCCTGATGATCTTACGCCCGAGCGATGTCGACAAGGCGCATCGCGCTCTGCGCGATTTGTGAGAGCTAACTCTGGGGCTCGACTAATAAACTAACGGGATCAGACGCTTCGTATGTCGCATGTATGCGCGATAGTCGTCGCCAAGTGCTTCCGTAAGCGCGCGCTCTTCCACGTGGATGCGCCACATAAATACGCCAACGATCGGTACCATCAGACATAAAATCGACAACCAGTTGCCGAGGGAAAATCCGAAGCCGAGAAATGCCATGAGCGCGCCGGTGTATGATGGATGCCGAATCAATCGATAGGGACCTGCGTTAATCACGCGATGTCCCTTCGCGATGGCGACGTCGACCGTGAAATAACGTCCGAGATACCAGATCGAGTACCAGCGCAGAATCACGCCGCAGAGAAAGAGACCGAGCCCGATCAAATAAAGCCCGCGCCGATGTGGAAGCGCTGCCTCCGGAAACCAGTCCGTCGTGACGATACTTAACCCTACACTTACGAGAACCACGCCCCAAAGCAGCGTGAGCGAATGGCGGTCGCGCGACGCGCCGCGACCGCGTGAGCGGCGCGTCAGTGCCAGACACACCTCAGACAAGCCGTAAATCGCGCCAAGCAAAAGCGGGCTCGGCAATTTCATTAAATAGTTTCCCTCACCTTAATCCTCTCAGCGCTCCGCCCAGTCGCGATCCCGGGGCGGACGCGTCAGCGCCAGATGAGGGCGCCGCTTGTTGAGCTCAGCGCCGAACGTAAATGGCTTCGGCCTGAACCGTCTTATGCATGATCGGGGCATAAAACGACCCGCCTACGCCCACCGAAGTACCGCCCCAGCCATGACGGTGATAAGGTCCACCGCCCACTCCGAATCCGCCGATGCCGATCCCAATCCCTCCGCTTTGACGGTTCTCGACGGCTTGCAAAAAGATGCCGTTGGCTCCGAGCCTGGCTGCTTCCACTCTAATTTTTTGGATGGCTCGATCGACATCTGATTGATCGTCGAAAGCCCACGATCCGCCGCTGCCTTTCGTGATGATGGCAATGCGATCGAAGCGGCGGGGCGGTTCCATGTAAACTTTTACATACGCTGGGTTAATCGGCGGTCGCGGCTGTCCGACCATGATAGTTCCGGCCCACGCATATCCGGCGAGCAAGCAAACCAGTAACGCAATCGGCAAAACGCGAGATAATGTCTTCATGGCGCGATTGTTGAACTTGTGCGCAAGCTCGACAAGCTGATTGTGGAGGGCGTCCGCGCCGTCTGCGCCCTGGAATAATGGGACACGACCCGCCTTCGCAATGCTTCGGCGCGGCGAGCGGCGCGTGTCCCTCCAGCTTTATCGGCGAATTTCGATCGTCGTTCCGTCCGGCGTGACGCGATAAAGCTCATCGATCTCTTCGTCGGTGACCGCGATGCAACCGGCCGTCCAATCTTTCTGGCGGTCTGCTGCTCCCATCCAGCCCTGTCCGTTGGGCAATCCGTGAATCATGATGTCGAATCCCGCATTAACTCCGCGTTGCGCCGCGCGCGCGGTGTCCTCCGCGGACGGATAGGAAATGTGCAGCGCGAGATGGTAGTCGCTCTGCGGGTTGCGATAATCGATCGTGTAAATGCCCTCCGGGGTTTTGTTGTCGCCTTCCTCCTCCTTCGCCCCGATTGGATTGCGCCCCAGTGCAACACGATAAGTCTTAAGCACCTTGCCATCGCGCCAGATCGACAATTTCCTTTCCGATTTTTCGACGAGAATCCGATCGATCGTCGTCCCGGCAGGCAACGCCTTCCCGCGGTGATGCGCGAAAAAGAAGATTGCAGTCGCGCCGATTATCAGGAAAACAGCGAGGAGAATTTTTGCGCGCACAGAAAAGATGTTCGCACGACAGCCACAAAGTGCACAAAGTGGAATGGATTTGGTTTGCCTTAACTTATGACAGTAACCACCTGGCTCGGATATCCATATCCACTTGGCGCGACCTGGAGGGGGAACGGCGTGAATTTTTCTCTGTTCTCGGAGCGCGCCACCAGTGTCGATCTTTGCCTGTTCGATAGCGTCGATGCGCGCCAGGAAAACATCCGCATTCCGGTAACGGAGCGAACTGATTATGTCTGGCACGTCTTCTTGCCGGATGCGCGGCCGGGCCAGTTGTATGGTTATCGCGTTTCCGGCGAGTACGATCCGGAACGGGGCTTGCGTTTCAATAACTCGAAGTTGTTGATCGATCCATACGCGAAGGCGATCGCCGGAAACGGGAATTGGGCCGATGAAATGTTCGGCTACGTAGTGGGCGATGAGGAGGAAGACCTGACGCGTGATTTTCGCGACGACGCCTGGGGCATGCCCAAATCGGTCGTGATCGACGAGGCGTTCGATTGGCAGGACGACCGGAAACCGGACATCCCGCTGCATCAATCGGTCATTTATGAAGTGCATGTGAAAGGGTTCACCAAGCTTTTTCCAAACGTGCCCGAACCATTGCGCGGCACTTACGCCGGGTTGGGGAGCGATGGAGCGATTGATTATCTGAAAAATCTTGGCGCGACGGCCGTGGAACTTTTGCCGGTGCATGCACACGTCGATGACAAAGCGTTAATCGATCGGGGACTGACTAATTACTGGGGTTACAATTCGATTGGGTTCTTCGCGCCGCACGGCGAGTACTCGAGCAGCGGTGAAATGGGCGAACAGGTCACGGAATTCAAATCGATGGTGCGAAATCTTCACCGCGCCGGCGTCGAAGTGTTGCTCGATGTTGTTTACAATCACACCGCGGAAGGAAATCATCTTGGCCCGACGCTCTGCTTTCGCGGCGTCGACAACATCGCGTCGTACCGGTTACTCTCGGAAAATCCGCGCTTTTACCTGGACTTCACCGGCACAGGCAACACCGTCGATACGCTGCACCCGCGCACGCTCCAACTCATCATGGACAGCCTGCGCTATTGGGTGCTCGAAATGCACGTCGATGGTTTCCGTTTCGATCTCGCGCCGGCCCTGGCGCGCGATGGCACCGGCGTGAATAAGTTTCAGGCTTTTTTCAAAATCATCCGGCAAGATCCCGTTCTTTCCCAGGTGAAATTAATTGCGGAACCGTGGGATGTTGGCGACGGCGGTTATCAGGTCGGGAATTTTCCGACGCCCTGGTCGGAGTGGAACGGGAAATACCGGGACACGGTGCGCAGTTATTGGAAAGGCGACGAAGGCAAGGTCGGCGAAATAGCTTATCGGCTCACCGGTAGTCCGGATTTGTATCAACACGACGACCGGCGGCCGGGTGCGAGCATCAACTTCGTTACGTCACACGACGGCTTCACGCTCAATGATCTCGTCAGCTACAACGATAAACACAACGAATCCAACGGCGACAACAACCACGACGGCGACAACAACAATCTGTCTTCAAACTACGGCGTGGAGGGTCCGACCGACGATCCCAAGATCGACATGTTGCGCCGGAAACAGCGGCGCAATTTTCTGACGACGCTTTTTCTTTCGCAAGGCGTGCCGATGCTTTTGGGTGGCGACGAGTTTGGACGGACACAACTCGGTAATAACAACGCGTATTGTCAGGACAACGAGATCAGTTGGTTTAAGTGGGAACGCAACGACCACCAGAATCAGTTGTTCGAGTTCACCAAGCGCTTGATTCAGCTGCGCATGAGCCATCCCGTTTTTCGGCGCCCGAAATTTTTTCTCGGACGGCGAAATCGCGATTCGGAAATCCGCGACGTGATGTGGTTTAATCCGGGCGGCAACGAAATGAGCGACGAAGAATGGGCCTCGCCCTTTGTCCGTTGTCTCGGAATGTTGCTGAGCGGCGATACTAGTGATGTCGTGAATTTCGAGGGCGAACCGATTCGTGACGACACCTTCCTTTTGCTGATCAATTCACACATCGAACCGATCCAGTTCGTCCTGCCGGGGCAGGAGAACTTGGGTTGGGAACTATTTCTTGATACGACAAACGAGGAAGGATTTCTGCGCGAGCCGCGCGGATTCGCTTCGGGCGATGATGTCGATCTGGCCGATCGCAGCGCGTATTTGTTGCGCCTCACGAGCGGCGAGCAGGCGAAAGCGCGGGAAGAATCGTGGAAGAAGCGCCGCTTCGAATTTCGCGCGATCAGCGCGGAGGAAGAACGCGCCGGCGAGGCGAATGATGGAGGGCGCCGCGCCGTCGGCGCCCTAGAATAATGGGACACGATAGCGCGTGTCCCTCCAACTAAGACGGATTGTTTGGCGCGCGATCTTGTCGTGGCGCACGAATTAGATATAGAAGAATGAGACACGCCTTTCGTGCGTGATCCAAAGATGTTATCGCTATGACACCTACCTCTCTCGTCGTTGTGGCAGATCGCGGAAGTTTGAAAGCCTATCGTGTCGACGATACGCCCACGCGTGGGCCGAGTCTGCGTCTGATCCAAGCGTTCGACGTGACCGACGCGCATGGCAGGCTTATCGACAAGGTAACCGATTTTGCCGGGCGATACGCTGCCGACGGCGCCGGCGCCCACCCGGGGGCGTCCATCGCCGAGACCAAGCTGGAAAACGAGACCGATCGGCGCATTTACAAACAACTGGCCGATCAGATCACCAAGATCGTGAAGAGCGACGCGGCCAACGGCTGGTCGTTTGCCGCAGCGGCGGACATTCATGGAGCAATTGTCGATCATCTGCCGGGTGACGTGCGCGACCGAATCGTCGAGCACGTAAAATCGGATTTGGTTAAAATCGAGCCGGCGCGATTGCATTCGCATTTTCGATCTTTGCAGCCGATCTGATTTTTCGTTCGCGCGCGGGCAAGATGAAGGCGTAAAGTTCAGACGTTATGCAACTGCCTGTTAAGATCACCTATCGCGGCCTGGATAAATCGGACAAGATCGACAATCTCATTTTTGATTACGCGACGCGGCTGGAAAAATTCTGCGATCACATCAACCGCTGCGATGTGGCCATCGAGCAACCGAACCACACGCATCACAAGGGAAATCAAGTTCGCGTCCGCATCGATGTGACCGTTTCACGCGGCCACGAGCTCGTTTCGGACGAAAAACAAAAGGACAACGGCGCGCACGAGCCGGTTACCAAAGTTATCCACGACGCTTTTAAAACGATGGAGCGCCAGTTGCGTCATCTCGTCGACATGCAGCGGCGCGAAGTGAAAACGCACGCCAAATCGCGTTCGCCGAAATAGACACTCGATCGGCCGCAATCCCCCAGACAGCGCAAGCAGGTAGGGGCGATTGACCCCAATCGCCCGCCCCCGTGAACGACAACGCCAGGACAACACGCCCAGTTCGCAAAAGACTGGACCGCTCCGGCTCGTTCCATAGCCGATTCGGCGCAACGTTTTTCATCACGATTTGCTGCCGATGGCGGGAAGTAAATCAACTTTGCAAGGAGCACGCTGCAGGCGTGCTGTTCGACACAGCACGGCGGTATCATGCGGCACAGCGATGGTATCTAAAGCTGCTTTTGCTGATGCCAGATCACCTGCACATGCTGATCGGGGTTCCCAGCGACGCGGAACTTTCGAAACTGATTCGCGATTTCAAACGAATCACGACGCGATTTGCGAAAATCGATTGGCAACGAAATTTTTTCGATCACCGCTTGCGACATGACGAAAGCGAGACAGAAAAATTTGCATACATTCGTCAGAATCCGGTGCGAGCCGGATTGATCGGGCCGGACGAAAAGTGGCGGTACGCAATCGACGTCAATGATCTCGATATGAGGTCAGAGCGCTGATCCCGCACGGCGCGGGCGATTGGGGTCAATCGCCCCTACCTATCCTCCCTTTTGGCGAGGATCTCTTCGACGAGCTGCTTTGGATCGCGCGCGCGCAACATCGGATCGTTCTCGTAATACTCCGCCCAATAGAGAATGTCGCGGTAATCGATCTGCGCGGCTTTCATAAACCACGTGACGTTCTCCAAGTTGCCCTTGCTCAACACAAGAATGTCCCACGTCACTCGTCCATTCTCCGGGCCGGAATAACCGCTGAGCAATTCAATCACCGAAGCCCGTTCTCCTGCGGAAAAATCTTTGGCGATCCGATCGAGCGGGCGTTGTTCGAGACCCATCCGACGCGGGCGAGTGACCTGCTATGCGGGTGCGCCGCCGAGAGCGCCCGGAAGCGGAGGCGCGACGTCGGGCGCAACGACCTGTTTTGGCGGTTTTTCAGGTGGCATCTTTTGGTTGCTCGGCGGGGGGATGCTTGGGGGCGGATTAATCAAGCGGCCGTGCTCAACGATTTCTTTTATCTGCGTGCCATCGAGTGTTTCGTACTCGAGTAACGCTTTGGCGATGACTTCGAGTGTATCGCGTTTGGCGGTGAGCGTTTCCTTGGCGAGTTTATAAGCGTCGTCGAGTAGCTTGCGCACTTCCAGATCGATCCGCTCCGCAGTCGCTTCGCTGTAGTCGCGCGCGCGCGAAATGTCGCGGCCGAGAAAAACGTAATCCTCGTGATCGCCGTACTCGACCATGCCCAGCTTTTCGCTCATGCCCCATTCGCAAACCATCCGGCGCGCAATCGCCGTGGCGCCTTTAATGTCGCCCCGGGCGCCATTCGTGATATCGCCAAAGGCAATTTCCTCGGCGACGCGTCCGCCCATGCTAACGGCAAGGCTGGCGAGGAGCTCGTTCTTGCGGTTGGTATATTTGTCTTCCTCCGGCAACCACATGGTCGATCCGAGGGACGGACCGCGCGGAATGATCGTGACTTTGTGGAGCGGCTCGGTGTGCGGCAAAAGTTCGAGCAACAAGGCGTGACCGGCTTCGTGATAAGCCGTGTTTGTCTTTTCCTTCTCGCTCATGGACAAACTCCGTCGCTCCTTGCCCCAGCGAACTTTGTCCCGCGCCTCTTCCAATTCGGCCAGCGTGATTCCTTTTAACCCGCGACGCGCGGCGAGCAAGGCCGCTTCGTTGATCACGTTGGCGAGCTCGGCACCGGAATAGCCGGGCGTGCCGCGCGCGACCACGGCAAGATCAACACCTTCCGCCAATTTCACTTTCTTGGAGTG
>Ga0193733_1000334_pt1 | contig 16154 bp, 18 predicted proteins | sample U1s2metaG_FD_145076 | JGI IMG/M metagenome (GOLD analysis project Ga0193733, IMG submission 145076) | Soil microbial communities from a riparian zone of the East river system, Colorado, United States - U1s2 | ecosystem: Environmental > Terrestrial > Soil > Riparian zone | place: USA: East River...
TCGAGCAGGCGGCGCTTAGCTGGGTCGCTAGAGGACATTTATCGGCTGCAGGAAGCTTAAAGCCAGATTGGGTGCCTCTTTGCCGTCTGAACGAGTCTGACACAGCCTTAGCGGTTCGTTGCCGAACCCGATTGGCTTTGACGGCGGGGATTGGCCGTAAGAAGCCCCGCTCGATCTGAAGGACGAATTACCCGGCGTCTCTTAGTCGCTTCTAATCCTTAGGCACAGGTTTGTGGACGATCATGTTCCCAGTGGCACAAGACACACAACTCCAGCGAGCCGAGGAACTTCGGCTGCTTGCAATCTCTGAGGCGTGCAGCGCCCGAGAGCACGCTGCGGCCAATCAATTGTTACATCCGCCCCCTGGCCTGCCGCATCCGGCGTACATGCGACTGGTGGATACGTTCCAGTCCGCTCGGGTCGAGTGCAAGGAAAAATGGCTTGCCGTCAGGGCGCATCGTAAAAAGATGCGAGAGGAAGGGAAATAGCCCTGTTCCGCCCTCACAAGCCCAAAGCTCATAGGCATTGGCTGTCCTGATTTCTTGCAGCCGATCCTTTCTGCGCTGGTTTTCGACTGTGGCCGGTTGTGGTTCGGGCATTCTCTCCCGTAAGACGTTGGCGAAGAGGGAGCTTATCTCTTGAATTCTTGGAGGCTTCAGGCCTCCCTATCTTTCATTCCCAAAGTGGCCACGCGACGGGGCATGTTGCAGAAAGTGTGCAATTTTGACCATACGGGAGTCTTCGGAGCTGCTTATTTTGTGACATCGCACGTGCCTTAGCCGAAGGCTCTCCAACTTGCCATGATCACTCCAGTCGTGGCGGGCCTGTTGTGTCTTGAGTGTTATGCACAAATGGCGAACTAAATCCAGCTTGTAGTATCCAGAGGAGATATGGCCATGGACTCCCTCACTGTGTTGTGCATCGACGACCGTTCACAGGTTCTAGAGCTTCGCAAAGCCACACTGGAATCTCATGGTTATGGCGTAAATATCGCGTCGAGCGGCTATACCGCGATGAAGATGCTGGAGGAAATGTCGGTGACCGCGGTTCTCTTGGAGTACAAACTGGAAGGCATGGACGCGGAAGCCGTGGCCTGCCATATCAAGCAACGGTTCCCCAACCTGCCGATCATCCTGCTTTCAGCGTACTCCGAGATGCCAGAGCGAATCCTGTGGTTGGTGGATGAATACGTGATGAAAAGCGAAATGCCGGAACGGCTGGTACAGATTATCGAACGAGCGACGCGCCCGGGCAGGCTCCGACCACGCCCTAGTGATCCGCGCAAAAGTATCGAGGCGGCAGCGTAGAGACTTGGCCCCTTGCTGGCTATGCCATTAGTCGGCAGGGTTTTCAGCGCGGTTCACGGGTTCGTTGAACCGCTGCACGTGAACGACTCCCCTGAGTTTCTACCGAAGTGCTCTTCAAGTCTGCCATCGGGCCTCAACTGACTTAGTTGAGTGAGCCCGAAGCGATCCCCTGCTGCTGGGCTGCCGACAGCGTGGGGGCTAGTTCACTGGAGGAGATAGCTTCCGGTTCCGGTCGCATGACTCGCCCAACTGCCGCGAAGGCGCGGGAGGCATTGTGCGCAGCCATATGTTTCAACATGTCCGTTGCTGATTGAATGGGCTTCTCACAAATCTTGTTCACGCTGATCGCGTGCCCGCAGTCTTTACATGTCATTAGAGTGTCGCCTGCAATGTTCCTGGTTGTTTTGTACATGTCGTAACCCTACGCTATATCGGGGGCTGGTGCCGAGCGCATTGGGACAGCAACCACAGATTTTGGCCGCTGCCGCATTCTGCGCTTCCCCGACCTCGACGAAGATTCGACGTTACGGATTGGTCTCCGCGATTCGGCGGCGAGACTGGTGAGGTGGTGAATCAACCACCGCGTCTCTTATCTCAGTCCGTCATTGCGGCAGCTCCGAGAAATCAAACTCCTCACCACACTTAAAGCAAACAGTGTAGGTCCGTCCCTTGATGGTAAACACGCGGCTCATCTGCTTATGACGGCAGCTAAAGGCAAATCGGACAATCCAAAGCAGAGACTTCATACGCCCGCCCGCTGATGGTCAAGACTTCCATTCGTATCCAACCACTGTAGTAGTGAGCGCACGCTAGCTCGAGCCAGTGCCACCGAGCAGTCGGCAGCTCCGTAGTAGACATTAATGGTGTCGCCATCCGGGTCCATCGAATATCCGCACGGGAACACAACATCATTGACATCGCCGTTACGCTCGTAATCCGTTTCCGGCCCAAAGATCCATGAATCTCCGCGGAGCAGGCATTTTTCTGGTTTCTTAAGGTCGAACAGGGCCAGGCCCAACCGATACAGGCAGCCCGAAGGGGTGTGCCGTACTCCGTGGTAGAGCACCAGCCACCCCCTGGAAGTCTCGATCGGCGGGGGCGACAACCCAATCTTGTTGGCGTCCCACCAAGCGCCGCGGCGTGCTTCCAGCATGAGCTTGTGCCTGCCCCAATGACGCAGGTCAGGAGAGTAGGAAACCCAAATGTGCGACCCGAGGGTTGGTCATGGGCCGATGAATAAGTGCCCAGGATCCATCGATTCTTCGGGGCAGGAGCGCTGCATCCTTGTCATCCGGCGGCATAATAACGCCGTATCGATCGAAACTACGGAAGTCCTTGGTTAGGGCCAGAGACACTCCGGGGCCGCCTCGCGAGTAAGAGGTGTAAGTAACTACGTATTGCTGCAGTTCGGGTACGAACGTGATGCGAGGATCCTCAATGCCCCAGATCTCCTCGGGATACTCGTTCGGGCTGGGCATCAAGGTCGGTTCACGATCAATTTGCCATCCATCCACTCCGTTTTGAGAGCGAGCGGCGCAAAGATGTGACAGGCCACGTCGGTCTTCGACGCGGCAAAGCAGTAACGTTGATCCATCCGCTAGCGATGTCGCGCCGGCATTGAACACACTGTTGATAGGGTACGGCCAGTCCTTGCCGGTCAAGATCGGGTTGGCGGTGTGGCGGAGAAGCAGTGGCTCGAAGCCAGTTGCGGTAGCAATAGTCATAATGTCTTACCTAGTCGTACTGACTCCGGATCCCCTCTGTGCTTGCGGGTCTGACCGAGATCGGAAATCTGCATGTGTTTCCGCTGGATATTGAGGCCTTCGGCGATACTCTTGCCCGCCGGTGAGGAAGGCAATGTCTTGCAACCGTCCTCTGTAGCGAGTTTCACAGTCATGCTTGCAGAACCTACGTCAGCCGTGCCACACGGCACCTACTCTCTTTCCCCATATCGTCCACCGCGGGCACAACGTAGTAGACCGTGCCCGATTGCTGTGATCACGCGATAGGTGCCCGGCTGAGCGCGCGGGCCAGGAGAGCCATACGCCCCGGGAACACGGAGCGGTACTTCCTATCGCCCAGTAATCCCAGCCCGCCAATCGACGGAATCGACGACCACCATCGCAGAGAAGACTTCAAAGCGAACAGGGGCAATTGACGTGCGCATACCTATATGCAATCGTCACGAGCCTTGGAGCAGCTTAGGGAAAATCTTTGACATGGCGTAACCGAAGGCCAGCAACCAGCTTGCTCGGAAGCCGCTGGAGGACCTTGTGCCTTTGCGAGTGGCGGGCTGATCAAGTGGCCGCTCGAACCCCAGCCACTGAAGCACACGCTAGAGCCGGACGGACTAGGCATCTGACCGGGTCTGGGTGCTTTCGTTTTTGTATCATGTTCAATGATATGAAGACTCTTCTCAACCTGAAAGACAAGCAAGAGATCATCGCCCGCCTTCACTTGGTTCGGCCTACCAGCCCGCGACTCTGGGGAAAGATGTCGGCGCACCAGATGGTCTGCCACTTGAGTGACGGATTTAGGATGTATATGGGGTTGAAATCCGTGAATCCCGCGTCCTTGCCTTATCCACGCCGCCTCCTAAAGTGGATTGCTCTCTGGGTCCCCATCCCCTGGCCAAAGGGGTTCAAGACCGTGCCGGAGCTAGATCAACAGGGCGCCGCCACTCCACCCGCGGAGTTTGACAATGACATGCGGGAACTAGGGACACTCGTGGATCGCATTGCGCGAAAGCCCAGAGACTTCGAGTGGCAGCCTCATCCCCAGTTCGGCCAGATGTCTGACAAGGAGTGGATGCGCCTCGCATACCTTCACACCGATCACCACCTGCGGCAGTTCGGTGCGTGAGCCTAAACCCGACTCTTCCTGTAGTGGGACTGCCTGTAGTGGGACTGCGAGCAGCCCTACGGTCTTGCCCTGGTTCGCTCCAACTTCCACAGCTTCGGAGCTGGCATGTCCCATCGAGTGACTACACGAGGCGCTGATTGGCTGCAGTCTTCATCTCAAATTGAATAGTGTCCGGTTGCCCTCCTGCTCTTCGTCTCCAGTTTTCCACCACGGCTGCACCATCAACGCTGCAGGTTCCCTCCCTAGGATCATCGGCCACTTTCTACTTGCGACTGGGAGTAACTTTCCCGATAATATAGAAGGAGTTTCATTATCAACGTGTACCGATACCAACGAGCGGATCTGCTTCGCATCCTTCGGCTCACGGCGCGTCAGTTAGCAGCTTGGGAGAAAGCTGGACTGGTGGCCGTCGCCGAAAGCTATTCGTTTTTCGACCTCCTGCAAATCAAGAAAGTGCGTGACTTGTGTGCCCGCAAGGTGCGGCCCGCTGTGATCCGACAATCCCTCGAGGCTATGCAGAAGCAGGTGGCGGGGATGGAGAATCCGCTGCTTGAGGCCGGAGCCTTCTCCGCTGGCCAGCGGATCGCCTTCCGCCATCAAGGCAGAGTGGTGGAACCTATCGCCGGGCAGTTCATGTTCGACTTCTCAACCGGCCCGAGGGTGGTAAGCAGCGCCCCTGTTTCTATCAGCGCTGAGCCGGCGGCAGCGGACGTGGCAGAGCTTTTCGCGCGCGGCATTTCGTTCGAAGAAGACCCCGGAAGTCAGGCGCAGGCGGTCGAGATGTATGAGCAGGTGCTGGAACTCGATCCCGACCACGCCGCGGCCCATATCAACCTGGGCACGCTGAATTACAACCGGCAGGAATATGCGCTCAGGTTGAAGCACTATCGCCGCGCAATCGAGGTGGATTCACGCTATGCCCTGGCCTACTTCGATCTGGGCAACGTGCTGGATGAGACCGGGCGGGTGGCCGAAGCCATCCAGACCTACAGCACCGCGTTGCAGCTTGCGCCCACTTACGCCGACGCGCATTACAACCTGGCTCTCGCCTACGAAAAGATTAAGGAGCCGCGGCAAGCCCTGAAACACTGGCGCGCCTACGTGAAGCTGGACACGGTGGGTCCCTGGGCGGTACATGCCCGCAGCCAGATCCAGCGCATCCTGCAGGCGGACGGGCTAAAGCTGGTGTACGGCGGCAAACGGGAGTAATTTCCACCTCATAAAACCGCAGCGCCGTTGTCCGCCCCTGCCCTTCGGGAGGCTGCGCCGGCGGCATTACGCATGCAGTGCTAAAATCCAAGCTTCGCTGAATCCAAGGTTCGCCATCCTCAGTGTGAAGGTATTTCCATGCCGGAAACCACGTTACAGGCACCATCGCCTTCTCCCCTGACTTCGTTCACCGACGACGAAGTCATGTTTCGCGACAACATCCGCCAGTTTGCTGACGACAAAGTCCGGCCGCTGGTGAAGGAGATGGACGAAAAAGGCGTCTTCGATAAAGACCTGATTCATCAGTTTTTCCAGCTCGGCTTGATGGGCATCGAGATTCCGGAACAATACGGAGGCGGCGGGGGCAAGTTCTTTGAGGCGATTCTGGCGGTCGAGGAAATGTCGCGCGTGGATGCTTCCGCCGGCGTGGTGGTGGACGTGCAAAACACGCTGGTCAATAACGCATTGCTGCGCTGGGGCACCGACGAGCAAAAAAAACAATATCTCCCTCGCATGGCGGCCGATACGTGCGGTGCCTACGCGCTCAGCGAAGCTGGTTCCGGCTCCGATGCTTTTGCCCTGCAGACCCGAGCCACTCTCAAGAACGGCGATTACGTTCTCAACGGACGCAAGCTCTGGATCACCAATGGCAAGGAAGCCGGCCTGTTCGTGCTCTTTGCTACCGTGGATGCGGCGGCCGGCTACAAGGGGATTACCGCCTTTATCATCGAGAAGGACTTCGCCGGCTTCACGGTTGGAAAGAAGGAAGACAAGCTGGGGATTCGCGCTTCGTCCACCTGCGAACTGATTCTCGAAGACTGCCGAGTGCCCAAGTCAAATGTTCTCGGCGAAACGGGCAAGGGTTACAAGATCGCGATTGAGACCTTAAACGAGGGTCGCATCGGAATCGGAGCCCAGATGGCCGGAGTGGCCCGCGGCGCGTGGGAATATGCCGCAAAGTATGCGCAGGAGCGCAAGCAGTTCGGCAAGTCAATCGCCGATTTTCAAGGCATCCAGTTCCAGATTGCCCAGATGGCCACCGAAATCGAAGCCGCGCGGCTCATGGTGTATAACGCGGCGCGCATGAAAGACGCCGCGGTGCCCTTCGTCAAGGAGGCCGCCATGACAAAATTGTTTTGCTCCCAGGTGGCGGAGCGCGTCACCTCCCTGGCGATAGAAATCTACGGCGGATACGGTTTCACCAAGGACTATCCAGTGGAGAAGTACTGGCGCGATTCGAAGATCGGCAAAATCTACGAAGGCACATCGAACATGCAGCTGGCGACCATCGCCAAGCTGGTCATGGGAGGGAAGTAAGCCGGCCCGCCAGCCCATCGAGTCTCTCCGCCGAGATCGCAATATTTCCGAGTCGGCCTGCTTACGAATCCACGGCGAGCTCGTCGAATTGCCGGGGCCTCGTCTCGCCCCGGGATGCAGAGACCTCCTCCCAACAGGCTCACTACGAAATCGGCAGCAAGGCACTCCACAATCGCAAAGGAAAAACGATGATGATACGAAGGGCAGCTCGATTGGCAATTGCACTCATGGTTGGGTCGGCACTGTGCATGACGTCTATGGCGCAAGCGCCCGGTAGCGGGACGGCCAGCGAGGAAAGGACCTATGAACTTCTTCCCGGGCTGGACCGGCGCCTGATCGATACGACCGCCGATCCGTGCGTGGATTTCTTCCAGTACGCATGTGGGAATTTCAACAAGCTGTATCCCATTCCAAACGATCGCTCGGGATTTGGAACAGGCGCCATGATCGCCGAGTATACCCAACATGTTCTGCACGCCATGCTGGAAAAAGCGGCCGCGGGTGGTGCGGGCCGTAACCCGAATGAACAGAGGATCGGCGATGCCTATGCCGCGTGCATGGACGTAGAAGCCATCAATCAGAAGGGATTGAAGCCGCTGCAGCCGGAACTCGATCGTATCGCCGCGCTCAAAAGCAAAGACGAGTTGCCCGAGCTCCTGGCCCACTATCAACGGGTCGGCGTAAATGCTTTTCTCAGCTTCGGCCAACAGCAGGATTTCAAGGATGCAAGGAAGCAGATTGCCGTAGTCGATCAAGGCGGCATGGGCCTTCCCGAACGCGATTACTATTTCCGCACCGGCGAAGCGGCTGAGAAAACCCGCACCCAGTATGTGCAGCACATCACGAACCTGCTGAAACTCATGGGCGAGCCGGAAGCCAATGCCGGCGGCGATGCAAAGGTGATCATGCAGCTGGAAACCGCGTTGGCTAAGGTTTCCATGGATATCACCTCGCGGCGCGACCCCAACAAGGTCTACCACCTGATGCCGGAATCCGAGCTGGCCACTTTGGCCCCGGGCATCGCGTGGGGCCACTTTTTCAACGCATCCGGCGCTCCTCCGGTCACCGAACTCAATGTCACCAATCCTGAATTCCTTAAGGGCCTGAACGCCCTGCTGGCCTCCTCCGATTTGGAAACGATCAAGACGTATCTGCGTTGGCAGCTCCTCACCTCAACTCCGGGCTACGTGTTACCCAAGGCCCTCGATGACGAGGCCTTTGACTTTTACGGTCACAAGTTGAGAGGCCAACCCGAGCAGCGCGCCCGCTGGAAGCGCTGCGTACAGGCCACGGACGACGGACTGGGTGAAGCTGTGGGCCAGGTTTACGTAGCACAGGAATTTCCTCCTGCGAGCAAACTGGCCACCCTGCAAATGGTGGAGGACATCGAAGCGGCCATGGATCACGACATCGACACGCTGGACTGGATGAGCCCGGCCACCAAAGTTCGCGCCAAGCAGAAGCTGCGTGCAGTGGCGGACAAGATCGGGTATCCGGATCATTGGCGGGACTATTCCAGCCTCACGATCGGGCGCGACGATGCCTTCGGGAACGCCCTGCGGGCCGCGGAATTTGAGAACCTGCGCCAGTTGGCCAAGATCGGCAAGCCGGTCGATCGTGGGGAGTGGCTGATCAGTCCTGCGACCGTCGATGCGTACTACAACCCCAGCATGAACGATATTAATTTTCCCGCGGGCATCCTTCAGCCGCCGCTCTACGACAGTCACGCAGCCGACGCATCCAACTACGGTCACATCGGCGGCGTTGTCGGGCACGAACTGACCCACGGATTCGACGACGAGGGACGTCAATTCGATGCCAACGGAAACCTCGCCGACTGGTGGACGAGCGAGGATGGGAAAAAATTTGAGGAGAAGGCCGACTGCGAAGTGAAAGAGTACGGCAATTTTGTCGCAGTCGATGACGTGAAAATTAACGGCAAACTGACTCTGGGTGAGAACACGGCCGATAATGGCGGTTTGCGCCTGGCCTACATTGCGTTTCTGGCCGATGCGAAGCGAAAGAACATCGACCTGTCAAAAAAGCAGGATGGCTATACCCCGATCCAGCAATTTTTTCTAGGGCACGGACAGAGCTGGTGTGGCAGCACCCGCCCCGAACAACTCCGGCTGCAGGTCCAAACCGATCCTCACTCGCCGCGGCAATTCCGGGCGAACGGAGTGGTGCAAAACATGCCAGAGTTCGGCCACGCCTTCGGCTGCAAGACCGGACAGCCCATGATGCCGGTCAATGCCTGCCGGGTGTGGTAAGTCCCGGCGGTCACGATTGGGATTAGCCCGCGCCGGGTTGGGGACTTGCTGACGCCAACCCAGTGCCGGTCAAGGGGAGGGCCCGGAGAATCCAGCCTTGCTGCGCGGGCTTGGCTTACCTGATCGAACACTGGAGCGGGCGCCGGGCGATCATGCCCGTCGCTCCGCTGTGGCCCAGTCTACTGCGGTGGCGGTGTTTGTGGACCGCTTCCGCTCGAACCAGTTCCGGGTCCGACCTGATTTCCAATGACATCGCCGGAAACGATCATTTCCACTCGGCGATTCAGTTTCCGCCCAGCGGCGGTGCGGTTGTCGGCGACCGGACGTAGCTTTCCAAAGCCTCGGGCGATCACGTTGTTGATCGAGACATTGGAATCGACCAGGTAGTCCCGTACCGAGGCTGCCCGCTTATCGGACAGGTTCTGGTTGTATGCATCGCTGCCCACGCTGTCGGTATGACCTTCAATTTCCAGGCGCAAGTCGGGATAGGCCAGAACAATCCCTGAAATTCTGGCCAACCGCTCGCGGGCCGCAGGTTTCAGCGTGTAACTGCCAGAGTCAAAGAGTACATCGGGCATGCTTACCACCAGCCCCCGGTCCGTGTCCCTGGTCTCCAGCACTTGATTGAGCTGGTTTAGCAGACGCTGCCGCATTGCCTCTTTCTGGCGAATCGCCTCATCCGCGGCCAAGCGCTGCTTTTCGGCCTCGGCCTGCGCCTTCTGTTGCTCGGCGAGGGCGGCTGTACGAGCGGCGTCGGATTGCGCCTGCTGCAGCTGGGCCTCGGCCTGCGCCTTTTCGGCTGCGGCGCGGTCCGCCTCGGCCCGAGAACGCATGCGCACATCCTGTTCGGCCTGAGCGTTAGCTTTGGCCTCGGCTTCGGCAGAGGCCTTGGCATCAGCTTCCGCTCTTTGCTGCCGTTCCAGCATGGCCTGCTTTTCCGCCGCGATCCGCTCTTGCTCCTTTCGGCGCAAGGTCAGCACGCGGGCGTCTTCGGCCATCTGGGTGGCGCCACGGGCGGCCGTGCCGATCGGAGTTTTGCCCTGTTTGCGCTTGAGGTAATCTTCCGCCCGGGCGAGATAATCTTCCGCCTTTTGCAGGCTATCGGGCGCATATTGAACAGCCCCTGCAGCCTTGGCGATGGCCACGGCATTGCGCGCTTCCAACAGCGTCAGGGGCGTCCTCGGATCGGCGGCCACCGAGGGAAGCTGCTGAGCCGGCATGTCAATGGTGTATTGCCCGCCTTCGAGCATGTCGAACTTGGCGTCGATAGCCTCTTCAAAGCCCTTGGTCTCCTGCCGGATGATGTTCTCCGCCACTACTTCATTGCTCGGCCGGGTCACCGAAAAATAGGGTTCCGCGGTTACGATCAGGCCAAATGCCTGCAGGTCGGTGGTGACATCAACGCTGCTCCTTCCGGACTCGTCCGGAACGATTTCCCCCAGGTTGTTGGCCCGGCCTTCCGGCGTGATTGCCCACAGAACGTAGGTCAGGTACTGTGGACCAATTTTGCTGGCCCGCCCCAGGTGCAAAAGGTCCACGTTAATCTGCAACCGTCCCGCCTTGCTGTCCACCTTGGCTTTGCCCTTCGCTTCCGGCATGAGATCCGTGCCTTTGATGTCGACGGTGGTGGATCCGCCGCGGTGGCGATAGTTCACTGCCCGGGTGGTCCGGGAAACCACATTGACGCGGAATACCGGGGTTTGATCCATCGGTTCGGTGGGAGTGTTCTCCTGTTGAGCGATAGCGAACCCAGCTAGAAAAAACACGCAGATCGAGGCTCGAAATATTGTCATGATTGCTTCCTTCTCGTTAGGTACGTTTGATGGCGCGGGACCGCACAGCGTCACCCCAATTTTGCTGCTTTCTGACCTGATCGGGAAGTGTCTTGGTGAGCTACCGCCGAGTTTCGCGGACCTGGTCTGCCGGGGGAGGAATTTCGTAAGCCGGAGCCAGAAAAACGCCAGCCAAGTTGTCCAAATGAGCATCTGAAACCCTTGCCAGGCACGCCTTTACGTTCGGCCGCTGGCCTCTTCGTAACCCGTCGAGGTTACCTATAATGTGCAGCAACTTGCATTTCGAGGCCCTGTCGTTGACCCGTCAAATCCCTTCTAAGTCCCTTTTCTGGAGTGTCTTAGTGGGATCACCATTGTTGGCGCGCAAGCTGCATTCCCTACTGTGCCCGCCGCGCTGAGGGGCTAAAGATCGGGGTGCCATTTGTCGAACACGCTGGGCAATGAGGCTGCCATCAAGCCCGTACGCTCGCTCCTTCCCGTACTGACCGTTCTGTTTCTAATTTCGTACGGTCTGCTGACCATGCTGGTGGTGGAACAGTCCAGAACCATCGATTCCCAGCGCGGGCTGATTAAGGATCTGTTTCATGACAGCGTTCAGTTGAGCAGCATCCAGGGCAAAGCGATTCAGAAGCAAAACGCCCAAGCCCAGGCCCAGGCCAAGTCACATTCACAAACCAAGGCGCCGTCGGCGCAGGCTCCGCCCTCGCAGGCTCCGCCGCGAACCGACACGCAGAATCGCCGTACCAGCAAACTTCGCAGGCCGCTGCCGCAGAAACCTCCGAAGGACGCTTCTGGTGAAGGGGATGAACGCAGGATGCTGATTTCCATTTAGTTCCAGGTGTCGAGGTTGACCCCATGAAAATATTTGCCATGTTACTGTTGTCGGTTTCGCTCCAGGGTTCCTACCGCCTTCCGCCGGTAAAGTCGCTCGTGGATTCTCACGTCGCGCAGCGCCCGGCCCGTAAGGGAGGCCGGTGGTACCTTGCCGATAACGGGCACGCGGTCTATTGCTATGGTCCCATCCGAATGCTGGCCCAACCGGAAGGCGGACTGCAGCGCTTCGCCACGTTCTGTCAGGGCGACAAAAACGTAGTGCCACTCAGAGACTAGCCCTTTTTCTCATCGCGAACCACGTATCACAAGCCAGGCATCATTATGACCGCCGACGCCAAGACATAAGTCTGCGGCCATATTCCAAATCTCTGCGATCTTTAGCTGGTCGAAGGGTTGAAGGAATCACCCAAGCCGAAAAATAAAAAAGAAGCAAGGGAACCAAATGGCGGCGCGAACCTCCGCTCGTGCGGCGGAGACGAGTTTCCGTTCCCGAGATCATTTTACGGCCTTTTCTGCCCGGGAGGACTCGGCCGGTCTTTCACGCGGATCACGAACTTTAGCCCCGACCACACTTCGCTCACTGCGCACACTTTCACGTCCACCAGCCCCGCCGTCAGGCCGATTCTTCGCACATCATTTTCATTCAGGTCCGTAGCCACGCCCGAGGTCTTCTTGGGCCAGCTCACCCAAAGTATTCCCGCAGGCGCCAATCGCCGGGCAAAACCGGGGAACTGCTCTTTCATTTTCGCCTGACTCTTAATAAAAATCATGGCGAAGTCGACCTGCTCTTGTCCGTCCTTTACCCATTGGCAGTCCGAGAGATCTTCTTGCAACGCCGCCTTTATGTCGCTGGGTAGTTCGAAGAAGGCAACCCTGAATTGCGGCTTGATGCCGAGTTTCTGAGGAAGCGGAGTGCCGGAGTATCCTGCCATCGAAGCGGACTACTGTGCCGGCGCATAGTAACCGCGCCGGCTGCGCACCCGCAGGCCTTTGTGGCTTTGCGCCAGAATCTCAATCGTGTGATAGCGGCCGTCGGTGCGGAGATCGGCGGGTTTGTAGGAGAGTGCATACTGGCTGCGCAATTCATCCTGAATTTCTACGAACGCGTTGGCCACATCGTTGAGCTGGAAAGGAAAGAAGGCGCGGCCGCCGGTAGCCTCTGCCATGCGTTCCAGAACTTTGTCTCCGCTATGCCTCGACCCGGTGATATTAGTGCTGATGGTGTAAACGATCACTTCAGCGCGTTGCGCCATTTCGATGGCTTCCTCGCGGGTGACGTGGCTCATGTTGTCGTCGCCATCGCTGAGCAAAATAATCGCCCTGCGCACCGGGCCGTTCTGCTGTTCCTTCAGCAGCTTGTCGCGACTGGCAAAATACAGCGCGTCGTACATGGCGGTGCCGCCGCCGGGGCGAAGCGCGCGAACTCCGCGGGAAAGCGATTCCGTGTTGTCGGTAAAATCCTGCGTGACTTCCGGAGTCACATCGAACCCCACCACGAAAGCCCTGTCATATCTCGGCCGCACCGTCTGATTGAGAAACTCAATGGCCGCTTCCTGCTCGAACTTAAAACGGTCGCGCACCGAGTTGCTGGCATCCACCAGCAGCCCGACCTGAAGCGGCAGATCCGTCTCGTTATGAAAGCTGCGAATTTGCTCCGCCGGCCGGCGGTCATCGAGCACCGCGAAATCGCCCTTGGCCAGATTCTTCACGTAACGGCCATGTTTGTCGGTGACTGTGAACACGACGTTTACTTCGTTTACCGTTTTTGTGATTGTGGTGGCGGAATCCTCATCCGAAGAGGATGGGGACTGGGGTGAGGATGGCGAGGTCGAGCGCGAGGCCGTTGGGGCCTTGGCCCCAGGGGAAGTATCTGCCGAACCCGAGGAAGGCGGCTCGCTCTTGCTGACAGCAGGGTCGGATGGGGCGGCGGTTCGTGGCGGAGCCGGCGCAGGAGCCTGAGCGGGAGCTGGCTTCGCCGGCGGAGCCGGCTTGGGCTTGCTCAGCTGTTCCTGAACCGCTGAAGGCGCGGAGGGCAGGTCCGGCTGCCCCGAGTTCTGGGCAAACACTATTGCCACCAACAAAATACTGCCCAAGAGCAAAATGACGCCGCGAAACTTCATGCGTTCTCAATTATACAGCCTGTGAAAATACTCAAAACGCCGGGGGGCGACACGGAAGAAGCGGCCCTTTTGAGTTTAGCCAGCCAAGATCGGTGGCGAGCTACTTTTCACCCACCGAGCTGACGCAAAAAATCCTCCAGCTCCGCGGGTAGCGGAGCCGCTAAAGACAGCGACTCGCCGCTCCCCGGATGCTGAAATTGCAGGGCTGCGGCGTGCAAGAAATTCCGGGGAAGAGATAGAAATGCCCCGGCAAGGGTCGGATGGCGAAGCTCGCGGCGAGCCCCATACAGCACATCCCCCACGACAGGATGTCCGAGCGATGCCAGATGCACTCGAATCTGGTGCGTCCGTCCGGTATCAATCTGCACTTCTAGCAGGCTGAATTTTCCGTAAGGCGAATCCAGCTTTCGCTGCACGGTGTAATGGCTGATCGCTTCCCGCCCACCCGGGCGCCTCGTGGTCATTCGCGTTCGCCGCACCCGGTCGCGACTGATGCTGCTGCTGATGGTTCCGCGATCGCGCTTCAACCAGCCATGCACCAGAGCGAGATATTTTTTCTTGACTTGCCGACCGACAAACTGGGCGGCCAGCCGGCGATGCGATTCGTCGCTCTTGGCCACCACGATCAAACCGCTGGTGGCCTTGTCCAGCCGATGCACGATGCCAGGACGCAGTTCGCCACCCACCGAGGACAGCTTGCCGAAGTGATGCAGCAGCGCGTTCACCAGCGTTCCTCGATTGCGCTGGTCTTCAGTCGCGCCAGCCCCGGCATGCACCATCATGCCTGCGGGCTTATTTACTACAGCCAGTTCGGCGTCTTCGTAAACGATGTCGAGCGGAATGTCTTCCGCCATTGCACGCAGCGGCGCTGGCTGTGCCGTTGCCAACAGGGCAATGCGCTCCCCGCCGCGCAGGCGCAGAGACGCCTTGGCAGCCGCGTCATCCACCAGCACCAGACTTTGAGAAATGAGCTGCTGCACTTGGGCGCGGCTGGTTTCGGGAAGCTGCCCCACCAGAAACTGGTCCAGCCGTTTGCCGGCATCGTCGGCAGTCGCGGAAATCAGGAGTGGAAATGGTTGAGGCATGGGGGGCGCGGGCGTCCCGCCCGGGCTCGTCCCTGAAGGACGGCTATTTTTTACCGGGAACCATACCAGCCTATCGTGGCGCGTGCGCCGGAACTGCTCTGGGAGACGATTTCAGCCACCAGATGAAACCGCCGGTAATCACCAGGCCAATGGAGATCAACTGCGTGCCGGTCATGATTCCGCCGAACACCGAACCGCGCCCCGGATCGTCGCGAATGAATTCCAGGAAATAGCGGGCTACGCCATAGCAGATGAGAAACGCCGCCAACACCTGCCCGTCGAATTTCTTGCGCTTGAACAGCCACATCAGTATGAAAAAATTCGCCAGTTCGACCGCCGCCTCGAACAACTGCGTCGGCTCGAGCGGCACTCCCAGCGGAGTGTAAGAATTCAGATTGGCGATGGGACTGGTAAACGTCACCCCCCAGAAGTGCTGGGTAGGCTTGCCATAGCAACAGCCGGCGGCAAAACATCCCACCCGGCCGATGGCGTGCCCCATCGCCAGGCCGGGCGCAAACCCGTCCCAGGTCGCCAGCGCCGGCATGCGGTGCTTGCGTATATACCAGACCGCCGCCACTGCGGCACCAATCAGCCCGCCGGAAAATACGCCACCCGCCTGCAGCGTACTGAAACTGAAAATGTCGCCCGGATGGGCCGAGTAATAACCCCAGTCGTTGACGATATACAAAATCTTGGCGCCAATAATGCCGCACAGGACGACCATCACACCCAGATTCCACGCGTCGTCCGGATTGATGCCCTGCTTGCTGGAGTTGCGGACGCTAATCCACAATCCGAGCAGAACCCCGGTAGAAACCAGCACTCCGTAGGTGGGAAGGACAAACCTGCCGATATGAAGAAGTTGCGGAAACACTGTAGGTTTAGATGCGATGCAACAGGATTATGTTACAGATCAAGTCTAACAGGAGAGAGGCACAATGGTTCGACGGGGCCGGCGGGCATGCGCGTTCCACGACTGCAGAGAAAGCAAGCCGACCCACTAGGCCGTGTGGCGGGCCGAGAATGAACCCGTCGGTAGACGTTGGGAACCCGCCGAGACCCTTTAGGCATCTCCGCATGGCGGAGCACTGCACACCGGATCAATATGTCGAGTCAAGCTCCCGTTCATTCGGTGTTGGTTCAAAAATCGGTTACCACCATCACCAACCTTGCAGGCCGACTTTCAGTCTGGATGCTAGGGGAAAACTGCCCGGGTTGGCAAGAGGGAAGCCATAAAAAGTTGGCAATCCGCTTGCCAGCAACTTTGGTAAGGCCTGGGGTACCGGGTTTCCTATTGAGTGGAAGGGGTCACCCAATAGCTGCTTCTGGCCAGCACCGTCGCGGTGCCTGCCTGCCT
>Ga0193733_1000335_pt1 | contig 16125 bp, 15 predicted proteins | sample U1s2metaG_FD_145076 | JGI IMG/M metagenome (GOLD analysis project Ga0193733, IMG submission 145076) | Soil microbial communities from a riparian zone of the East river system, Colorado, United States - U1s2 | ecosystem: Environmental > Terrestrial > Soil > Riparian zone | place: USA: East River...
ATGGCTTACAAAAATTCGTTGGAGCAAGCGCGGCACGCCGGCGAATCCGGCGAGGGTGTAAGCCATTGATTTAGTCATGCCGTACGCTGACACGGGATTACCTCCACTCGTCGTTCATATCGATCACCATGCCACGTATCACGATCGATCTCATTTGCCCGTTAAGACTCAAACACAATTGGACAACGTTAATTGTGTTGACAGCACTCGGTTCACTCGTATACTGCGACCCAAGGAATATGATCTGCCGGTCTGGCCAGGTGAAGTGGATCAAGAGAATCAGGATAATATCGACCGGGCCAATGATAGTGCTTTGGCCAATCATACAGAAAAATTTCCTGCCTCGGCAGTTCAGGACGAACCGCTCGTTTCAGATTGATGAACGAAAACTCAATCTTGCCACTTCGATACTGTGCGGGCCACTGCCCGCTTCGAGTGGAGGATTCCCTATCATCCGTTGGCCAGTAACAGATGGGCCTTCCGATCTTGGAGAAGATCGAAGGGGTGACGCGAAGCACTGTGCGCCCCCGCCGCCGCGATCTATCGGGATATGAGCTTGCCCGACGGTACAGTTAAGTTGGTGCGTTCTTTCATCGCGGTCCTCTCGACCGATCCCGGCTGCCCGCCCCCCGCAAGATCCAGACTTCAGCCTTTGCCCGACTGGCGGCCGACCCATCTGATCAGCGCCGACCGAAGGGCCGAGCTGGCGTTTGTTGACGCTGAGACGTCTTCCGAGGGCGAACCCGTTCCTGCGGGAGGAGGACTTACTCTCTTATTGGGGGACGATGCCGAATGGGAGGAGACGCAAGGCCGGTCCTGTATGGCGGGTGCGGCGTGCGTCGAATGGGAGCCGGCGAGGAGCTCCGTGCGCGTCCTTGGCAGCATTGTGGGCCTGCCGCCGATCTATATTCGTCGCATACCGGGTGCGGTTGCTGTGGCTTCGGAACTGCGCCTCTTCCGCGCCCTTGTGGGGTTGCGAGTCGCCGTGAACCCGCAGGCAGTCGTGGAGCTGTTCACGGTCGGCTATCCTCTTGAGCACCGCAGTCTCTTCGAGGACATCACGCTCATGCCTGGCGGCCACTCCTTCCGGGCTAACGGTCTCGGGCTTGCCGACCTGACCCCATGTTGGGAGCCCCCGGAACCGCAACCGGAGACAGACCGTTCCTCATACGTCGATTCCCAAGTTGAGGCCTTCCGGCAGGCGGTGAGCAAGCTTCGATTATCGCGCAGCCTCTTTTCACTGACAGGCGGGCTTGATACGCGAGCAATTCTTGCAGCTCTCTCAGGGGCGGGTGTCAAGTTGACCGCCTGCACAATCACCGGTGGCCGAACTCTCTGCCTGGACGCGCGCCAAGCCCGGGACCTGTGCAGAGCCTATGGATTGCCGCACGTCGTCGTTTCTCTTGATGAGCAATTCCTGAGAGATCTGCCGACCTACGTAGTGGAGGCGTCGCGGCTCTCGGGTGGGCTCGCGAGTCTAGGCCAAGCGCATGAGATCTATTTTTACCGGCAACTGAAAGGACTCGGGTCCAGGCGCTTATCAGGCATCCTTGGAAATCAGGTTGGACGACGGGGAGTGGAGGGAATATCTGCGAGAAACGGGGAGCTTTCAGTGCTGGCCCACACGCTCAGGCGAGCTGGAAGGATCGAACGGGACGAACACTGGCTTTCTTTGGTTTCTCGGCGTCCGGGGCACACCCTGCTCCGATCACTGATCCAGTGTGAGAATCTCTTCTCGCTCCTCGGGAATTACAGCATTGGCCATCACTTCATGACCCAGCAACACCCTTACGCTAACCGGCAATTGATCGAGAACGCGTTGGGAGCGACTTTCAGCAGCGGTGAGAGCGACCCTTTTTCGCCGAACCGTGCCAGGCTTCGAGATCTCCATCACCGATTTTTTGGAGAGCCACTTGCACGGTCGTTCCAGCGGAAGGTTATCGCTGCAACCGGCGGAGTCGTCGCCGATTACCCGATCAATTGGGGGTGGCGTGCCGGAGGCGGAATCTCGCTTCGAGGACTAGCCTGGGGTGGACTGGCCCTCGCCGACGCGGCGTCGTCTCGCTGGCACTCACAGTCGAGTTACATGCGGAAAGGTCTTCGCGCTCTGGGTGTTGACGGAGTGCACGAGATCAGGCCGTGGCGGGAGTGGTTTGATAGCGCTCTGCGAGAGTTCGTGAACGATAGTCTTCGTTCGCGCCTGGTGACAGAGAGCGATCTGTTCGACGCGGCAACTGTGGTCCGCCTTCTGGATGAACACTACCAAGGCGTAAGGCCCCACTACGACACACTACTCGCCACGCTGGACCTCGCTCTGGCGCAGCAGATATTTGCCGAGTCCCCATAGTGAAACGCGGCTGTGCCGCGAGCTTTCGTCAAATCTGGTGTGCGGTGGTTGATTTAGCCGGCGGACCGTGCGGGGCGGGGCAGCCTGCTTACTGGGCATCACGAACTTCTCCCCTACCTTCATAAATCCTACTCATCGCTTCGCAGATCGCCTCCCAGTCGTATTTCGCCATCGCCCGCTTTCTGGCGTTTGCGCCGAGGCGCTCTCGGAAGGCATGGTCATTCAATAGGGAGACCACCATGGACGAGAAGGTCACTGGATTGTCCGCCACCATAAAATGCTCCTGATCTTTTCCTTCAATCCCTTCAATACCAATAGAGGTTGCGACAATAGCCTTCCCGACTGCCATCGCTTCCAGAACCTTGAGCTTTGTCCCTCCCCCGCTCAAAATCGGTGCGACAAACACAGCCGCCCGCTGGATGTAAGGGAGCGGATCATCCACATATCCGGTCAGGACGATGGACGGATCGGTGGTCGCAAGGTTTCTCAACCAGTCCGGAACGCCACCCCCCACGACATAAACCTTGGTCTCGCCTTTTTCCTGTTTAATCCGGGGAAAGATCTCCTTAAGAAAAAATCGAACCGCTTCGCAATTTGGATGATGATGAAACCCGCCCACCCAGACCAGTGAATTCCGCTCGACCGCGCCCGGGTCCGGAATGAATGCTCGAACATCAACCCCATTCTCAACCACGACGAAGCGGCCCCGGGGACAGAGACGTTCCAGATGTTGCCGGTCCAGTTCCGATACGGCGATACCCAAATCCAGTTTCGAGAAAATCGTGCTCTCCAACTGTTTCAGTTTTAGCGCTTCAAAATGGAGGAAAAGCTTGAGGACCGGATTCCGCGCCTGAGCAGCGAGCCTCTTCACCTTCAGATAGCTCACATCATGATCGGTCAATGTTCGAAATGGACGGTGTAGCCCTCGAATGCAGTACGCTAAAGGCAGAATGTCGCAATGAACAACATCGAATGGCATCGTGTCCAGTCGCGTTCTGACCCGATGGACATATGGACCTGAGTAGTGTCTCCAAACCGTATAAGGATCGTTGGAGAACAGACTCCGCAAAAGACGCGCGACCATCCCAAAGCTCAGCGTCTTTCGAGGCGCGGGAAGCATCTCGACTTGCTTGCAGAAACTCCTCAGGTGCTTGACGCTCTCCGGCATGACTTCATCGGCCGACTCATAAAGCGACAGTAAATATACGTCATGCCGATAGGCAAGTCCCTTCATAATATTGTACGTCCTCCGCGACTGACCGTCCTTAATCGGATACGGACTTCGATTCGTCAGAAATAATATCTTCAGCCGCCCAGACACCCCAACCTCAGAAGGTACTTTGCGGCCGCCAATGGTATTGATTGGCGTAATTGACTGTCGATGTTCGGTAGTCACTTCTTGGCTAAGGGAAGAAGCCTATTCCGGAAATACCGCTTCAGTAAATGGTTTAGCACCTTCTGGTAAGAGAGACTCGTAGTTACATATAGACTTTGCGGGGAATTCCTAACGCTTCGTGCACGACCCCCCGTCGCGCCGAGCCGAGCGCAGGGAGGCGGGCATGGAGGAGGTTCCGGACTGCGCATCACGGGCCTTATGTTCACGTTCGCTTCCCCCCGGGAAGTTACCGCGATCCGAGCGTGTCTCGATCGGGAATAGTGGGCGATCACCGAGCAATCTATTCCAACTGCCATAGCGCGGCAAGCTCTTTCCCGATCTCCCTCGAACTACCAAATCCATCGCCTCAAAGTGCCAGCATATTTTCCAGACCCGGTCCCACGCGCCTTGGACGACCCCGCTTCCATCGTCAAGCTTACGTCCTCGAGTTTGAATTCCGTCGCTAATCTCATGCATTCCATCCGACATTTCGGATATCATCTTCTCACCAAACCGGTGACCAAGACCGCAAAGAATATTCGACGGCAGCTGCATAACGAGCTGACCTATTTCTCGTTCACCGCATCATGAATGCCGTTGCCGAGAAGCTCAACTCGAAGATCCAGACCGTCAAGAAGGCAGCTTGCGGATTGCGCAGCTTCGAGAACTTCCAGACCACCATCTTTTTTCACTGCGCAGGGCTGCGGCTCTCTCCGGTTACCCACGCAATTCCAGGATGAGCCAGAAAAATAATGAGAAAAGTGAATATTCTGTTTGTCATTACCCAGATGGGAATGGGTGGATCGGAGCGTCTCGTACACAATCTCGCTCTCAGGCTGGATCGAAGTCGATTCAGTCCGTCGGTGGCCTGGCTTGTTGGTTCAGAAGCGCTAAAGGAGTATGAGGATCTTCAGGTGCCTCTACATTACGTGCCCAAGACTAAACGAGTTGATTTTTCCACGATGCGGCGACTCGCGAGAATCATTGATAGCGAGCGTATAGATATCGTCAATGCACAGCATTTCATGCCTACAATTTACTCTTATTACGGTTGCAAGTTAGGAGCCAAGTCGGCGCTGGTTTTCACTGCCCATTCGAGATGGGAAATAGAAGATACGTCTTTGAAGTGGCGGGTGGCTGGAGGATATCTACTCAGGCGCATAGATGCGTCAGTAGGGGTGTCACCGGACGTTTCCAATGCCATCCTGAGCGTATTCAAGACCAACGCATCCCAAACTGTGACGATCGAAAATGGCGTGGATACTGATTTGTTTGGGCGAGAGAAAGACGTCCAAGGCCTAAGGGGCAGCCTTGGTCTGACCGACCGCGATATCGTGATCGGGATTGTGGGGAATTTGAAGAAGGTGAAAAACCATCTGCTTCTTCTACAGGCCTTTGCCAAGGTTGCTGAGGAACTCGAGAACGTCAAGCTTCTAATCGTGGGGCGGGGATCCATGGGGGAATCCGACGATACGGAGGACGATCTTCGCCTATTCGTCAACAATCATCGGCTGGCCGAGAGAGTGTCATTCCTGGGTTATCGAACGGATATTTCTGAGCTTTTGCAGGTGATGGATATCTTTTGCCTTACTTCACTGAGAGAAGGCCTGCCATTGGGTCTCATGGAGGCGATGGCCGCAGGTTTGCCAGTGATTGGAACGAATGTCCAGGGCATCCGCGACGTGATAACGCCGAACATGGACGGCATCTTGGTGGAACTCGGCGACGTTACCGCATTAAAGATTGCGCTAACTGGTTTGATCGGGGACGAACGATGGAGAAACAATCTTGGCCGCGCGGGTCATAAAAAGGCAATGCAGAAGTACTCACTTGAGCGGTGTGTTCGTGAATATGAGCAACTGTTCCTTTCCCTTGCCAATGCTTCCGTAGCCCGCTGAGCCAGGAAGCGCGCTGCTATTGCACTCTCAGATTCGCAGGCGCCGGTACACTGGCGATTCGTTGATCCGCCACGATTAGGTTATCAATCCACAAATCCTGCGCGATGGGGGAACCCGGAGGGCCAATATAGGGAACGAGCAGTAATTTATTAAATTTCTGTGTGGCATATTGCGCGGTTCGCAAGTACATATTGGTCCTATTAATTACCAGATTGCCATCTATCCAATATTTCAAGATGCCATTAGCTTGTGGAATTCCCCCGGAAATGGAGTTCATCGCCACATAAAATTCCACGTGGTGCCACGTATTATTCGTAAACGCAGCGGATGCCGCTCTGTAGTTGGCATCGTTCCACCAATCGGTACCATCAAACCAACTCGTCGCGCCCGAACCAGTCTGAACACCGTTACCCCCGGCAATTGCATGGGTTGTTGAAGTTCCCAACAAATTCACATTTATCTGCGCCGTATTGAGTCTAAGTGCGTCCTGAAAATTGATGTTCGGCGTAAACAACGATGTTTCTACTCTCATAGAGAGGTGTGTAATGGACGGACCGATCCAATCACTATCCGCATCAGTTAACAACTGGAAAATGTGGGGATGATACGGCAAACCCGATCCAACCCATGTAACGCTTGCAGTTCCGAACTTTATCCAAACACTCAAATACACAGTGTCCGAAGCTGTAAATAAATGCCGCCTCGGTGCTGTAGGTACATCAGCCCCTGCTGACCAGTGAATGTTAAGTGAAGAATTTCCGCCAGCGGGACTATAAACACTAGTATCTATCGTTCCTGTAGTAACGTCATACCAGCCGCGCGCGGCAAAATTCGCATCATTAAAGTTCTCCGTGAAAAATGTGGTCTGGGCCCTGCCTATGGTCGGAAGCGCCGCGAAGATCGTTGCCGTGACCAAAGAAAGGCTTAGAAGAAGTCGACGCGGAGAAACGGTCCTATCCATGGTGGAAATCCCTAATGAGTGGTGTGGCCGGATTCGATAACTGAAGCCTTACGGCAGCCGTAGATTCGCAGGAGCAGGAACCGTGGTTGGTGAGCTAAGTCCCAAAGCAAGACTCCGCTCTCCCCGGTTATTGGTCACCCACAGGAAATACGGGCCGGCGCCCAATCCAGTCAGATTGACTTTGATCTGCAACGATGTATCAGATAGAAATTCTGGAGCCTGATAAACCTTCGTAGCGGTTGCATAATTCGGTGAGTTGGTGATTTCGACTACGCTGGCTGGTCTAACCCGTCCATTGTTCTTCACCGCTAATCCGTCGGTCCAGATGAATTGGTCGAATGTGGACGTTGTGGAATACCAATTGACGAAGAATCCATACCACTGATCGCCACCGACGAAATTTATTCCCTGGCCCAAGTCCTGGCTAAAGACAAGCGCATTGTCTACATATATCTGCCAAACATGGTTGTTCGAATCGACAGGTGCTTTAATCTCAACGCAGTACCACCTGTTTTTTACTATTGTCGGCCCGCTGGAAAAAAAATTGTTTAAAATAGTAGGCGTCAGTCTAATCCCGGTTGGGGTATCTGGCGGAGAAGCGTTTGGAACGGCAAAAGAAGCCCAGAACCCTAACGGTCCTCCTCCTCCGGGCCACTTGCCGAATATCTTGAAATCCGCACTTCCTCCACCAAAGTTGTGCGGCCATTCTCCTGTGGCCCCAGTATCCACACGAATGTAGTTCCTGAACCATACATCCGAAGTAGCGGACGCTGATGACATATCCGTGTCGCCGAATATACTGAATTGAGCGCCATGCTCAGCAAGGGTGGCGTTATCGTGGATGGCTTGCCCGCTAGAGTGATTCCTGCGGGAGTTTGTTCCCATCAACTTTACTGACGTGTCGATGGTCCAATCTGCATCATGGGCTGTGTCGTAGCCCATTGAAGATAAAGTACCGGCCCCCTCAAATCCGCTGGCAACCGGATGGTTCTGAAAAAACGACACCCAACTAGACTGGTCCTCTTGGACCATCGACGTTCCCGTGATAGTTACGGTTAGTCCCTGTTGCACTGTTCCCAAAACGCCGGTGAGTATCGGCGTGACAGCAAAGGCAAAAGCTGGCAGAAACCCAAGTGCTGCGAGGACATACGAGGTTGGCTTTTGGTTCATTTAGGACTCCATCCTTGATTCAGGAGAATGGCTCAAAGTGTCTGCAACGGCTCCTAGCGGAACGAGAAACCCGACTATAGCCACGAAACAGGATGATTTCTTCATCTTGGTCATAAGGAGCTATCCACGGCCGAGGGTTGCCAAGAGGAAGATGTTGGTTTCGATCAGGGAATGGTCTTTGAAACTTCGTTCGAGTAAGCGCTTTCGCTGCCGGACGTATCAAAGGCGGTCACCGCCATGTAGTACGTGGTCTGATTGCTTAGTCCGTCCAGCGTATAGCTAGTGTCATTTCCTACGCTAACGGATTGGGTATACTCTCCAGAAGCGGTACCGAAATAAATTTTGTAACCGCTAAGATTTTCAGCGGTTACGGCATCCCAGGTCAGCGTAGCGGTGTTGGACATCGTCGCACCCGTGGTACCGGTGGAGCGGTCTCCACAGGCAATCAACAAGCTGGCGATTGCCAATAGGAGCAGGGCACCTGAACAGCGTCGGGCGAGACTCTTGAAATCCGCCCAGCGGGGGGTATGCACACGTCCTCCGTGCGTCGGTGTCCCATCGGTTCTGCGAAAACCGCTGGTGCCCGATCTAGTGCCCGTTCCACCCGAACTGCAATTGGAGCACGCTTTATGCATGCGTCATACCCCACTGCATTCGTTGTGCGGCAGAATTTCACATTCTAAGCCAAATCGTCGACCGGGGACACCGGGTAGGATGCAGGGTCCGAGAAACCGCACGCAGCGCGCGCCCCGGGGGCGGGATTCACCGCGGATAGCGCTTCGCGCAAGACATCAGGTGGATCTGAGAACCGGTACCCCGCTATCGAACGCGCCGGCTGATTGTTACCTAATGCGCTGCGGTGTCGCTCTTCGGAGACACGCCGGCGATTCCGGCGCCCCCGCACATCGATCGGAGTCCGTCGGACGAGTCGTGTCAGCCGGTACTTTTCCGACGGTTGGAAGCCGATCCCGAATTCGGATCCCCGGCCTGACTTTGGACGAGGTCCCGCAGGGACGTTTCGATTGCGGCCAGACTCGTTCGGATGGACGCGAGAATCGGCGGCAAATCTTCGAGCTTGCCGAGCTGCTCTGCAATCGTCGCGAGCGACCGGGATTGTTCGCTCAGGACGTCCTGCTGCCTGTGATCAACGGGGCCTGGGGCCATCTTCTGGCGACGCTTGTCGACGCGCTCGGAGTAGGACGGCCATTGAAGCTCGCTCGCGGCTGCCTCGACCACCTTCGCCGTGACTCTCGGGAGGTTGTCGGCATAAGCGCAGGTCAGTGCCGAATCGCACAGGGTGTTGATCAGGCGCGGAGTACCCCCGGCGTACTTGTAGATGACGGGAAACGTCTGCGGCAGGAACAGCATACGGTCCGCCGCCCCGGCGGTGCTCAGCCTAAAGAGGATGTATTGGCTGAGCTCCTGCTCGCTCATGGGGGGGATGTCGTAGCGCAGCTTCACGCGCTGAATCAGCTGCTCCATGTCCGGATGGTCGAGGATCTCGTTGAGCTGCGGCTGCCCGACGAGGATCACGTGCAGGATCTTTTCCTTGCGCGTTTCCAGCCCTGCGAGCATGCGTATTTCCTCGAGCACTTTCGTGCTGAAATTGTGCGCGTCATCGACGATCAGCACGATTTGCTTGCCCTGCACGAACTGCTCCAATAGGAAGGTATTGAGCATGTCGAGGAGCTCAACTTTCTTCGCATTGAACGGACTGAGTCCGAAATCCACGAGCATCGCTTGCAGAAACTCGACTTCGTCAAGCTGCGTCTGGAATATCTTCGCAACAACCACATTCTCGTCGAGTTCCGACAGGACCTTCTGGATAAGCGTGGTCTTGCCGCAGCCGATTTCTCCCGTGATCACCACGAAGCCTTCGCGATTCCACACGGTGTAATCCATGTAAGCCTTGGCGCGGGTGTGAGCCTCGCTCATGAAGAGAAACCCGATGTCCGGCGTGAGCTGGAACGGTTGTGCCTTCAGGCCAAAATGCTTGAAATACATGTCCGTTTACCGTCTGGATGCCGCGCCGTACTGTGGCCCGGTACTATAGCCCAAAAGCAGCATAACACGTCTGTCCAGGAAACTTGCCAGTGGAACATTGCTTTCGCGCTCCATGAGTCTGACCTCGACCGAGGCGGCCAGGCTGCGAGTAAGTCTGTAATTCGTACCCAGGATTCCGGTGCGGTCCGTGTCCCGTTCGTCCAGACTCGGGAATATGCGCTTCAGATAATTCGCAGAGGCGTAGATGCGCACTGCATCGGTTTGGTTCCAGGTCAGGGCCAGCCCCCCGCCCGCTTCGCGGTAGTCCTGGTCCAGAGTGGCGTAGTCGACGCGGCGCGCGTACCCCTGCAGCGTATACCCGGCGCGTCCGCTCGCAATGTAGGTCACCTCGCCGCGCTGGCTGCGATACGCGTCTCCCGTTGCCACGTTGGATCCCGAAAGCGGTTCTGCGGTCGCTATCTCCGTCGGTGTCGTTGGCGTCGTCGTCAAAGTCACGCCGGTTACTGTACGGAGGAGATCGGTCGCGGAATCCGAGATCTGGTCCGCAAGCACCAGGCGCACCGCCGACTCGGACGTAAGGGCATGCAGTGCCGATGCGCGGGCGAGTCGTCCATTCGTTTGGTCCCCGCCATATCGCTGGATATGCGTGGTACCACCCTCGAGAGTCAGACTGTTGAGCGACGAAAGCCTTTCGTAGCGCAGGAACGTATCCTGCCGGAGAAAATTCGGCAAGAGCGCGGGGGGCGTGAAGTCCACGTGCGTCGCTTCATAGTTGAGAGACAGTTTCTCCGGCTCCGACAATTGGTGCAACCAGTGCGCATACCCCGTGTAGCGTTGGTTGCCTCCGGGGCCCTGGATATCGTAGCGACCGTATCTGGCGCCGATCACCGGCGTGTTCGTAGGATTGACCCGAAAAGTGAATTCGGGTCCGGTGCTCAGGGAATTGGTCCTGGTGCGGTTGGCCGGTGTGTCCGGAGCAGTAAGATCGAGGAGTGACTCCCCCGCGAAGTCCTCCACCGTCCAGGAAAGCTGCTGCGGCGCTATGGTCCACACAGCCGCCCCGTTCAGAAAATAGGCCGTGTCGTTCTGGTAGGTGTTGCGGACGAAGTCCCGCCTTTCCACCTGCGCAAGGAGTCGCGCAGTCAGGTCAGCGGTGCGTTCTGAGTAGCCGACGCCAGCGAACCATGTCTCAGTCCATTCGGCGCGCGGGTCCGCCGTCCGGGTGATATTGCTGTCGTGGGCCAGCAAGAACCCCGCGCCCAAGTCGTACTCCCCGGCCAGGGCTGGAGCCCATCCGGGACAGGTACAGGAAAGCGCTGCAATGCAGCAGGCTCTCAGCCAGTGGTGGCGTGCGCGACAGGCAACGCCCGTCCGAGAGTCCCCGCGGGTTGCCGAAAGCCAGCGCCGGAACCGGTTGCCGCGAGCGCGGTTTCCGGCCGTGGGAGGCATGGGGATCAGCGAATCCAGGGAATGCGCGGTTCGTCGTTGAAGACAATGCCAAGCAATTTCCTGCTGCTGATTGCGTTCAGACCGCTCTCGATCTGCGCGTTCGTGGTGCGTCCGTGGCGCGCAACGACGAGCACGTAGTCGGACAATTCGGAGAGGATCCGGGCATCGGCGATGTCCGACATCGGGGGACCATCGAGGACGATGAAGCGCTCGCGGTAGCGCTCGCGCAGGGAATCCATCAGGCGCCGCATTTTCATGGAAACGAAATACTCCGCCGGAATCTCGCGCAATCCACCGGTCGAAATCGCGCGAAAGCGCGCGATCCCTACCGGGTGGATGATCTTGGATACGTCCATCTCCGGATTTTCAAAGTAATCCGCCAGTCCGGGCAGCAACGCGTTAGGAAGGAGCTGGTGAACACTCGGATTTCTGAGATTGCAGTCGACGAGCAGGGCCGTCTTCGCGGAATCGAAGGCAAACGCGGCCGCGAGGTTCCGTGCGATGAAACTGCCGCCGTTCCCCTCGCTCACCGCGGCAATGAGAATGACGGCGTTTTGTTCCTGGCTCTGTTGAATGATCTTGGTTCGCAGCTCGCGGAACACCTGGACCGCGGGCTCTTCCGTATGCTGGGGGTGGATGATGCCTCGCTCCCCGAGCTCGTCCGCGCTCAGCAACTTGCGTTCGTTCTCGGCCATGCGAGAGATGGTTTCGGGAAGCTCGATTTGCTGCCCCAGGAGGGCCGTCCACGGCGCGGTCCTTCCTCTTGCGGGCGCAGCGGGCACGACCTGGAGATTTCCCCGTTCGTCTCCAGCTTTTTTCAGCGCTTTCTCGATCTTGCTCATGTCAAAGCACTCCCAGCAAACGCACGACGGAGAGCGTCGCCGAAAGGGCAAGTGTGGCGGTAACAACCAACGCCAGCATCGCCAGTTCCTTACGCAAACCCGTCAGCTCCCCTGGACTCCACAGGTGCGGCACGATTGCCGCCACCGGCACCTTGTGTCTCTCGGATATCGCGTTCGCGAGACGCACGTGCGGATCGAATCGCAGCCTGGCGAAAAGGAGGCCGAGGGGAATTAAAACCCCGAGCATTACACCCCCGAGCACGAATTGCCAGAATCGCGGCGCATTAGGGGACGGCCGCGATCTGGCTGGTTCCAGGATTTTGAATGCCGATCCCTGCCGATCGTTGTCCATGTTTACCGAAACTCTCGCCCTCTCACGCCGGTATAGGAGGTCCTGATAGATCTCCCGGTTGATTTGTTGGTCACGCGTGAGTTCGACCGAGCGTGCATCCCCGCTGTGCAGCAGGCCCTTACCCCGGTTGACCTCCTCCTGTAACAGCCGCTTCGCCTCTGCAATGCGCGCCTTCAATGCATCGATCGTAAGCTGACTCTGTGACAGCTCGCGGCGCAGCTGCTGGTAAACGGGATTGTTCACGAGCGTTTCGTCCGGCCCCGAGCGCTGGGACGGCCGGGCCTTCTCGCGGCGCTCGCGCTGGGCACTGGCTTCGGCCGTGAGATCCTGTATCTGGTTCTTGAGTTGCACGACGTCCGGATGGGTATCGTGGAAGCTCAGCCGCAGCGTATCGAGCTTCGCCTGCAGGTCGGCGATGCGTGCCCGGAACTGCCCTTCACGGGTGGCCAGGACGGTCACCTCGGCTTCACCGTTCACCTGCCGCTCGAGCGAGGCGCGCTTCATCTCGGCCTCCCGTAGTTCCATGGTCGTGTTCTCGATGCGTGTATTGAGCGCGATCAGCCGCGCACTGATTTCAATGTCGCTGCCAGGACGCGCGTCCAGATTCGAAGAACGCAGCTGCCTGATCTCCGCTTCGGTAGCGGCCAGCTTTTGTTGGTATTCCTGGGCCTGCTTGTCGATGAAATCGAACGCCGACCGTGTCTCCGATTCCTTTTGGGCGATCATTTCCTGGATGAACAGGTCGGCGAAGGTTTTGGTCACGAACAAGGTTCGCTCCTCATCACTATCGCGGTATTCGATCTTGATGACATCCCTTCCGACGGGGGTGATCGTTGTCCGTGCCTTGATATGCTCGATGAGTGCTTCCTGCTCCAACGCTGTTGGATGATCGGCCAACCACCCAGCACGCTCAAGAACCTGACCCAAGATCCTGCGCCCGAGGATCACCTCGCGGGCGTTTCTGTTGCGGTCTGCCGTTTCAGTCGCCACGGCGGCACCCTTCATCAGGGGCTCCATGATGCTCTTTTCGTCCACGATGATGCTCGTCGACCCCATATAGCTCTTCGGCCACAGCAACCCTGCGATAAGCATGACAACGTTCACAATCACAAACATCGCCACAACCAGCCGACGCGAATGGAACGACTCGTTCATGAGCGCTTTTACGATCTGTTCAGGATACATTTGCATGGCGTGCTTTCTCTGGAATGGCCGTAAACGACTCTAGAACAGTCGCTCGGGAACCGTGACCACATCTCCCGGCCTGAGCGGGTAATTTGTCTCGAGCCGGCCCTTCTTGAGTATGTCGCCAAGGTCGACCTCTAAGACGGCCGTCTTGTCCTTGACCTTGCGGTACAGCTTGGTGCGATTGGGGGAGGCGAAGTCATTGACTCCGCCAGCCTCGAGTACCGCGTCGAGTACGGTCATACCCTGGCGGTGGGGCATGGACCGCGGCGTACGAACCGCGCCGGTGACACGCACGCGCGACAGGAACTCGTGCGAACGCAGTTCTGTCAGGATGACCGCGACATTGGGATCACGGATATATTCCGAAAGCCGCTTCTTGATGATTTCAGAAACCTCACTGGGCGTACGGCCCCCGGCTTCGACATCACCGATGATCGGCACCGAAATCTTTCCGTCCGGCCGCACCGGTGCGGTCACCGACAACTCCGGGTTGCGCCACACCACGATCTGCACTCGATCGTCTACGCCGATACGATAATTCCCTTCAAAGCTGGCGAACGGTTGAGCCGTGTCAACTGCGGACTCCGGGACCCGGGGCACATTCTCGCAACCGGCAATGATGAATGTCGCCACAAGCGCACCAGCCCAGCACCACTGTTTCGTCTGCACTTAGCGTGCGCCCTGGCCGAACAAAACAACCTGCGCAGTTTGAAACAGAATGACCAGATCCAAGAACAGGGAGTGGTTCTTCACGTAGTAAAGATCGAATTGCAGCTTGTACACGGCATCGTCCACCGACGCGCCATAAGGATAGCGAATCTGCGCCCATCCCGTAATACCCGGCTTCACCGAGTGCCTGCTCGCGTAGAAAGGCACTTTCCGGCTCAGTTCGTTCACGAAGGGCGGTCGCTCTGGACGCGGCCCGACGAAGCTCATGTCGCCGCGCAAGACGTTGAAGAGCTGCGGCAATTCGTCGATGCGCGTCAGCCTGAGGAATTTCCCCACCCGCGTAACGCGATCGTCGTTCTCCTTCGCCCATCGCGCGACCCCGTCTTTCTCGGCGTCGGCGCGCATACTGCGAAACTTCAGGATGTCGAATACCTCTCCGCATTCGCCCACCCGCTTCTGGCGATATAGAATTGGCCGACCGGTTTCCAGCCAGATCGCCAAGGTCGCAAACAGCATCACCGGCAGGGTGGCGATCAGCATAGCCCCGCTCACCCAAACATCGAATGCACGCTTCAAAATCTGCTGCCAACCACTCCTGCCAAATCCCATGGAATAGATCATCCAGCTCGGGTTCAGTGATTTCAGCTGAACGTGGCCGCTCTCGCGTTCGAAGAAAGTCGGCAAATCGACGATGCTGATCCCCTCAAGTTTGCACTCGAGAAGTTCCGACATCGACAAGTGTCCATTGCGTCTGTCCCTCACCCCAACTACAATCTCGTCAACGCGGTGCTGTTCGACAAGAGCCCGCAGCGCTTTGCACTCGCCGAGCAACTTGGATTTATCTGGGTACGGCTCCCCATCCCCACACTGTACGAAGCCCACGAGATTAAAGGCCGCGCTCGGACCGAGCCGGGTCAGCAAGGCCTCGACTTCGGCCGCGCGCGATCCGCTCCCGATTACAAGGACCCGGCGCTTCAGCGCGTCGTGACCGACGATCCGGAAGAATAGCGCACGCACCGACGCGGAGAAGATGAATGAGAAGAGGAGGCCCAGAGCCATGATGCCGCGAGCCAAGCTGCTTTCCGGTACGGCGTAATACACGAACGCCAGCACCACAGCTACTGCCGGGAAGCTCGCAAGGAAGCGTACCTGGTACTCGCGATCCTTCTTGTGCAATTCCGACCCGTATAGGCCGAACGCCGTCATGGTGCCTAGCATCACGAACGCGTACAACAACGCGCGCGGAAATAGCCACAGGGACTCACCGGTTTGGGATTGCACCTGGAAGTGAATGTCGAGGAAGCGAACAGTCCCCGCCAGATAGACCGCGCCTACGTTGGTCGCCGCTTCCGCGAGCATGAGAAGCAAAAGCGGCAGCGATACGTAGTGCCCGAAGATACGAACGCTCACTACCCCTCCCTACTTTTAGTACCATCCAACAATCTAACCACTCGCTGCCGTACGTGTTGATGACCGACCCTATAGCCCGTTTGGATCGGTTGCTTCTTCGGTAGCCTCTTCTTTTGTGGCCTTCTACCGGCTCTATGGGGGATGTTTATGTTAGGCGATCCAGTGTTTCTCCGCAACAGATCGCGCCTCGGCCTGGGCAGGGATCGTGCCAACCTCGATTCTTCCACGTCCAGGGCTAAGTCAGGCGCCTGTCAGCGATCCGCTTGCCGCGTAGACACGCAGGTTTTTCTATAACATTCAAGGTCTTCTGGGAGTCTGGAAAACCAACGGGCTGCCCCCCGGTAACTCCCGGGCGAAGCGCTGGGTGTCGTCAGGACTAAAGGGGGGGTTGGCGGAGAGGGTGGGATTCGAACCCACGATACGCTTGCGCGTATTCCGGTTTTCGAGACCGGCACGTTCA
>Ga0193733_1000336_pt1 | contig 16124 bp, 17 predicted proteins | sample U1s2metaG_FD_145076 | JGI IMG/M metagenome (GOLD analysis project Ga0193733, IMG submission 145076) | Soil microbial communities from a riparian zone of the East river system, Colorado, United States - U1s2 | ecosystem: Environmental > Terrestrial > Soil > Riparian zone | place: USA: East River...
AGATTCAATCAGAATCGGTGTTGATCTGAAAGCGAATTGCGCGGCTAACTTTTTCGGCTGGCAACGACCATCAGCACGATCCCGCCGACGAGACAGAGTCCGCTCGCAATCGGCGGAAAAGCAATCCCGTGACTCTCCTTGTGCGTGATTTCAAGTGGGCCTAGCTGGGCATCTTTCTTTTGCGTCGTCCAACCGAAACCTCCCCAAGCAAAGCCGATGAGTCCGATAACGATCAGAATGATGCCGACAATGCCGGCTGGTTTCATTAATGCGAGCTTACAATGGCCGCCGGCCTGAGATCAACTGAATGATCAGCACCACAATCGCAATGACGAGCAGAATGTGAATGAATCCGCCCAGGGTATAGGAGCTGACGAGTCCAAGGAGCCAGAGCACCAGCAAGATTACAAATATTGTCCACAGCATAGAGGTTTCCTTTTGGTTAAGTCATACGTTGCTTCGTCTTCCACATCACTGTTGCGCTTATCAAATTCAACGACGGTGGTTTAAGACTAAAGGCGACAACATGGCTCCGGTCATTTTCGGCGACTACGGCTAGCTGCTTGCTCTAACTACAAAGATCGGCGACCGCTCACAAGGTTAATGATGAGCACGATGACAGCGATAACGAGCAACAAATGAATGAGCCCGCCACCAAAATGTCCGATGAAGCCAAGCAGCCAGAGCACCAGCAAGATCACAAATATTGTCCACAGCATAGAGGTTTCCTTTCGGTTAAGTCATACCTACCTTCGCGCGAGGCAGTTCTGTTGCGCTTATCGAAATGTAAATTTTCTGTGACGCTTTGGCGAAGATGACCGAAGGAAGAAACATCTGCACGACCCAACGCGACGCAAAACACCATGACGCCTATTTTTTGCCGATTTCGCGTAGGATCTTACGGAGATTCCACCCGTTCGCTTCGAGTTTTTCGCGTGCGGAACTGTAATCACATTGGGTCAGCTCAGCGACCACGCGTACAGCGCGATCGCGCAGCTTCGTACTAGTGGTATGCAGATCCACCATCAAATTGCCGCGCACTTTACCAAGCGCAATCATAGCGCCGGTACTAATGATGTTGAGCGCGACCTTTGTCGCGGTACCGGCTTTCAACCTTGTTGATCCGGTAAGAATTTCCGGCCCAACTGCGAGCGTGATCACCAGATCGAGAACTGTAGCCGCGATCGGGGATCGCGGCTGGCCGGCGTCAGCGCCACCGGCTACAGTTGGATTAGACGTGAGCAAAACCGTCTTGGCGCTTAACTGCTTTGCGCGCGCAAGCGCTCCGAGCACGAATGGCGTTCTGCCGCTGGCCGAAATCCCGATCACAACATCGGGATTTTTTATTCGCCGCTCATCCATGGCCAATGCGCCAGCAGTTTCGTCGTCTTCCGCGCCCTCCGCGCTGCGATAAAGTGCAGTCACGCCGCCCGCGATTACTCCCTGCACAAGCTCACGTGGCGCGCCAAACGTCGGTGGAATTTCGCTCGCATCAAGAACGCCAATGCGCCCGCTGCTCCCGGCACCAACGTAGAACAACCGGCCGCCATTTCGCAGCGATTCGGCCACGATTTCAACGGCCATGGTCAGCTCGGCAGCCGCCGCGCGCAATGCCGCCTGGACGAACTTCTCTTCCTCGACAAAAACTTGGACCAACTCTCGTCCGCTCATTTTTTCCAGATTCTCCGAGCGAGGGTTGCGTTGCTCGGTTAAAGCGGCAGCCAAACTGTCGATTTGCCTTTGTGACGGTTGCAGGTGAAACACGGCATGCTCGCCCGCTTCTGCCGCCAGCCATGCCGCGCCCAGTTCAGGAGCTCGCTCGGCAATTGCCACGCGAGCGTCGGGAAGGTTCTTCTTTAGTCTGCGCCGGAACGCGTGCGTGTAGATGGAGTCTCGATAAAAAAGGCCGCCCATCAGCGCGACTTTTGGCGCAAGCACATGCAGGCGTGACGCGACCGCCTCGGTGTATTCGCACAGGACGCGCGCGCCTTTCTCGATGATCTCCATCATGCGTGGATCGCCCGCAGTTGCGGCGTCAAAGACCACCGGCGCGAGCATCGCGATCTCCATTTTGTTCGCCCTGCGAACCCAGCGAACCAGTTCATCCAGATTGTTCAATGAAAGCGCGTGCAGGACTTTCGCAGTGAACTCGATGGCGCCACGATGCAAATCGTGTTCGCGCAAGATCAGCCGGAGCGCTTGAATGGAGAGAGAATAACCGCCGCCGGCGTCACCCAGGATGTGCCCCCAGCCTCCAGCCCTCTCGATGTGGTCGCCGCCCCGACACGTAACCGTCCAGTCACCGACGACCCACTTCCCGCATTGACGACGACGCCATCTCCATGGTCAAGCGCCGCCGCCAAACCGGACTGACGGTCACTACCCGTAACGATTTTAGCATTTGGCCAGATCTCGAGACAGATTTCCTTGAGCAACCGCCTATCCTGCTCGGTGCCGCAACCGGCGAGGAAAACTCCCGCGCGATCAATTTGCTTTGGCAGCTCCGCAAAAATCACGCGCAGACGCTCGGGCGTCGTGAGGCGAAAATTCGATGGGGGCAGTTTTCCTTGGTCGATCACGTGAAATTGCCAGGCGGGATCATCCCCACCTGTCGGGACTACAGGTTCTACGAGTACCCAGGCGGTTTTCGTGCCGCCACCTTCGACCCCGAGAATGCGCTCGCCGGGTTTCATCACTTCCTAAATGCTTAGCTGTTCTTGCTCGATTTTGAAAGCGCAGTGTAGGCAGGCCGCGTCACGGTAGGGCGGGCAGTCCCCTGCCAGCCGGTCCCGGGCCCGGATCGGCGCGCGCGGGAGCGCACGCCCTACCGTGGCGCCGCTGTTATTGCAAACAGAACGGCGTGCCCCGATCCATCGGACCCGCCCTACCGCTTGCATTGCCGCCGTGCGATTGCCGAGCTTTTGCCCGTTTGTATCGTGTTTCATGGCCAAAGACGAAGCGCAAGCTGCAAAGCGTCTCGAGCAGCTGCGAGACGAGATCCGCAAGCACGACCGCCTCTATTACGACGAAGCTACGCCGATAATTAGCGATCACGAGTACGACCGGCTTTACAAGGAACTGATCGCTCTGGAGACGCAATTCCCTGATCTTGTTACGCCGGACTCCCCGACGCAGCGTGTGGGCGGAACACCGCTCAAGGCCTTCGAGCAGGTCTCGCATCTCATTCCGATGCTCAGCCTCGATAACACTTACTCGGAAGACGAATTGAAAAACTTTTACGCTCGCATCCGGCGGCTCGTACCAAACGAGCAGATCCCGGTCGTGATCGAGCCAAAAGTGGACGGCGTCGCGGTTTCGCTCGTTTACGAGAACGGCAGGTTACGTCAGGCGGCGACGCGCGGAGACGGAAATGTGGGCGACAATATTACGCAGAATGTCCGGACAATCCGCTCAGTGCCGGAGCGGCTCCGTGGTAGTACGGCGAAACTTCTGGAAGTGCGCGGCGAAGTTTACATGGACCGAAAAGGCTTCCAAGAACTAAACGAGGAACGCAAGAAGGAAGGGCTGCCACAGTTTGCAAACCCCCGCAACGCCGCAGCCGGCTCGCTCAAGCAACTCGACCCAGCGATCGTGGCTAAACGCCCGCTCGGAATCGTGCTTTACGGAACCGGAGCAATTGAAGGAGTGGATGTCGATCTTCACTCCGAAATTTTTCTGGTGCTCAAGAAACTCGGGTTGCCAGTCACCGAGCGGTGGTGGGTGGCCAATTCTGTCAAGGAAATTTTGGATGCCATTCACGAACTGGACGGCATTCGTCATAAGTTCGCTTATCAAACGGACGGCGCCGTGGTGAAGGTGAATTCATTCGCACAGAGAGAACGCCTCGGGTTCACCGCCAAATCGCCGCGCTGGGCGATCGCTTACAAGTATGCAGCCGAACGTGTTGAGACGCGTCTCAAGGACATCGTAATTCAGGTTGGGCGCACTGGAATTCTCACGCCAGTGGCGGTGCTGGAGCCCGTGTTCGTGAGCGGAAGCACGGTTGGTCGCGCAACGTTGCACAACGAAGACGAAATCAAACGCAAAGATATCCGAATCGGTGACACAGTCGTGATCGAAAAAGCAGGCGAAGTAATTCCCGCCGTAGTTGAAGTCGTCAAATCGAAGCGTCCGCGCGATGTAAAGCCGTTCGACTTTGCTGCACACGTTCATGGCAAGTGTCCCGTGTGCGGCGGTCCCATCCAGCGTGACCCCCAATTCGTCGCGTGGCGCTGTGAAAATCTTCAGTGCCCGGCACAGACGACCCGGCGCGTGGAATTTTTCGCGGCACGCGGCGCGCTGGACATCGAGAGTGTCGGTGGAATTGTGGCCGACAAACTCGTTGAGCGCGGCCTCGTGCGCGAGGCGCTCGATCTTTTTGAGCTAAAGACCGAACAGGTCGCCAAATTAAATCTCGGCACCGAAGAAGCGCCGCGACTTTTTAAATCTCGGCACAGAAGAAGCGCCGCGACTTTTCGGCGAAAAGAACGCGACCAAGGCAGTCAACGCAATCGAGCGCGCCCGGACTTTGCCGCTGTCGCGGTGGCTTTTTGCTCTGGCTATTCCCGACGTCGGAAAAACAACTGCAATGGAGCTGGCCCGATTTCACAATACGATCCATGACGTGGCGCATTCAGAATTGTTGCGTGGCGTGTTGGAGTATCACGAAAAGCGGGAGCGCGGAGAATCAGCTAACGAGATCGCCGAACGATTAATCAAAGCCGGTTTTGCCAAACCATCCAAGAGCAAGATGGGAAAGGGCGGCATTGTCACCGAAGTGGGGCCAGTAGTCGCAGAGAGCGTCCTCGACTTCTTCGCGTCGACTGGCGGCAAAAGAATTCTGCGCCGATTAAACGAGCTAAGAATTCACCCAAAGAGCGAAAGAGTTTCAGCAAAGAAAGCAGCCGAATTGCCTATGGCCGGAAAAACATTCGTTTTGACCGGGACGCTACCTTCAATGACGCGCGAAGAAGCCACCGAAAAAATCGAAGCGCTCGGCGGGCATGTCACCGGCAGCGTGAGCAAGAAAACGGATTACGTCCTCGCAGGCTCCGAACCAGGCAGCAAATTCGACAAGGCGAAAGAACTCGGCGTCCGAGTTCTCGATGAAGCCGCGTTCCGCAAAATGCTCTGACGTTAGAAACGCTCCATTTATTACCGCAGATGCACTGCAGAGGAGACTATCAACTCAGTCCAGGAACTACTTCTTGCTACGGCCTGCGAGGGACCTCGGAGCCGAGTGAGAGCGGAATCGCCTGATTCAGCGGTGTGGCAGGAGAGGCAACCATCACTCCAGTTCGACTGGCTGGATGAAGGGTAGCATGGACATGGAAAATCATCTTTTGATCGCCCCGCATTACTGTGATCGGGACGGTGTCGCCCGCAGTAATGAAGAACGAGGCATCCAGCACATCTTCTGGTTGGGTCACTTTTTTGCGGCCAACTTGTAGGAGAATGTCCCCCGGCTTGATCCCGGAACGGGCGGCTGGAGTGTCTTCCATGATCTGGGTCATTTCCGCGCGGGAACCTTCCACCGGTTCAGCGGCCTCCGAAACATTGATCCCGACCCAGCCGTGTCTGGCCTCACCGAAACGAACAAAGTCGCTGCGGATTTTTTCCGCCGCCTCGATCGGCACCGCATAACACGCGGAGGTGTTCTCGAGTCTGCTGACTACGATGCCAACAACCTCGCCTTTCATGTTAAAGAGCGGCGCCCCGGCTTCCCCACGTTGTGTCGGCAGGTTCACACGCAAGTGAGTGGTGGAAAAATAACGGCCAAGATATTTCTGATCGAACCCTGCGACCATTCCGCAGTTCGGAGTTTCGGGTAAATCTAAAGGATAACCGATTGCCACGACGGGGCTCGCGGGTCCCAGTTCTTCAGATTTTCCAATCGGCAGAGCCGGCGTGGCCGCATCTATTTTTAACATGGCTGTCCCGCTGCGGATGTCTGCCAAAAGCTGGCGCGCCGGATATTTTTTACCGCCGAATTCGATTGTGAAATTTCCTGCTTCGCCTCCCACTGTATATGCGGTGTAAAGCGTGCCTGTCGGGTCGATGAAAAATCCGGTGCCGCAAATTTCGCTGTGTTCATCGACGCCATGAATCTTCACCACTGCTTTGGCGGCGCGCTGGAAGATATCTTTTAACTGAGCGCTAATTGCTCTGGTCGACTCCGCCTGCGCAATAGCACGCTCAAAGAGATCTCTCTGATCACTGGCTGGCGTAGCGGACTGCTCCTGCGCAAAGAGAAAACTCCCGCCTGAGAGGAAGATCAGGGCGAGTGCAACTATGCTGCGCTTAGAATCTGAAAGTGGGCTCATAACTCACGGGGACGCTATCGAGCACGTAACGCGGGGGTGCGGCTCGGTGAGTCTGGGCGCTTTCATGAAAACTGCGAACCGGCTGCGTCCTGAGAATCTGCGTGGCGACCGGAGACGCAAGGTTCCATTCCCCTTCGGCACTCGCCGGCACCGATATGGTTGGCGGACTCTGGAGAGCGACGCGAGCCGTCTCGGGTTGCTGATAAATCTTTACTGAAATTACTGCGGCACAAACCAGGACCGCGCTGACGGCAGCAGGATAGGAGGTCAAAGAACGAACATTTAGCTGCAACATGAAGTTTTGAGCGCGTTCCAGGCAAATGCGCCAAAGCGGCTGGCGAAGCAATTCATTGCGCTGCCGGCGATGAAATTCGTGCAGGAAATTCTCAAAGTATCCGGGCGGCGGTTGCTCGTAGCGCTTCAACCGAAGCAGCCTCGCGATTTCGCTATCGTTGAATTCGTCCATTTTTTGAGAGCGGATTAAGAGACAGGATTTTTCCTAAATTCGTCCAGGTAATTTTGCAACTGACGATTCGCATAGAAGAGCCTCGAACGTACTGTTCCTTCTGAGACACGCAAGATTTTACTGATCTCCGCGTGGGGCATCCCTTGAATATGGAACATGGTCACCACGGCTCTGTGTTCATCAGACAATTTCATCATGGCCTCGTTCAATCTTCGCTGCAGCTCGGAGAGATCCGCTTCGCGCACGGGACTGCTCGTCGCCGTTAATTCCAGGAATTCCTTGTCGTTTTGAACGCTCGCATCCACATCATCCAGACTCAATTGAAACCGGCGACCGCGCTTCTTGAGAAAATTGAGCGTCATGTTCACCGCGATGGAATGGATCCATGTGTAGAAGGAAGATTTGCCGCGGAACCCGCGGATTGCTTTGTAGGCTTTTGCGAAAATGTCCTGTAAAAGGTCATTCGTGTCCTCGTGGTTCGAGGTCATGTTGTAGACGAGACCATAGAGACGCGGCGTGTATTTGATGACTAGCTCGTCGAAAGCGCCCGCATCACCCGCTTGCGTGCGCTTCACCAACTCCTGATCCGGGTCGGTTCTCGGTTGGTCCATCGCCTCGCGCTTAGATTTAGCACGAGCTTCGAGACCGGACGACAACAAATCAGAGATCCGGCGAGCAGGCAACGCGACTGAGGTATTCATCTTTGGCAATAATGCTCCGCTCGATCACCGCCGATCGCGGAGCGACATTAACCAGAGCAAGTTGCCCAGCGCAGCGATAAATGCCGCTATGTAAGTGAGCGCCGCCGCGTTCAAAACGCTGTTCACACCGGCAGCCTCCTGTCCTGGCTGCACGATTCCCATCTCACTGTCCTGGCTGCACGATTCCCATCTCACGCAAAATAATTTTCGCTCGGCGTGAAGCGTCGAATTCCACCGGCAACGTAACCAATTGGAAAACCACCAGGACCAAATAGCAGTAAATCCCAAGCGTGATGAGACCAGTGATCCTAAAGAAAAGGCCGCCGATAATGATGAACGGCAACAGTTGCGACGCGATCATCGTCACAGGCACAATGGCCATTCGTGCTTTCAGTGGCGCGTATGCCCTCGCGTGCTGAATGGCGTGGCCGGTCTCATGCGCGGCAATGCCTAGTGCCGCGACTGACGGCGTATGATAAACATTGCTCGACAGGTGCAGTTTCTTGTCCCTCGGATCGTAATGGTCCCCAAGAAAATCGTTTGTCTCCACAACTTCCACATCAGGTATTTGGGCCGCCCGCAGAATTTCCTGCGCGCACTCCGCACCGGTGATGTTCGAGCTCGCCCGCACCTCGCCCCATTTTCGGAACGCACTGGTCACCCGAATCTGCGCCCAAATCCCGAGGATCAATGGGACGCCGATGTAGAGCAGCCAGTGAGATCCAAGACCAAAACCGTATGGAGAAAACATGTCGATTTTAATTTAGCGCGGCAAAGCGAATTGTCACTTTGCCGCAGGGAAATTAGACGCCGAGAGACGCTGCGCGTTCATTTGCAGCAAGGAGCAGCGGCTTCCCAGCCCCGAAAGCATTCACGGTCGCCCAGGCCGCCGCTCCTTGAAATCCGATCAAATTTCCAACTGTTTAGGAAATCGGGACAGAATTCTGCACCCCGTTTTGGTAACCAAAACCACATCTTCGAGGCGCACTCCACCGAGCCCGGGATAATAAAGCCCCGGCTCAACTGTGAGCACTTGCCGATCTTTCAGCGTCACTTTCTGCAAACGCGGATGCTCATGAATCTCCAGGCCCAGACCATGCCCGGTGCCGTGAAAGAATCCCACTCGTCTGCCCTTGCGAATCTCGGTCGGAAAACCGCGGTTGGCGAAAAATTCCTGGATCGCCTTGTGAATCGTCATCCCGTCAACGCCAGCTTTGATTCTCCTTAGGGCTAGCGCTTGTCCGCCTTTCACAGTTTCCCAGAGTTGTCGTTGCGCGTCGCTCGCGCGCCCGCGCAGCACAGTGCGTGTCATATCGCCAAAATATCCGGTCTTCGCGTCACGCGGAAACACATCCAGAATAATCAATGAATGGGCGTACAGCGGTCCGAAGCCGCGTTCATGTGGATCGCACGCCTGATCGCCACCGGCGACAATTGTCCCATTGGGAATGCCGCCCGCGCGTAAAATCGCGGAATCAATTTCGGCCCGGAGCATTTCGGAAGTCAGCGTTTTACCATTCCAGCGTAATCGTTTTCCGGAGCCGGGTTTGGATTGCTTCAGCACTTCAATCGCGCGTTTGAGCCCCTTTTCAGTGATTCGCAAGGCATGTCCCATCATTTCGACTTCCTTGTCTGATTTCGCTTCACGCTCCGGCCAGAAGATTCCGTTCGTTGCGCGAACACGGATTTTGTTCGCTGCAAGTTCCTCCGCGTAGCGAAGTGGGAAATTTGCGGGAACAATTGCGGATCTCACGCCGCGTTTCTTGAGAAAACGGGCGAGAACTTTCTCGTAGGGCGGCGCCTTTTTGGATTTTCCCTGCACTTCGTTCTCAACTTCGCTGAACAGGACGAACTCATCTGCGTCGGCTTGTTTGCGGCCTCGACGAACTCATCTGCGTCGGCTTGTTTGCGGCCTCGATCGATTTCCAAATCGCTCAAGACCAGCGTCCGCTTGCCGCGGCGTTGGAGAAAAATGAACGGATCAGGCGCCCAAAACTTCGTGGCGTAAAGCATGTCTGGGTCGGTCTCGCTTGCAGCGACGATAAGGCGCGCAGTAATACTTTTTTCTTTGCTCATGGTGGCCTGTATTTTCCTCAGCAACGTCGCTGGAGCAACCTTTCATTAACACCCTGCTTTAGCTGGTTGCGAGGCGCGAATTAAGTTCCCAAACTGCTCTAGCGGTTCCCCGAATGTAGGCAAACCGCAAAAGCGGTTTCCAAGCTCGCTACAGCAATGCCACCCCGCTGAAGCAGGGTGTCAATAAAAGTCCGAATTAGGTTCTTCGCACCACTTCCAATTGCTTTCGCAAAATCCAATGCAGCCCAACAAGCAATCCAAGTGTGGATACAACCAGAACCAGAGTGTTAAATGTAAACACACCAATTTTGAATCCGAAATAACGTTTCTGCAGGCCGAAGAACACGTTGGGTTTTTTGCCGCGGCGATAATCGTTCTGTTCCATCTCAGCCTTTGAGATCAGGTCGGACACTTTCTGGTTCACATAGATTTGTTCGGCCGTGACCGGGCCGTTCGCGTCCTTGAAGAGCGACCGATCAAATCCCTGTCTCCCGAAAATGACAGGGTCGACCAGCTTTAGATAACGATCGACCTCCTTCGCGGAATGCGCTTCGAGGCCAGAGAGCAATGCCAGGACGTCCTTTAAGTCATTGAGACGTCCGCGTTCCGCCGCCGTGTTCGCTTTGGGCGCAAGCTTTTGAATTTCATCATTAGCCCGATCTTGCCGCCGCGTGAGCGGATTGAGTTTGGCCTGGGCGACAACCATCTCTTCGTACGACCAGCGCATGGCGATGAACTGGCAGACCAATGGTACCTGCAGTTTGCTCTCGGTTTTCAGTGTCTTGTCCGTGCTCGGATGTTCGGAAATCCAATGTGAAAGCGAATAAAGCAGACCAAGGTTCCGGTTCATGTCTTCGTATTTGATGAGAGCACCACCCATGATGATCTGCGGAATCAAAACGAGCGGAACGATATTGGCCGCCGTCTTCGGATCGGCCACTAGCGAAGAGATGAGCAGACCCAGCGCTACGCCACTCATCGCGGTCATGAACATGATCCCGAGATCTATCCAGAACATGCCGCGGATTTGGAGCAGAGAATTGCCGATTAGAACAAACAGAATGCACTGGATAAGGGCAAACACCCCGAGCGTGAGAGTCTTCGAAACGACGTAGTAAGACAATCGAACCTTGATGTTGCGCTCCCGTTGCAGCACAGGCCGATCCCGGATGATGTCGTCGGCGCTGTTAGTCAGGCCAAGAAACATCGCCACGATGAGACCGAGAAACAAAAACGTCGGGATATGATAGGCAGAAGCGAAATCGTATGTCCCGTTCTCTGAATAGCGCAGGATCGTGGCAATGAGCAGCGCGAGCACGGGCGAAACCCCAATCGTGATAACGAGGTTGGCGCTGTTGCGCAGTTTGCTCAGAAAAGAACGGCGTAGCAGCGTGCGAAACTGTGTCCACTCATCATGCCAGCGGACTGGGAGCCGCTTTTTTTGAACGGGTGCGATCGTTAACGGTGCAGCCGGCTCCTGACGCAGAGAAACTTGCTTTACGTCCTGAATCAGTCGGAACGCCTCATACTTGTCGCGCCAGAATTCCGGCGAATAACGACGTGATGCCACGAGCTGACCGCGGCTGTTTTCCTCGTAAATGATATCTCCGCTTAAATCGCGCAGCGGCGTCTCCAGCACATCAAAAATAAATTCCGGCCGGGTCGTTCCACATGATGGACATGCTCCTAATTCGGCCCCGAACTGATGTTGGTGTTCCGCCTCCGCAAATAAATGATATCTCCGCTTAAATCGCGCAGCGGCGTCTCAAGCACATCAAAAATAAATTCCGGCCGGGTCGTTCCACATGATGGACATGCTCCTAATTCGGCCCCGAACTGATGTTGGTGTTCCGCCTCCGCAAAATAGCGCAACATGTCTGACGGAGTTCCGAAAAAGACGAGGCGCCCGCCTTTGTCGAGCAGGATCGCTTTGTGAAACATCTGAAATAGTTTCGAGCTAGGCTGGTGAATCGTGACCATGACGATTTTGTTGTGCGCCAGGCCTCGAATGATTTCCATGACATGCTCGGAATCTTTTGAGGAAAGGCCGGAAGTCGGTTCGTCGAACAAATAAACATCGGAGATCCCGATCATATCGAGTCCGATGTTGAGGCGTTTCCGCTCGCCACCGCTCAGCGTTTTGCTCTCCGGGCTGCCGACGACCGCATCACGCCGTTCGCCCAATCCGAGCTCAACTAGTTTTGCATCGAGGCGCCGGGTGCGATCGCGCCGTGAGAGGTGCGGCGCGCGAATCGCCGCCGCAAACATCAGGTTCTCACCGATTGTGAGGTGTTCGTCGAAGGCGTCCTGCTGGGGCATATAACTGACGTACTGCTTCAAGACGTCGAGATTCTGATAGAGTGACTGGCCGTTGAGGATGACATGCAGCTGACCGGCAAGCACTCGCAGCAGTGTGCTCTTTCCGGAACCGCTCGCACCCATCACGCAAACAAGCTCGCCACGTGTGATGCCAAACGATATTCCCTCTAGGCCGGTCTCGCCCTTGCCAAATCGGTGCGTGACTTCGTTTACCTCGAGGGTGCGAATGATGTTGCGTTCTTCCTCGATGATTCGTTCCGAAAAGTTGCACCGCAAAACCTGTCCCACATCGATTCGAATCGTATCGCCGTCTTTGAGGTGCGCCGTCGCGCGCACGGTCTCGTCGCCCACCATGATCGGTCGATCCGCTTCGATAACCTCCAGGACGCCTACGCGCTGGTCGTAGTCGCAGAAAATCTTCAAGACCACATCGCCGCTGGTGCCCGGCGACAGCAGAATATCGTCAGCTTGGAGCCGGCTCGGGTCATTCGACACCAAATATTCCGATTTGGAGGCCTTGAGCTGGAATCGGCCACCGAGAGCGCGAGCACGCCGGCGCAGATCGCTCAAATCCATTTCGCTGTCGTTATGGAAAACAATCCTGTCCTCGAGTGTGGCCTCGACCTGTGTGCCGGCTTTCAATCTGACTCCGTTGAGCTCGGCATTCACATCCCGCAACGCCTTCACTCGTACGTTCAATCCGAAGGTAACCCGCAGCGCACTTTCACGCGGACCCGCAGCGCACTTTCACGCGTTCGCGAGCGTTCCAGTTCCACTTCATCCGATTCCTTGTTCACACGGATGAAAATTTGTGGAAGCGAAACGTTCTTCTTGGCGTTGAAATACTGCGCGAGTTCCTGGTAGCTGAGCACCTGGTCGCCTACCAAAATGCGCTGGCCAGGATAAATTCGGCAGAACCCGCCGCGCACCAATGGTCTCCCGCGCACTGAGACGTTTTGGCCGCTGTAATTTTTCAACAAAATCAGATCGTGATAGCGAAATGCCATCAGGTAATCGGTTTCGCTGAGGTTCTTGAATATTATATCTGCCTTGCCATTTGGTCCGAAAGACAGCGATTCCAGTGGTGACGCGCCATGCTGATAAATCGAGGGGTCCGAATCCTCTGACGCGTTGAGTTGATAAACGATGTCGATTGCTTGCGCGGCCATTCCCATCTGCGACATGAACGAATAAAAGGCGACCACCTGTTCCTGTTTCAAACCGGCCTGGGAGATCAGGTCGTACAGCTGCACCCCGAGCATGATCTTGCGTTCGGTGCTCAGTTGCGCGCCGAGCTTTTGAGCCATGGCAGCGAGATCCTGCTGCTCGTAAAGCGCTTGCCGGAACAACTGTCGCAGCTCCGAGTAAACCGCTTCCGGGTAATCGTAACGCAGGAAACCGAGGCTCGAGTCGATCTCTTCCTCGAGTATGACCCCGTCTGCCTTGGTAAAACTCGCCAGTACCTGGATCAACAAGGGCAACAAATTTGGCCCCTCGGAGACGCTGCGGGGCTTGCGCATTGCCCGGCGCATCCAGCGCCGGCCGGTCCGTCGCACTCGATAAGCAAAGGGGGTCACCCGCTGCACAGCGCGGTCGATCTTGTCTGCAACTGATGAAATAAGCTCTGCCATGTTAAGACTAGGGTGCAGATTTTAACCGAAACCGGCAAGCGACGCAATGCGCGGCCACGAATACAGAAGTGTAACAATGACGAAATACCGAACGACGAAGCTCGAACGGATGACTAATGATTTAGTGACAAACGATTCTGATCTGCTTCAAGGCTGCGGCGGCGGCCAGCTTGCGCGCGACACCTTCGCCTGCTTTGCATTGCCATTTGTTCATGTTAATTTTTAACCCCATTTAATAGTTTTTATGCCTCAGTTCGATCACAACTCTCAAAAGGAGAATAAATCTCGCGGAAGCGAGCCCAATTTTAATTGGCGCGGCGTTATTCTCATCGTGATCGCTTTCAGTCTGATTGCGATGGCAATGCTCTTTTACCGGGGAGGAATGCAACCGGTCGAAGACGTGCCTTACAACCGTTTTCTCGAGCTGCTGGAGAACAAACAGATTGTTAACGACAAGAATTATCCTCTCCAGCTGGTGGTAGAAGACGGACGACCGACACAAACACTGCGCGGCGCTTACATCCGCCAGGGAATCGGTGCGGCGCCGTCCCAGCCGGTGCCGTTTCGAACCACAATCTATCTGACCTTCACAAATAATTTGCAGGAGAAACTCGCTGCCGCCGGCATGCAACCCGCCATCAAGACGGAATCAAACATGCTCGCGCAGACCGTCGTTGGTTTTTTGCCCATCGCCCTCTTCTTGCTCGTGCTTTATTTCCTGTTTCGCCAGCAAATCCGCATGGCTGGCAAAGGCGCTCTTAATTTCGGCAAATCCAAAGCGCGCATGCTAGCCCGCGACAAAAACAAGATCACATTCCGCGATGTCGCTGGTGTCGAGGAAGCCAAGGACGAAGTGCAGGAGCTCGTCGAGTTTTTGCGCGACCCGAAAAAATTTCAGAAGCTCGGTGGTCGCATTCCCAAGGGCGTCTTGATGGTCGGACCTCCCGGTACCGGCAAAACGCTGCTGGCGCGCGCCATCGCAGGTGAAGCGGATGTTCCGTTCTTTTCCATTAGCGGCTCGGACTTTGTTGAAATGTTCGTTGGCGTCGGCGCGAGTCGCGTCCGCGACATGTTCGAGCAAGGCAAAAAATCCGCGCCGTGCATCATCTTCATCGACGAAATTGACGCAGTCGGGCGTCACCGCGGCCACGGCGTAGGCGGCGGCCACGACGAACGCGAACAAACCTTGAATGCGTTGCTCGTGGAGATGGACGGCTTCGATACGCAAGAAGGCGTGATCATTATCGCTGCTCGTGGAGATGGACGGCTTCGATACGCAAGAAGGCGTGATCATTATCGCTGCTACGAACCGCCCTGATGTTCTGGACCCAGCGTTGTTGCGCCCGGGACGTTTCGATCGCCAGATCACGGTCAATCTGCCTGATGTAAAAGGACGCGAAGAAATTTTGCGCGTGCATGCGAAGAAAGTGAAACTGGCCGAAGGCGTCGATCTGGCAGTGGTCGCGCGCGGCACACCCGGTTATTCAGGCGCGGAACTTGCAAATGTTATCAACGAAGCGGCGTTGCTCGCGGCGCGCCGGGGATTAAAGGGGATCACTCTCGCCGAGCTCGAAGAAGCGCGCGACAAAGTTCGTTGGGGCAAAGAGCGCCGCAGTCTTGCGCTCAGCGAAAAAGAGAAAACGAACACGGCCTATCACGAAGCGGGTCACGCATTGTTGCTCGAACTACTTCCCCACACGGAACCGCTCCACAAAGTTACCATCATTCCGCGCGGACCGTCACTTGGATCGACCATGTGGTTGCCGGAAGAAGACAAATACACCAATCGCAAGAACGAGTTGCTCGCCGGTCTGGCAGTCAGCATGGGCGGCCGCGTTGCGGAGGAAATCATCTTTGGCGACATCACAAATGGGGCGCGTGGCGACATCAAAATGGCCACGGGAATTGCGCGCCGGATGGTTTGCGAATGGGGCATGAGCGAGAAGATGGGCATGGTCGAATATGGCGATCACGAAGATTACGTTTTCCTGGGCCGCGACATTTCGCGCGCGCGCGATTACAGCGAGGCGACTGCCGAGCAAATTGATCAGGGATTACGTTTTCCTGGGCCGCGACATTTCGCGCGCGCGCGATTACAGCGAGGCGACTGCCGAGCAAATTGATCAGGAAGTGAAAAAACTGCTCGATGACGCGTATCAGCTGGCCAAGGCAACGCTCACAGCCAATCGCGACAAGCTCGAGGCAATCGCAAAGGCGCTGCTGGAATTTGAAACGCTCGACGGCTCACAACTTAAAGAGATCGTCGACCACGGCCGCCTGATTAATCCGCCGCCCGGCGTTTCTCCGCCGCCCGGCAAGAAAATGCCAGCCGAGAAACCGCCCAAGCAAGTTATAGCCCCCGAGGTCACACCTCCCCTACCCGGCGCCCTCGGCGGCGCGCCGGCTTGAGGGACGCTTAGCGTTGAGCGTTTCCCGGAAAGCGAGCCGCGCAATCGGCTAAGCATTTGTTTTGTTTTTGAGCCGCCGCGTCGAACGAGTTTTCGCAGGACGAACGCAAAGTGACTCAAGACATGCTTCTCACGCCAGTCCCGGCGTGTTACAGATAAGGCACATCACAGCCTTTCGTGAACCGGAATGATCAGGCTTG
>Ga0193733_1000337_pt1 | contig 16116 bp, 16 predicted proteins | sample U1s2metaG_FD_145076 | JGI IMG/M metagenome (GOLD analysis project Ga0193733, IMG submission 145076) | Soil microbial communities from a riparian zone of the East river system, Colorado, United States - U1s2 | ecosystem: Environmental > Terrestrial > Soil > Riparian zone | place: USA: East River...
TCGCCGCGATCGTGATTCTTGCCTGCGCTCAGGACGATCTTCGCAAGCGAAGAAAACGGTGGATCGTCTGGATCCTCGAGCTGGTTCTGATCGGGGCAGCGATCATTTTGAATTTTTCGCGCTCTGGAATCGCGATCCTCATGGCGGGCAGCGCATTTTGGCTTGGCGCGTTGGCGTTCCGACAACGCTCTCCCTGGCGACTCGCGCTTGGAATCTCTCTTTTTCTTCTTCTTTTGCTACTCACGGCGCTGCTGCTTTTCGGAGAGCAAACACTCGGTAGATTTAATCTTCACGATTTCGGCAGCACCGGCATCTCATCGAATCTCCGGTGGCAAATTTTTCATGACACGCTGCGACTCATTCGCAATTCGCCCTGGTGCGGAATCGGTTTTGGGAATTTCGAACCGATCTTTGCAATTTTTCGTGACACTTCCCTGGGCGACGCGCGAGCCTTGCATCCGGAAAGTGACTGGCTTTGGCTTTGGACTGAACTCGGGTGGCCAGCCGTGGTGCTGATCATCGTCGGTATCGCGCTGCTTGCTAGTCGAGTTTTCCCGCTGCGAGCGGGAACCAATCAAGGTTATCGCCTCGCCGCGCTTATCGCTGCGATCCTGTTTGCGATCGATGGACTTATCGATGTTTCCGGGCACCAGATGGGTACGGCGTTTGCGGCAGTATTTTTGCTTGGCCTCTCAGCACATCGGCCGCTCTCTCTAAAAAGGAGTCGATGGACGTCGATCTTATTTCGTTTTGTCGGGTTGGTATTGCTTGTTGCCGGCCTGTCATTGGTTATCGCCGCCCGCGGTGAAAAACTTCTTCCCGGCTCAGTCGGCGTTTCCAGCGCGAAGCAATTGTCGGCGGTAGCCGATACCGAACTCAACTTTAGTGAAACAATTGCACTGACAACTAGCGCGCTGGGATGGGCGCCGCTCGATTGGGAACTTTACTTAGAGCGCGCGATCGCAGAGGTCGAACTCAAACAGACGAAAAACGCAGTCGATGATTTCCGTCGGGCGCGCTTTCTGGAGCCGATCGCTTATGAAGTTCCGCTGGCCGAAGGAAATGCCTGGCTGCCGTGCGATCCAGTTTTGGCCGTAGCAGCCTGGCGTGAGGCGCTACGCAGAGCCGGACCTCTGCGGTCGCGAGTCTACGCAAGCATGCTGAGCGACGCTTCGCTCAGGAGTCCAGAAGTCAGTCCGATTCTGGAGGCGATTGGACTTAACGAACACGATTTAGCCCTGCCCTATCTCAGCCGCATTTCCGGAGCTCGTTTCAATCGCGCTCTCGCGCAACTGTTGAGAAATGATCCGAACTTACGTTCGTTCGGTGAAACAGAAAAACTCGCGCTCTTCGCGTTTTGGTCCGAACGCGGTGACCCCGAGGAGATTTACCGAGCCGTTGAACAGCATCCCGACTGGCTTCGTTATGCCTGGCTTGGCGTGGCGAAATACAAAGCCAGCAAGAATGATTTTCGCACCGGCTACGAGTTGACCCAACGATACGGTGAACCGGTCGCGCTGCCGCGAGTCGCCACAAATTTCTCTCTTCAAGATTTGGAAAAGCGCTTCCAAGCCGCGCCCAAGAACTATGCCGCTGGTTACGAACTTTATCGTGCGCAGATGCAGAACGGTCGCATTGATGATGCGCTCCTTACCGCCCGTCATTTTAGCGAACGGCCGAACTCACCGGCCTATTTTCATTTCTTGGAAGCGCAATGTTGGGCCGAGAAACAAAATTGGGAGCGCGCTTGGAATGCATGGCAGGCCTTTCAGGTGGCGCAGGCACCAGCAGCCAAGTAGATTTTTCGCGAGAGATACGCTTATTCCCAAAATTTTGTCTCTCTAATTTGCGCTTGAGTGCTCTTTCACTCCTGCGCTGCTCCGGCTCGATCCGATGTTCGACTCGCTTCGGAACGATCCGCGTTTCCAAAAACTCATCGTCTCATCCGGGCCGAAGATTTAGGCGCAAAATATTAGCCGCAGCATTACACTTCTCAGATTTTTTTCTTGATTGCCGCGCACAAAAAAGATAGCAACGAAACAGCAACAAAGGGGGCTTAACGAGGTGAAATCGCCGATTGGCACGCGTGACCGTTTCATTGCTGCAACGTGCGGTCAGTTCGCGGCACGGCGCGGAGAAGGAAAAGCAAAGATGTAAGGTGCGTCGCGATGCAGACCTCAAATGCTCTGGATCCACAGTCGCCACTGGCGCGTGCAATCTACGATTTGGGGATCGTTTCCGGCGTTGTCTTCGCTCTGATTTTCGTCATCGTAACGGGCGCGATCATCTACGCGATTTTTCGCTTTCGCGTGCGCGAAGGAGAGCCCGACCCGAAGCAGATCGCCGGTAACAGGAAGGTGGAAATCGCGTGGACGATCATTCCGTTCCTGATCGTCGTGTTCCTTTTAGTAATGACGCTTCAAGCAATGAATCGCGCTGATCCGCCGCCGGCGCCTTCACCCGATTTGGTGGTCACCGGACACCAATTTTGGTGGCAGGTCGATTACCCCGGCTCAGGAGCTATCACGGCGAACGAAATCCACATTCCGACGGGCAAGCCTTTATCGGTGCGGCTGGAGTCAAAGGATGTCCTACACGAGTTCTGGGTGCCGGAGTTGACTCGCAAGATGAGCAATGTGCCTGGTCAACCTAACCACATTTGGTTACAAGCCGACAAACCGGGCACTTACATCGGTCAGTGCTCGGAATTTTGCGGAACGCAACATGCCTGGATGCGCATCCTGGTCGTGGCCGATGAACCTTCGAAGTTCGAAGAATGGCAACGTGCTCAACTACAACCAGGCCAGGCACCGACAAGTGATACTACCGCAAGAGGCCTGGCGCTGTTTAAAACATCAACCTGCATCAACTGTCATGCTATCCGCGGAATAGCTGGAGCGGATTTGCGGGTCGCGCCGGATCTGACACACGTTGGCAGCCGCAAACAACTAGGCGCCGGTATTCTGGAGAATACGCCGGCGAACATGCGCCTTTGGCTGAAAAGTCCGCAGCACGTCAAGCCCGGTGCATTGATGCCAGACTTTACCTTCACCGACGAGCAGCTCGATCAACTAGCAGGATATCTCTCGACGCTACAATGAACGGCACGACTACTATCGAGGAGTTCAAGGAGGCGGTCTTAGATCCGGCCAAGCGTAGACACTATCAGCTCGCGTGGCTTTCCACCGTTGATCACAAGCGCATCGGCGTCCTCTACATGCTTACCGGGCTGGTCTTTTTCATCGTCGGCGGAGTCGAAGCGCTTTTCATCCGTCTGCAGCTGGCAGTGCCTAACAACCACCTCCTTCATCCCGACACCTTCAACAAGCTTTTCACCTTGCACGGCACAACGATGATTTTCCTCGTCGCTATGCCGCTGCTGTTCGGCTTCGTGAATTACGTGCTGCCGCTGCAAATCGGTGCGCGTGACATGGCTTTCCCGCGCCTGAACGCCTTCGGGTTCTGGTGCCAGCCGTTTGGCGGAATTCTTTTGCACTTTAGCATTCTCGCCGGGGGCGCCCCGGCGGTCGGCTGGTTCTCCTATGCGCCGTTAAGTGAGACGCCCTATTCTTCAACGCCGGGCATCGACTACTGGGCGATAGCTATCTTCGTCCTGGGTCTCGGCACGATTAGCTTCGCCGTTAACACGATCACGACCGTGATCTCCTGTCGCGGGCCAGGCATGACGATGCGACGTCTGCCTCTCTTTACTTGGATGAATTTCATCAACTCTTTCCTCATCCTGATCGCGCTGCCGGTATTGAACGCCGGGCTGGCCATGCTCTTGATCGATCGCCAGCTCGAGGGACATTTCTTCCTGCCATTCCGCGGCGGTTCAGCTGTTCTCTGGCAACACATCTTTTGGGCTTTTGGCCATCCGGAAGTTTATATCGTGGTGCTTCCTGCCTTCGGCATGATTTCGGAAATGATTCCGGTTTTCTCGCGTAAACCGATCTTCGGTTACGAATTCGTAGCTGCCTCCACTGTCGCCATCGTGGTGCTGAGCTCGCTGGTGTGGGGCCATCATATGTTCACCGTCGGCATGGGCCGGCCGATGGACCTGTTTTTCATTATCACGTCCATGCTGATCGCCATCCCGACGGGCGTGAAAGTATTGAACTGGAGCGCGACCATGTTCGGCGGGCGCGTACGGTTTGACGTGCCGATGCTCTTTTGCATCGCCTTTCTTATTCAGTTCACATTCGCCGGCCTAACCGGTGTCAGCCACGCGAGCGCGGCGCTCGATTGGCAAACCAAAAACAGCTACTACCTCGTCGGGCATTTCCACTTCGTCTTCGTCGGCGCCATCGTCTTCGCGATGCTCGGTGCGCTGCCATACTGGTTCCCGAAAATGAGCGGCCGGATGATGTCGGAATCGTTAGGCCGCTGGACGTTCTGGCTATGGGTCATCGGCTTCAACATGACCTTCATCATCCAGCACGTCCTCGGCCTCTACGGCATGCCGCGTCGCATCTTCACTTACCCGGACATACCTGGCTGGGGCTGGATGAACATGCTTTCTACCATCGGCGTGTTTTTCATGAGCGCCGGGTCGCTGGTGTTGCTTTGGAACGTCGCGCATTCGTTATTCCGCGGAAGAGTAGCCGGCGATAATCCATGGAACGCGTGGACGCTCGAATGGGCGACCACTTCACCGCCGCCGCATGAAAACTTTGTTGCCCTGCCACCGATCCACAGCCGCCGACCGCTCTGGGACCTGGCCAACCCGGAACGGCCGGATCCAGTCGTTGGCGACGATCAGGTGGTCCTTCCGAATCACAATACGACTGGCATCCTCGCCTTTCTTTTCTCCGAAGTCGGGTTCTTCGGCACCCTCATCCTCGCCTACTTATATTTCTACGCCCACCCGCAGGCTGGTCCTAGCGCAAGAGAACTGGATGTTCCGCGCACGCTGGTATTCAGCGTTTGTCTTTTCGCTAGCAGCTTCACGTTCTGGCGTTCGGAGGTGGCGCTGCGCAAACAACATCGCGGATCGATGCTGGCGTGGCTCGGCCTAACGATCGTGCTGGGCGCAATTTTCCTCGGGGGCCAGGCCAACGAATACTGGAAACTGTTTCAGAGCGGCGTCGATCTCAGCACCAATATGTTTTCGACCAGCTTCTTTACCCTGACTGGATTCCACGGTTTGCACGTGCTCATCGGTCTCATCGTGCTGCTGATCTTTCTCTGGGCGGCGTGGGAAGGCGATTCCGTTTCTTCGAAGTTCGACTCCGCCTTTAAATCAGTCGGCTACTACTGGCACTTCGTCGACGTAGTCTGGGTCTTTGTTCTACTCACTGTTTACATCCTTCCACTTATGCGATGACTACCTACCAATTCTTCACTACGGCCTGGACGTGGAATTCTATCGTTCTAATTGTTAGCGCGCTTGCGGCCGTCGGTTACTTTTTCACCTTCGGCCGACGAGGCAAGCCGCTCTATTTCGCAGCCGCGCTCATCGCATTTCTACTGGCTTTCGTCTCGCCGTTCAGCGCGCTGGCTAACGGTTATCTCTTCAGTGCGCACATGGTTCAGCACATCCTTCTCGTGCTGGTCGTTCCCGCGCTACTACTCCTAAGTCTTCCCCGATCGTTTTCACTTAGTTCTCCACTCACTCATCCACTTATCGGATGGATTGCAGGAGTCGGTGCGATGTGGCTGTGGCACGCGCCCACACTTTGTAACGCGGCGGCAACGTCGCGGGCTGTCTCCGTTATCCAGACAACCTCGCTTCTGTTGATGGGAAGTCTTTTCTGGTGGCAGGTGCTCGCGCCGAGCGAAGAGCAACGCCTTTCACCGCCCGCCGGAATTATCTATCTTTTTACCGCCTGCACCGCCTGCAGCGTGCTCGGCATTATCCTGACCTTTGCGCCAGTTTCGATTTGTAAGGTCTATGAACACCCGGTCGATCGTTTGGGAATACTGAGCACGATCCGCGGCGACTGGGGCCTAACCAGCGATCGCGATCAACAAATCGGTGGATTGCTGATGTGGGTTCCGATGTGTGCGATTTACGCGGCCGCAATTCTGGCCCAGATGGCGCGCTGGCATTCATCACCACAACCGAAGCAATCAAATGCCTAACGAACAATCAGCCACGCAAGATTCGAACGCAGTGCCGCCGGGCTGGCAGATGCTACCCGATACACCACTGCCGCGCCCCACTTACTTTCCAGCCGGGCTAGCGATGGGCGCGGCCTTTCTCTTCTGGGGGTTGATCACCACCTGGGTCGTTTGGCTGGTCGGTGTTGCTCTCTTCATCGCATCGCTTGCCGGTTGGATCACGGAAATTCGCCATGGATACAAATCTCACTGAGTCGTCGTCTGCGCCGTTGACTGAAACTCCGGAGGAGATCAGTCGCCGGCGATTTTTTGAAAAACTCTCTATCGCGCTTGTAGGTCTTTGCACTGCCATTGTTGGAGTGCCGTTAGTCGGCTTCATCGTCGCGCCGTTGTTTCGGAAGGTGCCGGAGAAATGGGTGACGCTGGGCAAGCCAGATGATTTCCAGATCGGCAAGACTGTCGCCGTGACGGTGACAGATCCTTCGTCGCTCCCCTGGGCCGGAGTCACGGCAAAGAGCGGCGTCTGGCTGCGACGCGTAAGTGAAGATAGCTTCATCGCCTTCTCAGCTAACTGCACGCATCTTGGCTGTCCGGTGCGCTGGTTGGAGGGCGCCGACCTTTTTATGTGTCCATGTCACGGTGGTGTCTATTACAGCGACGGCAACGTCGCCGCCGGTCCTCCACCGCTGCCGCTTTTCCGCTATGACGTGCGGGTTGCAAATGGCGAGGTGCAAATGAAACAGGCGATTGTTCCGATTTCCACCACGCTGTGATCAAGTTATTCAAAACAGTCTGGAATTGGCTCGACGATCGGCTCGGGATCAGCGTCCTGCTCTCGCCGATGAAGCATATCGCGCCGCAGGATTCGAAATGGTGGTACGTCTTTGGCAGTGCCACGCTCGTCGCGTTTATCGTTCAGGTCGCAAGCGGCGTTGCGCTGGCGTTTTCATACATTTCTTCGTCGTCACAAGCTTACGAGACGCTCTTATTCATAACTAACAACGCGCCATTCGGTCGCTTCTTGCGCGGACTTCATTACTACGGGGCGTCCGCGATGGTGTTGATGATCGGAGCGCATATGGCGCAGACGTTCTTGTTTGGCTCCTACAAATTTCCACGCGAGATGACGTGGACCACTGGAATCTGTCTGCTGGGCTTCACACTTGGAATGGGGTTTACCGGGCAGCTACTCCGGTGGGATTCGACCGCAGCGTGGTCTGTCGTGGTCGCCGCTGAGCAGGCAGGGCGTATTCCGATTATCGGTGACTGGGTGGCGCGCTTCATCCTTGGTGGTAATACGATTGGCGGCGCGACGCTTAGTCGGTTCTTCGCCATCCATGTTTTCGTTCTGCCTGGAATTATGTTTGGGTTTATCGGGTTACATCTGTGGCTCGTCCTTCGCCACGGGATCTCGGAGCCGCCGGTTGCAGGCAAACCTGTCGATCCCGCAACGTACCGCGAGGAATACGAAGAGTTGCTCAAGAAAAGTGGCAAGCCATTTTGGCCTGACCTCGCCTGGCGCGATGTGATTGTCGTCACGGGCCTGATCATCGCGATCGCTGTCGCCGCATTCTTCGTCGGACCTCCGGCGCTGGATAGGCCGCCGGACCCGAGTATACTGGCGGCCGATCCACGACCGGATTGGTATCTTCTTTGGTACTTCGCGCTGCTCGCGCTCATCCCAGCCAGGATCGAAGGCTACGTCATGATCGGATTCCCAATCCTGATCGGGCTACTCCTGCTGTTTGTTCCCATTTGGAATCACAAAGGCGAGCGCGCTGCCTCCCGACGCCCCTGGGCGATTGCGGTCGTGTGTCTCTCGGTGATCATGATTGGTGGGCTTTGGTGGGAAGGACAGCAGTCGCCCTGGTCGCCTAACTTCGAGGCTCAGCCGCTCAGCGAGAAAGTGGTAGGAGCTACAAGCGGCCCGGTCTTCAAAGGTGGTCAATTGTTTCACGACAAAGGATGCCTGAACTGCCACCTCATTCAGGGTTTCGGCGGCCGGCGCGGTCCGGACCTAACCTATATTTCGGACAAGCTAACGCGCGACAACCTGGTTATCCGCATCGTCAATGGCGGCACCAACATGCCGGCCTTTGGTCCTTCACTCAAGCCGGGCCAGCTCGACGACCTGGTTGCATTCCTGGAAACACGCAAACGTTCCATTCGACCCCAGGATCAGTCGACCCAAGCCGAGTTATCGTCCACGTCAGCGCATCCGCCGCGAACACATCGTTGATTTCGACGGCCGCGATACCTTCAACATTCCTCCCGCGCGAGATGCGAAACCCGGACAGGCAACGTGGCTTCCGGATTTTTGGCGATGAATTGGAGGAACGTTTCAAGCCACAGTCGACCGGGATGTTCTCCGCGTGAAGGAGGATCAGCCAGTCGATGCGCTCAGCCCTCTAGCGATACGGCTAGTGCCGTAAACTATCCGAGGGCGCCAAACACCTCTCTCGCACACTGGCAAAACTTCTCCGTGGCCGGGCTAAGTTTTCCTTTTCGCGCGGCGATGCCGAAGGAAATGGGCTTTGGCTCCGGGGTGAGTCGCACTAGTTTTACTCGACTGCCGAAACTGTAACCAAGCGCGTCCACGGACACACCTACTCCCGTGCCGGCCTCGATCGCTGAGATGACACTGGTCATGCTGTCATATTCTTCTATCACTCGCGGCTTATTTTTCGCTGGGGCAAAGACTGCGTTAAGGTAGGCGTCATAATCGGGAAAATCTTCGCGCGTTAATCCGACGAAGGGTTCCTTACCCGCATCAGCAAGCGAGACGGAGCGACGCCGCGCAAATGGATGCGTCGGCGGGACCGCAAGCCGGACCTGCTCGCGGAGTAATTCTTCGAAGCGAAGATCGCGAAACTCACCGCGTTTTGACGGACGGACAATGAATGCCAGTTGTAGTCGCCCATCACGCAGACCAGTGACGATCTTGTCGTTGCTCCAATCGTGGAGTTTCACGTGGACCTTTGGCATTGCCTGTCGGAACGCGCGCAAGGTCGGCGACACGATCTGCGCCCGAAGCGCCGGAGTATAGCCAACGTGCAGCTCCGTTTCACCGGCCTGCGCGAATGCGCGCACGCTTCGCACTGCTTCATCTGTTCTTTCCAAGACCGCTCGAGCTTCTTTCAGAAATAAAAATCCTGCGTCAGTCAACCTGACCGATTTGCCCGTGCGCTCGAACAACTGCGCGCCCAATTCGTCTTCCAGATCGCGGATCTGCCGGCTCACGGCCGGTTGCGAGACGTGAAGTTTTTGTGTCGCGGCGCGCAGGACGTTTTCAGCCTCTGCCACCGCCACGAAGTAACGAAGATGCCTCAGTTCCACTGCCGATCCAACTATGCCGGCTCGGCATAAGTAGACAACAAACATCGTCTTTCACAATCGCGCAGGGACAAGTGGATCGCGCTCGGCTTGGGATAATTATGGCCAGCCAACCCGACAAACCCTTCAAACAGCGCGCAGTCCCGCGCGCCGCGCGGTCGCTTCTTAGGGAGTAAAATCCTGGTCCTTGTTTAGATTTGCACAAAAGGCGGCAAGCAAACGCGTAGTATTTTTCAGATCTTCGAGCGACAACAGTTCATTAGGCGTGTGCATGTAACGCAGCGGGACGGAAAGCAGACCCGTGGCCATTCCACCGCGGGAAAGCTGCATCGGATTGGCATCGGTGCCGGTGCCGCGCGCGGCCGAAGCAACTTGATACGGAATCTTTTTCTCGTTGGCCGCTGCGAGGAGCAAATCAAATACCTGTGGGTTTATGTTCGCACCGCGAAAGATCATCGGCCCTTTGCCAATGTGGAAATCCCCGGCTCGCTTTTTCTCGACGCCAGGCGTATCCGTGCCATGCGCGACATCGAGGGCAATGCCGACGTCCGCTTCGCTCGAGAATGCGCTCGCCGTCGCGCCGCGCAAACCGATTTCTTCCTGCACGGTCGAGACACCAACAACGCACGCGCCGAACTGGCGACGGTGAAGCAGTCGCAGCGTTTCGGTAACAATCCAGGTGCCCATTTTGTTGTCGAACGCCATGGAGACGGCGCGTTGGTTTGCCAGCTCGAGGTACGGCTGTACGAAAATTCCAGCGTCACCAATTGAAATAACCTTGAGCGCGTCCTCTTTGCTCTTAGCGCCGATGTCGATGTAAAGGTCGTGGATCTTGGGGACTTTCTTTTTGTCCTCGTCGTCCATCAGATGGATCGCTTTGCGGCCGATGACGCCGGGTACGAGACCGCGCCGCGTCATTATCGAGACACGCTGCGATGTCGCCACGACCGGATCGACGCCGCCGATCGGCTCGAGGTACACGAATCCTTCGTCCGTGATGTATTGCACAATAAACCCGATCTGATCGCAGTGGCCAGCGAGCATGACGCGCGGTTTGCCTTCAGGATTGCGAACACCAAACACGTTGCCCATGACATCGGTCCGCACACTGTCGCACCACGGCCGAATCCGCTCGCGAACGAGCTTCTGTACATTGTGCTCGTAACCGGATGGGCTCGGCGTCTCGACGAGTCGTTTGAGAAAATCTTTGCCGTCGGCGTTCATGATTTGGGGAGTAAACTTTGCCCCGGGGCAACGCATCGGACAAGCTGAGAAGTCACCCATCCGCGGCGCGCGTCTATGGAAGTGTTATTCCGAAGCTTACCACGCGCTGTTCGTGACTTTATCGACAACGCGAGAAGCGCTAGAAAAAACGGAATTGCGCTAGGAAAGGATGTTGATCGGGAGGGGAAGCTGCGGCTGAGTGAGCCTATTACTTTTCGCTAGATTCGCTGCTGGAGCCAATCGTCCATAGGAGATGAAAAGCAGGCGCGGAAGCGCAATCTCTGGTTTGGGTCAGCTCGGAGAACATTCGCGCTCGCAGCGAATGGATCGACGAAGAAACACTGACACGGCGGACCGCCCCAACGGGCTTCTAAAACTCGCTGCCCGAACTGGGAAGAAAACTCCGGCTTAGATTCGGCAAGTGGACGGTATAAAGTTCCTCGGCGAACCCTGCGGTGATGTCCTCCCAAACGGCTGGTCGATGGACAACGTCAACGAGGAGCTTCATCCCAATCATTTCGTGAAATGGTTTCAAAGACCAATCCCAAAACCACGGCTCTACGTTGACTCCGACAAAATCACCGAATGGACGAATCAATTCTTGGCTTGCGCACATTAAGAAGAAAATCCGGGAATCTTGGCAGTTTATCGCGGCAAACCGGTATTCACCTAACCGCTTTAGGAGCGCTCAACCTTTTACTGTAAAAGCCAGAGCGGTCGAAACAGCAAACGCGTCGCTTCCCCGAAGCTAGCATCGAGCAGGCATTTTTGATGCGGCGTGTGCGCGTTTCTTCTTGTTTGGCGGAGGTGATCCAGTGGATCCAATCTCGGCGCGCGTTCGGCGTGATCTCCGACCATAACGCTCGCGCCTTCGGAGCGGTGGCCACGAGAGCTTTTCTGAGATCTGTCGGGACTTCTGGTTCCGTGTCGTTTGCCGCGGGCGCGATTGCGAGCGTGACAATGTCGCCTGACTCTGCGCCCGCAGCCTCCCGCAGTTTCCGGTCCACTTTGAGCCAGTGGCCTTTCTGACCGTCCGGCTCGAGCAGAGCTTGGAACGGGAAGCCATTGATGGTGCCTTCGATCGCCGTCATGCCGCGCGAGGGGAGCTTCGCACTGGCGTTCTTTGGCAGAACGAGAAAGGTCCAGGAGTTGGCCTTCTCACTCTCCGCCGGCCGCAAGAGTTTCGCTTTGAAACGGATCTTACAACCGGTTTTGGTCATTTGGCTTGATAACACTAACTGAGTGCCGGCCAAGCAACAGTTATTTACGCTCGCCTAACACCTTTAGTCGCGGCGCGAGCGACGCAGTTCCACTCCGAGGTGCAGTATGCCGCAGCGGCATACTGAGACAAGAAACATGGTCTTTCACAAATGCCACCGGTGAGGCCGATCGTGTCTGCATGAAAAGTTTAACTAACGGAGGACAAATGTATGAGCAGAACAATTGAAGCAATCATGCGACACATGACGGCGCCGTCGAGTCACGCGAACAACCAACGGAATGGAACAGAGAAGCTGGAAAAGGAAGTCACTGTGAAGAAGGGCTGGCGGTACACGTGGCCGGAAGCGCAATTCGTGCGAACGATGGCTCCGTTTCGCAGTGACGTACGTGTCGCCTACAATGGCACGGAAGTGGACGGCAAAAGCGTTTTGGACCTAATGACACTCGCCCCGGCGGAAGGGTCAACGGTGCAGATTCGGGCTGAAGGACCCGATGCTACAGAGGCGATGCACGCCCTCGAGCAACTGATCCAATCGCGCTCTGGTGAGAATAAAAAAGCAGCTTGAGCGAAGAAGCACGGTCTTTCACAAACGCATACGACCGTAGGGATCGTCACCAAGAGAAGGACAAATGTATGAATGAACAATTTGTTAACGAACCTAACGAGAAGCCACGGATCCTAATTGTGGACAACAACTCGCAGTTCGCGCGCAATGCGCGGCTGCTTCTCGACCAAAGCGGAAAATATGTCGCATGCACGGTGATCGATCCGCGCCGCGCATTGGAAACGGCGCGCAGTTTCAAGCCCGACCTCGTAGTTGTCGAACTAATCATGTCGCAAGAGGACGGCATCGAAGTCGCGGCGCAACTCGAAGCGGATTGGGCGCTGCATGGCGTGCCGATCGTTTTCGTGACGACGCTGATTACGCCAGAGGAAGCGCGCGATGGTCGGCGCATCAACGGCCATCGCATTGTGGCAAAGCCGGCGCGCAGATCCGATCTGCTGAGAATAGTGGACGAAAGCCTGCCATGCTGTGCCGCTGCATGACTATTCGCGCCCAGGAACACGAGGCGCCGCATGAAGGCAAGCTTTCGTTGAATTGGAACCGGGAGGTGCGGCGTAAAATGCGTGTAGTTCTCTGGGCTTATCCCAAAGGAGGGATTACAGACAACCTCCAGAGTGGCAGCGGAAAATCTCGCCAAAGGCGAAATAGCCGTGCTCTGTCTCGCGCGCGAAGGTGTGAGCATGAAATCGAATGACCTTCGACGCGCACCTGAGGTGCGCAGCTTCTACAAGTCAGATCGACCCATGCGACCGGGCGGGGACGACAAGAAATGGGGGGTGGATCGCGTAATGAGCAGCCGCATACTAGCAACTGGCAATTCGCTGAGCGACCCTGGAGCGGCGATGTCCGCGCGGCGGGCGTTCCCGCTCCGCACGCTTATGGTCTGTTTCACAGTCTGGCTTATCGCCACCGAGGTCCTCATCTTCGATCAGATTAAATTTGACGCAAAGGCCGAGCTTCTCGAGCAAGCCGCGCGGGCACTTCGTGGACCGCAGGTTATGGTCCCGACTGAACGGCCGTCCAATCGCCCAAGCGGTGCAAAGATGGAGAGGTTATGAAAGCAAAAAATTTCAAACCATTCAACATGCGCACTCACGAATCGCTGCGTGAGGAAACTTGCGGTGATACAACGGGCCTCGTTGCACGGTGGCAGACCAGACTGGAAGTGAGGCCCCGGCTACGGCCTCTGCAAGTTGCGTTTGGAGTTCGCACCTTCGGAGCCACAAGCAATTACTAACTTGAACCTGTAGGAGCAATAACCATGATCGCAATCTCAATCGCGTGCGGACTTGTGATTTGCCTGTTTCAGCTCGATGTGGGCGAAGCTACTGGTCAGGATTGATCCTGCCATTGAAGAAGCAAAAAGGCGAGCTACTCACCCAGCGTTTTTTCAGCCGTGCAATTGTGCGCGACCACACCTGCACGCGTCGTGCAAATGCAATGGCAGCGAACCGGGCGTTGATGTAGCTTTGATATCAAGTTAGGCTCGCATTAGCAACAACGCATGAATGGGAGTGAGTCCCTTCAAAATGATCAATCTGCTGCGACTGAAGACGCACTTCGCCGTGCCGTTGATACAACGCCAGCGTTTATTCATACTGCCCGTCCTGATGGCTATTTGGATTACTTTAATCGGGGATGGTTGGAGCCATATCGGTCTACTCATGAACACTTCAGTCCCTCTAGAAATAACAAACAACGAAAGGCTAAACCATGAATAACAAAACATTCTCAGGCAAAGTCGCGCTGGTAACCGGAGGAACATCCGGTATTGGCAAAGCCACTGCGATCGAGTTCGCGCGCGCTGGTGCAAAGGTCGTTCTGACCGGCCGCCGCGAGAAAGAAGGTGCGCAGGTTGTCGACGAAATTAAGAAACTTGGTGGCGATGCGGCGTTCGTCCGTACGGATGTCGCGAAAGATGCTGATGTCAAAGCGATGGTCGATTTCACGGTCGGCAAGTTTGGCCGTCTCGACGTTGCCTTTAACAATGCTGGCGTTGAATGGAAAGGCTCGCTGGATCAGGCCACCGAAGGCGAATACCGCCACGTCTTCGACATCAACGTCTGGGGCGTCCTGAATTCCATGCGTCACGAAATCCCTGCTATGCTCAAGACCGGCGGCGGCGCGATCGTCAATACATCCGCCGTTGCCGGTCACGTTGGCATGGCTCAGGTCAGCATCCTCACCGCGTCCAAGCACGCGGTCGAAGGCCTCACCAAGGCTCTCGCGCTCGAGTTCGCCAAACAAAGTATCCGTATTAACGCAGTCGCCCCCGCCGGTGTCGCAACCGACATGGTTGATCGCTTTGTCGGAAAAGAAGGCGAGATGCGCGATTACTTCACGTCTCTTCATCCGGTCGGGCGCATTGGCACCGGCGAAGAAATCGCCGCGGCGGTCCTCTACCTTTGTTCCGACGACGCGAAATTTACCACCGGCACTTCCCTCGTGGTGGATGGAGGAATGCTGGCGCAATAAGCAATGAACGCCGCACAAATGAAACCTAACGCAAAACAGGCGGGCAAGCTTAAAGGAAAAATTGCCCTATAACTGGGGGCAATAGCGGCATCGGACTTGCCACGACGAAGCAGTTTGTGAACGAAGGCGCCTACGTCTTTATAACTGGCTGCAGCTGTAAAAGAGATCGGGAAAAATGTTACCGCCATACAAGGAGACGTGTCGAACCTTAGCGATCTGGATAGCCTCTTCGCGCAAATCAAAAAGCAGAAGAGCAAACTCGACATCGTGTTCGCGAATGCCGGTATCGCGAGGTATGCGCCGTTCGGAAAGAGGGCAAAAAAGAAGAAGACTGACCGCGCAAGCTAATGACGCCGCGTTTTCCTAGCCGTGCAATTGTGCGCGACCACACCTGCACGCCTCGTGCAAATGCAATGGCAGCGACCCGGGCGTTGATGTAGCTTTGATATCAAGTTAGGCACGCATTAGCAACAACGCGTATGAATGGGAGTGGGTCCCTTCGAAACGATCAATCGGCTGCGACTGAAAACGCACTCCGCCGCGCCGTAGATACAACTCCCGCGTTTATTCATACTGCGCGGCCCGACGGGTACATTGATTACTTTAATCGGGGATGGTTGGATTTTTTTGGTAAGTCACTCGAAGACGTCTGTGGGTGGCGCTGGACCGAAACGGTTCATCCGGAAGACGTATCAGCGATAGTTCAAAAATGGCACGCCGCTCTGGCTAGCGGCGAACCATTGGAAGTCGAGTCGCGGGTAAGGCGCGCGGACGGATCGTATCGAGCGCTTCTACATCGAAAAGTGCCGCTTCGTGATGAACACGGAAACATCGTGAAATGGTTCGGATCGAGCATCGATATCGAAGACCGGAAATGTGCTGAGCAAAAGATTGCAGGAAAGACGGCGGAGTTGGAGCGGAACGAGTTTTATCTGCGCGAAGGAGAACGGCTCGCTCATATGGGAAGCTGGTCGCTCAAGCCGGACGGGATATTTGATTATTGGTCGCCGGAAACGTTCGTGATTTTCGGTTTCGATCCATCGGAAGGCATTCCTACACTCCCCAAATGGCTGACCGTTCTGCATCCTGACGATCGCGATCTCTTAGCCAAAACGCTCGAGAGAATCTTTCGCGAGGGCGTTCGCATCGACGTGACGTATCGGGTTGACCATCCGAAACAGGGAAAACGGATTATGCACAGCACGGGAGAGCCAGTCGTCGAGGACGGCAAGGT
>Ga0193733_1000338_pt1 | contig 16110 bp, 12 predicted proteins | sample U1s2metaG_FD_145076 | JGI IMG/M metagenome (GOLD analysis project Ga0193733, IMG submission 145076) | Soil microbial communities from a riparian zone of the East river system, Colorado, United States - U1s2 | ecosystem: Environmental > Terrestrial > Soil > Riparian zone | place: USA: East River...
CCGCGCGAGCGGTTCGGGCTCGAGGCGCTGCGCACGGTGAATCTCGCCGGTTCGCCCGCGAGCCCGGAATGCATGGGCTGGTTCTACCGCAATGTGAAGGAGGACCTCTGGGTCGCCAACGGCAGCGGCGGCACGGATTGCTGCACAGGGTTCGTCGGGGGCGTACCGACGCTCCCGGTACGCGCCGGCGAGATCCAGGCCCCCTCGCTCGGGGTCTCGGTCAAGGCCTACAACGCGCTCGGCGAGAGTGTTGTCGACCAGGTCGGCGAGCTCGTGATCACCGAGCCCATGCCGTCGATGCCGCTGCGCTTTTGGAACGATCCGGGCGACCGTCGCTACCTCGAGACCTATTTCCATGAGTTTCCCGGCGTCTGGCGGCACGGGGACTTTTTCAAGATCAATGCACAAGGCAACTGCTGGGTACTGGGGCGCTCGGATGCGACCCTCAACCGCTATGGGGTGCGCATCGGCACGGCCGAGGTCTATCGCTCGCTCGGCTTGATCCCCGAAGTGCAGGATGCACTCATCGTGAACCTTGACCTGCCGGGCGGCGGCTTCTTCATGCCGCTGTTCGTGAAGCTCACCGCGGGCGTCGAACTCAATCCCGAACTCGAGGCCAAGATCCGCGACACGCTGCGCCGCGAGTACACGCCACGCCACGTACCGGACAAGATCTATCAGCTCCCAGGCATCCCCTACACCCTCACCGGCAAGAAGATGGAGGTGCCGGTGCGGCGGATCCTGATGGGGGTGCCTCCCGAGAAGGCCGCCAACCGCAGCGGCGTGTCCGATCCGACCGCGCTGGACTTCTTCATCGACTATGCCGAGCGGCAACAGGACTACCGCCTCTGAGGCGCCCACGGCCGTTCTGCTGCCCGGCCTCCTCTGCGATCGTGCGGTCTGGGCCGGGCCGCTCGACGCACTCAGCCACCGCGTGCACTGCATCGTGCCCGACTACGGCGAACTCGACTCACTCGTCGCGATGGCACAGTCGGTGCTCGCGCAGGCGCCGTCACGCTTTGTGCTCGTCGGACACTCGATGGGCGGCCGGGTTGCGCTCGAGATCATGCGCACCGCCGCCGCGCGCGTAAGTGCCGTAGCGCTGCTCGACACGGGGTACGAAGCGCGCGCCCCGGGGGCCGACGGAGAGCGCGAGGCGCGCCGGCGGGGTGCGTTGCTTGAGATCGCCTTATCCGAGGGCATGCGGGCCATGGGCCGCGTGTGGGTGCGCGACATGGTGATGCCCGCGCGGCTTGCCGACACTCAGCTGATCGAGTCGATCCTCTCGATGATCGAGCGCTGCTCGCCGCGCCTCTTCGCCGCGCAGACTCGGGCGCTGCTCACTCGCCCGGATGCCACCGATGTGCTCAACGCGATCCGCTGTCCGACGCTCCTCTTGTGCGGCCGCGAGGACAACTGGAGCCCGCTCGCGCGCCATGAAGCGATGGCGCGCCTGATCCCGCATTCGCGCCTGGCGGTGGTCGAGGAATGCGGTCACATGTCACCCATGGAGCGACCCGCCCAAGTCTCTGCCTGGCTGTCGAAATGGATCGCCGACTGTCGGTGAGTCCCTCAGCCGGGATGATGCCCAAGGCTTTGGCTCAGGGCGTCGTTCAGGACGGCAGTCGCATCGTGCGCGGACTGCTCGCAACGCCATGCGACGAAGCCATCAGGCCGCACGAGCGATGCACCCGAGCTCGAGATTCCGTAGGCCTGTGGAAAGCGGCCTTCGGCATCGTCGAAATCCTTTCCGATGCAGTAAGCCTCGAGCGGCAGTCCGCCGAATCGCTCGGTCGCTGCCCTGACAGCATCCACCCACGACCGGCCTTCAGCGCCGGCCAGCAGCAGGAAGTGTCCAGTCAGATCGATCGTGGAAAGGCGCTTGCCTGCGCGCGTGAGCCAGACGTGCGGTGCCCGCGAGCCGGGAACTCCGAGCGTCGTCCGCGGATCGGCGTGAATGCCGATCGGGGAATTGTACAGATAGCCGAGCTCGATGTTTAAATCATCTACGAGGGCCTCAGGTTGTTGACTCGACTCGAGCCACGGCGCGGTGCGTGCCACGTAGCGCGAGAAGGCCTGCTCGACCGTGAACCGGGCGACGGGCTTGCGTTCCATCGTGTAGGTGTCGAGCAGGCTCGCACTCGCGTGTCCCTGAATGACCAGAGCGAGCTTCCACGCAAGATTGTGGGCGTCGTGAATTCCCGTGTTGCCACCGAACCCGCCGTTGGGCGGCATCAGATGTGCGGCGTCGCCCGCGAGGAAGATGCGTTCGTCCTGGAATTTTTGCGCGACGTTCGCGGTCGCGCGCCAGCGGGTATGGCCATCTATCCGAACCGCGAGATTCGGATTTCCCACGCCCGCGCGCACGAGATCAATGAGCCGATGCTCGCTGACGTCAGTGGCCGCATTCGCGGCGGCTTGCGAATCGAGCTTCGGATCGCCCACCGTATTGATTGCGAGGAAGCCAGCCTGCGCGCTGCGGTTCAACCGGAAGAATCCGCGGAGGACCGGATTGTTCACGTAGATCAGGCTCCACGCATTGTTGCCGACCCAGGGCGACAGATCCGCGGTGAAGTAGATGGTGACTGAATTGGAGAACGCGCCTCGCCCCTCGAAGCCGATTCCCAGGCACTCGCGTACTTTGGAGTGGCCGCCATCCGCGGCGATCAGATACTCGGCACGCAACTGGCGCGTGTTCCCGCCATCGACATACTCCACGGTGACGCTGACACCGTTCCTGTCCTGGCGCACATCGATGATCTGCGCGCCTTGAATGATCGTGGCTCCAGCTTCCCGTGCACGGTCGCGAAGAATCGGCTCAAGGCTCGGTTGGTTCAGAAACAATCGGCGGCAGGGGCTCACAGCCTCAACGCCCTCGTTCAGGTTCGGAATGATGTCCGCGAGCTTGCGGCCCGCGAGGCAATCCATCGCGATGATGGCGCCCTCCGGGACGAAGTCCTGCGCCGATTGCTCCCGCACGCGGTTCTCGATTCCTACGGAGCGGAACATTTCGAGCGTGCGCATATGGAAGAATGCGGCTCGCGGCAGTGGCGAGCTTGCCCGCAGACGCTCGATGGTTACCGAGCGAATACCCTGTTGCGCGAGGAATGTTGCGGCCGACAGGCCGACCAACCCTCCGCCTGCGATCAGGACGGGAGCTTCGTCCGCCATGGCTGTCAGCCTACTACGAATGGATTTGCCGCGTGCGCCAGCCCTGGTGATAGGCCTCGCGCGCCGCCCGCGCGTACGGGGTCGCAGAGACTTGCACCCGGACCTCGAGCTGGCGGTGCGGCTCGACGGTGCTCTTGCGGGTGCCGCCGTTCTCTTCGCCCCAGATGAGCGTCAGCACGTCCCCGATCTCGATGTCCGGGTCGACGACACCGAGCGACAGCGCCGTGCGCTCGTTGTAGCTGTAGCCACCGAACATCGAAAAGCCGACCGTCTTGCCACCGATCACGATCTTGTCGAAGGACGAGGAGGCATAGTTGCAGTTCGGAAAGTCGAAGTACTTGTAGTTCTCCTCGCCCGGCATCAGGAGCGAAGCGAAGCTCTTCAGCAGGTCCTCGGCGTTCCAGGCAAGGGTAACCTTCTTGCGGTGCGGCCCTTGCGCGATTTTCTCCAGCGCCTCGCGCCCGATGAAGTCGTGGTCGAACTTGATGAACGGCCCGTAGCCGAGCGCGTACGGCGTGAGGTAGTAGTCCTCGATGTTCCTGGACACGAAGCTGCCGCCGATGGATGCCGTGCCCTCGTAGCCGTTCGCCGGCAGCCACTCGCGGTACTTCTTCATCCGCTCGCCGGTGTACACCGCCGGCAGCGGCGAGGGAATCCAGCCGGACTCGAGCGTATTGCTGGAGTAGGCGCGCGCCCCCACCTGCACCAGACCGAAGTCGCTGCCCGCCTCGAGGATCGCCTCGCGGATCTCATCCGCCTCATCGTACGGCCCCCACACCTCCAGCCCGGGAGCCCCCGCCATGCCGTGCCGCAGGCAGCGCACCTTGCGCCCCTTGATGTTGATCGCATCCATCGTGAAGAACTTCACCTCCTGCAGCGGGCCGCCGTTGAGCTTCTGGAGCACCCGGGCGGCGTTCGGTCCCTGGATCTGATAGCGGTAATGGCGGCGGGAGACCGCCTTGCCGCGGGGGTGGGAGGGGGAGCGGTCATCGCGGATCACATCGACCTTATAGCCCCCCGTCTCCGCGTGAAACTGTATCCAGTTCACCGTGGGGGTGCGTCCTACGAACAGCAGCTCATCCTTGTCCAGATAAAAGAGAATGCCGTCGCCGATCACGTAGCCGTCGTAACTGCACGGCACCATCTGCTTCGCCTTGTTCGGCGTGAAGTTGGCAAAGCTGTTGATGGTGAGGTGGGACAGCAACCGCAGGGCGTCGGGGCCGGAAACCGTCAACTCTGCCATGTGGTGCGACTGATCGAAGAGCACCGCGGTTTTCTGCCAGGCGGCCTGCTCGCTGCGCCAGTTGCTGAACTCGATCGGAACGACGGGGTAGACGTAGGCCCCGACCTGCGAGTTGCGCAGCAGATCGACCGTGTTTCCCGCACCCTTAAGCAAACTCTCCAGACTCTGGCCACTCATCGCTGCTATCCCTCACCGACATTCATTGTTTGAGCTGTGGACCCTGCCCGGCGACCGAGTACAGCACCTGGGCGTTGCGGGTCTTCTGGAAGTCCTCAAGGGTCTGACCGCGCATCGCGGCATAGACGTGCAGGTTGGTGATGCCGACCACCGCGGCCAGCTTCTCCAAGAGGAAGAAGATCACACCGTAGTGGATCATCCCCCGCCAGTCGCGCCGCCGCACGAGATCGCGCTCCTGCGCTGTAAGGCCCGCCTCTTCGAACATCGGCTCCGGATCGGCGAGGAAGCGCCGCCGGTACTCAGGCTTTATCAGTCCGTGCAGGAAGTGATTGAGGCGGTAGGCTTTCACGCTGCGCTCCAGCGTGAACGGATAAGTCCCCGGCAGCCGTTCCACTCCGTCCAGCTCACGCTCGATGCGCTCGCGGAACTCGGCGTCCGTCTCCCTCGCCACTACCGGGGAGTCGTCTTCGTAGATCACCGTGACAATCGGGGCCATCGACGGCAGGTAGTAGGCGCTGTGCAGCTTCCGCACCTTCGCGGACAAGGCGCCGCGCATGATCAGCCACATGATCACCTCCGCACCTTCCAGGCCGCCGCGCTCGGCGTACTGTGCGATGGTGAGCTCGATCAGCCGCTCAGGCTGCTTCTCGAGCAGCTCGAGGAACTCCATGTCCCAGGGCGTGTTGTTGAATCCGGCCCGCTCGCCGTGCACCTGGTGCGCCAGGCCTCCGGTGGCGACGATGGCCACCTTCAGATCCTCAGGATAGCTCTCGATCGCTTGGCGCAGCGACTTGCCGAGTCTGAAGCAGCGCCGCGCGGTGGGGATCGGGAACTCGAGCACGCCGACCTGCAGCGGGACGATGGCGCCGGGCCAGCGCCCCTCATGCGGCCACAGCATCGACAGCGGCGAGAAGCAGCCATGGTCCAGAGGCTTCGCCTGGAAGTACGCCAGATCAAACTCATCGGCGGTGAGCGCCGTGGCGATATGGCGCGCGAGGCCGGGGTGGCCCTTGACCGGCGGCAGGTTGCGCGGCCCGCCGCCCTCATCCGCCACCGCATACTCCTCCCCCACCCCGAGCGCGAAGTGCGAGTAGTGGTCAAAGAAGAACGACGTGACGTGGTCGTTGTAGATGAAGAACAGGACGTCGGGCGCCTTCTCCTGCAGCCACCTCTGCACCGGCTGGAAGCCCGCGAATATCGGCGCCCAGACCGGGTCGGTTTGCTTGTTCGCATCCAGCGCAAAACCGATCGTCGGCGTATGCGACGAGCCGATGCCGCCTACGATCCTGGCCATGGCCGAGGCTCACAGATACAGTTGCTTGTTGATCGGGATGCCGTGCTCGCGGCAGTAGGTCTCGTAGTGGTTCATGAACCACCACACGTCGACCGTCTCGACGAAATTGCCACGCTCGTCGTAGAACTCGATCGGCCCCTGCAGCCAGCCGAAGAGTTTCACGCCCTTTGGATCGTCGGTCACTAGCGTATGCGTGAGTCCCGGCGTCTCGTAGATGAAATCCCCGGGGTGTGCCACCCAGTCGTACTCGAGATAGCGCACGCTGCCCTCGAGGCACACCATGACCACGGTGCCGCGATGCTTGTGCGTGCCGACCACACCCTTGGACTTGATCCACAGGATGTTGCTGAAGATGTTGTGGCGCACGTCGAAGGCGAAGTGACGGATCGCCGCGTTCGCTCCGAACGGCACCCAGGGACTTTCCTTCTCCGAGGGCCCGACGAAGGTTCCCGGTACCGCGTGCCGCTGGATGAGGTCCCGGTACAGCTCGGGCACATCGACGATCTTGTACGCCGTGGACGGCGGCGCGGTCATGCCTTTGTGGACAGTCGCCGCAGCCTTTCGGGCAGCGGACGTAGCCTTCTGGGCAGTCGTAGCCATGTTCATCCCTCCTAGTTGTTCCACCGACTCAAGCGCCGGCGCTGCTCCTGCCGCGTCCAGGTTTGCGCAGGAGCGCCGCCGTGCGGTCCCCCGGCTTCAGCGCCCGAATGCGGCTCGGAGCGACACATACCACATTCGTGGCGGGTTGTAGTAGCAGCCGACCTCGCCTGCTCCCGCGTTGGGCGAGCCCGCGGTGCAATAGCGGTCATCGGTAAGGTTCGTGCCGCCGAACGCCAAGTCATACTTCCCTCCCGGCGAGAGGTAGTGGAATGAAGCGTCCACCTGACGGGACGCGGGGCGTCGCAACTCCGGAGTGTTCAGCGAGTCGTTCCAGATCTCCGAAGTGTAGGTGAACGCCGCAAGCAGGCGCAGCGTGGCCTCGCTCGGCAACCTGTAGTCGTAACTCGGCCAGATGGATCCCTTGTACTTCGGCGTCTTCGGGAGCTTCGCGTCCAGCTGCGTCACGCCCGGGGGCTGTACGGCGCAGATCGGATGTGGCGGTGGCGGGGTGGGAACAATTGCCGTCGCCGGGCAGACATTCGAGCCATCCGGAAGCAGGGACTGCGGAATGTTGGCGTGCGGGTTCACGTACGTGTAGTAGGCATCGATGTAGTCGCCCGAAACGTTGATCTGCAGGCCGCCGCCGACCGCCCACTGCAGTTCGAGCTCCGCGCCTTTGATCTTGGCGTTGCCGGCATTCGTGTAGACGGGCGAGATGCCCTGCTGGATGTTGAGCTGGATGCCGTCGTAGTTGGTGTAGTAGACCGCCGCGTTGGCGAGCAAGTGGTGGTTGAACATTTCAGACTTGAGTCCGAGCTCGTAGGTCTCCGAGTACTCCGGGCTAAAGCGCGCGAACGACGGGTCGGTAATCACGGCCGAGAGGCGCGTCGTCCAGCCACCCTGCTTGAAGCCCTTGGCCCAGCTTGTGTAGGCCATCACGTCGGGGCTGAAGTGGTACTGAATGCCGAGCTTGGGATCGAAGATGTCCCAGCTCTGGCTGTCCGGGACTGCCGGGAAGTACCGCTGGTACGGGGTGCCGGTGGCGATCGGCCACAGGGTTGACCCGAGCGGGAAGGAGTTGAGATCGCTCTGGCCCCCAAGGAAGTCGGTCTTGACATGGGTGTATCGCCCGCCGGCGCTGAAGCCCCAGTTGCTCAACCGATAGTCGAGGTTGATGAACGCCGCGTAATCCTCGTTCTGGACGTCGTTCGCCACGTCATAGACGTACAAGATGCTCTCGAACGGTACGTAGTCGTGCACGTAACCGGCTTCCTTGAAGTAGTAGAGCCCGCCGACATAGTTCAGGTTGTTGTCGAGAGCCTTGCCGAGCAGCTGAAACTCCTGCGACACCTGCCACTGATGCTGCGCATCGGTGACTTCCTGGAACGTCTCCGGCGTGCCGTCGAGATCGGTGCCGATGTTCCACTTGACCTGCCGGTAGCCGGTGATGGACTTGAGGTCGAGGCGCTCGTCGATGTGGTAGACGCCGGTGACCGAGCCACCGAACACGTCATTGCGCGCAAAGTCCGGACCGGTCGAATAGGTGGTGTCGATGTTGCCGGTTTGCGTGGCCGCGAGATTGAACCAGATCCGCGGCTGATTCGAGCCGAGGTAGGGGAGTCCGGCCGCGACGTTCCCCGCGTTATAAGGACCCGGTGGTCCGCCAACGTACCCGGCACCGACGAGCGGTGCGCCGCCGACCGACAGCCCCGGAACGTGCGCCCGCAGCTGGCTGCACAGGCCAGTAAACAAGGCATTGGTTTGCGCCGGGGGGCTGCCGGGGGGGACGATTGGGGGAGGCGGCGGCCCGCCGTTGGCAAAGATGGCGAGGGGTAGCGTCTGCGCATTGTTGCTGATGCACAGGTTCCACATGGTGGAGAACGTTGAGGCATTCAGGTTGCCGCTATAGACGTTGAGGATCGTGTACGGCAGGGCCGTCTGATCCTCGTGTGACCAGTCACCGGTGAACGTCCAGTCGAGCTTGTCGGAGGCGTGCCACATCATCTTTGCGCGGATGCTCGTCACGCCCGTACCGCCCCAGGTGTCGGAGGTCTGGTAGCCGGCCTTCGGGAACGCGGTGTCCGGATCCACGACGAAGGATGTCGCACCCCAGGGTGAGGTGGTCGGATAGGGAATGGTCCTCGCCCAGCCTGTCTGGTTCTGAGAGGCGACGGTGATCGAGCTCAGCAGCGTGTCCGTGATCGGGATGTCGGCGGTGAAGGCGAGATCGCGCCGGTTGTATTGCCCCCCGGTGACGGCGGCGACGAAGCTCGGCGTGCTGCCGGGCGTATGCGTCACCACGTTAATGGCGCCGCCGATGGTGTTGGCCCCGAACAGCGTTCCCTGCGGGCCCTTGAGGATCTCGACGCGATCGATGTCGAGCAGATTGAGGTTCGCGCCGATGGTGCGGGCGAGAAATACCCCGTCCAGATACACGCCCACGCCCGGATTCAGGTTGAATGCGAAATCATCCTGTCCGATGCCGCGAATGGAAGCCGAGAGCACCGAGCGGTCGCCGGAGAAGGGTGATCCGGCATCGAGATTGACGCTTGGCGTCAGGTTGGCCAGCGAATGGATGTCCTTCATGTCGCGGCTGACCAGCGTCTGGTTGTTGAACGCAGTCACCGCGATCGGCACGTCCTGCAGCTTCTCCTCGCGCCGCTGCGCGGTCACAATCACCTCTTGCAGCTCCTGCGCCACGGCTTGCGCGCAGCCGAGCACGATGAGTGTGCCGTAGAGCGCCCGGCTCGCGCAGCCACGACCCCATTTCGCAAATGAGATATTCATGTTGGTATTTCCCCCTGGCAAAACCCAGCCCCGAAAGCTCAGGAGCGCCCGACGCCACATCGCTCGTCGACCTGCAACCCCCCCTTCGCACCGGCCGGCGTTGAGGTTCCGTCCGGTTCATGCCCACGCTCACCGGACAAGCGCGAGGCGCGGTACCACCTCCCGGTCCTCCCCGGCGGTCGCCGCAATATTGAGATTCTCCTTGACCGGGTTCGTGTGCTCGCGCATCAGCGCTTCCACGCGTGAGCCCTCACCCTGCTCCAGAGCGGACACGATGTAGTGATGCTGCCGATGCGCGTAAGCCAGCGTCTCGTGCATCCGCTGGAGGCTCGTCTTGTCGACGGCGAGCGCCTGCGGACCCGCGAACGGAATGCGTGCGTTGCGCTCCAGAGCCTGCTGGATGATGGCACTGCGGCACTCGAGCACGATGAGTTGGTGGAAGCGAACGTTCATGTCGACGTACAGCGCTTCGGCCTTGTCGGCGACGTGGCCTTCGGCGAGGATCTGATCGCCGTCGGCCAGGCAGACGCGCAACGCTTGCAGCAGAGTCCGCGAGGCGCCGCGCTCCGCGACGCGGCGCGCAGCGAGACCCTCCAGAGCGCCGCGCAGGTCGATCGCATCGAGAATATCGTTGGCGCTGAACCCCCGGACGACGTAGCCGCGGGTCTCGTGCTCGGCGAGCATGCCCTCCTGCGCGAGCACCGGCAGCGCCTGGCGCACGGGTGTGCGCGACATGCCCAGCAGTTCCGCGAGCGGCGCCTCCGCCACGCGCGCTCCGGCAGCGAGTTCGCCGCGCAGGATCATTTCGCGGATGCGTACGATCGCGCGGGTTTGATGGCGGTTCATTGGGCGGACCCGAACTGAGCGGAGGAAGTGTTCCTGTCGGGATCCCAATTGTCAATGAATGCCGCGGGGTCACCGATCGGGGCGAAGTGACGTGGCTAATATAAGCCCAGGTTTTTGCAGTAGTTCCTTGGGCTGCTGCGCGCAGGTGTAGAGGCTGTCCTTGTCAATGCGCCAGAGCTGCTGCAGCAAACGGGATCCCGCCTTCCAGAACCCGACGCCTCCTACCGGAGCCCCAGCGCCTTGTCCTCGTTGGCGCGCTGGATGACGTAGTGACGGATCGCTTCGGTCTGCTGCGGGTTCAGGACGTTCGCAAAGCTGACCATGCCCTGATCCCGCAGGACTCCGTCATGCACCACGCTCGCCCAGGCCTTGCTGTCCGCAATCAGCGCGCTGCGGCGCAGGTCCGGCAGCACCGTGCTGCCGTAGGCGGCGTCGCCATGGCAACCGCCGCAGAAGCGTCCGTACTGTCGCGCACCTTCGGCGATCTGCTCGGGCGTGCCGGTTGGGGCGGGTGGGTCGAGCGGACGCAGCGGGGTGGGGAACTCAGGGGGGAGCTGTGCGCGGGCGCCCAGCCTGAAGACGAGCAGTCGTGACACATTGCGGACCGGTCCCGCAACCTCGGAGAGAATGCCCGGGGCCAGCGCCCATATGCCGCCCCAGCCCGCCAGCACCGCCACATACTGCTCGCCCTCGATCGAGTAGGTGACGGGGGCCGCGATGATGCCGGTTTGCACGCTGCTCGACCAGAGCTTCGCGCCGCTCATGGCATCGTAGGCCACAAACTCCTTGGCCGCGTTGCCCTGGAACACGAGCCCGCCGCCCGTCGCCAGCACGCCACCGTTCCACGGCCCTTTGAAGGCCACGCGCCAGCGCTCCTGCTGTGCAATGGGGTCCCAGGCGATGAGTGCTCCCTTGGTTGCCGCCATCACGCCAGCACGGACCTTGGGATCGGCGGGCATCGCGGCTGCCGCAAAATCGATACCCGTATTGAAGCCCTGCGCCGCTTGCTGCCAATGGGCTTCGGGCACATACGGAAAGCCGACTTCCTGCGCCGGGATATAGACGAGCCCGGTCTTCGGGTCATATGCCATGGGCTGCCAGCTGTGCGCGCCGCCCGGTCCGGGCACGACCACGTAAGGCTTGCCGGTCTTGTCGATCCGCGCGTCCGGATTTTCGATGGGTCGCCCGCTCTGGACATCGATTCCCTTAGCCCAGTTGACCGCCACATAGTTGGCAGCGGAGATCAGCTGCCCGGTTACGCGGTCGAGCACATAAAAGAAGCCGTTCTTCGACGCTTGCATCAGCACCCTGCGCGCCCGGCCGCCGATCTCGAGGTCCGCGAGAATGATGTGCTGAGTGGCGTCGAAGTCCCAGGTGTCGCCCGGTGTGGTCTGGTAGTGCCAGACGTATTCGCCGGTCCGGGGCTTCAGCGCGATGATCGAGCAGATGTATAGATTGTCGCCGCCGCCGGGGGAGCGGTACGTCTGGTTCCAGGGAGTGCCATTACCCACGCCGATATAGAGCAGGTCGAGCTTGGGGTCATACGCCATCGAGTCCCAAACGGTCCCACCGCCACCGAGGGTCCACCATTCGCTCTTCCAAGTCGCCTCGGCGCGCTTCAGATGCCGCGCGACGTTGGCGCCCCGGCGGTCCGGGACGGTATAGAAGCGCCAGAGTTCCTTCCCGTCGTTGCTGTCGTACGCAGCGACATATCCCCGCACGCCCATCTCCGCGCCGCCGTTGCCGATGATCACCCTGCCGTCGATCACGCGCGGTGCGCCGGTGATTCCATACGGCTTGGAGCGGTCCACGGTCAGCTTCGACCAGATCAGCGTTCCAGTCTCACGGTCGAGCGCGATCAGCCGGCCATCCAACGTTCCGAGGTAGAGGCGGTGGCCCCACGCGGCCAGGCCCCGGTTGACGACGTCGCAGCAAGCCAGAACGCCCGCTTCGCCCGGCACCTTGGGATCGTATTCCCAGAGCAGCTTGCCCGAGACCGCGTCATACGCCTTCACTTTGGACCAAGCGGTCGTGATGTAGACAGCACCGTCAATCACCAGCGGGGTTGCTTCCTGTCCGCGCGCCGTGTCCAGGTCCGCGAACCAAGCTAGACCCAGATTAGTCACATTGCCGGTGTTGATCCGGTCGAGCGGCGAGAAGCGCTGCTCGTCGTAGGTACGGCCATGGGTCAGCCAGTCCCTGACATCGTCCGCGGCTGAGATCAGTGACTTGCCGTCGACGGGGCGTCTTGCGGCCGCATGCGCATCCGGCATCGGTTCGCTTGAAGTCAGAAGGGCCACGGCGGCAGCCGCGACCCAACTCGCCGCGCGCCGAGTCCCCTTCAGCCGCACCGTCTGATCTTCCGACGCGGGGATCGACCAGCCGACGAGCCACGAGATAGCTCTGCGCGATGGCGGCAGGATTGCTGCTCATACAGCGCTGCGGTGGTCACTCAGTCTCCACTCTTCTTGTATGCGTTGCATACCACTTGGCCGGTCTGCCAGTCAAGGGAGTGTGCGATCGGGATCACCCTCGCGCGCTCCGCCCCCGTCCGACCGAGTTGTCGGGATCAATCTCACAGACGATTACTTCGCGAATGGTTTTTGGTTTGCGCAACCGCGCTTGCGATGCCCAATGAAGGACAACGATGGACACGGATGAACAGGGATGGAGGATAGATGGTGGAGCGGAAGGGGATCGAACCCTCGACCTTCGCATTGCGAACGCGACGCTCTCCCAGCTGAGCTACCGCCCCACGCAAGGCGCGCGATTCTAGCATCGCGTTCCGGCAGGTCCAATCAAGTTTTAATCGTCGACGCGGGATGCGGCTATGATCCGTCGGGAGCCGCAGGAATTCGAGGACCGGAGACCAGGCATGCTGGCCATGGGCGGGCGAGCACCGGAGTTTACGCTGCCGGATCAGGACGAGCAGAGCGTGTCGCTGAGCACGCTGCTGCGCCATGGCCCGCTGATCCTGTATTTTTATCCGGCGGACTTCACTCCGGGGTGCACGCGCGAGGCCTGCGCGATCCGTGATTTAACTGCCGAGATCCAGCAGGCGGGTCTCGACGTCGCCGGCGTGAGTCCTCAGACCCCTGCGAGTCATCGCGCGTTCCGCGAAAAGCACAAGCTGCAGTTCACCCTCCTTTCCGACGTCGACAAGTTCGTCATCCGTATGTACGACGTGCGGGGGCCCCTGGGGTTCGGCGTGCGTCGCGCCACCTATCTCATCGACCAGGCGCGGTACATTCGCGCCTCGGTACTCGCCGATTTCCGCATCAGTCAGCACGAAGATTTCATCCGCAGGGCCGTGGCGCTGAGTGCCGGTGGCACGCGCCGCGCACGTACCAGCTGAAGCGCTCACCCCGTCAGAGCCTGATCCGCACCAGGTGGGCACGCCCGAAACTGGGGACGCTGACCACATATAAGATGGCAGACTCGCCCTGTGCAGCGGCGACGATGTCCACGCCGTTCAGTTCACGAATCATCTGCGGCAGCGTCACCCCGCTGCCGATCACCAGCACCGTGCCGCCCGCATGCTCGCGCAACATACGGGCGGCCGCGGCCCGTGCGTCGCGGGCGCTGAACACGAGCGGCGCGCGGTGCAGGCGTTCCACCAGCGGCGCCGCGGTCTGCTGGGCGCGCCGGTCGTCGCTCACGTAAATCGCGTCAAGCCGGCCGCCGGCATTTGGGTCGCCGAACATGTGCGCCAGATGCTGCGCGCGCTGCTCGCCCTCGGGGGAGAGGGGAGGATCGTCAATGCTTCCGGGTTCCTTCTCCACCGGCCGCACGAGCAATACCACGGTGGTGGTTGCACTGCGATAGAACGTCACCGCAACGCCGCCGATTACCACAACGGCCAGCAGCGTCAGCCACAACGGTGCCAGAAACGGGCGTCGGTGGCGCGTTATGGCGGGCGGGTCCATGCGGCAATCATATAGTGCCCGCGCATTTTGCAGCGGGTGTCTGTAATGTGCGCGGTGAGGGGGTAATGCCAGCCGGCGGTCATACGACGGTCATCCAGCGCATCCTGGAGCGACGCGCGGCGCGGGCGACTGTCGAGGAGACCACGGCAACCATCGCAGTCATGCTGCGAGTCGTGCCTCCGCCGCGCGCGCTGATCGTCTGCCAGGACGCAGTGGTGCGCCAACAGCTGGAAGCCGCATTACGGCCGACATGCTCGACTACGAGTCCCTGGCCGACGAACAAGAGGCTCTGCGCCGTTTTGACAGCGAGTTTTGTCCGGTCGTGGTGACGGACTCTCTGGAGATGGTGCGCCAGCTGCGGGCGCGCCCCGCGGTGCGCGTGCCATTCGTGGTCTACGTGGCGGAGTTGGATGACGCCGCCGAGCGCGAGGCTGGACTCGCTGCAGGCGCAGACGACTGCGTAGCACGGCGGGTGTCCGAGCGCGAGCTGGACGCGCGCCTCGGTGCCGCACGACGCATTGCGGAGCTCGAGAGCGTGCTGCGGGTCACCCTGGCAGAGAACCGCAAGCTGTCGACCACCGACGATCTGACCCGCGTTAACAGCCGGCGCTTCTTCAGCAAGCACTTTCCACGCGAGGTGGAACGCGCAGCGCGCTATGGGCGAGCCTTGTCACTCGTGCTGTGCGACATCGACCTCTTCAAGAGCATCAACGACACGCGCGGTCACGCCTGTGGCGACCAGATCCTGCGGCGGTTCGGCGCGCGCCTGCAGCACAGCCTGCGGCGCGGCGTCGATTGGGTGGCGCGCATCGGCGGCGAAGAATTCGCCATCGTGCTGCCCGAGACCGGCTACCAGCAGGGGCTCGACGTCGCCCGCAAGCTGCGTGCCGCGATCGCGCAGCCCCCGTTCAAGACGGAAGGCAAGAGCGTGGACGTGACCGCGAGCTTCGGACTGTGCGGACTCGACCGCGTGCCCGCCGGCGAGCGCCGGCTCGCGGAGCGCGTCCTGAAGATTGCCGACGCGGCGCTCTACCGCAGCAAAAACGCCGGCCGCAATTGCGTCACAGGCACCATGCTGAACGCAGCCGGCGACTGAAGTGCGTCGGTGGCGAAAACCCGTTCATCATGACGCAAGCCCTTGCCGGGGCTGAGCGTTTGCGCACGCGCGCCGCGTCTGTCCACATGGTTATGCACAAATTCTGTGGATAAGTCCCCCGCGGTGGCAACCCCTTCCCGCTTGTGTGAGACTCCGCGTCTTTCGCGTCGCGAGCCCACCGATGAAGAAGACAGGCAGCGAACAGGACACCCCGGCTGAGCCTCTCGAGCGGGCGCGGCTGCAGGCGGACGTCGCCAAGCAGCGCGTGCGCATCGCCAAGGAAGAGCTGAAGCGCGCACGCAAGCGCCTGAAAGAGGCCAAGCGCGAAGGCAGGCGCGCGCGTAAGCACTCCGCAGCCGCACGCAAGGTCTGGAAGCGCGCCCGTCGTGCCCAGAAAGACACACCCGGGTCCAAAGTAGAGAAGAAGGCCGCGCCGCGTGCGAAGCGCAGATCGGCTGCGGCGAGGCGTCCCGCCGCCGCGCAGCGTGCGGCGCCGAAGCGCACTGCCCGCAGCGCCACCACCCGTCGCCGCACCCGACGAGCCACGCGACGCGCGCCGCCTGCGCCTACCGCCGCGCCTGCGGACGAAGGCGACCAGGCGGCCTGAAGGCTAAAGGAATTGCCTCATGCGAGATCAGCACGTTTCACCCTCCAGTTCGCGGATGCTCGCAGGGTACCTCACGGACATCGAACAGCTGCTCGATGAACAGCACCGCGACGCGGCGCTGCGCGAAGCCTTCGATCTGCCGCGCATCGCGGTCGCGCTGACCGACCCGCAGCTGCGCTGCTCCGGCGAACAGGTGAAGACCTGGTGCGAGCAATGGATCGGGCCGCCGGGCGCCGAGCGCCGCGCGCACGCCCTCGATTACGAGCGCGTTGGCCGCAACGTCAGCGAGCGCGTGACGCAGCAAGGCGCTGCCGGTCCCGAATCGGTGCCCACGCGCGCGCTGCGCAGGCTGCGACTGCGCCG
>Ga0193733_1000339_pt1 | contig 16084 bp, 13 predicted proteins | sample U1s2metaG_FD_145076 | JGI IMG/M metagenome (GOLD analysis project Ga0193733, IMG submission 145076) | Soil microbial communities from a riparian zone of the East river system, Colorado, United States - U1s2 | ecosystem: Environmental > Terrestrial > Soil > Riparian zone | place: USA: East River...
CGCTCTGAGCAGCGCGTGCACGCGCTGCTCAGAGCGCCCGGTGAAGGATCCCTCCTGGAACAGGGGATGATGAGCCAGTACCAGGGCGGCGAGACCCGTCACGTGTGCCGCCGCTGCCGAGGTGCCGTCCGCGGCCGTGTAACCACCGCCAGGAACCGTCGACACGATCGCCACTCCGGGCGCGCAAACCGCTACCTGCGGGCCGGCACCGCTGAAGCTCGCCGCGAAAATTTCGTCCCAGCCGATCAGTTGCGGAACCACACTGAGAACGTGAGAGCTGTCTGCGGGGAATTCCTTGAGCTTGCCGACTGCAGCGACTGCCATGACTCCGGGCAGCGTCGCCGGGAATGCGAGTGGGCCGCCGGAGTTTCCCGCTGCAACGATGCACGCGATGCCTTTCTGTCGCGCCTCCTGCAGCTTTTGGCTCACCAGCTCGGAGAACCCGTCACTCACGACGCTGATGTTGATGAGATCGAGCTCCCGCTCGATGCATTCATCGAGCGCGGCCAGCAGATCGCTGATCCGACCCTCCGGGATGACCTTGAACACGTGCAGCTCGGCCGCGGGCGCGCAGCCGATGACGCCCTGCTCGGTGCTCGATGCGTTGATGATGCCGGTGCAATGCGTCCCGTGCGACACGAGGTCGTGGGTCCAGCTCGTGTCGGCGCCGCCGGTGGTGAAGTCCTTGCCCCGCGTGACATGCCGCAGCAACGGATGTGAATTGTCGCAGCCCGAATCGATGATGCCGATCCTCACGCCGCTGCCGGTGAACCGGCCGCCGATCGGATCGACCCCCATCAGGCGCTGACCCCAGCCGACCAATCGCGCACTCGGAAAGTTTGGGTAGGACTCTGAGAGAGGGCGCAGCTTGACCGTGTTGGTACCGGAGCTGAGGCGAGGCGCAGGTATAAGGCGATCCCAATGATTGGAGGCCGACCTGATGAACAGCGTCTGGATTGCCTCGACCGTGCCTCCGAAGAAAGTGATGCGCGCGGTTCCGGTTTCGTCCGTGAGCGCCTGGGCCGGCAATCCGCCTCCTTCGATGACGACCGTCGCCCTGACGAGCGGTTGATCGCGCTCGCCGATCACGCGAATGGAAATGTCGGTCGCGACGGAGCGCAGCGGCAGCAGCGTCCCGATCGGTGCGACCCGCGCGGGTACCGACAGGTAGTCGGCACAGGCCAGCAATGAATCGCGTTCGATGATCAGATGGGGAGGCGCAACAGTGCGCAGTCGCTGCGCCTTGCCCTCGTCGATCTTGGCCACCACGACCTCGCTTACGCCGCGGCCACTGAAGGGCTGCGGACCGCCCAGCTTGATGCGCTTGAGGACTTCGACGTTCTCCTGATGACTGAGGTACTCGACCACGTTGTCCATGGAATATTGGGGATAGGCGAACGGCTGACCACCGGGGATACGGGTGCCGATAACGTAACGCTCACGCCGCCGGCCGGGGGGTGATGCCGCCAGTCCGCCGTTTCCCGACTCCCGCGGGACGGACCGGCCTGGCGCCGCCGTTGTCCTCCTCATCGAATCGTCACCCGCCTCGCTCGTCTTCCTGATCGCCGCGCCGGGCCGCTCGTCTCTTTCTTGAGCCATCGAACCGTCCTCCATACTGGTTTGGTCAGGTCGCTGCGTCTCCGCGCGCCTCGGCGGGCGCTGGCGGGCGTCACACTCCCGCGCTCACGGCGCCCCGTCGAGGCACACTGTTCGACTGCTGCTATTGAATGGTCTGCGCCCGATTGGCGCCCCATGACTGGGCTTGGGGGCTGAATCCGCCATATCCGCCCTGCGTGGCGCTGGCGAAGGGATTCTGTCCGAAGTACTGACCACCGAGGAAAGGCCCGCCCACCCCGAAAGGTTGGCCGGCGCCGATGAATGGCTGTCCGACTCCGGCGAACGCTTGCCCGGCGCCCAGGCCACCGCCCTGATGACTTTGAAGGCTCTGCACAGCCAGCTGATGAACGAGCTGTTGGAGCGCGATGCTGATCTGCTGGATCAGGGCACTCTGGACAGAGATCTGCTGCGCAAGCTGTCCGAGCACCAAGACGATCTGTTGTGCCGGATTGTGCGCGCCCGCATAGCCCGCAAAAGAGCTCAGCAGCGGATTGTATCCAAGGGGACTCGTTGCGAACGGGCTCAGCGAGAACTGATTCTGCGTGAACGGATTTTGCAGGAACGGATTCTGACTCATGCCTGCCTGTCCGGGCTCGTAACCGAACGGCGTATTGCCGCTGTATGCGCCGGGCTGTCCAAACAGTCCCGGGTTCATTTGCGGCCACCCCGCTCCCTGCAGTCCAGGAAACTGGGACATCAGTCCTTGCGGGGGATGTTGTGAAAAGTTTGACAGCATTTGGAACTCTCCGTGTGAAGTAGCTTATGAAGGCTGAAACGTTACCGACGGCGCTGTTCATCGGCAGCGACGCATCATCGGCCGAAGGCGGCTGCGCGGGGAATAGTCCGAAAGTCCCAATCAGGGTTACAAAGACGGGCTACGCACCCGGACTAGTTCGGGGACGAAGCGCGCCGCCGAATGGCATGTCACTATCTGGTTCTGTCTGAGGGCCCAGCGACTTCTCTCGCTATAATCACGCTCCAGACTCCAGGGAGACCAAGGTGAGCGAACACGTACTCCTGGTTGATTACGAGAATGTGGGTAAAGTTGACTTGGCCACCATCCCGGCCGGAGTTCGAATTCCATTTTTCTTCGGCGCGTCACAACGCTCGGTTCCGACAACATTCCTAAGAGCGGCACTCAGACTTGGTGAGCGATTCGTTCCCATCGACATCGAGGGACGAGGCAAGAATGCTCTCGATTTCTACATTGCGTTCTATCTCGGAGAATACTTGACCACTTCTCCGAAGGCCCGGTGCGTGATTCTTTCAAATGACAAGGGTTTCGACCCGCTGATCAAACACCTTGAGGGACGCGGATTCGCCGTGCGACGGGCGATTTCCGTCAAAGAGGCCTTTGCCTCTGTAGGACAATCGACCGAAGCCGCCGGCAGTCAAAGACCCGCGCCAGTGCAGCAGGCTGCAATTCAATTGTTGTCGGCCATGCCGGGGAACAAGCGACCCAGAAAGCGCAAAGCTCTGGTGGCACACTTGCACTCGCACTTCGCGAAGAAGATGTCGGAATCAGCAATTCAGGAACTCGTTGACAGACTGATCGCCGCCAAATATCTCGCCGAGGTAGACGGCGCGATCAAGTATCACCTGTGATATGCGTTCTCACGCGTCGCGATGCGTCGGGCTATCCAACCAGGAGCACAGTCACGCGCCAGACTGAGCCGCATAGACTCTGCGCACCATTTCCATGGTATCGGCGTCTTCGGCCCGCTTGTCGTCCCGGTAGCGTTTCACCCGCGCGAGCCGTAACGCCAGACCGCCCGGATAGCGACTGCTCGCCTGCAGGTCGCTGAAGGCAATTTCCGCAACCAGCTCCGGCCGCACGTACACGGTCCACTGGTCACGGTGAGTCTCCCGTGCCAGAAGCTCCTTCGTCTGCCATTCGAGCATCGCGTCCGTGAGCCCTTTGAATGTCTTGCCGAGCATGACGTATTCGCCCGTGGCCGGCTCCCGGGCACCGAGATGCAGATTTGAAAGCTTGCCGGTGCGGCGGCCGTGGCCCCACTCCGCCGCCAATACCACCAGATCGAGGGTGTGCGCACGCTTGATCTTGAGCCAGCTCGCGCCCCGATTGCCGGCCTCGTAGGCTGCATCCAGCGACTTCGCCATGAGACCTTCATGACCGGCTGCGAGCGCGGCTTCATAGAAGGCGCGCGCCGTCGACTCGGAGGAGGTCACGAGCCGTGGAATCTGCAGCGGCGCCGGCACGGCCTGGCCAAGCGCCTGGAAGCGCTCGCGTGCCGGGCGGTCCGCGATGCTGTGCGCATCGAATCGCAGGCAGTCGAAGAAAAAAGCCTTGATCGGCAGCTCGCCGCGCAACTCTTCGACGTTGAGCCTGCGGCCGAAGCGACGCATCGTGATCTGGAACGGACGCGGTCGGCCCGATGCATCGAATGCGATCGCCTCACCATCGAGTACCAGCGCAGGCACGGAGAACGTGCGCACCACATCGACGATTTCGGGCAAAGCGCCGGTAACATCGTTCAGCGCGCGCGTATAGATGCGCACGTCATCGCCCCCTTTGTGTACCTGTATGCGCGCCCCGTCCAGCTTCCACTCGAACGCCACCTCGCCTTGAAGCTCTCTCAGTGCCTCGGCCACGTCGGCAGCGGTCTGGGCGAGCATGGGCGCAACCGGCGAGAACAGCTCCAGCTGGAATCGGCCAAGCGCATCGGCTCCTTCCAGCAACGCCGCCCGCGCAACCGCTCCCAGACTCTTCGAATACATCGCCGCGCGGCGCACCTGCGCCACCGGCAGTTCAGCGGCCGCGGCGATGGCCTCGACCATGACTCCGGCCAGTGCGCCCTGCCGCAGCTCGCCGACCAGTAGACGCAGCAGGAACTGCTGTTCAGGGGCTGTCGCCCGCCGGAACAGGTCTCGCAGCGCCTCCGCCCGTCGGGCCGCCGAGCCCGCGCCGCGAATCGTGGCGATCATGGCGAGGCGGCGATCCACCTCCGCAATCGACAGCGTCTCCGCGGTCGCGGCTGCGTTCGATGCGGCGGCCTGCAACGTTGAATAGCCGATGCCGATTCGGCCCTGCGGGGTCTCGCCCGACAGATAATGTGCGGCAGTCTCGATCTCATCGGGCTGCAGCGCCCTGAGGAACGAAGCCAACTCCCGCACCTTGCTCAGGCGAGCGGCAGTGGCGCTCACGCGCTGCGACGTGCGCACGAGGTCGGCAAGCAGGGTCACGGGCTCGATTGTAGATCGTTAAGCCGATTCCCTTTCCTGGGACATCAGTGTGGATCAAGCGGCGCTCGTTTCGGCTTCTCGCCGCAGCCACGCCACTAGGATCTTCACCGCCTCACGTGGCGCGCTTCCCCCAGGCCCTGTGCCGCAGCTCAGACGGATGCGCCGTTCGACTCCAGCGGACGTCTGGCCGATGAAGCGGCGCGCAGCGCGTTGCGGCAGATCCTGCAGGCCCTGGCGCAGATCATGCGCACCCGGGCCTGACTCAGTTCTCGAGCATTTTTTTCAGATTGTCGAGACCGCCGCGATAAACGCCCTTGAGGAGCTTGGTAACGCCCGCGTCACTCTCGGCCTCGGGCGGATTGTCGGCAGCGTTCTTGCGCTTGCAGCTCCCGCTCCAGATCACCTTTGTCATGCCCGCAGGCCCCGGTCGCACGGAAATCGTGGACGCATATCCTGTGAACGGCAGCGGGGATTCTATGATCTTGTAGCGATAGGAATGATGCGCCGCGTCGAACGCGACCAGCCTTTCGGTGAATGTCGGGCCGTCCTTGATGGTGAGTTTTCTCACCGCACCGACCTTGCCGTTGCCTCCGGAGACCAGCTCGTCGCTCGCGAAGCCCGGATGCCATTTGTTCAGGCTGTCGAAGTCCCTCACGGTCGCCCAGACTTTGTCGATGGGCGCTTTGATCTCCACGGTCTCGGTGAGCCGAATGGTTTTCGGGGGATCAGCCCAGGTCGCGCTGCCCCCAAGTGTCGCGCCAAGAGTCAGAACCATCATGGTGAATTTCATTTGGTCGCTCCCCTGAATCCAGGCCGAATTTTATCGCGCCAGGGCGCGCGCCGGAAGCGCCGCGCGAGCTGTGCAGCCACGCTCCGTCGACAATGGGCCCATCGGCGCCCCGGCGTGACCGCGGTCACGGATCAGGCGGTTGTTACCGGGGGCTACCCTCCCGGGACGCCCATCGGCCGTGGTACCTTCGTGACCTGGACATTAATAAGGAGTCAGTCCCGAATGCCCAGCAAAGTCCCCGATGGCCACAGGCGTGGTTGGATCGTTCCGATCGGCGGTGCGGAGAACAAGGAGAATGACCGCCGGATCCTCGAGCGCTTCGTGCGCGTCTCGGGCGCCGAGGAGGCCGACATCGTCGTCATCCCCACCGCCAGCCGCGTGCACGAGACCGGCGCGCGCTACGAGCAGGTGTTCTCCGACATCGGCGCGGCGCGAGTGACCGTCATGGATTTCGATACCCGCCGCGACTGCCAGGAGGAGGGGCGCCTCAAGCGCATCGAGGAAGCGAGCGGTATCTTCTTCACCGGGGGCAACCAGCTGCGACTCACGACGCTGCTGGGCGGCACGCCGGTCGCGAAGCTCATCCGCCTGCGTAACGCGGGTGGCGTCACCGTCGGCGGCACCAGCGCGGGCGCCAGCATCCTCTCCGAGCACATGATCGCCTCGGGCGATGAGGGCTCCTCCATGATCGCCGGCAGCGTGCGGCTCGCGCCGGGCTTAGGGTTAACCAACCGCTTCATCATCGATCAGCATTTCCGCCAGCGTGACCGCTTGGGCCGCCTGCTCACCGCGCTCGCTTACAACCCGTTCGCGGTCGGTATCGGGCTCGATGAGGACACGGCGGCGTTCATCGGGCCCGACGAGACCGTCGAGGTCGAGGGGAGCGGTGGCGTGACCATCGTCGATGGGTCGGACGTCAGTTATTCGTCCGTCGACACGGTCGAGGAGGGACAACCGGTCTGCATGCTGGGCTTGCGGCTGCACGTGCTGGTGGCGGGCGCGACTTTCAACCTGCACACCCGCATCGCCACAACAGGTGCGCTGATCCAGTCCAGGGAGTGATTGCCAGGGAAGCCGGTCACGCGCGGCGAGTTGCCTTGAACAACTACTACGATTCGCGTAAGCAACACTCATGCGCATCCTCGATCGTTCGGTCTATGTCGGTCCCTCGCTGTACGCGCGCTTCCCGGTCATCCGCCTGGAGCTCGACCTGGGGGCGCTGGAAGCCTGGCCCACCGGGCGCCTGGGCGGCGTGTTCGTCGATGCGCTGAGTGAGGCGCTCCCGGGCCTTGCCGAGCACGGCTGCTCGTACCGCGAGCCCGGCGGCTTTTTCCGCCGCATGCGCGAGGGCGAGGGCACCTGGCTCGGGCACGTACTCGAGCACGTCGCGATCGAGCTGCAGAACATCGCGGGCGAGGCGGTCACCTTCGGCAAGACGCGCAGCGCGGTTGCCCCCGGGGTGTATACGGTGGTCTACGAGTACGCGCAGCGCGATGAGGGCATCGCGGCTGGCGAGCTGGGGCTGCGGCTGTTGTGCTGGCTGCTGCCCGATTCGGTGCGCCCGGCCGGCAGCGTGCCCGAGGGCTGGAACTGGCCCGAGGCACGCGATCAGTTCATCCGCTTCGCGCAGCGCCGCGCGCTCGGGCCCTCGACCGCATCGCTGGTGCGCGCCGCGGAAGCACGCGGCATCCCGTGGCTGCGCCTGAACGATCAGTCACTGGTGCAGCTCGGTCACGGCAAGTACCAGCAGCGCATCCAGGCGACCGTCACCGGCCGCACCCCGCATATTTCCGTCGAGCTCGCCAGTGACAAGGAGGAGACCAACAAGATCCTCGCAGGACTCGGCTTGCCGGTACCGCAGCAGGAGCTGGTGCAGAGCGAAACGCAGGCGGTGAGCGCCGCGCAGCGTATCGGCTTTCCGGTCGTCACCAAGCCCTACAACGGCAACCACGGGCGCGGCATTTCCATCCGCCTCACCAGTGATGAGGAAGTGGCGCACGGCTACACCGTGGCGCGCGAGCATTCGCGCTCCGTGATCGTCGAGACCTTTCTGGAGGGCGACGATCATCGCCTCCTGGTGGTGAACGGTGAGCTGGTGGCCGCCACGCGGCGCACGCCCGGGCACGTGGTGGGCGACGGCGAGCACAGCGTCGCGCAGCTGATCGAGGTCGTGAACTCGGATCCGCGCCGCGGGGTAGGGCACGAGAAAGTGCTCACCCGGCTCGAGCTCGATGCGCAGGCGCACAAGATGCTCGCGCGCGCGGGACTTACGGCCGAATCGGTGCCCGGAAAGGGTCAGATCGTGTATCTGCGCTCGACCGCCAACCTGTCCACCGGCGGCACCGCCACCGATGTGACGGACGTTATTCATCCCGACAACCGTGAGATGGCCGAGCGGGCCGTGCGCGCCATCGGACTCGACGTGGGGGGCGTGGACTTCCTGTCGAAGAACATCACCGAGAGCTATCGCAAGATCGGCGGCGGCATCTGCGAGGTGAATGCCGCGCCGGGTTTTCGCATGCACGTGGCGCCCTCCGAGGGCACGGCGCGCGATGTCGCAGCCCCGGTGATCGACATGCTGTTCCCGCCGGGCGCGGCCTCGCGCGTGCCGATCGCGGCCATCACCGGCACCAACGGCAAGACCACCACCGCGCGCATGCTGGCGCATCTCACCAAGATGGCCGGTTTCACCCCCGGACTCACCACCACCGATGGCGTCTACATCGACGGCCAGCGCACGGTGCAGGGCGACATGACCGGCCCGGTTTCGGCGCGCATGGTGCTCGCGGATCCGCAGATCGACATCGCGGTGCTCGAGACGGCGCGCGGCGGGCTGCTGCGCGCCGGCATGGGCGTGAAGGAGGTCAACGTCGGCGCGGTGCTCAACGTGCAAGCCGATCACCTGGGCCTGAAGGGCATCGAGACCCTGGAGCAGCTCGCAGAAGTCAAGCGCATCGTCGTCGAAGTCGCGACCGACTGCGCGGTGCTCAATGCCGATGACCCGCTGGTGCTGAAGATGTCGGGCTACACGGAGGCGAAGAACATCTGCTACGTCACCATGAACCCGCAGCACCCCCTGGTGCGCGAGCACATCCGCGCCGGCGGGCGCGCCTGCGCGCTGGAAGCGGGGGTGAACGGGCAGATGATCACGCTCTACGACCACAACGGCCACATTCCGCTCCTGTGGACCCACCTGATCCCCGCGACCCTCGAGGGCCGCGCCACGCACAACGTGCAGAACGCGATGTTTGCCGCGGCCATAGCGTTCTCGCTCGGCATCAAGCTGGACGCCATCCGCCAGGGCCTGCGCACCTTCGACTCGACGTTTTTCCAGGCGCCGGCCGCATGAACCGTGTTCAACGAGCACCCCTTCAAGGTCCTGTTCGACTACGGGCACAACGCGCACGCGGTAGCGGTGATGACCGATCTCGCGCAGCGCCTCGACGTCACCGGCCGGCGCATCGTGGTGCTCGCAGGTCCGGGCGATCGCCGTGACGAGGACCTGGTGGCCATCGCCCGTGCGGTCGCGGGCCGCTTCGACCACTACATCTGCCGCCGCGACGACAACCTGCGTGATCGCGCACCGGAGGAGGTGCCGCGCATCATGGCGGCGGCGCTGCGTGCCGCGGGGGTGCGCGAGCAGGCGATCTCGCTCATTCCCGATGAGCAGGAGGCCATCACCGCGGCGCTTGAGATGGGGCAGCCGGGCGATCTGCTGCTGGTATTCGCCGACGCGCTGGTGCGCTCCTGGAAGCAGATCACCAAGTTCAGGCCGGCGGGATCGGCAGCTCCTCAGCCTGCGCCCCCGCCGGCGCCCCTGTACACGGGCGAAGCGACGTCCGCAACCGAGGGTGTCACGCCGGGCGAGGCGGTCGCTCCCGCATTCAGCCTCGAGGGGCTGATCCGGGATGAGCGCGGCGTGCGGTTTGCGCCGGAGGTCGAAGACTGAACGCCGCCATCGCGCTGCCGTTCGACTCATCGAGGCGTCTGACGGGCGCCAACCTGTTCTTCGCCGCCAGCGGCGCGCTGCTCGAGACCCGCGAAACGGCTGTGGATGAGGCGCTGCTCTGTGCCTGGCGCGCGCGCGTCGAGCGGGCCCGCGCGCACCTCGGGTGGCGCATGCGGGGTGTGGTGGCGCGCCGCCATGCGGGCGGCACCTCGCTCGCGCTCGCCGCTCCCTGCGATCAGCTGTTCGTCGCGACGGAAGTCAACGAGTGGGCACTGTGCGCCGCGCTCGTGGCGCGCGATCCGCATCACTGGAGCGGACTCGAGGCCGCGCTGGCCGCGTCTGCGCTCGAGGACGCCGCGGACGCCTCGGTAGTCATCACGCCGGTGCTGGATGAGCCCGCGGCCTTCGCACGCTTCGAACGCCTCGCCGCGCGCGAAGCGCGGCCTGAGCTCATGGCGCTTCTGGATGCGGCGAACGCGCGCAGACTCCCGCACGTACTGGACGACACCCTGCTCACACTGGGCGCGGGCGAGGGCGGGCGCGACTTCGAGCTCACCGCGCTGCCGGATGTTGCCGATGTTCCCTGGGGCGAGCTGCGCGACATTCCGACCGCGGTGGTGACCGGCTCGAACGGCAAGACCACCACGGTGCGGCTGCTCAGTGCCTGCGCCCGGGCGCACGGCTGGCGCGCCGCTTACTGCTGCACCGACGGGGTATTCCTCGACGGGGAGCTCGAGGCAGCCGGGGACTACTCCGGGCCCGCGGGGGCGCGTCGCGTGCTGCGCGAGCGCCGCGCCCAGGCCGCGATCGTGGAAACCGCGCGCGGCGGCATTCTGCGACGCGGCCTCGCGGTGTCCGAGGCGCAGGTGGCGCTCGTCACCAATGTCAGCCCGGATCACTTCGGCGAATACGGGATCGACGACCTCGCAGCTCTCGCCGACGTGAAGCTGTCGGTCGCAAGCCTCGTGACGCCTGGCGGACTTCTGGTGCTGAACGCCGACGATGCACAGCTTGTGGAGAAGGCGCCCGGCCTCACGCCGCGCTTCGGCCGCAGCCCGCCGCTCGGCTGGTTCGCACTCGACGCCGATGCTGCCCTGCTGCGCGAGCATCGTGCGCGTGGCGGCTCGACCTGCGGTGTGCGCGGCGGCCGCCTTGTCTTAAGTCACGCGGGCGCCGACCACGATCTGGGCTCGATCGCCGCGATGCCGCTCACGGTGGAGGGCAGTGCGACCTACAACATCGCGAACCTCGCGGGCGCGGCGCTCGCGGCGGCGGCGCTCGGCGTGCCCCCGGCGACCATCGCGGCGGTTGTGGCGCGCTTCGGGGCGAATCCCGCGGACAACTTCGGACGCCTGATGCGCTTTGAGCGCGGCGGCGTGCGGGTGCTGCTGGACTACGCCCACAACCCCGCAGGCCTGCGGGGATTGCTCAACGTCGCCGAACATCTGCGCGGCGGGACGGGGCGCCTCGGCCTGTTGCTCGGCCACGCCGGCAACCGCCAGGACGCGGAGATCGAGGAACTGGCGCGCACCGCTGCGCAGTTTCGCCCCGCCCTCGTCGTCGTGAAGGAGAACGAAGCGCACCTGCGCGGCCGCGAGCCGGGTGAGATACCGCGCATCATCCGCGCGGCGCTACTGCGCGCCGGGTTGCCGCAAGCCTCGCTCGCCGTGCGCATGAGCGAAACCGAGGCGGCGCGTTGCGTACTCGAGTGGGCGCAGCCGGGTGACGTGCTGGCGCTGCCGGTGCACTCATCAGCTGCCCGTGAGGCGGTGCTGCAGATGCTGCAGAGCCACGCGGAGGAGCGCGGCGCGGACGCCTAGATCCCCGCACCCGCCGCCCGCTCCCGCGCGGGTGAGATGCGGGGGCGATATTGGACAGAGTCATAATGCGGCGGCAGCGTATGCGCTGCGTTTTATGGTCTACCTTCGAGGTATCGCGATGCTCAGGGGGGTCAAGGCGCGAGTGCCACCGCTGCGGACAGCAGCCGGCGCCGTACTCATTTTGTGCTGCCTGGGGGCCTGCTCGGGCGGAGGGGGCGGAGGAGGCGGGGGGAGCACCGGTTCGATGGGCGGGGGCACGTCCTGGACTCCCGGCGTGTACCAGCCCGAGTCGCACTTTGCCGCGCAATGCGCCGCGCCGCGGTCCGGGACCGACCCCGTCAGCGGCCGGCCTTATCCTGACGTGACGGGCACCGCGGTCGATGAAAACAACTGGCTGCGCTCCTGGACCAACGATCTGTATCTATGGTACGGCGAGGCGCCGGACCTGAATCCGGCCAACTACTCCACGACGGCCTATTTCCCGCTGCTGAAGACCTCCGCAACCGACTCCCAAGGGCAGCCGAAGGACAAGTTCCACTTCACCTATCCCACCTCCACCTGGGAGGCGCTGGCCACGGCGGGCGTGAACGTGGGGTATGGAGCGCAGTTCATCGCGGTACAGCCGGCTCCCCCGCGCCAGATCCTGGTGGCGTACACCGAACCCGGATCGCCCGCCGTCATGGCTCCCGCCAACCTGGCGCGCGGCGCCAGCGTGGTCAGCGTCGACGGCGTGGACGCGGTCAACGCCAATGACCAGGCCAGCGTCGACACCATCAACGCGGGCCTGAGTCCTTCGACGGTCGGGGAGTCGCACACGTTTTCCATTCTCGATCAGGGCGCCGCGAACCCGCGCACGGTGACGCTGCAGGCGGTCAACGTCACCGACGTTCCGGTCCAGGACGTGCTGGTGCTGCCGGGCACGGTCATGCACATCGGTTACATGCTGTTCAATGACCAGCTGGCGACCTCGGAAGCCGCACTGATCGATGCGGTAAACACCCTGAAGGCCGATGCGATCACTGATCTCGTGATCGACATCCGTTATAACGGCGGAGGCTACCTCGACATCGCGAGCGAGCTCGCTTACATGATCGCAGGTCCGGGACCGACCGCCGGACAGACCTTCGAACTGCAACAGTTCAACGGCAAGCATCCGAGCACCAATCCGGTGACGGGCAGCCCGATCACACCGACGCCGTTTCACACCACCACCCAGGGATTCTCCACGACAGCAGGCCAGGCGCTGCCGTCGCTCAATCTCCCCAGGGTGTTCGTTCTCACGACTTCCGCGACCTGTTCGGCGAGCGAAGCGGTGATGAACGGGCTCGCGGGCGTGGCAGTACAGGTGATCCAGATCGGCAGCACCACCTGCGGCAAGCCCTACGGGTTTTATCCCGAGGACAATTGCGGGACGACCTACTTTTCCATCGAGTTCCAGGGTGTCAACGCGCAGGGCTTCGGGGCCTATCCCGACGGTTTCACGCCCGGCGGCGCGAGCTTCCCGGGTTGCACGGTGACCGACGATTTCACGCACGCACTCGGGGATCCCAACGAAAGCCTGTTGTTCGTCGCGACGAGCTATGCCCAGGCCCCGAACTGCGTAATTCCGCCCGCCGGCATTGCGCCGCCGGCGCGGCCCGCAAGCATCGCCATCCGCTCGCCGCTGCGCGAAATGCGCCTGCTGCGGCGTGACTCCGGGCCGCCGCGTTAGCGATTCACCGTGCCCTCGGCGGGGCGGCGCCAGTACGGGCGCGCCTCAGTGCGCGCCGGTGAGCGCGCTGTAGCCGTTCCAGACGATCTCGATCCCGATGCACATCAGGATGAACGCGGATAAGCGCACCAGCACTTCGAGCCCGGTCTCGCCCAGCAGCCGGGCAATGTTCTCGGCGAAGCGGTACGCCAGATAAATCGTGACAGCGATCGCCACCACCCCGAGCACCGCGCCGGTTGCGTGCTCGGCGAGCTGCGAGAGCCCCGGAATGCCTGCGGGCTTGCGGCTGCCGATGGTGATCGCGACCGACATGGAGCCCGGACCGACCGTGAGCGGCATGGTGAGCGGATAGAAGCTGCCGACCTTCCTTCCCGGTCCGCCCTGCAGGCCCGCGGAGCCGGCGTGATCCGACCACTGCTCCTGTGTCAGGAGTTTCCAGCCAAGGGCCGCGACCACGAGTCCCCCCGCGATGCGCACCACCGGCAGCTCGATACCGAAGAACTCCAGCAGCCAGGGCCCCAGGGCCATGGATCCCAACAGCAGCGCGAAGCCGTTGATGGCCGCCTTGCGCGCCAGCACCGGCCGCTCCGCGGCGGGCAGGTTCGCAGTCAGAGCGAGAAAGAAGGGAGCGGCCTCGAGCGGATTGACGATGGGAAACAGTCCGGCGAACGTCAGCAGGAACGCGCTGGCGGCAGCGTTCACGCAGGCGCGCCTCCGGCCCGAAACCGCGAAGCCCGCGGCATCGTCATGGCGTTTTTGCCTGCAGCAGCTGGTCGATCGCGGCCTCCACTGTCCTGGCGGCGTGCTCGCCCGCGTGCATCTCGCCGATCGCGCTGCCGTACAGCAGTCCGTCGCGCCCGATCAGATAGAACGCCGGCCAGTATTGATTGTGCAGGGCGCCCCAGTAGGAGTAATCCCCGTCCAGCATCACCGGATAGCGGATGCCGAGGCGCGCCACCGCCTGGCGTACGTTCCCGGGCGATCTCTCCTCCCGCAGCTCAGGGGTATGGACCCCCACCACCACGAGCCCGGCGGCGGCCTTGTCGCGCGCCACCGATTCCACCCACGCTGTCGAATTCAGGCAATTCACGCACTCGAAGGCCCAGAATTCCACCAGCACCACCTTGCCGCGCAGGCCCGCGAGCGTCAGCGGCGCGGAATTGATCCAGTCCGCTGCGCCGCGGTGACTGAACTCGGGCGCTACGCTCGGGCTCGCGCCGCGGGCGCAGCCCACGGCCGCCCAGGCGGTCAGTGCCATAAGCGCGATGCGTTTCGTCCCCCTGACTTCAGTCAGGGGAGCAATTGCGTTCAAGGCTTGACCTGTATGGATATACAAGTAATTTATCGAGCGTGCCGAGCATCTCACCCAGAGGCGCTAAAGCAAGAGGCGCACCGCCTGCATTTGTTCGGCCTGCGGGCAGTTGGGTACACGGCTCAAGCATCGTTTCGAGTGTTCCTGTGGTCTCCGGGCGCACGCTGACTTGAATGCCAGTCGGAATCTTGCCCGGATTGGCGAGACTGCCGTTTCGCCAAGGGCGGTTGTAGTTACGCCTGATGTGGGTCGCGTGGCTTGCCATGCTTTACCATAAAGCCTGTGACTTCAGTCGCGGGTTATTTACATACCATTCGTGAGACCGGTGCTCTGCAGCAGTATGAATGCCAAGATCTGCCTCGTCACGGGGGCCACGCACGGGATTGGCCTGGCCACCGCCCGGGCGCTGGCCGCGAGCGGCGGGAGCGTCCTGATCCACGGTCGGGACCTGAGCCGCGCACGGGCCGTGGCCAGCGACATCAGCCGTGATACCGGCAACCCCGGCGTGCGCTTCGTCCAGGCGGATTTCGCGCAGCTCGCACAGGTACGGCGTCTGGCGCACGAGCTGCAGTCGCAGCTGCCGCGCCTCGATGTGCTGATCAACAATGCCGGGGTGATGGCCGCCGCGCGCGCGCAGAGCGCGGACGGTTACGACCTGACCTTTGCGGTCAATCACCTGGCGCCGTTCCTGCTCACCAATCTGCTGCTGGACAAGCTTAAGGAGTCCGCGCCGTCGCGCGTGATCGTGGTGGCCTCCAATGCCCATCGGCGCGCCAGGCTCGACTTCAGTGATCTCATGAATGCCAGGGTCGCAGGGTTTCGGGCCGCCTACGAGCGCTCCAAGCTCGCCAACGTGCTGTTCGCGCGCTCGCTCGCCCGGCGCCTCGCGGGCAGCGGCGTCACCGTGAACACGCTGCATCCGGGCCTGGTCAACAGCCACCTGTTTCACAACTGCCCGGCGCTGCTGAGGGTCCTCCTCGCGAGCGTCGGACGCTGGTTCATGCTCTCGCCGCAACAAGGCGCGCGCGGCAGCGTGTATCTGGCGGCAGCGCCGGAGGTCGGCAGCCAGTCGGGCGGCTACTACCACGGTTGCAGGCGCGTGGCGCCGAGCGCCGCTGCGCAGAGCGATGCCTGCGCCGAGCGTCTGTGGCAGGAGAGCGCGCGCCTGACGGGGCTGGCCGCATGAGCCGGGCATTCGTGCGCGAGTCCGACGCGGATCCCGCCGCGCTGCCGGATCGCGCGGTGAGCACTCATCCGAACTTCGTCACGCCGCGCGGACTTGCGGCGATCGAGGCGCGTGTGCGCGAGCTGGAAGGGGAGCGGCAGGCGGCGCGCGACAGCGGTGACGCCGCGGCCCGTGCACGCGTGGAGAGGGACCTGCGCTACTGGAGCGTGCGCCGCGCCAGTGCCCGCGTGGTCGGGCCGGCCGCGTCCGCGGACCGGGTGCGTTTTGGCATGCGCGTCACCTTGCAGCTCGGCGGCGACTCCATTCAGACGTTCCAGCTGGTCGGCGAGGACGAAGCGGACGCCGCCCACGGACTCTTGAGCTGGATTGCGCCGCTGGCCCAGTCACTGCTGGGCAAGGCGGCCGGCGACAGCGTGCCCTTTCAGGGAGGCGAGGCGCTGATCGTCAGCATCGAGCCGTGAGGCAGCTGCGCCAGTACGCGCTTGACGATGCGAT
>Ga0193733_1000340_pt1 | contig 16049 bp, 16 predicted proteins | sample U1s2metaG_FD_145076 | JGI IMG/M metagenome (GOLD analysis project Ga0193733, IMG submission 145076) | Soil microbial communities from a riparian zone of the East river system, Colorado, United States - U1s2 | ecosystem: Environmental > Terrestrial > Soil > Riparian zone | place: USA: East River...
CCAAACTGCCGGCAGACACCCATAAAGCCAAGCTCGTCGCTTGGGAGAGAGCAAGCGATCGATCTGAGGAGGGAAGGGGTTGCTTATGGGCCCGGCCTTTGCGATCTCCCGCCTGCTCGCGCGCCATGGCTTGACGTATGCCGGCATCGATATTTGGGATCACGAGGCCTTTGCCATACGCTGCGGGACTATGTCCTCGAATCGCAGCCTGCACTGGAATGTGACTGGTTACCCATTTGTAGACCAATCCACAAATTCAGACCTTGGGTGGGCATCCATGTGATTGACATGAATCCGGCGGTTTAATAGGCTTGGAACCCGATGACCCGAAGCCAGCAACTTGCATTGACACTGTTTGCAGCCGGGATGATCGGCCTCGGCATCCTCGCTCTGGTCTATGGCGATTTCGCGTTGGTGTGGCAGCCCGTTCCCTTATGGATCCCAGGCCGGACGGTTCTCGCCTATGGTTCGGGCCTTATCATGCTACTCGGTGGTGTGGGTCTACTTTTGAGAGCCACAGCGGCATGGTCGGCTCGCATCCTGTTCCCATATCTAATCGTCTGGCTCCTGCTGAAGGTGCCCGCCCTGCTGGTGGCGCCGGGCATGGAAGCTGTTTGGCTCGGCTTTGGCGAGCTTGCTGTGCTTCTGGCCGGAGGATGGCTTTTGTTTGCCAAGCTGGCCGGGCTGCGAGAGGGATCGCCCCTGACATTTGCCACGGGCGAGAATAGCATCCGCCTTGCCCGGATGCTATTTGCGGTTTCTCTCATACCGATCGGACTCTCACATCTTGTGTATGTGAAGGCGACGGTTGAGCTGGTACCGGCGTGGCTTCCTTATCGTGTTGGCTGGGCCTACCTGACCGGTGCCGGACAGATCTCCTGCGGTCTCGGCGTGCTGTTCTCGATCTTTCCGCGAGTGGCCGCGATGGCGGAAGCGGGCATGATAAGCCTGTTTACGCTTCTTGTTTGGGGTCCTGCGATTCTGGCCGCCCCGAGGACACGGCTGCCCTGGACAGCGTTCTTCATCTCATGGGCGATCGCGTCTGCCGCATGGGTAGTAGCCCAAAATATCACACCCAAGCAGCCTGCCAAGCCGGATGTGTGACCACCTATCCTACCTACTATATATTTGACTAAGCTCTTTTGTTTTTGTTATCTGCGTCGAATACTGCAATTCTAGAATCCCGGTTCAGACTCCGTTCAGGCCAAGTGCGTGCCGGCTAGTTCTTTTGGTAATCCTGGAGACATTTCGCCCTGGTCGTTTTTTGAGTGTTTGCCATGCGCATACGCACGTCAATTCAGAATTGGGGAGTGGAGCGGACCCGCATTGCGGTCGATTAGGTGGCAAGAACGCTGGAGTGCAACTTAACACCGCGTCAGCTAGAAGGCTTGAACCACTAAAAAGAAAGGGTTCTTCGCGAAACCCAGAGTTTATGACCTGAGTCAAGCGAAGGCCCCCTTCGCCGGATCGGCGCGATTTCATTGTGAGCTAATGATTCAGCAACTCAGGAATCGATTCCGCATCCTCAAACACCGTTGAAACCGTGAAATGTCGCCATTTCTCAGCCTCGCTGGCACGCGCAGCTTCCGCTCGTTGCACCCGCTTTTCCGCATCCACACCGAGGATCAGCCGCACCGGCACCTCGTCGCTATTTGCCAGTTGCACAATTACATCCGCGATTTTCCGCGGATCGCCTTCCGAACGCCCTTCGAGGCTTCGCAATAGCTTGCGCATCGAACCGACCGAGGCCTCGTAGTCCGGCAGCAGGTCCGGGGCAGTCTGACCGGCGCGCCGTGCCCAGTTGGTCCGAATACCTCCCGGCTCTAGAGTGCAGATCTTGACCCCGAACGGCGCGACTTCCATCGCCAGAGCCTCGCTGAAACCGCCCACCGCCCACTTGGCCGCGTGATACGGCGTATTGCCGGCAACCGCGAGGCGACCACCGACCGAAGACACCTGAAAGATGTGACCGCTCTTCTGCTTGCGCATCACTGGCACGGCGGCGCGTGTTGTGTACACCACGCCGTAAAAGCATGTGTCCACGATGGCCTGGAAATCCTCCGCACTCATCTGCTCGAACGGGGCAAACTGCCCATAACCGGCATTGTTGACCAGCACGTCCAGCCCCCCGAAGGTGTCGACCGCGAACTGCACGGCAGCCTTTGCCGCGGCCTCTTCGCGCACTTCCAGCGTAACGGACTTCACCCGCTCGCCGTACTGCGCGACCAGAGGAGCCAGTTCTTCCGTTCGACGCGCTCCGGCTACCACACTGTCACCTGCGGCCAGCGCCGCCTCGGCGATGTTCCGCCCCAACCCGTTTCCGCTTCCCGTAATCAACCAGACCTTCGCCATTGCAATATCCTCCTCTGCATAGGATGATTAAAATGACTGACTGGATGCTCATTTAATTTTATTGCGAAAAAGATTTCAACGCAACGCACGCCAGAAGACTTGAAAGGTCTGCTCAATGAGCTCTTGGCGCCGTTTCGGTTGTTTCGCGATGAATTCCATCGTTGCTTCTTGCATGGCTGCCATAGTGGCCGCCGCGAAACCCACCGGCAGCCCGCGCAACGCACCACGGCTTCCCAACTCACTTAGTGTTCCGTCGATTGCGCCGCGTTCCGCGGCTGTTCTCCCACGCGTTTCGGCAGTGATTCGGTCGGACACGTTCAATTGCACCGAAACCTTGCGTTTCTCTGGAAATTCGATGGCCCAATCGAGAAAGCTCGACCATATATGCCGCGCGCGGCGCTCCAGACTCCTGTTGTGCGGGAAGTTCGTGTTTACTCTTGTGTAGACCTCGCCCTTCAGCTCGACATAAAGCTCGTTCAACAGCTCTTCCTTGTTCGCGAAGTAGGTGAAGAGCGTGCCCGCGGCAACGCCCGCGCGCCTCGCGATCTTCGCCGTAGGCGCGCCGAGCCCGACCTCGGCAATCTCGTGCACCGCCGCCTGGAGGATCGCGCTGCGTTTCTCAGGACTTCTGACTCGTGCCATTCCTATGGATGAGAGTACAGTGGTTCGACCTCGGGAGTCACGGCAACAATGTCTTGTAGCCACATAATGCTGCCATCCCTGTCGCTTGGTGCAGCACGCTCGCTGATTTGGGGCGGTACCGTGGGCGCTGGCGTTCGACAAAATGAGGAAATCTGCCGATCCCTTCCAAGGGATGATCGAAGCCATCCCTACGCTGGCTATGGTGCAGTCTGCAATTGGTTCCGTCGAATTCCTCAATCAACGATGGCACGACTACACGGGTCTCCCGCCGGAAGAGGCGCACGGCTGGGGGTGTAGGGTAGCAATTCATCCGAGACCTCGCGAGTTTGATGGACAAAAGACAAGCACTGCTGGCTTCCGGGGAGGCGGGCGAGATTGAAGCACGCCCGCGCCGTTTCGATGGCGAATTTGGCTGGTTTCTCGTGCGCGGCAGTCCTGTTCGCGATCAAGTGGGAAGAATCGTCAAATGGTATGGGGACCATAGCGAGGTTGAAGATCGGAAGCGCGTTTTGGCGCGTTAAGACAGGCGCAGACTCTTGAGCGAGGCGTGGGAAATCCCGCCACTGGTATGAGGCACAATGATCAACTCCAGTACCCTGACATCCGAGAGCTCAACCCGGTACTCTTCGACCTCTCGGGTTGTCTCCGGCGGGCTGAAGTTCCACTGCTGGCGCACGATGTCTCGGAACGGGCGCCCGCCGTCCGCAGACCATCGCAAGAGGAATTCTTGAGTGCGGATTGTTTGTGTCTCCTCAAAAACAAGCGATATGTGTCTTAGCTTTTGCGGCTGATCGAAGACCAGGCGAATCGTTTGCGGTCCCGGGGCAGCCGCGCGCCAACCCAGCGTTTCCTCGGAGAGGAATGCAGACTCGATCGGGAAACCGTTCTCTTCCGAGGTGACCTCGACCACGGCGGTACGCTCGAGGTCCAGCCAGCCTTCGGCGCCAGCTCGAACCGTCTCCGGAGTTGAAGTTATCAATCGCTTACGCATATACCCAGTTTAACCCTGGGGAGACTTTGGAGCTTGTGAATTTTGGCTCAGAGTCGAATCTCGAAGTTTGTTCCCGTCGGAGCGCCATCTAATTGGTGTGGCTGGTCTGATTCGCCCGCGGTTAAAATCAGCATTTCCATCATTGATTTGGGCGAGCACGGGCGGAATGTTTGCAAAGCGCGGGACAGGTACCCCGGCCGTCGAAGTTCACGACGCAGGTTACAGAGGCACGGCGTGGCGTGCAATGTACTCGTCCATAGATCGGTCGGGTCCGATGTAGTGAAACGTTTCGGCATAATCCAGGCCGTATTTCCGACCCGCGGCGCGATCACTGGTTTCAAGAGCTATTTTTGTGTACTCGTTGATGGCGTCGCTGTCGGCGGCGGACAACGCTGGCACACGCAGTTTCCGTTCGACGAGAGAAGCGTTCAGGTCCTTGATCATGTGGGTCACCATGGTCCGGCATGCCCTAAGGCAAGCAAGCTTGGTTTCAAAAGTGGGGCCAATATCCACCACACGATTCACTAGCTGCGGGCCTCTAGCGAAATAGTATTTCTCTGACACGCTGTGCGGCTTCAAACCTGCGGCGAAGTGCTCCGGCATGTCCAGATGCCCGCCGGACATCCAGCAGGCCGCTTCCACGGCGTGAGCAGTTACACAGTGATCCGGATTCTCCTCGTAGTGCCCCCAGGGATCGTAGCTGAAGATGGTGTCGACCCTTAGCAGACGAAACAAAAAGATCAGCCTGGCGCGTATTTCCGAGCTGGTGAGGTCGTCCATGCGGTGGTTTCGATAACCCAGGTCGAACATCTGCTTCAGCCCGGACGCCTGCAAGAAAGCCCTGGCATCCCGCTCGTTGCCGAGCACGGTTTCACCCAGAGTGAGATCGTAGGAGTCTTTCTCGTCATTGCTGGTCCGGATGAAGTATCCGGTATAGCCCTCCTGGAGTAGTTTGGCCACGGTGCCGCCGGCAAAAAAAGGCCCATCATCCAGGTGAGGCGTGATCAGGGCCAGTACCTTGCCTTTGTTCGGCGTTCCGGACACAGCCCGCTCGATCACGATATCCGCGGCGGACGCCGTCTGCGCCGGTAGTTGCGGCACACCCAACAAACCTGCGGCGAGTGCCCCTCTAAAAAAATCGCGCCGTTCCACTGAACGATCCTTCCATTGTCAGCGGCGGCCTTGGAAAGGACGTCGTGACGCCCGCGCGACGATCATACTTCGAAGCTGAGCAAGCCAGTCTTAGCGATATTGGCGGTGATAGTGATACATAAGGTTCCAGCAAGCCAGCGCGAGTTTCCGCTCTGGAGTTCAAACAGCACGGTCAATCAGATACAAATCTGCATGGTTCCTGATGAACCGGATTCGCTTCACCATGGCTCCAGATGCGGACACTCCGAAGCCCTCTAACCGTTCGCGAATGCGCGCCTCCCCGACATTCTCTCTTTTCGGCGTGAGTCAGAACTAAGAACTCAGAACTCAGAAGTAAGAGAAACTCCTCACCTACCATTTCGAGCGCACTTTTGGAACTCGGGCATTGGCCTTTGGCATTTTCAGCGAATTTCTCGAGGACGGCCTCCTTGCCGACCTGCCGATTACGTAGATCCGATTCAATTGCCGGAGCATCCTATTTGCGTTTAGTCTTTCTTAGCACCATGGTGCCGAACCGCAGGTATCTATGGAAAACGCTGGCATAGTCGCACCACAGCCCAGTTTCTGGGCCTCGATCCGCGAAGCCATGGCAGGATCGCATCGGGACTTTACGTCCGGTAGCTTGGACCGCTCGATCCTCCTCTTGGCCATCCCGATGGTGCTGGAAATGGTGCTGGAATCGCTGTTTGCCGTAGTGGACGTTTTTTGGGTGGGACGCCTCGGGGCCGATGCGGTGGCCACAGTGGGACTCACGGAATCGATGCTCACCCTGGTGTTTGCGGTGGCCATGGGGTTGAGCATGTCAACGACGGCCATGGTGGCGCGGCGCATCGGCGAGAAAGACGCCGCTGGGGCTGCGGTGGCGGCAGTCCAGGCGGTTGCCCTCGGCCTGGCGGTGGCAGTTATCGTTGGGGTACCCTGCCTTATTTTGGCCCCTAATCTGTTGCGGCTAATGGGCGCGTCGCAGCAAATCGTGTCGGTTGGTACCAGCTACGCCCGAGTGGTTCTGGGTGGCAGCGGAGTTGTGCTGCTGTTGTTTCTCAACAACGCGATCTTTCGCGGCGCCGGCGACGCCGCTATCGCAATGCGGCTGCTCTGGGTGTCGAACATCATTAACCTGGTGCTGGATCCCTGCTTGATCTTCGGTTTTGGACCCTTTCCCCGCATGGGCGTCACCGGCGCGGGGGTCGCGACGTTCACCGGGCGGAGCATTGGAGTGGCTTACCAGTTCTATCGCCTACTGCGGGGCACGGAACGCATTCGCATCCTGCGCCGGCAGGTTCGTTTGAATTGGGGTGTCCTGGTACGGCTACTCCGCGTGTCCCTCACCGGCATCCTGCAATTCACCATCGCGCACACCAGTTGGATCGGGCTGGTGCGCATCGTGAGCATCTTCGGATCGGCGGCACTTGCTGGTTACACTATCGCGATCCGGATCATCATTTTCGTCATCCTACCCTCCTGGGGCTTGAGCAACACCGCAGCCACGCTGGTTGGGCAGAACCTCGGAGCAAAGCAGCCGGAGCGCGCCGAAACCGCGGTGTGGCGGACCGGCTTCTACAACATGCTGTTCCTGGGCACCGTCGGGCTGTTCTTCGTGCTATTCGCGGAGCCGGCGGTACGCCTCTTTACCCAAGATCCTATGGTCCTGCCGCTGGGCGCGTCCTGCCTGCGGATCCTTAGTTGCGGCAATATCGGTTATGCCTACGCTATGGTGATGCTCCAGGCATTCAATGGCGCCGGCGACACAATGACACCGACGATCGTGAATCTGTTCGGCTTCTGGTTCCTGGAAATTCCCCTGGCCTACTGGCTGGCGATCCCGGTTGGCCTGCACTCCAAAGGTGTGTTTTTCTCGATTGTGATCGCGGAGGCCACGATCGCCGGAGCCAGCATCCTGCTCTTCAGGCGTGGGCGCTGGAAGCGCCAACAGATCTAGCGGCAAAGGGACTCCTATGCGCATGTTCACTCGCGGTCTGCTTTCGGGAATGCTTATCGGCCCGTTCGTTGCTGCCCTGATCGTCGTTTCAGGTTTTTGGCCGGTCAGGGCCACCGATCCACCGCCGCCTTGGGAAACAACCATGGCGCGTCGAGCGTTTAGAGCTTCGGTTGCCCGCCAGGCACCTAAGGTACGGAATCCCCTTTCCCCATCCAGCCAAGTGCTTCGAGCTGGACTGAGGGTATATCGCGAGGGCTGCTCTGGCTGTCATGGCGATTACCTGAAACCGAGTCATTGGGGCACGACAGCATTCTATCCGCGGGTGCCACAGTTCGCCTCAGATCCGCCTGACAAGCCCGACTGGCAAATGTTCTGGATTGTTAAAAATGGTATTCGCTACTCCGGAATGGGCGCTTGGGACGGAGAAGTTCCAGATGACAAGATATGGCAGGTGGTGACATTCTTGGGCCGACTGAGAAGTCTGCCGCCAGAAGTTCAAGCAGATTGGGTCCAACAGCCGAAATGAACTCATGCGCGGACTATCGATATTGGAGCGAGGTAAGGAGATGGACTGAGACACCAGGCACTTTACGGCGGAATGGATTGGGCTCGGGATCGCTTTGATCGTCGTTCTCCTTGCTGTTCTTTGAACAAAGCGCTGGAGACAACCAACGGGATTGGTTGTGAAATTGCGATCTTGCATCAGCATCGCCCTCGTCGGTTTCCGCCTATGCAAAGCACTTTCCGGCGTATTTCCACTGCGGTGGCACTCTCGAGACGCCGGAGAACTTCTCAAGATGCCTCCGCCGGTACGGCCACCTCAGGACAGTCGCGGTCCTACCTGACGAGAGATTTGATAGGATTTCCGAGATGCGAGTCCTACTGTTACTGTTTCTTGCCGCGGTCGATCCGCTCACGGAAAGGACCCCGGGTAATCCACTCGAACATCTGCCTCCTAACATTGAGATTCTGACCCATTTCGGTGAACGCGCGGACATTTCCCCAGACAACCAGCGTGTCGCGTTTATGGCGAAGAGTTTTGGCGACGCAATGGTGGTGGACCTGAAGTCGCGAATTATTCACTGCTTGACCTGCACTATCCCGGGCACTGCCTTCCTCCGAGTAATGCACCTGGTGACGGGGGACTACATCCTGATCGGTCCAGACCACTTCGAGAATGTCCACATTAGTCGCACACGCGACAATGAACTCTGGTTCTTGAGCAAAGAGCGTGGGGCTAAGCCAGTCAAGCTGGGCCAGAAAATGAGCGAGGGCGCGGCGATTTCAAAGAGAACCCTGAAGGTCGGGTTTTCACAAACCGCCGCCCAGTCACCGGATCTTGCGCCAGACGCCTCACGGCTAATGGTGGCGGACTTAGACCTTTCCGGCTCGCCCAAGCTGGTCAACAAGAAAACGGTCTACGAAAGTAGGGACCGAAGCTGTGTACTCGAAGCTCAGGATTTCTACGACAACGATACCAAGATGACTTTCACCTGCTACGAACCAGAGGGACATGCGTCGGTAATGGGAATTGATCTGCAAACGGGTCAGGTCACAAACTTCTCAAGAGCGCCGCGAACCTATAACGAAGGGGAAGGCATTTTCCCGGGTGGCCTCTACACAGCCGTTGAGGCGGACCGTCAGTGCGAGCAGCTTGGAGGGACGCGTGGCTCCGGCAACATTGACATCTGGAAGTTGAGGCTCGATGGAACAGGAAGGGATCTCAAGCGGCTGACATACTTCAACGACTACGAGGGCGGCAAGGCGTCGAACCCTGTGATTTCCACTGACGGACGATTTATGGCATTTCAGTCCGCCCAGACGAGCGATCCTGCTGGCGTGGGCTACGGCATTCTCCTTTACTGGCTCAGGCCGTAGCATCGTGGGTGCATCAGAGCGACCGCTGTGATTGTGGTGAAAACACCATGGCACCAGGCCCCGATCATTGGTGTAAACGGGAAACATTCGCGTTCGGAATCCTTAAGTAGTATGGGCTCGTGTTTCTGCCCACCACCAGTATCGTCTCGACCGCCGCAACATTGTGGTTTAGCGCTAGGGGAAATCCGTTGTACCGTCGTCCACCAGAGGGTGCGCTCCAGAATACTGGGACAATCCTCGGCCTCGAAAGTACACCAGTCTTTATGCAGGAAATCAGAGTGCCAAGCTGATCCCTTGGTGGGTCAATCTGGCGCTCGGAACGCTATGCGGCGTTAATAGCCCAGCTTCTTATCAACCACGTTCATCAGCGGCTCACTTTTCTGGAACCGTTCGAATTGCGCAATGAAGAACTGCATGGCCCGATCCAGCCAATCGGGCGTATGGTCGGCACAATGCGGGGACAGCAACACATTTTCCAGCTTGTAGAAGGGATGACCTGCAGGCAACGGTTCGTGATCGAAAACATCCAAAGCTGCGCCTTTGATACGCCCATGGGATAGCGCACTTACCAGCGCTTCCTCTTGGATTACGGGGCCGCGGCCGACATTGATCACCACGGCAGTAGGCTTCATGGCCGTGAACTCGGGCTCTGCGATCATTCCACGCGTTTCTGGAGTCAGGGGCGCGGCTGCGACTACGTAATCGCAGCGCGAGAGCATCTCAATGCGGTGATCGGGACTGTACATCTGCTTGATCAGCGGGTCCGTGCCGTGCGAAGGCGAAACATGCCGCTTGACGCCGAGGACCGCCATCCCTAACGGCCGCACTCGGTTGGCGACCGCACGGCCGATGTCGCCGTATCCGACAATTCCCACCGTTTGGCCCGCGGCGGGCATCACGTCAAAAGCTTCCCAAACACCAGCCATCCGATTGCGGCTCATGCGGCCGAAGTCTTTGGCAAAATACAAGATTGCGGCGAGCACAAACTCGCCCAGGGCCGGACTGAAGACACCGGAGCCATTGGTGAGAGGGACAGGTCTTGCGATAAGCTCGGGGAATAGCGTTCTTTCCAGCCCTGCAGAGCGACTATGCACCCAGCGCACCTTCGGACACATTCCGAACACCGCTTCGAGCAGTGCCAGCGAGCCCGACCAATTGAAGATGACTGTGGCGTCCGCGGCTGCCTGTCCAAACGCCTCGACAGAGTTTCCGGTTATTATATTGGCCTCTGCCCGCAACTTCTCGAGCACGGCGAGCTGAGGCTCATTTGAATCGGCCAGCACTAGGATGGTGTTCGTCATGGGAATCAGATAACGCCGCTTTTAGGGACGTTTTCGCACGGCTAACAATTACATCACAATTGGCGGCGACGGAACCTGCCGGTGCGGTTTGGAAAAACCAAAACTCGTGTTTAAGCTTGAGGATTGGGCGGCGTAAATTGGAGACCCCCAATACGCCGCCTCGCGGATTCGACTGGAACCTGACCGAAATATTGTACCGTTTTACGATTTACCGATCTGCGTCGCATCTCTTTTGAAGGATTCTATGCCGCAAAACAATTCAAAGTCCTTACGGAGTTATCGCTGGTACGGCCCGGATGATCTGCGTTCATTCGGTCACCGCTCACGCGCCGCCTCGATGGGTTGTGTCCAAGCTGACTATGCGGGCAAGCCCGTCATCGCCATCATCAACACCTGGAGCGACATCAATCCGTGCCACAGTCATCTTCGGGAGCGGGCCAACGACGTGAAGCGCGGGGTTTGGCAGGCCGGCGGTTTTCCGGTGGAGATGCCCGCATTTACTCTGGGCGAGACTTTTCAAAAGCCCACCACCATGATGTACCGAAATCTACTGGCCATGGAGACCGAGGAGATGCTGCGTTCCTATCCCGCTGATGGCTGCGTGTTACTGGGAGGCTGCGATAAAACGACGCCCGCGCTCTTAATGGGCGCGATCAGCATGAACATACCCGCCGTCTATGTTCCCGCAGGGCCGATGCTGCGCGGTAATTGGCACGGCCAGATCCTGGGCAGCGGATCGGATGTCACGAAATACTGGGCAGAGCGCCGGGCGGGCAACATCGATCTGCAAGCCTGGATGCAGATCGAAGATGGCATCGCACGCTCGGCAGGAACTTGCATGACCATGGGCACGGCATCCACCATGACCAGCCTGACCGAGGTACTGGGTTTCTCGCTTCCGGGTGCGAGCTCGATCCCGGCGGTCGATTCCAATCATGTCAGGATGGCCAACCGGTCTGGCCGACGCATCGTGGAAATGGTGTGGGAAAATCTAAAACCGCGGGATATTTTGAGAGACGCTTCCTTCAACAATGCGATTGCATCCGTGTTTGCCCTAGGGGGATCGACCAACGCTGTGATTCACCTGGTGGCACTGGCCGGGCGGGCGGGAATCAAGATCACACTGGATCACTTTGACCAGTTGTCCAGGAAGACGCCGTTGCTGGCCAATTTGCGTCCCAGCGGTAAATATTTGATGGAAGATTTCTACTATGCGGGGGGGCTGCTGGCATTGCTGAACACAATTGCGCCCCAATTGGACCTGAGCTGTCTAACCATCACGGGAAAAACGCTCGGGGAGAACATTGCGGGCGCGGAAATCTACAACACGGATGTGATTCGCACATTGGATAATCCCGTTCTCGAATCTGGCGGGCTAGCCATTCTGCACGGAAATCTCGCGCCCACCGGCGCGGTCATTAAGACCTCAGCGGCCGAACCAAGGCTCCTGAAACACGCCGGACGTGCCATTGTTTTCGACAGCTACAACGAGATGAACGCGCGGATCGATGATCCTGACCTGGATGTGGACCCAAGCAGCGTTCTTGTACTGCGCAACGCCGGCCCCAAGGGAGCGCCAGGCATGCCGGAATGGGGCAATCTTCCGATCCCGCAAAAGATTTTAAAAACGGGAATTCGCGACATGGTGCGCATCTCCGACTCAAGAATGAGTGGCACGAGCTACGGCGCCTGTGTCCTTCATATTTCCCCCGAATCGTTTGTCGGCGGGCCTTTGGCATTGGTGAAGGAGGGCGACATCATCGAACTCGATGTGCCGGAACGCCGATTGAATCTGCGCGTGAACGATGACGAGCTTGGCCGGCGTCGCGCTGCCTGGAGGCCGAAAGAGGGGATTTATCCCCGCGGATATGGAAAGCTGTACATGCAGCACATCAAGCAGGCGGACCAGGGCTGCGACTTCGATTTCTTGGAGGGTACGGCTCCCATCCCGGAACCCGAAATTCACTAGGGCCTAGTTAAGACTCTGTGCATTTGTGGCATGGCTGAAGGCGGTTTGAAGACAGTTCGCTTCGATGCGGATGATGTCATCTCGGGATTGCAACACCAGGTGGACGCAGATCGTTTCTTGGAGAGCCTACGGGAACGACTGGGAAAGTTTGGATTGGAACTGCATCCAGATAAAACGCGCCGGATTGAGTTCGGACGGTTTGCCGAACAAAACCGGGAACGAAGAGGGAAAGGCAAGCCCGGAATGCGATAGCTGCGATATAGTGACGACGACCAACGAATTGTGAGTTGACATGCGTTTTCGGGTAAAGCTTGCGGTAAAGATAGTAGCAGCCGCATTGCTCCTTTTGGTTGTGGGTGGTTTTGTTTATGAGCGTGTCGGCGAACGGCACGACCACAAGCGCTTTCCGCAACTTGGCCTATCCGTGGACATCGGCGGGAGAGCGCTCAACATTTACTGTTCAGGTGAAGATGGACCCACTGTAGTCCTGGAGCGCGACATAGGCGCCCCAGGTTACAGTTGGCTGCTGATCCAGCGTGAAATCGCCAAATTCACCCGCGCGCGCTGGTATGACCGCTCATCGTTGTTGACGTAACCAGGCGACACTCATTGACCCCTCGAAGGGGGTGGCTGGGGTGTAGTTGGTGAAATGGCGATGTTTCGCCAACAACCATCGAGGCGAGTGGGTATAATCTCGCAGATTCCGCCAGTTGCTGACGCAGCAATGGAGACCGTTATGCTACGAATCCTCTCTGCTCTTTGTTTGATCGTGATGACGACGAGCGTAGTCCGCATGTCAGCGCAAGTCTACCCATACCGCGACGGAACTCCCGGTGTGACCGGGTACCGCTCGGAAGTGATGGCCGAAGTCATGATCCAGGAAAGCGAGTTCGTCCGCTTGGCCGAGGCCATCCCTGCCGATAGATACACATGGAGGCCGTCCCCGGATGTGCGCACGATCGCCGAGGTTTTTCTGCACGCCAGCGCTGCGAACTACAATCTCTACAAGCTCGTGGGCACTCCCACTCCGGCTGGGGTCGACACGAAAACCCTTGAGCAGTCCACCACCGACAAAGCAAAAGTCATCGCTACGCTCAAGGCTTCCTACGCTCACGCCAAGGCGGGCATCCGCTCCATGCCCGACGCGGACCTGGAAAAGACTCTGGAGTGGAACGGAGGGAAGATTACCGAACGGGGCGTCTTGCTCTATATCGTTCAGCACATCGCACAGCACCTCGGTCAGCAGATCGCCTATGCCCGCTCGATAGGCGTCGTGCCACCGTGGACACTCGACCTGCCCCGGAAGAATTAGTTTTAGACCGATTGGCGACTGTCAACTGGTTTAACCAGGCGTTTACACTCATTGCCTCGGGAGGGTGGGCTGGGGCCGTAGTTGGTGTCATCGCGATATTTCAAGAGCTAGTGTAAACCTGCTAGAAAGGCTCGCATTTCACGTAGTACGTCCGCCTCGTTTGATAGGTAGACAAAATGGTCGGCACCCGGCAGCCTAACCACACGGGCAGTGGGGACGCCGTTTGCAAAGGCCTTCTCTTGGCTTTCTGTCAAAGGTGTCAACGCTTTTCCTTGACCGTGGTGGATCGCAAAAATGGCAAGAGCGGGCACCGGGATGGCGGCGTACTTCTTCATGCCCGACATGATCGTGGCGTAACCCGGAAAGTCGCGGTGCTTCGCAACCCTGCCGTCGGGATTGGAATTCCATTGCTGGCGAAGTTCTCCGTCCGGGTACGTGAATCCCAGAACTCGCAGATAGTATTGCTGTAGCGCACGAAAGCTCGCCAAATCGGCTTCACTTGGCGGTGGAGGTTGAGGCCCGCTGATCTCTTGCATCTGCTTCAGTGTCTTCTCGCTGAACTCCCCGGCCTCGGTGTCCACCATGGCTATCGTTTGTTGTCTTGCGTGTAAGTCGCAACCTATAATCTTCGTCTCGGCCTCCTTCGTTCCGAGCCTTTCTCGGTTGGATACCGCAAAGTGTACTCGGTCCGCTGTAAGGCCGACGTCGTTATGACATCAGCTACCCCGTTCGTTCAGTTGTCAAAGAGGCCCCCAACCCGGTGGGACTGTTTCCGAGGTGTCGACAAACTTTCGAGAATGCGGCGGGGCGTGGATACCGGTGGTTCGACGCCGTGGCCTGTCGACCTGAGTGACCTTCATGAAACAAGGGCCACCTTCCCGAGCAAAATGCAACAGCAGAACCCGCCGCGTTGTGAGATTGGTTCCCCTGATCGCCTCAAACCGGCACCTCAACGTCAAACAACCGGTGGCGTGTCAGACGGTTGCAGCAAAGTACATCCTGACAATTTCCTCCATTTCCAACTGATGCAGGACAGTTTAGGATCTACTCGCTCACAAGCAGGTCGTCATCAGTAATGATCTCCTCTCTTTTTGATCGATCGGATTATCCCAGCCTCCGTCAAAGCGTGTACTTGAATCAGGCATCCCTGGGGTTGATCGGTCAACCAGCAGTAACCGCAATGCACACCTTCATAGACAATGTTGCTAGGCATGGCAACCTCTACATGTCCGACAGGGACGAGGTGGCATACTGCGAAACGCTCCGTGAACGCGCATCGCGATTGCTTCATTGCGATTCCACGCAAGTCGCAATTGTCGCGAGCGCAAGTGAGATATTGGGGCAACTTCCGATTTTGCTTCAGCCGAGACTAAAGAGCACAATCCTGGCCGTTTCATCAGACTTTCCTGCGACAACTCGGCCGTGGCTTCGTCTGGCTGCTCTAAAAGACCAAACTGTGCGCTTTGTTGATGACCAGCCTACGTGCGATTTGACCGATACACTCATCGAGGCCATTGATGAGAGTACTTCTGTGGTTGCGGTAAGCAGTGTGCAGTACGCTACGGGTACGGTAGTGGACATTTCTCGCCTGCGCAAAAGGACTGTCCAGGTTGATGCACGCTTGATTGTAGATGCTACGCAAGCGGCAGGTGCAATGCGGGTGGACGCAGCGGCGTGGGATGCTGATGCCGTCGTTGCCAGCGGCTACAAATGGCTTGGTGGACATGGAGGCGTTGCACTAGCAATCATGTCGCCACGCTTGCTTGAGCAAATCCCCCCTTTACCGGGTTGGATGGGCGCGTCGGACCCCTTTGGATTTGATGCGACCTCTGTGTCATTAGCTAATGATGCGCGGCGCTACACGCAATCAACAATGTCGTATGCCTCTATGGCTGGTCTCGTGGTAGCAGTTGAGCAGTTGTTGTCCTTGGGTGAAGCTCGAATTGAGGCACATGCACGGAGTTTGGCAGCAATGCTGGTTAGCGACGCCAGCCAGTATGGTTGGCAACCGTTTCGCAGTGTTCGCGATCCTGCTGGGTCTCCACACATCATTTCACTGAGCCGCCCTCGCGAAAGCGTGCAAGCAACTGTGGAAAGACTTCGTGGTCACAATATTGTGTGCGGTACACGTGGCGGACGCATTCGCATCTCGCTCGCTCCTTACAACGACGCAAGTGACGTCAATACTCTTATCGAAGCATTTGCAAGAGCACGTTCGGGATGAATTTTAGAGATCGATACTACATGATAGGGAGCAGCAGCACGTAAAGTCTCAAAGGTGCAGCTTTCTTGTCGAAAATGCTAGGTATTTTGCACGGGAAACGGGTGCTACGCCCCACGCGGAGTTGGTTACGATTGTAAACAGGCGAGGACACCAACCCGGGTCAATGAGTGTAATCGCGATACTAGTGCGCCGGGATAAACCGGCATGAAGCAGAGAATGGAAAATTCTTACGGGAAAGGAGTAGCGATCCACTCGGCCCCGAGTCTTGCGCTGCTACCGCGAGGGACAC
>Ga0193733_1000342_pt1 | contig 15923 bp, 12 predicted proteins | sample U1s2metaG_FD_145076 | JGI IMG/M metagenome (GOLD analysis project Ga0193733, IMG submission 145076) | Soil microbial communities from a riparian zone of the East river system, Colorado, United States - U1s2 | ecosystem: Environmental > Terrestrial > Soil > Riparian zone | place: USA: East River...
GCGGAAAGCATGCAGACGCTTGAACTCTTGTTCGAGTTGCTTGTAGGGCGAGGCAGACATGGGCGATCGGGCAGCGGGGAAACGAGGCGTAGTTTACCAGCTCCGGCGGACCGCCGCCTCGCCCCGCGGAGGGTATTCTTATTATTAATCAATATGTTAGACTACATGTCAGGAAATTGACGTGCGCGGTGCTTGACGCCGCGCGAGCCTTGAGGGCCAAAGTGCTGGCAAGGATTATGTCGCGTGCTGTTGGCTCGGGAACGCCGCCGCGACGCGCCGTTCGTGGCGGCGGCCTCGCGACTGCCACGGCAGCTCCTGCCACGCAAGCATCGCACGCTTGCGATCCTCTCCCCAGTGATATCCCCCGAGGGCACCGTCCTTGCGCAGCACGTTGTGGCACGGGATGAGCCACGCGACCGGGTTGGCGCCGACGGCCTGGCCTACCGCCCGAGCGCCGCCGGCCAGACCTACGGCACGCGCGAGCGCCGCGTACGTGGTCGGTCCGGCGCAGCCGAGCTCGAGCAGCGCCTGCCAGACCTTGAGCTGAAAGTTCGTGCCTTTCACGGCGAGCTTCAGGGGTGCCCCGGCACGCGCCGCAGGCGCGCCACGGGATGAGCGCCAGATTCGTCCCGCCAGGAGAGCGGCGGCGTCCGCGTCGCGCCGCAGGCGCGCCTGCGGCCAGCGGGTCGCGAGCGTGGCAACGGAGGCGCCCTCCGCCCCGGGCTCGACGAAGGCGAGATGGCACAGCCCGCGTGCAGTGCTCGCGAGCAGTGCACGCCCAAACGGTGTGTCGGTGAGGCCGTACGTGATGTGCATGCCGCGGCCGCGCGACTTGAGTTCCCCGGGTGTGACCGCATCGAGCGTGACCATCAGGTCGTGCAGCCGCCCAGGTCCGGACAGGCCAACACAGTACGCGGCATCGAGCACCGACGGGGTGGTGACGAGTGCTCCGCGCGCCGCGCGACTTGAGTTCCCCGGGTGTGACCGCATCGAGCGTGACCATCAGGTCGTGCAGCCGCCCAGGTCCGGACAGGCCAACACAGTACGCGGCATCGAGCACCGACGGGGTGCTGACGAGTGCTCCGCGGGCCGCGCGCGCGGTGACGTGCGCCAGGTACTGCCGGGGCGTGACACCGGCCCAGCGGCGGAACAGGCGGTTGAAATGGAACTCCGACAGGTGCGCCGAGGCGGCGATCGCGGCCAGGCGCGGCTGCGCGCGGAAGTTGGCGTCGATGAAGCGGATCGCTCGGGCGATGCGCGCGAAATCGCGGCTGTCGAGGAATGCGGGCTCGGTGTGCATAGGGGTTGATGATAGTCGCGCGTGCGCGGCGCGCGACCCGATTCTTGCGGCGCCGTCACGGTCAGCGCGCGCGGCCCGGATCATCACGACCTTCAGTTACACTGCTTTCGGGAATTCACCGCCACGGGTGCGGGCATGGCCAGCGGGCCACGACCACGCCCACGCCGATCGAAACCACCACCAGCAACGTAACCGTGAGACCGATCAGCACACGCCGCATGGCTGCATCATAACCTGACATGCATTCGCTGAAATAACCGCCACGTGCCAGAGAAACTCGCCATCTGCCTGCTCGCCTCCGAAGTCGAACCGCTCTCCAAGACCGGCGGACTGGCGGACGTGAGCGGGGCGCTGACCAAGTACCTGCACGGCGCCGGTCATGACGTGCGGCTGTTTACGCCGTGCTACGCCTCCATCGACCGCGCGGCGTATTCCGCGCAGCCGGTCGAGGGCCTGCAGCAGGTGCCGCTGGCGGTGGGACCCAACAGCTACGTGTTCTCGGTGCTGCGCGCGCAGCTGCCGGGCGGCGCGCCGGCGTACCTGATCGACTGCCCCGCGCTGTATGCGCGCACCGCCCTCTACACCAGCGATCCCGACGAGCACCTGCGCTTCCTTGGGTTCACGCGCGCGGCGCTGGCCGCCTGCCAGCGCCTCGCCTGGGCGCCGCAGGTTCTGCATTGCAACGACTGGCACACCGCCTTTGCGCCGTTGTTCCTCAAGACGGTGTGGGAGGACGAGCCGCTGTTCGCCGCGACCCGCACCGTGCTGACGATCCACAACATCGGCTATCAGGGCATCTTCCCGGCGGCCCAGATTGCCGATCTCGGGCTGCCGGGCAGGCGCAACCTGCTGCACCAGGACGATCTCGCCGCCGGGCGGATCAACGCCCTGCGCCACGGCATCCTGTACGCCGACTCCATCACCACGGTCAGCCCGACCCACGCACGCGAGATCTGCACCGATGAGTACGGCATGGGCTTGCAGGACAGCCTGCGCGCCCGCGGCCGCGCCGTGTCGGGCATTCTGAACGGCGTCGACTACGACGAGTGGGATCCGCGCCACGACCGCTACCTGCCGGCCCACTACGACGCCGGGCGCCTCGCGGTGAAGGGTGAGCTGAAGGGTCAGTTCGCCCAGCGCCAGAAGCTCACGCCGGCGCCGCACGTACCGCTGGCCGGGCTGGTGAGCCGGCTGGCCGTGCAGAAGGGCATCGAGCTCATGTTCGAGGCGTTACCGAAGGTGCTCAGCGCACGGCCGCTGAGCTTCGTCGCGCTCGGGAACGGTGAGCCGCAGTACGAGGAGTTCTTCACCGTCCTCGAGCGCCGCTTCCCCGGGCGCGTTGTGTTTCACTGCGGTTACGACGAGGAGCTCGCGCACTGGATCGAAGCGGCGAGCGATGTGTTTCTCATGCCCTCGCGCTACGAGCCGTGCGGGCTCAACCAGATGTACAGCCTGCGCTACGGTACGGTGCCGATCGTGCGCCGCACCGGCGGGCTCGCCGATTCGGTCCAGCACTACAACCCCAGAACCGGCATCGGCACCGGGGTGGTGTTCAACGATTTCAACACCCAGGCTCTGGAGTGGGCGCTGAACACCGCGCTCGACCTGTACGCCACGCCGCGGCACTGGACGCGGCTGGTAAAAAACGGCATGCAGCAGGACTTCTCCTGGCAGCGCCAGGGAAGCAAGTACGTGGCGCTCTACAAGCGACTCATTGCAGCCTGAAGGTGCCGCGCTCCTCGAACGGAATCGAGCGCATCAGGCCCTCCGACAGTGCGATCTTCCCGCTGAGACGGTAGGCCACGCTCTGCCCCAACGGGTCCTGGCCGCGCCCGAGAAGCTTGAGGAGCGTGCCCGCGAGGTTGGCCGTGACGTTCATGTCGAATTCAGCCTCTCCCATGGCGGGCACGACGAAGCTCGCAGCCGACTCGCCGCTCGCGAACTGCTGCCCCTCGACTTCCATGGTGTACTCGAGTCCCTTCACCGGCAGCCTGCGGTCATTGGGGTTCTGCACGCGCATGCGCACCTTGAGGCGCTGTTCCCACAGGTCGCTGCTCTGGATCTGCACGTCGACGACCGAGAGCCTCGGGGTTGTGAAGTTCGACGTCAGCGCGCAGGCGGCGAGCAGGAACGCGGCCGCGGAGAGAGCCGGGAAGCCACGGATGATGGCTCTCATCCTGGCGCGCGGCCGAAGGCGCCGTTCAGGTGCGCGTAGTGGCGCGCGAGTTGCGCTGTCAAGGCGCCCGCGGGCAGTCGCCAGGTCCAGTTTCTCCCGACGGTCCCGGGGGTGTTCAGACGCGCCGCCGCGCCCAGACCGAGGATGTCCTGCGCCGGAATGATCGCGAGTCGCGCCACCGATCCGAGGGCTGCGCGTACCAGCGCCTCGGGCATCGCGCCCGGGGTCACGCGCAGAAAAAAATCGACGCGCTGCGCCGTGTCGCGGTCCAGGCTCGAGTACCAGCCGAGCGTGGTGTCGTTGTCGTGGGTGCCGGTGTACGCCACGCAGTCACGCTCGTGCAGATACGGCAGGTGCGCATTGGCGGGATCGCCGTCAAAGGCAAACTGCAGCACGCGCATTCCCGGCAGGCCGAAGCCGTTCTTCAGCGCCAGCACGTCTTCGGTGATGACCCCGAGATCCTCGGCGACCAGCGGCAGGTCGCTGAACTCATCCAGCAGCCGGCGCAGCAGCAGCTCCCCCGGAGTGCTGAGCCACGCGCCGCCGCGTGCATCGGCAGCGCCGGCGGGCACAGCCCAGTGGGCCGCAAGCGCCCGGAAATGATCGATGCGCAGCAGATCCATGCGCGCCAGCTGCGCGCGTACCCGCCCCAGCCACCAGCCGAAGTCGGTGCGACGCAGCGCCTGCCAGTCGTACACCGGGTTACCCCACAGCTGGCCCTTGTCGGAGAAGTAGTCCGGCGGCACGCCCCCGACCGCCGCGGGCTCGCCGGTGGGGGTGAGCTGGAACAGGTCGCGATGCGCCCAGGTTTCCACCGAAGAGGGGCCGACGTAGAAGGGCAGATCGCCGAACAGCCGCACTCCGCGCGAGCGCGCGTGCGCGCGCAGCTGGTTCCACTGAACGTAAAACGCATATTGCTCGCGTTCGATGCGCGCGATTTCGGGCGCGAGCTCGTGGGCTGCCTGCGCGAGCGCCTCGGCCGCCCGGTCGCGCAGCGGCGGCGGCCAGCTCCAGAACGGCGCACCGCCGTGCGCGCGCGTCAGCGCCTCGAACAACACGTAGTCGTGCAGCCAGGAGCTCGAGGCCGCCAGGAACTCCGGGTCGATCGGCGCGTTGGGATCGGGCAGCTCCGCCGCATCGATGAACGCCGCGTTGCCTGCGCAGTCCGAGCGCACCCAGTAGGGAGAGCGATCCTCGCCCACCGGGCCCGTCGGCAGGATCTGCCATACGGAAAAGCCGGCTTCGCTAAGCCAGTCGATGAAGGCGCGGCCGCCGCGCCCGAGTGCCGCCTCGAGCGCGGACATCGGCAGCAGCATCCCGGCGCGGCGCCGGTCGAAGACGGGTAATCGCATGTTGCCCACGCGCGCGTCTGGCCTGCCGTCAGCCGCCGGTAGCGCGGCGCATGACTCCGCCGTGCTCCGGAGACCCGTTCCCGGTTGAGATTGGCAGCGTGAGCTCGCCCGGGGGCTGGAGATTCAGTTGCCGATACAGCGTCAGCAGCTGGCGCCGGTAGAGGTGATCGAACCGGCTCACGGCATCCGCCGGGTTGTAATCCCCGAACCACCAGAACCAGTCGGAACTCTCGCAGCGCGCGAGCTGCCGGCCGGCGGCCGCGCGCTGTGCCGGATCGCTCTCGCCCTGCATGACGCGATCGTAGGCCTCCTTGGCGTTGCACAGCAGATCCCACGCCCGGTTCTTCGCCGGATCCCCCATCCAGGTCGCGAGCGTGCCGTGCACCCAGCTGCCGGCGCAGACCCGCGGGAGCGGGGCGGGCTGCAGACCGCGCGCGAGACAGTCGGACAGGGTTGTCAGCTCGAGCAACGGATGGCTCGCGAGCTGCTCGTACAGCGCGCGCAGGAAATAGAAGCCGTTGAACGGGTAATGCTCCCAGGCGTTCTCACCGTCGAGCGCGATGAGCACGGCATGATTGCCACCCGCCTCATAGCGGCGCGCGAGCTGCTCCAGCTCCTCCACCAGGTTGGCGGCGGCGTCATCGCCGTGCCAGGTCGCATAGGTGAAGCCGACCAGATCGGACAGCGTGTCGTCGCGGAAGAAACAGCTCAGGCCGGTGCCGTCCAGGCGGTAGGGGCGGTTGTAGGCGAGCGGGTCCTCGGGCGCCTGGCGGTCGGTGAGCTCGAGGCTCCCGCGCAGCACCGCGGCGCTGCTGGCGGCCCAGCGGAAGCCGGCGGCGCCAAGCAGCCCGAGCGTGCCGGCACTGATCGCGCCCTCGGCGGGCCAGCAGCCCGCGGGACGGGTGCCGAAGGTGCGTGTAAACACGCGCACCGCCTCCTCGATGTGCCAGATGGAGCGCGCCGCGCCACCCGGGTATGCCGCATGCGCCGGCAGGGGCATCTCGGGAAGCGCGTCGCGCGCGCACTGAAAGTCGAGCAGCAGCGGGATGATCGGATGTCCGTAGGGCGTGACCGACAGCTCGCACTGCCCGCGCTCGGCGAGGCGCCGGTAGCGCAACAGCACCTGCCCCACCAGGCCGCCGATCAGCGCCAGCAGATCGCGGCGCTGCGCGGGGCTGAAGTCGCGCCCGCGCTCGGTCAGGCGCGCGACCAGCGGGTCCGTGCGCCGCACGCTCTCGCCGAGCCACGCCAGGTGATACCAGACGGCGAGATCGTGGATGAACTGGTCGGAAGCGTAAGCGACGCGGTCCTGCGTGCCGAGCGTCTCGGCGATAGTCGCGAGCTCCAGGTACGGCCCGAAGCGCTCGATCATCTGCTGGCGCTGCGCACGCAGGCAGGTGCGCAGCAGCTCCAGCCGCGCCACCGGCTCGGTCGGTACCGGCTCCGGGCCCAGAAGTGCCAGCACCGGATCCGGGAGCGGGCTGCCGTTCTCGAGATGCTCGGCCACGCGCCGCGCGATCTCCTCGAGCTGCTCGATGAGCAGCGGGGTGAAGTTCACCACGGCGCGCGCCGCCGGGTTGCCTTCCAGGTGCGCCGCCATGTCGGTGTAGTCCTTGATGGCGTGCAGATACGTCCACGGCAGCGCGTACTGCCCGGTGAGCGCGTCCTTGTACTGCGGCTGGTGCATGTGCCACAGCAGGATGACCGGCAGGCGTGGCGCTGCCACGTTCAGGGGCTCCGTATGCTGCGCAGCATGTCGAGAGTGACCAGCACCACGCCATTCTCGGTCACGTGGAAGCGACGCGCATCGTCCTCGCGATCCAGGCCGATGCGGGTGCCGTCGGGCACTTCGCAGCCTTCGTCGACGACCGCCCCGGAAATCGCGCAACCGCGGCCGATCTCGGTGTGCGGCAGGATGACGGAACGGTGGATGCTGGTGCGCTCCTCGATCCGCACGTCGGAAAACAGCAGCGACTCGCGCACCACGGCGCCGGAGATGATGCAGCCGCCCGACACCATGGAGTTGACGGCCATACCGCGGCGACCGTCTTCGTCCAGGATGAACTTCGCGGGCGGCTGCTGCACCTGGTAGGTCCAGATGGGCCAGTCCTGGTCGTAGATGTTGAGCTCCGGCCGCACGTGCACCAGCTCGAGGTTGGCGTCGTAGTAGGCATCGATGGTGCCGACGTCGCGCCAGTAGCTTTGCGCACGGGTTTTCACGTCCTGGAACGGATAGGCAAACACCTGGCGGTTGCCGCCGATGGCCTCGGGCAGGACGTCCCTGCCGAAATCATGGGTGGAGGACTCGTTGGCGGCGTCCGCGGCAAGCAGGCTCTCGAGCAGCCGGGTGTTGAAAACGTAGATGCCCATGGAGGCGATTATGGTGTCGGGGCGGCCCGGCAGCGTGTCGGGCTCGGCCGGTTTCTCCGAGAACTTCGTGACCCGATTCCACTCGGTAGCGGTCAGCACCCCGAAATGCTGCGAGTCCTGCGCCGGCACCTCGACCACTCCCACGGTGATGTCGGCACCCTTCTCGACGTGGTAGGCGATCATCGGACCGTAGTCCATCTTGTAGATGTGGTCCCCGGCGAGCACCAGCACGTGCTTGGGCCGGTGCGAGACGATCAGATCGATGTTCTGGTGCACGGCGTCCGCCGTGCCCCGGTACCACAGCGGGCCAAGCTGCTGCTGGGCCGGAACCACCTCGACGAACTCGCCGAACTCCCCGCGCAGGTAGCTCCAGCCGTGCTGGACGTGCTGGATCAGCGACTGCGCCTTGTACTGCGTGAGAATGGAGATCTGGCGGATCCCTGAGTTCACGCAGTTCGACAGCACGAAATCGATGATGCGGAACTTGCCGCCGAAGGGCGTCGCTGGTTTGCAGCGGTGCGCGGTCAGATCACGCAGCCGCTCGCCGCGCCCGCCGGCCATGATGATGGCGAGCGTGCCGCCCGTCAGGCGGCTCACATAACGTCCGGAAGAAGCGCGTGCGGGCTTGCGGGACATGAGCCGTACTACACCGCAAGGCGCGCCGTCAGCGCAACCCTAAAGTAAGTTGCCTCATAGCCATTTCATCAGTCCGAGCTCATAGGGGTGCGAGAGCAACTCGTGCCACGGATAGATGCGGACCTCGGTGCGGAACTGCCCGCATTCCTGTGGCTCGACGTCGAGCGCGAATATCACCGCCCCGTCGGTGTCCTGCTCCTCGGTGGCGCTGAACGCGGCGTGCCACACGCCGGCGCGCGGCGGCTGCCCGTACGAGGACAGGGCCGGCGGCACAAGATCCGCCTCCGGCAACAGGCGCCGTGCGACGAACTCCACCCGCACGTCCGCGGGCGCGAGTCCGTTCAGGCCGGCCGCAACCCGCAGGCGCAGCCGCTCGCCTCGCGGCAGATCGCGCGCCACATCGGTGAGCTGCTTCAGGCTCACCTTCGACCAGGCCTGCCGCGCGCGCGTCTTCCAGTCCGCGAGCGTGCGCGCGCCGCTGAAGGCGTTGGCGGCGAGGCGCCGGTACTGCGCTACCGCCGGCTGGTACAACCCCCGGGTGTAGTCGAACAGCACGCGGCGCATGTTGAAACCGGGAATCACTGTCATCATGGCCCGCTTGCTGCGCTTCACCCAGGCGCCGGGGTAACCGCCCTCGTCGCGCGCGTAGTACAGGGGCAGCACCTCCTCTTCGAGCGTACCGAGTATCAGCTCCGCCTCGAGCGCGTCGCGACGCTCCGGATCCTGCACGTTCGCCGGCGGTATGCCCCAGCCGTTGTCCTGCATCCAGCCCTCCGCCCACCAGCCATCGAGAATGCTCAGGTTGAGGCGCCCGTTGATGGCCGCCTTGATCCCGGAGGTGCCGCTCGCCTCGAGCGGCGCGATCGGGTTGTTGAGCCACACGTCGACGCCCGAGACCAGGCTGCGCGCGAGCTGCAGGTCGTAGTCTTCCAGGAAGATGATGCGCCCCATGAACTCCTGGCTCATCATGAGCTGGCGGAGCTCGCGCAGCACATGCTTGCCGGGCTCATCCGCAGGGTGCGCCTTGCCGGCGAACAGCAGCACCACGGGGCGCTCGGGATTGTTGACCAGCCGCGCGAGGCGCGCGCGGTCGCGCAGCAGCAGCGTCGCGCGCTTGTAGGTGGCGAAGCGCCGCGCGAACCCCAGGGTGAGCACGCCGGGACGCTGCGGATCGAGGAAGCGCGTCACGTGGCGCAGCTGCGCGGGACTTAAGCCCTTGCGCTCGTACTCGCGCTGCAGCCGCTTGACTTCCTGCGCCGTCGCCCAGTAGCGCTCGTCCGGCACACGCTCCAGCGCGCTCCAGAATTCCGGGTCGCGCAGGCGCTCGCGCCATTCCCGTCCCAGCTCGCGGTCGAAGAAGTCCATCCACGTCTGGTGCAGGAAGGTGGGCACGTGCACGCCGTTGGTCACGAAGCCGACCGGGTTGTCTTCGGGGCGAACCTCCGGCCACTGGTCCGCGCACAGGCGCGCCGAGACCGCGCCATGGATGCGGCTCACGCCGTTGACGTGGCGGGTGCCATTCAGTGCCAGGCGCGTCATGTTGAAAAGGCCCGGGGCAGAAGGGGAACGCGCCAGCTCCAGGACGCGCTCGACCGGCACCCCCAGCTCGCGCACGAAATCCCCGAAGTGCGCGACCATCAGCTCGAGGCCGAAGGCGTCGTGCCCGGCCGCCACCGGGGTATGCGTGGTGAACACGCAGCCCGCCGCCACCGCTTCGAGCGCGGCGTTGAACGGCAGGCCCTGCGCCAGGTGTTCGCGCAGCAGCTCGAGGATCAGGAACGCCGCGTGCCCTTCGTTCAGGTGCCACACCCCGGGCTGCACGCCGAGCGCGCGCAGCGCGCGCAAGCCGCCGATGCCGAGGATCATTTCCTGGCGCACCCGCGTCGACTCATCCCCGCCGTACAGGCGATGGGTGATGTCGCGATCGGAGGGGATGTTCTCCGCGCAATTGGTGTCGAGCAGATAGACCGGAACGCGGCCCACCTGCGCCTTCCACAGCCGCGCGATCACCTCGCGCCCGGCGATGCGCACCGCGACCTTGAGCCACTCCCCGCTCTTGCGTACCGGTTCAACCGGCAGATCGCGCGGGTCGCGCTCGCGATACTCGGCGTGTTGCACGCCATCGTTATCGACGGTCTGAGTGAAATACCCCTGCTCGTAGAGAAGTCCCACCGCCACGAAGTTGGCGGCGCGCCCGTCGCTCGCCGCTTTGCAGTAGTCCCCGGCGAGCACGCCCAGACCGCCGGAGTAGATGGGGAAGCTCTCGTGAAAACCGTACTCGGCGCAGAAGTACGCCACCAGCGGCTCCTCCCCGGTCGGCGCGCCGACCCGCAGGTACGCTTCGAGTGTTTCGAGCGCGAGGTGGTAGCGAGCGAGGTACAGCTCGTCGCGTGCGCAACGCTCGAGCGTGCCCTGGTTGACGCAGCGAAGCACCAGACGGGGATTGCCGTTGGTCTGCTTCCACAGCTCCGGATCCAGGTCCTCGAACAACGCCCGGGTGGGACGATGCCAGCTGAAGAACAGGTTGGCGGCCAGCTCCGGGAGGCGCGAGAGGCTCGTTGGGATGACGGGTGTGACTTCTAGGAGCGAGTTTCTCATCACCGGTCCCGGGAAAAGCGCGAAGTCTAGCAGTACCGCATCGGACACCTGCCTGCGCACGCCAGGCGCGCCACGCCCGACGCCCCGTTCGGGCACCGCCTGTCGAAGAGGCGGACTCCCGCCGGCGCGGGTAGTCGCCGATCATTAATACTAGTTGACAGCTAGTACTATATACTTAATAGTACTAGCGAATGGATGATAGCCAGGCACGTAAGTTCCAGAAAGACCTCAACGGGGGCCTCGTGGCCCTGGTGCTGCTGGCGGTGCTGGAGCGCACCACCGAGGACCTGTACGGATACGAGATCGCCAAGCGCCTGCAAAAGGCCAACGAAGGCGAGGCCCTGTTCAAGGAAGGCACCGTGTATCCGGTGCTGCGCGCCCTCGCCGCCGGGGGCCTGCTCACCAGCCGCGTCGTGCCCTCTTACGCCGGGCCTGCGCGGCGCTACTACCGCATCACCGCAGACGGCCGCGTGATGCTGCGCCAGTGGAGTGACATCTGGCGGCAGACGCGCGGCTTTGTCGATCGCTTCATCGAAGGAACCGACTCATGAGTGTCAACGCTCCCCGCTCGATCGATGAGTACCTGAAGCAGCTGCGCCAGGCGCTCGAGGCACAGGATCCCGCACTCATCCAGGACGCGCTGTACGACGCCGAAGAGTATCTGCGCGCGGAGGTCGCGGCGCACCCGGACAAATCGGAGAGCGACGTGCTGGAGCTTATCGCGAGCACCTACGGTGCTCCGGACGAAGTCGCGGCGGCGTACCGGGACACGGAAGCGAAGGTGAAGGCCGCCCTCAAGACCCCGGCTCCCAGGGCGGCCGCTCACACCTCGGGCCTGGCGCGCTTTTTCGGCGTGTACCAGGACCCGCGGGCCTACACCTCTCTCTTCTATATGCTGCTCACGCTGGCCACCGGCATCGTGTACTTCACGTTCGTGGTCACCGGGCTGTCGCTGTCGGCCGGGTTCGCGGTCCTCGTCATCGGCGTGCCGTTCTTCCTGGCCTTCATCGGTATCGCACGCGTGATCGCCCTCGGCGAGGGGAGATTGCTCGAGGCGATGACCGGCGAGCGCATGCCGCGACGTCCGGTGCACCCCGGGCCGCCGGCGAGCTGGTGGAGGCGTATCGCCGACATGCTCACGGACGTGCGCACCTGGACGACGCTGCTGTACCTGCTCATCATGCTGCCGCTCGGCATCATCTACTTCACCCTCGCCGTCACCGGACTTGCGGTTGGCCTGCGCCTGGCGCTCGCGCCTCTGGTAGTGCTAAGCCGGGATTTCGGCTGGCTGCCGCTGCGTCTGTCAACGGACATGCTCCAGATCGACGGCCATGCAGTCGCCTCGCCGCACACGCTGGTGGGCTCGCTGTTCTACATGGTCGCAGGCATCGTGATGGTCACTCTTCTCATGCATGCGGCGCGCTGGATTGCCCGCGGCCACGCGCGCCTCGCCAAGGCGCTGCTCGTCGTACCGGGCGCGTGAGGGCGGCGCCCCACGGGCGGCGCGGTACACTGCTGCGCATGCGACGCCTGCGTCTCACGCTGCTGTGCGCCTGCAGCCTTGTCACCGCGCCGCCGGGCGCCGCGATCGCCGACGCGAGCCCCGCGGCCAGGCAGGGCTGCCTGCCGGCCGGCAACGGTTATCTGCGCGCCCGCATCCGCGGCGCGATGAACCTCGACATCGACTGGCACAACGCCGAGATCGAGTGCGACGGCGGTCCGCGTCCGGACGGCAGCGGGTTGCGCGTGAGCTTCGCCGGCCCGCGGCACGCGGATGGGCGGCGCCTGCGCCTGGTGTTCGGCGTGGGATCGGTGCACGAAGGGCGCACCGGCCGCGCCCTTCCGACCAATCTCACCGTGATCTTCGAGGGCGAGGAACGGCTGTTTGCCACGCGCGGCGAGGATCACTGCACGGTGGACGAGCTGAAACAGGAACGGCTTGGCGCACTCGGCGGACCGCTGCGCTCCTGGCGCATCGTCGCCCGCGGCTTCTGCACCTCTCCGGCCAGCACGCTCAACAGCGATGCGCGGATTCTGGTCACCCGATTCGATTTCGCCGGCAGCGCCGTGTTCGGGGACGAGCCGCGCGATCGGCCGCCGCCGCCCAAAGCGTAGAAATAAAAAAACCATGTCGCAGGGAAATCTTTCGGAACGTACGCTCATGCTCGCCGCGTGGCTGACGTTCGCAGCGGGCGCAGCCGCGCCCGTACTGGCGCAGAACTCCGGTGCGCCGCTGGAGCTGGCGACATTTCCGCGCACCGCGCTCGAAATCACCCGCCACGAACAGCACCATCCCGCCCGCAAGTACGCGTTCGAAGTGTGGGTTGCCGACACACCCGAGCGCGCCGAGCAGGGTCTGATGTTCGTGAGCGACCTGCCCGACACCATGGGGATGGTGTTCCCGCTGCCGACTCCACGCGTCGAAACCATGTGGATGAGGAACACCTACATCGAGCTGGACATGCTGTTCATCCGCGCCGATGGACGCGTGGCGAAGATCATCGAGCGCGCGCACCCGCTGTCGGAGGCTTTGCTCAGCTCCGATACGCCGGTCAGCGCGGTGCTGGAATTAAAGGGCGGTGAGGCCTCGAAGCTGGGATTGCGCGCAGGCGATACGGTCACCTGGAAGAAGCCGGCGCAGTAAGCGCAGGCGCGCAAGCCTGCCCCCGACGCAAGGCCGGCGCCCGCCGGTGAGCGTGCAGCCATGGGCTTGCGGGGGGCGGCTATTTGGGCGGCGAATGGCCCGCGTGACGCGGGCGTCGCGCGTGCTTCGAGACGATCGGCCGCGGGATCGGCGGCCCGTAAGCACGGTTGCGCGAGCGAGGATGAGGGGCGAAGGCGCTCGGCTTCGCATGCCCGTCCGGGACCGTCCGGGTGGTGCCCCCGGGGGCGGGCGGCGCGGTGCAGAGGACGGGGTGCGGGCGCGCCGCTACGGCACATGGCGCAAGTCCCGCGAGCGCCAACACACACAGCACGGCTGCTTTCATGAGTCTTCTTCTGCGCGCGGTCGCCGGGCCTGCGCGAGCTCCTGCTGCTTGCGCGCCGGCACCGGATCGTAGTGACTCAACTCCATGGTGTAGGCGCCCTGCCCCCCGGTCAGCGCCTTGAGGCGCGACTGGTACTCCGCAACTTCCGCGAGCGGCACGAAGGCCATGAGCACGGAGCGCTGTCCGGGCAGTGAGCTGTTGCCGTTGATGCGCGCCCGCTTGGTGGCGAGGTCGCCGGTGATGTCGCCGATGGCGCTCGCCGGCGCGGTGATCTCCAGGCGCATGATCGGCTCGAGCACGATCGGCGTGGCCTTCTGCAGGGCGTCGAGAAACGCCTTGCGGCCTGCAGAGACGAACGCCACCTCCTTCGAGTCCACCGAGTGATGCTTGCCGTCGTACACCGTGACGCGCACGTCCTGGATCGGAAAGCCGGCGAGCGCGCCTTCGACGAGCACCTGGCGCACGCCTTTCTCCACCGCCGGGATGTACTGCCCGGGGATCGCGCCGCCCACGACGTCGTCCACGAACTCGAAGCCCGCGCCGCGCCCCAGCGCCTCGATACGCAGGTACACCTCGCCGAACTGCCCGGCGCCGCCGGTTTGCTTCTTGTGCCGGCAGTGTCCTTCAGCGGGTCGCGTGATGGTCTCGCGGTACGGGATGCTCGGCGGGTGGGTCTTCACGTGTACGCCGTAGCGCTCGCTCATGCGCTCGAGCAGCACGCGCAGGTGAAATTCGCCCATGCCGTAGAGGACGGTCTCGTTTACCGCGGCGTGATGCTCGATGCGCACGCACGGGTCCTCGGCGGTGAGCTTGTGCAGGGTGTCGGCGAGGCGCTGCTCATCACCGCGCCGCTCAGGCTCGATGGCGACGCCGAGCATCGGCGGCGGAAACGCCACCGGCTTCAGGTGGTACTGGTCCTCCTCGTGCGAGTCGTGCAGCACCGCGTCCAGGTGCAGCTCGTCCACCTTGGCGATGGCGCAGATGTCGCCGGGCACCGCCTCGGTGATCTCGGTGGACTCCTTGCCCAGCAGGCGGAACAAGTGCGCGATCTTGATGGGTTTGCGCGCGTCGCCGACGAACAGCTGGCTGCCCTGGCGTACGGTGCCCTGGTGCACACGCAGCACGCCGAGCTTGCCGACGTAAGGGTCGATGCTCACCTTGAACACATGCGCGATCACGTGCTTCGCGGGATCCGGCGTCACCGGCACGCGCTCGGCACTCTCTCCGCTCCCCTTCAGGAACGGCGGCGGATTGCCTTCAGCCGGGTTTGGCATGAGCCGCTCGAACACCTGCAGCAGCTCGGGGATTCCCGCCCCGCTCTCGGCCGAAGCGAAACACACCGGCACCAGATGCCCCTCGCGCAGCGCCTGCTCGAAAGGATCGTGAAGCTGCTCGGGGGAGAGCTCCTCGCCCTGCTCGAGGTACAGGGCCATGAGCTTTTCGTCGAGCTCGACGACCTGGTCGATGATTTGCGTATGCGCCGCTTCCACCGAGGAGAAATCCGCCGCGCGGCCGTGGGGCTGAAAGAAGCAGTCCACCACGGCGTCGCCGCCGCCGCTGGGCAGATTCAGCGGCAGGCATTCGCGGCCACAGGCCTCGCGCAGCTGCTGCAGCACGTCGGCGCAATGGGCATCGCGGCTGTCGATCTTGTTGACGATGATGATCCGGCACAGCTCGCGCTCGCGCGCGAACTCCATGAGGCGCTGCGTGAGGGAGTCGACGCCGTTCACCGCACTGACGACCATGGCGACCGCCTCCACCGCCTCGAGCACCGACAGCGCCTTGCCGAGGAAATCCGCATAGCCCGGTGTGTCGATGACGTTGATGTGGATGCCGCTACAGTCGAAGCTGCAGATCGCGGTGTCGAGCGAGTGCTGCAGACGCCTCTCCTGCGGGTCGAAATCCGACACCGTGGTGCCGCGCGCAAGGCTGCCGCGAGCACGGATCGCGCCCGCCTGCAGCAGCAGCGTCTCCAGGAGTGAGGTCTTGCCCGCGCCGGCCTGTCCGACCAGCGCGATGTTACGGATGCCCGAAGTCGTGTACCCCATGGCAGATGCTCCCCGGCATGATGGACCGGCGCCACACGAGCATCACCGGTAGAGCAAAAGCCTACTCCGGAGGGCCTGCCTGCGGCTACTCGCGGGAGTACCATCCAGGACAGCGAGCCCATAAGGCCTGAGCCGGCCTGGGGCTAGGAGGTTCAGATGAGCGACTCCCCCGATGAGGCGCGCAAGCGCCGCGGTTGGGAGAAGGTTCAGCGCCAGCTCGATGAGGCGCTCGACGCCAGTTTCCCGGCGAGCGATCCGGTATCCATCGTGACCTCGCACGAGGAAGAGGACTGGGGCACGGAGCCGGCGGTACCCGAGCCGCCCGCCAAGCCCGTGCCGCCGCGCAACCCCTGAGCGCGCGGCAGCCAGGCGGCGCCGGTCACGGCGCGGTCAGCTCGAGGGCCGAACCGGCCTGATTTACCGTGGTCAGCACGATCGGCCGGCGCCACACGCGCT
>Ga0193733_1000344_pt1 | contig 15913 bp, 14 predicted proteins | sample U1s2metaG_FD_145076 | JGI IMG/M metagenome (GOLD analysis project Ga0193733, IMG submission 145076) | Soil microbial communities from a riparian zone of the East river system, Colorado, United States - U1s2 | ecosystem: Environmental > Terrestrial > Soil > Riparian zone | place: USA: East River...
AAGACGGGTTCAGGATGATCGACGCCAAGGCAGCTTCCAATTGATGGCGGCGGCCATCTGCTTCCAACTTCGGGCTGAGGAACATTGGGACCAATTCATTCGGTTGGGACCATCATGGGACCAAAAAACCCAATTTTGTGGCCGTATTCAGTTGGTTTAGCGGCGTAAGGACAGCGTAAGGACAATAGAATCATCGTGAGTTATGGAGCGGGCGATGGGAATCGAACCCACGTCCGATGCTTGGGAAGCTTGTAGCAGGAATCCGTAGACGCGTAAACTCGCGGTACTTAACAGGTTTAACGGGCCCCCCAGTTGGAAAATGAGGTATCAGGAGACTATTGCCAGTCGAATCCGACGAGATCTTGGAGGCGGACGTGGGGCAGGTTGAGTTGGATGCGGACCTGACGCTTGAGTTCGGGGCGGGCGAGTCTGATTTCGGAACCTGGGCAAACAACTAAAGACTTGGTTCTTTGCCGGGGTTTGGCATCGAGACCAGTGAGGAGAGAAACTGGTCTGAACCAGATTGAATAGTCGGCAATAGGAGTGTAACTGGCGTCCGGAAAGCTATAGTGATTTGTAAATTCCCAGGCATGGGAAACGGCATCCTCTTGAATGGTGTCGGAGTGTTCATCTCCAGTGCACGGGAATTCTTGGGGATCGAAGGTGGCCATCAACCCTGGAGCATGGAACGGTTTGAGGCACTGTATCGAAGAGGATTGCCATGGATCGACCCGGCAAATCCCGAGCGTTTCATCGACAAATTTGCCTGGGGGAACGGGCAGGATACGCGCATCGGCCTCCTGATACTCGGATAGGGCCAATTCGATGTGCAAATTCAGGGGCTTGGTTTTTACTTTTTCGTATTCTTCGCGGCCCACTCCATACGATAACGACTTCAACTGATCCTCGGGCCAAAGCTCGACGTGCTGGTATTTCCAGCCGCGACTCCATCGTGAGTCTTCCGGAGAGTCCGTTGTGATCTTCATTACGTCCACCATCACCATAGTCCCCGAAGCAAGGCCGGAAACAGTGATTGGAACATTGAAAGAGACGTCAGGTGCGGCATCGAACCACGGGTTTGCATGTCGCGAACCGGTGATTTCCGGGGGATGCCTGACGGCAATTTTTGCTGGGGATGTTTGTGCCTCGATCGGGTGGTAGTCCTTCTCCACTGTTTTTGCGTTCGGGACTACGACGCTGATCAAAGAATTGACTGCCAGTAACCCAAGGAGAGCTGCAGCAGAAACCCATCTTCTCCGCCTTGCGAACTGCCAGATGGGTACCGCAATGACAGATCCCCAAAGAAGGATGGTCTGGAACTGCTCTACGATTGCCGGTGGACTTTCCATGTCTCCGGACGGAAGTTTGGAGCCCAACCAGGCGATTCCGATTACTGCTACGAGAATACAGCCGGCCGTTAATAAGAGCTGGCTAAAGTTCTTTGTGAGGCTCGCCAACAGCAGCGCGGGCAGAAAGAGGACAAAGTAGAGGGCGATTAGCGTTAGAAGGAGGGCCGAGAGGTTGGGAAGTATGGGGAACCCGAGCTGGTGCAGGAGAAGGAGGTGCACGTGAAAAAGCGGGACAGAGATGAAGATGAAGATGAAAAGGAATTTAGCGGCCAGCAGATTCCACCACTCGTACGGCTTCGTGACCCACCACTGCCGGTCACCGACCAGGGATTCGCCTTGAACGACTCGGACAATAAGAAATACCCAGAAGATGATTACGGCCGGAGTGACGTAGCGACCTGCGAGAATGAACAAATATGGACTAAAAGAGGAGAAGGCGTTTGAATTCTGCCAAGGGTCGAGTTCGCGGCGGGTGAAGAGGCCCAGGAGGGCTAGGGAGATTAGGATTTCGGGCCAGTGGCGGCGGACGTTTTTTTTGAAGATGTGGAGGATTTGGTTCATGCCGCCTCCTGACAGGGAGAAAGAGATGCCGTCGCGAAACAAAGAGAAGAGGGACTCCTCACTGCGCGGAGTCCATTCAGAATGACGTCGTTGTACTTTGGAGGCATGGAGGTTAGGCCTCCTCTGATTTTCTGGCCACGGCGAGGAAGATGGCGCGAAGGGAGAGGGCACGGTACTGGACATCTTTTACGGTGCCGAAGAGGCGCTGGATTTCGGTGGGTGTTTTTTGTTCGTCAAAGCGTGAGTCGACGAAGCGTACTATGGCGCCGGACGTTGTTGGCCGGAGCCAATTACCGGGCAACGGTGACGGTAGAGGGCCATTGGAATCGCGAGTAAGTTCTACTTCGCGGAACCGTGTGGATAATGAGGCCATGTCTTCGGAGAAGAGGAGTTTGCCGGATTCTAGATAGCCAACATGGCTGGCAAACCTTTCGATTTCGGCGAGGTCGTGGGAGGAGAGGAAGACGGTGGATTCGGCAGCCCGCTCAAGAAGGCCTTCGATGAGTTGATCGCGAACGAGAGGATCAAGGCCACCGAAAGGTTCATCGAGAACGATGAGGCGGGGGTGGAAGGCGAGGGCGCCGGCGAGAGCGAGTTTCATTTTCATGCCGCGGGAGAGAGCTTTGATTTTGCGGTCGAGAGGCAAATCAAATTGCTTGACTAGGGATTGCTCGAGGGCGAGGTCCCAGGTGGGATAGAAATCGCGGAGATAGTCGAGGAGAGCGCCGACTTTCATCCATTCAGGGATTTCCTGGTTTTCGGAGACGTAGCCGATCTGGGTGTAGGACTTGCCGCGAATTTTGCGGGAATCGGTGCCGAGGACCTGGGCAGTGCCTTGGCTGGCGGGTATGAGATTCATGAGGATTTTGATGGCGGTGGTTTTTCCTGCGCCGTTCTGGCCAACCAGAGCGTAGACAGCGCCTTCCTGGACCTCGAGATTGACGTGGTCAAGAGCAGCTACACGGCGGTATTTTTTGGTGAGCGCGTCCGTTCGGATTACCGCAGTCATTGCTGGTGTCCTCCCTGGCGGGGGTCTTGCTTCCCTTCCCTCTTCGAAGTGCGGCGGGCCCAGTGTTTTGCGATGGCTTCCTGCATGTCCTGAAGATCGATGCCGAGGCGCTTGCCTTCCACGACGAGTTCCTCGAATTGCTGTCCGAGGAGATTTGTTCTTTCGGCTTTGGTCGCAGAAGAGCGCATGGCGACAACGGCGACAGAGCCGGGGCGGATTTCGAGGAGGCCAGCTTCGGCGAGACGGGCGACTACTTTGTGGGCGGTGTTGGGATTGATTTTGAGTTGTTTGCTAAGGGCGCGCACAGAAGGAAACTCGTCACCCGGACGGAGTTGGCCAGAGATGATGGACTTAGTGGCGGCGTAGACAACCTGCTCGTAGATGAGAGCGCCGGGCTTGAATTCTACGTAGAACGGAATCATTTGGTGTACTATAGCAGATAGTACAGTTGCCGCAAGGGGCAGAGTGAATGCTGTAGGCGAGTCTGGTAAATCAGGAGTCTAAAAGTTCCGGAAAACGGAAAGAGATAATGCAGAGACGGAGGGGTCACGGACAAGACAGTGGTGTTAAAGCATATGGCACGGAACAGCATTTATAAAGCCAGCGATGGGAGTCGAAGCGAAATTCCGGATATGACGGAGATCTTGTCTCGTCGCCCCTGGCGATGACGATGAATGGGAGTTTGCCCTTCCGGCGCCCAGGTTCGGACCACCGAGGGGATCAAGAGGAAGCCGGATTCGTCGGCAAATACGATGTGGGCACCCAGCCGCGCAGCGTTTTTTTTACCCGGGGCCAGTTCCTTTGTTTCCAGCGTTTGATTTTCCCTTCATCCCGCTCCAACGCGCGTCGCTCGGGTTTCTGCGCGGTCCATTTCAAGCTGTGCATCAAGCGACCGACGTGGGCGCGGTGATAGCGGATTCCGAACTTCCGCTGGACGACCTCAGCAATGCGGACCGTGGTCCAGAGATTCGTCCGGTAACCCTGCGCGAGCGGTCCTCGAAGGAGGAGCCGCACCAAGCGTTTTCGTTGCGCCGCGTTCAACTTCCAAGGACGGCCTGGAGAGAAACGCACCCGCAAGGCTTTCGCTCCGCCACGCCGCCAGGCATCACGCCAGCGCATCACCGAACTCGGATTGCATCCGATGCGCCGTCCCACTTCGTTGAGAGAATGACCCGCATCCAGCAAGGCCAAAGCTCGCCTGCGCCGGTCTTCCAACAGATCGGCGCTCCCCTTCGGTCTGGGCATAGGTGTTCTGCCTCCTGAACGCCTATTATACGCATGTTGCATTAGTTATGCACAGATCTATAGGCTCGGAACCGTGAAGAAGTCGAATGCGGCGATTACCTCGCGGTGGTTGTTGAGAAAGGCCAGCCAGCGCTTCGCTCTGCCCTCATCCCGACAACCGTTTAGGTTGTGAAGATAACGCGAAACCGTGGGCTCGGAAATCTCGCACCCGAGCTGGATCACTTCGCCGTGAATGCGAGGCGCACCCCATGTGGGATTCTCCGCCTTCATGCGTCGAATTAACTGGCGGATCTGCGCATTCACCTGTGGTCGCCCCGGTCGACGTCGCTGAGACCGCCACCGCCAAAACCGCCGGAATCCGGCACGATGCCAGGAAACCACGGTCTCGGGCTTGACGATGATCAGGGCTTCGGACCAGACCTCCCACAGCCGGCGGAGGACAATCCAGAACAGCCGATCGAGGCGATCCAGTTTGGGCCGGGGCTGCTTCCGCTTGAAGACGGCGAGTTGCTGGCGAAGAGCGACGGCTTCCAGGGCGAGTTTGTGACGTGGCAGAAAAAGGGAGCGCAGGTAAGCCACCACCGCACAGGCAAGGGTAACCATGGTTCGATCTTAGTTGAAGGGCGCCCCGCAAGTAACAGGTAGAATGGTACCGCTCCAACCGCTTGATTTTGATCCGTGATGGCATTTTGATGACCTACAGGGAACAAGCGGACGAATCTGCCGAAAGGAAACATAGTCGAGGCTCAGACCTCGGTACACTATGTCCCCGCAAATCGGCAGACCAACCGAACGGACCACGATGAAGTGGGACGGGGCGGGGAGTCACGCTTGAAGAACCCGCTGCGGTAATCCTGCACGGTGGGGTCTGCGAGGGGGGAGGGCCGATGACGCCATGGTGAACCTAAACGCGCACGAAGCTGGAAACGGCGGATAGAGCCAAGGAACACCTAAAAGCCCGTCGTGCTTTCCTCTACTCGGATACAGCCGATTAGACGACGGCGTCGGCTCCTTCGACCGAGTAGACTTGCCGGTTCTGCTCTAGTTTATGAAGTTACCTCCATTGTTCATCGACCCGTCCCCGCTCACCTGCCGTATAGAGTGACCGTGCCGTCAACCACGTTCGCCAAAAATAGCGGTCCTCGCTCAGGAACTGCATCACCTTCTTGCCAGACCGTGCCATTTGTGCCCAACGGGATTTTGTATCAGGGTTCTGCTCCAGCCCACGAATCTCGTTCGCGTCGAATACGAAGTCCACTTGCCGCAATCCGCGCTTGGGAGTTTTACGAACGGGGTAACGCGCTTTCCCTAACTCGACGAAGTTGGCGTTTTCGACGAGGGCTTGCCGCCAGACCTCGACTAGGGCTTGTTCGAAGGAAAGGTTCATTGTGCGTTCTGATTCGAGAGCGGATTATACTCTGGGCATAAGGGGGAGGCGGCAATGGCAGCGGCCTCACTCCTGGGTTACTCCTTGGCGGCAGCACTGCAAAAATCGGTCCGGGTGACCCCAAGCTAGCTTTGGAGGGAGCAGCCCACATCTAGTTCTTCTTACCGTTACATGGGTCAATGATAGATGGAAGGATGAAAGCTGAATGAGCTCCGACCTTGCTGAAAAGGCGCGAAAAGTAGCCGACAGATGGTACGTCAACAAAGAGACAAGTTTACAAAGCTTGTTGGCGATTCAAATTTTAAGCGCCCTGCGCGAAGCGGTGGAAGCAGAGAGGGAAGCAACTATCAAAGCTATCTCTGAAGCATTTCAACACCGTGAACCATCGATTGGGGAATGGCTGCCTCAGTTCAAAGTGGCGCGTGAGGCCATCCAGGCTCGCGGCAAACGGTGAGGACTGATCTATTTTCGTTTCTCCCACAATTTCCAAAATAGTTTGATCGTCGCGCGTCTGTGCCCGGCAGTGATTATTCGCGAAAGCAAAAACCTTGATGTTTCGTGCCTGCCGGATAGAAGCTGACCTCCAGTTCTTCAGCGATGAACGCGCTAATAACCCGATGCGTTCGCTTCGGTTCCCGTACCGATGGTAACGCCGTTGCTCTTTACGTTCAGGCACTGCGGATGAGTAAACACGCTTGGTCCATCGCTTGCCGAATATTGAATATCATCAATCTTATTATTACGACCGCCCGACGGGTTCATACCCAGCAGATGGCGCACCCTCTTGGCAATCTCGTTGTGGGTCATCAAAATTGAATCTGCGCCGCATAGATGGTAAGTACCCTCAGCGCATGCCGCCACCGAGTGGCTGTTCGGTTGTATCGGACCGAGATGGATTGCGATCGATAGCTCGATGTAACAGCATTCATCCGACCGTGGCTGTCATCCGAACGTGGCCGGCTTCGGTCACGCAGCTGTCGGCCAGGTGTACCGATGATGGAGACCGCCGATGCGAGGCAGGGCCCGAGGTTGGCGTGGTTCGGTCGGGCGTGGCTCAACCGGCCGGCCCGCCGGCGTCGTTTTCTCCAGGCCGATGTGCGTGCGGTCTTCCTGGTAATAGGCGATATATTCGCGCCCCAGTCGCCGGAGGTGTTGATCGTTCAGCGGGATTACGTGATCAAGCACTTCACGGCGAACACTGCCGACCCAGCGCTCCGCCACTCCGTTCTGCCACGGGCTCCGAACGCTGGTGCGAATGGGTTTCATGGCACTGGCATGGAGAAACGCGACCACATCGCCGCCGAACTTGGTGTCACGGTCGAACAGGACGTAGCGGTAAGGACAGGGAAGCGGCAGAGCCTCGCGCAGTTGCTGTACGATCCAGTCGCTGGCCGGATGCTCCGTGACGTTGAAGTGTAGGATCCGTCGGCGACCATGCTCGATAACAAAGAAGCAGTAGAGGGTGCGAAACGTCAGGCTCGGAACCGTGAAGAAGTCGAATGTGGCGATTACCTCGCGGTGGTTGTTGAGAAAGGCCAGCCAGCGCTTCGCTCTGCCCTCATCCCGACAACCGTTTAGGTTGTGAAGATAACGCGAAACCGTGGGCTCGGAAATCTCGCACCCGAGCTGGAGCACTTCGCCGTGAATGCGAGGCGCACCCCATGTTGGATTCTCCGCCTTCATGCGTCGAATTAACTGGCGGATCTGTGCATTCACCTGTGGTCGCCCCGGTCGACGTCGCTGAGACCGCCACCGCCAAAACCGCCGGAATCCGGCACGATGCCAGGAAACCACGGTCTCCGGCTTAACGATGATCAGGGCTTCGGACCAGCCCTCCCACAGCCGGCGGAGGACAATCCAGAACAGCCGATCGAGGCGATCCAGTTTGGGCCGGGGCTGCTTCCGCTTGAAGACGGCGAGTTGCTGGCGAAGAGCGACGGCTTCCAGGGCGAGTTTGTGACGTGGCAGAAAAAGGGAGCGCAGGTAAGCCACCACCGCACGGGCAAGGGTAACCATGGTTCGATCTTAGTTGAAGGGTGCCCCGTAAGTAACAGATAGAATGGTAGCGCTCCAACCGCTTGATTTTCATCCGTGATGGCATTTTGATGACCCACAGGGATCGAAGGGAGAGCGAAAGACGCCATCTCCATTGTGTTCCAGTCTTTTCAGGAGGCGAACGATTCGCCACTCGCGCTCGAAAGAGTACTTCATCCTCTTGCGGAACATCACGCCCGCGCCCTCGTCCTCAAGCGCCCCGAGGGCGCTGCCGAATGGCTCATCGCTATACGACATTTTTCCGAGTCGGCCGCGAGGCATCAGTTGCTGCACAAATCCAGCGTGCGCCGTGTCGAATCCCACGACGAATCCCTTGCCGTGGTCGGCATACTCCCTCCACATTCGTTCGGAATCCGCGACCTCCGTTAAACAAAAGCATCCGAGCTCGTCCTTGACGATGGTGGACCGGTTCAGCGCAGCGAGCGCCCGCTCTTGCGCTCGGCGGTCGGTCGAAAGAGCCGCAACCATCATCGAGGCCGATAAGCCTGATCTGCTGACCTGAAATCCTGTCGATATTGCAAACCGCCAAATCTCACCAGAGGTTCCGAAGATTGCGTATTCCGGCTGGAGTTCGTGATCATCATCGAAGGCGGTCCTTTGACTGAAGCGGACCCGGCAGTCCTTCAGAATGTGCAGGCGATCCGGATGCAGGTACTTGAACAGAACGGGCGGAGGAGGATGTTCCCAAGGTTTCATCCAAAGGAGGATAACAGAAGAGTTCGCTTGGACGTGTACCGATGACTGCGTTCACGGGTACTTAAACTCCCGGGAAGTCCGCAAACCGTCCATGTGGAGGCTAGTACCGACTTCAATACGTGGACAGGAAAGAAAAGAGCGTTGAATGAGCAAGAGTTTGACATCGAAGCCAAACATTGGACGGTAAACATGAATCCGCTAGTTTGTACATTCCGTATAGAACCCGCCTGACAGGTTCAGAACCTACGCCACCTGGCGATTCGAGTGTCGCACAATCGTCTGCCTCCGCCGCGCACTTCAGATCACAGGCGCGTGTCCGATCGGAGAAAGGAACCGAACTGGCCACCGTCCGGGCGGCGGAAAAAGGGGGCAGGTCAAGCCCCACCTCCGGCAAGAGAAGTGTCTGCGGGTTGCAGCCGCAAATAGAAGCGAACGGCTTACTGAAGCGTGAAATTGACCGCGGTCGAATGAAACAGGCCCCCTGTGTTCGCCCGTATTGTGACTCCTGTTTGGCCGGTGACAGCGATGTTGAGGCTTCCTTTGGTTTGAGAACTTAGCGTATTGGCGTCGCCAGAGTACTGGGCCGTGAAACTGTGAATACCCACAGACAGGCCGCCGACCTGGAATTGTGCGACTCCGTTTACGACCGGACTGTTAACGGAGAAACCGCTACTACCATCCACAAAGATGGTGACAGTTCCTCCGGCTGCTTTCGAGGAAGTGACATTAGCCATGAGGTTCACGACAACACCAGAAATCGGATTAAGAGGAACCTTCACGCTGGGAGTAGACAGAGTAATGGATGTTGGCACCGGCCCACCACCACCGCCGCCTCCGGCAGATCCTCCGCCGCAACCGACAAAGCCGAGAAACAACAAGATGCAAAAGGCGAGGGCGGCGCCAAAGGCCAAGTGATTGCGGCGAAGCCGGACCTGAAGCAGAAACAAAAAGAATAGCGCGAGCGCCGACGCTGTGGCGAGCAGCCAAAAGAAGCGCGGTGTCAAGTAAGGAAGAGGAGGAGGGAGCGGCGGAACTGCACTTGTCGTGGGGCTGGAAGAAGGCGCGAGAGTTGAAATCGTAAGAGTCGAGGTGGCAGCGGTGCCGTTAGTCAGGTTGACTGTGCCGGGCGAAAAACTGCAGGAAATGCCCAGGGGTTGCGCTTGACCGAGGAGGTTGAGCGGAGGACATGTGAGCGTTACGGGGCTGGAAGCATTGCTTGCCGGTGTGACGGTGATGGTAGCAGTGGCGGAACTGCCGGCGGTGATGGATGAAGTGGGGAGATTTGCAGAGAGATTGAAGTCCGGAATATTTACGTTGACGTTGAGAGTGGTAGAGCCGCTCTGAAAGTAATTCGCATCTCCATTAAACAGGGCAGCAGCAAAACTGGAAAACTGCGGAACAAAACTGATGGAAGCGCGCAGTGCTAAGTTTCCAGACGAATCGGTGGTTGGGGTGTAAGAAACCGTGCCTGAAATCGGACTGTTGTTGTAATAAAACGTAACGGAATTGGGTAAGGTCGGACCTGTGGAGACGGTGGAATCGACAAGGGCCGTGAGGGTGATGCTGGTGCCGTATTGGACATTGGTTGAATCGGCAGAGAGCGCCGTTGTGGAGCCGTAGAACACTCTTGTGGTCATGGGCGCTGATGCGGAAGGCGCATAATTCGAATCGCCGTTGAACTTTGCGGTGTACGTGTGCGTCCCAGCCGTCGTTTGGGAAACGGGCAGCGTCACATACAGAAACGGTCCGTTTGCTTGCCAGGCACAATTTGGCGTCCCCTGCAAAGCGATCGTCCCGTCCAAGAACGTAAAGTTGCAACTAGGCATTACGCCGAAGAAACTCATGGTAAGGATGACTCCAAGGTTAAAAGGTGTAGCCACCTGAGGTGGTAGCGGTGGGTTTGAAGATATGATCCTCGTTGGACCCGGAGTGACGGTAAGCGAATAGGTGTTTGAGCTCGCATTGAAACTGTTGTCGCCACTGTAGCTCGCTGATAATACGTGGGACCCGCCGAGAAGTTGGATCGCAAGGTCCTCTGCAAAACCGGAGCTGTTCAATGCGAACGTGCCTGCATCGAGGGGCGCTGGAGCACCGCCGTTCAAGCTGTCCGTGACAGTAACCGTTCCAGTGGGACAATTCGGAGGAGTGCATAGGGGCTGCTCCGGGAAAGTAAGCGAGGCGATGGCATTGCCAACGTCAAATCGTGCGAGATAGGGTGAACCATAGGCAATGCTCGTCGGGGTGTTTCCCGTTTCTTTACCAGTGGATGGATCAAAAACGGGAATGCTAATCAGGGTCTTGCTACCTTCTGTGGTGATATTGACAGGTATGGAAGGCCTCGAGTCACTCGGCCCAAAAGTTCCGTCACCCTGGTAGTGAGCAGTGAGATTATAAGTTCCTCCCGGCAGGATGACGCTAGCACCTGTAGCTGTACCGTTGCTCAGTGATAGGGCTTCGATTCCCAGAGAGGCGCCCGGACTTCCCGGAATCGGACTAGGAGTTGCAACCAATGCGACTTGCCCTGTGGGGGTCCCGGTTGCGCCGGAGCCTGGGGTCACGCTGCTGCTAACGCCAATTGGAGTGCCGTGCGCGATGCCGCTAATTGAGGTGACGGCATTCCCGTTTACGCTGGCGCTCAAAGTCGTGGTGGACGCGAGCAAGTTCACCGAAGACCAATTGTTGACGAGGTTTTGCGCGTTGACCGACCCCAGCCCCGTGGCCATGTCATACCCTGCAGTGGCAGTCCATGCCTCGGTTGTTGAATGACTCGGGTCGACCAGCACGCCGTTGCTGCCGGCAGCAGTAACGCTGCAATTAGCAGAGCCCCCTTGACAGGGAACGCTATTGGTTCCGACACCGGGAAGGCCCGTCGGCAAGTCGCTGTTTCCTTTTGTGACGTCGTTGAAAATGCAGGTAGGAGCCTCCGCTGCGCTGGAAGGACAGCTCGCCCCTGACTTTCTCGCCAGCGCATAAAGCACATAGTTCGCATTCCCTTGGCGAGGAGCAGGATTCGCCGAGGAGGCCTGGTTCTGGTTTACCAGGGCCATGATTCCCGCAAACGCCGGGGCGGATGCCGAAGTCCCTCCGACGCCCTGAATCGTAGCTCCGAAGCTGCTCAAGTCGCATTTCCCCGAAAACGACTGAAACTGATCCGTGTCACAAATCATGTACAAGCTGCCCGTGAAACCGTCGCCGGCAAAGAGAGACACATCAGGCAGATCCCTCTTGCCATCGCCGGGAACCCCAGCACCGGACTGCCAAGAAGGTTTCAAATAGATTGTGCTTGGCCCTCCACTCCCCGCGACAATGTTCAGGGAACCTCCTGGCGCGGAAGATCCGCACCCGCTAATGCCAATCTGGGCGCAAGAATCATTCCAAGGAATCTCCGGAATGTAAGAGAGAACCGAGGCTTGAGTCACCGGGTCATTTGTGAGGCTCCAATACTGAGACCACTGATTGAACTGATCGAAATCGGTGCCACCGACTGCAACGTTGTATGAAGTAGAGGCAAATCCGCTCACAGCGAGACCCTGTGTGGCGGTTTGCTGAGTGCCGAAATTGTCGCAGCCTGCGGAGCCGCCATCGCCGGACGAGACCACCACTGTAATGCCTTGGGCCGCGGCCTGCTGCCAAATCGACTGGAAAAATTGATTCCCAGCGGATCCGAGCTGCTGTTCGCATGCGCCGAAAGTCACGCTTATGACACCGGCTAGATTGTTGTCAGCAGCGTAGACGGCCGAAAGATGGACTCCAGAAGTTGTTTCCGTTGGAGCCGAGGTTACGAAATCAACCGTCGCGCCGGGAGCAACGGCGCCGGCCCATTGAATGTCCAGATCGGATTCGATTTCGCTAGCATTCAGGCCCGGGTCGACGCCATTGAGAATCACGTTCTGGCTGGAGAAATTCTGCGGCAAGCCAAAAATTGTGCGGAAGTCGATGACATCTTGAACCTTTATATTGGATTCGCCGAGCACTGCAATGGACTGACCTGTTCCCGTAATTCCGCCACCCCAAAGTGGCGTGACGTTGTAAATTTTTCCGAAATCGGCCGGCGCGAGCGGAAAAAACTGGCCACTATTTCCGGGTGGCGTGTACAGCGGAGTCACTGCACCCGATTTCGATTTGTGAAATGCTCCAACGCGCCGGATGTGAGGGGCGGGCCGGAAATCGTGGAGACTGACAATGCTCACGACAGCCGGCGCCAGCGCTGCGGGAATTTGTGGGTCGGTCGCGTTTGCTAAGTGCTCTTCACCGTTGACGAGATAGCGATGAATCTCTGAATGAAACGCACTGCGGACGTTCGCAACATTCCCTGAAAACTCAATCACTGTCCGGCCAGCGCTGACCTTGATGCCCGTAAACCCGTGTGAGGTGAGCCACTGGGTTACGGCCTGAATGTCGGCGTCCGCGGGTCCAAACTGTTTGCCAAATTTTTCCGGTGTCAGCCAAGCATGGTAATTCGCGGAAGACTTGTCCTCCTGTTGTTCGAGGAGCTGTTCCAGGGCGGTCTCCTGTTCCGGGCTGCGTTGCAAAAGCAAGAGGATGCGCCTCAAGGGCTGTGCGTCAGCAACAGGTCCTTGATCGAATTCTGGGCGGGCAAGGGGATGGACATTTCCCAGCAGCGGAACGAGATTCGTTTCATCAATGGCCTGGGTAATGCGCGCAGGTACAGTCACCGTCTGCCCCAGGACGCACCAGGAAGGAGTCAGAACAAACACAAGAACCGAAGCACGAAGGATTAAGCTGGATTTACGGAGTCGCATAGATTGGCCCCTACGACAGAAGAACTTTGTCCCATGCTTACGATGAGCCCAAAACCTGACAGAGCAACCGACTCTAAATGCCGCAAAGGCTAGTATATGACTGTTAGACCGCGTCGATCCCTCTGCCAACGCACATTTTCACCGGGCGCTTAAAAAGAGAGTCGGCCCGTCAGTTGCAAATCCAGAAACCTCTAGCCTAGGAGCCCGTGATTCAGGTCCGCAGTCGGGCGACGGGTGGTAGGTCCTCCGCGCGCAAGGAAAATCTGGGCGCGCATTTTGGCGTGAGACCCAGGCTTCGATTTGCGGAACGAGCCGCATACGGTGTGCACGCATACGGGTTGCAATTACCTGGGCGGTTCGACGTGGGGGACAGGCGACGGAACGACCCCGCAGCAAATCCCAACCCTAATCCGTTCGCGCCGGGCTGCGTATCGGGTTCGACCTGCCATGATTGGCGGCTGGCGGCAGAGCGGGCCGCGGATTCGATCCTGGGAGAAGCTGCCGCCCACGGCTGGGGAGACCCGCTGATCTTCGTGGAAGGAATTTCGCAGTACCCGACCTCCAGCGGCACCCAGGCGAACGGGCCGTATGATTTCTATTGGTGGGGAGGGGCAGCTTCAGGGCGTAAACGGCAACGCCAACAACTCCGGGGCGCCGGTGGTGCTGAATGCCGGAGGGAACGCATCGAGCTTGGGTGTCGCGGTGAACAACCAAGTCGTGTATTCGCCGCACCTCTACGGCCCGAGCTAGTATCAGCAGCCGTGGTTCAACAGCTCGACGTGCTATGGAAGCGGATGCTCGTCATCGAGTCTCGCGGATCTTTGGGAAGCGCATTGGGCATTTATTGATGTTGGAAACGTGAATCCGGTTTGGCCAGGGCACAGCGCGTATCCGTGGGGCAACACAGGAGCGACGGCGTACGCCTCTGCACCGGTGTGGATCGGGGAATTCGGCACGGGGAATTCGTCGAGCGATCTGTATTCCACGGGGGCGGGATCGCAAGGGCAGTGGTTCACGGACCTGGTAACTTCATCCAGTCGAGCTACACGGTGACGGCGGCAAACAATTCCGGAGTTCCGGTGTCGGCGCTGAATTGGACGTACTGGGCACTGAACACGGAGGACAGTTACGCCCTGCTGGGGTCCAATTACATGGGTCTCGCGAATCCGAACAAGAGTTCACGTTCCTGTGCTCGGACCAACAAGGGCCGCTGGCGATTCCTCCCAGGACGGGCTCGGGCCAGTGCGGGAGCACGGGAGCGCTTCCGAATCCACGGTGACGCGAGGGCGCTACCAGAGTCAGGCGTCCACTTTGTCAACGAAGAGGTTGTAGCCGCTGCTAGGGGCATCGCCGTTGGGTTGGGAGTCGATCCCTCGAGTGTGAACTTTGGGGTCCTCGATTCGGATGGCACCGTTCAACCGAGGGGCCCGGGTCACCTTGGGACCCGGGGGCACGAATTTCTTCACCGTCCTGCTTCAGGCGAAAGGCTGGAAGGCCCCGGCCTTCCTAAGGCAGAATTAGCTGGAGCGAGCCGGTACTATCTATGGACGACGCGGATTCCGAGTGGCGCCGTAAGGGCGAGACCCTCAGCCACAAAACGGCGCAGGAGGAGTTCGGGCCTACATGGGAGGACATCGTTTGAGCAATTCGCGCTGGCAAGCTGCATTGCCAACAACAATCCCTCCACGGCAACCCCTGGCTTCTCCGGCGAGAGGTGGAAACGTTGGTTAGGGAACGGCATGGCGCCGACTACCCGAGAAACCGGCAAGCAAAAACGGAACTTGCCCGCATTAACCGGGAGTTGAAACGACTGAAAGGGCAGATCGCTGTGTTGGAAGAACGAAAGTCAAAGCTGAGTGTTGATTCCGGTGAATAATCTTTTCTTGACTGCAGATTTGCAGTGGCAACCGGCGGTTTATGTTGAAAGACCAAGAAGATTTTCGGAAGAGGAAGCGGCTTAAACCCTCCAAGGGTCGATTGAGCAAAGCCGCACTGGACCGTCTCGTAGAAGAGGCGATCGTCGATTGTTATAACGCATCGGAACAGGCCACAGGCCTTTACACAATGATCGAGGAAAATCTAAAGTTCCCGTTTGAGGCGGACGTCTTAGGAGTTCCAGTAACGGCCACAGGCGTTGATATCACTGAAGATGATCTTGTCATAGCTGTTTGTCAGCACAAGGGCTCGAAGCAGAGACTCCCCATTCTGGAGCTACCATTGCCGACTCCGCGACCCGCCGGGTCCGAATGGATCGAGGCATACCGCCATTGGGCACGTGGCGGATAACGGCGTCGGCGGTTCGGCATTCGTCCTAACGGATCAAGGGATAGGATTCGCGCTACTATCCGCATTTATCGGCTTGAAAACCCTTGACGTGCGCATCCAGAAGGACACGCGCAAGGCTTTAGATTTTGCGACACTCCGGTTCGGGACCAGGGGGGCGGTCGGGATATAGAACGTCTGGCGCGAACATACAGGTGGCAGAAGCTAGAGCAAAGCTCAAGCGGCGGATTGGATCGCCGATTACTCAGACCAAAGAACATTCCGGGAATACCCACGCTAATTCTATTCCCATGCCCAGCGCTCAAGATCGGCTGTCAGTCGTGCCGCTGAAGAACTCTTGCACGAACGGGGATCATCGCGGTTGAGCTCTCGGTGCCACCCTTGAAGCTCCTTTATTTTCTTATTGCCGCCTTTTGCCGCCGCGACCAATCGCTAAGTTCAGAACTCCTGACATACCCCTAAAGAGCGGCCAGAATTGGGGTTTTTCGAGAGTAGGGTGCGGACCTAAACCTGTCCGCTTTTTGAGTCTGCAATTGTAGGTTCCAGGGTTCCCGATTCCACGGAA
>Ga0193733_1000345_pt1 | contig 15896 bp, 16 predicted proteins | sample U1s2metaG_FD_145076 | JGI IMG/M metagenome (GOLD analysis project Ga0193733, IMG submission 145076) | Soil microbial communities from a riparian zone of the East river system, Colorado, United States - U1s2 | ecosystem: Environmental > Terrestrial > Soil > Riparian zone | place: USA: East River...
CTGGGGAAAGGGACTCAAATGCCGTCCCCTTCCCCAGACCCCTTCTCCTGCTAGGAGATGCAAGAATCCTTCTATGAAAGCGGAAACTGTGTCCAAATAATTTGTGCCATCCAAGGGGTTCACCCCACATTCGAGGGTCCAACAAGGGTCCAAAACTTGGCCTTTTTGCCGCGGTTTCGGGGGTCTCATTGCTGTAAGGGCAACCGAATCAATGGGACTTAGAGTCTGATCGTCGAGCTCATAACCCGAAGGTCGTCAGTTCAAATCTGACCCCCGCAACCATGGGCGCTTATGAGGAAAATCCTCTAAGCGCCCTTCTTATTTACGGTTACGAGTTGAGCCGTAACAATTCCTTCGCCTGATTGGCCGCTGCAGAGTTGTTCCTGTTCTCGATATTGGGAACAACTGGGAACAAATCGCCATAGATTGCCCGTTCTACAGCCAGCGCAGCCTCACGTTCCGCCTCCGCAGAAGTGTGCGTATAGATGTCTGCGGTCATCTTGATCGTGGAGTGCCCGAGGAACTTTTGCGCCAGCTTCAAGTTTCCGGTCTGCTCGTTGACAATACTCGCAGCCGAATGCCTGAATGTGTGAAAGCCCGACGCGCCCTTCTTTCTCGGAATCCCTAGCCTGTCCAGGATCGGGTAGAGGGCGTCCTTTCGAAGCACGTCCGGATCTAGCGGCGACCCGTCCTTTTTGCAAAACACGAAGTCATCCGGCCCCCCGGCGCGAAGAGGTCTCACGGTGATTCATGAGAGTTTCGCCCAGGGCACTCCCCAAAAGGATGTCTCGCGTGCTTGCAGCCGTCTTAGGCGAGACGAGTTGCCCTCGCCAGAGACTTTGTTCGATTCGGAGTACCCTCCGCTCCAAATCCACGTGCTTCATTTCAGGCCGAGAACTTCACCCAGCCTAGTTCCCGTCAGGGCCACACAGTCAAAGAATGCATGGAGGCCCGTTGGTGCTGCGCTCAGAATGAGCAGCAACTGAGCAGGAGACCAAATAGCAGATATAGCTCGACTGCGCCCGTCAATCGTGTTGTGATTTCGGGGAAGCCGAGGGAAGCATTTCTTATCCATGTTCTCCGCAACCCTTATCGTCAACTTCCTCGCGTGCCGTCACCTGGGCGTACTTGAGCAAGACGCAGCGGCTGGAAGGCGAGAAAAGCCATTTTTCCGCGATCCAAGTCAGGAGCTCCTGCGAGAGCTCGGAATCCGGCACGAGCAAAACTATTTGCACAAGCTAGACGCTGGCAAAAGTTTGAACGTCGTGCAAATCCCGGCGACGCTTTCCTGGCAGGACGCCGTGGCGGAGACAACAAAAGCCCTCCGTTCTGGGGCGGATGTGGTCTATCAGGGGACGCTGGAAGACGGGACTTGGGGAGGGCGGTCGGATTTCTTGGTCAAGGTCGAGAAACCGAGCCCTTTGGGTTCCTGGTCCTACGAAGTGGCAGAAACGAAACTCGCGCGGTCCGCCAGAGCCAACGCTGTACTCCAACTCTGCTTCTATTCCGAGGTTCTGGCCAAAACTCAAGGTGTCGTACCAGAGCGAATGCACGTGGTGTTGGGCAACTCCAAAGTGGAGTCGTTCGCGGTCGCTCGTTATATTGCCTATTACCGGAAGGTCAGAAATGATTTTCTGAGGGCGGGTCCGGCGCCCTCGGGTACCTACCCCGAACCAGCAGAACTCTGTAGGGTTTGCACATGGTTTCCCGTCTGCGACAAACAACGGCACGCCGATGATCATTTGTCGCTGGTAGCAGGGATTACGCGAAACCAACGGAAGCAGTTAGTTGAGCGCAATATCCAAACGCTAGAGGCATTGGGAACTCTAAAGCTTCCCATCTTGCCTAAGATCGATCGAATCGGAGAAGCCGCGCTAGTTCGGATCCATGGACAAGCGCATCTCCAGCGAAACGGCCGTAATGAAGGGAAGATGATCTATGAGATTCTCGAGCCCATCGAAGAAGAAAAGGGGTTCGCGGCCCTACCAACCCCGTCCCCTGGAGATGTCTTTCTCGATTTCGAAGGCGATGAGTATGCCTTTGGAACAGGTGTCGAGTATCTCCTAGGTAGCCTAATGGATGCTTCTGGCAAGGATCCCGTATATGAGCCTCAATGGTCTTTTGAGCCTGTCGCGGAAAAGCAAGCCTTTGAAGAATTCATCACGAAAATGCTGGAAAGGTGGTCAAAGTTTCCTGACTTGCACATCTATCACTATGCTCCGTACGAACAAACAGCAATCAAGCGACTGGCCGGACGACATGGCGTGTGTGTCGACGCAGTAGACCGCTTGCTACGGGCAGGAATTTTCGTCGACCTCTACCGAGTGACGCGCCAGGCGTTGCGTGCTTCGGTTGAAAGTTATTCCATCAAGAAATTAGAACCCCTGTACGGTTTTGAGCGTGCCATGCCACTGAGGGAAGCCAGGCTCGCCCTAGACGCTTTCGCATCTATGTTTGCTTTGGGAGCTGGACAGGAAGCGACAGTCGAACTTCTCAAGACCGTCGAGTCCTACAACAAAGAGGACTGCTTGTCGGCTCGACACCTGAGGAATTGGCTCGAAGAGCGAAGAAAGAAAACGGAACTAAAGCTGGGACGAGCCATATCGCGCCCCGCACCCAGATCTGGCGAGGCACAGGAAAACCTGGCTGAGCAACTCGAGCAAGTCGAAGTGATTAAGAAACTGCTTCTTGAGGGGTTGCCGCCGGACCGCAGCGAATGGACCGCGGAATACGATTCGCGTTGGCTGCTAGCGCAGATGCTCGAATGGCACCGCCGGGAAGAAAAATCGATGTGGTGGGAATACTTTAGATTGTGTGACCTCTCGGATGCAGAGCTTATCGAGGACAAGAGTGCGATAGGTGGTCTCCAGTATGTGGGCGAAACAGCACGAGTCAAGAGATCCGCCATTCATCGTTATGATTTCCCTCCGCAGGACCATGCTATCGACCGCGCTCTGGCCGTCCACGATCCGAAGACGAAAAAGGGAGCTGGAGAACTGATGACGATTGATGAAGTGGCAAGAACCATCGATCTGAAACGAGGCCTCAGTTCGGCAGTTCCGCACCCAGGTGCATTGGTTCCTTACGATTTCGTCGGCTCCGAAGTGAAACGAGAGAGCCTTCTGCGGATTGGCACTTGGGTTGGCGAAAACAGCATAGCCGCGGAAGGCCCCTTCCAGGCCGCAAGAGATCTGCTTTTACGTCGGAAACCCAGAGCGCTGAAGCTACCCATCGAGAGCACAGTGAAGGACGGACAACTGACAAAGGAGAGCAAGGGCTTGGTGGCATCGTTATGCAGAGAACCGTCGATTTTGCCGATCCAAGGCCCTCCAGGCTCAGGTAAGACGTTCAGTGGCGCCCGCATGATCGTAGAACTCGTAAGAGCTGGGCGGCGGGTGGGAATTACAGCGATCAGCCACAAAGTGATTAGCCATTTGCTCGGTGAAGCGTGCAAAGTGGCGCGCCAGGCCGGTGTTCCTCTAAGGGCAGTGCAGAAAGCAAATGAAACCGATGGTTGCCCGGACGAACTCGTGGAACAGCTCGATGACAACGCGACCGTCCTCAATGCCTTGAGGGAAGGTAGAGCGCAAGTTGCGGCCGGAACGAGTTGGTTATGGGCGCGGACCGAGATGTACCAGGCCGTCGACATTCTGTTCATTGATGAGGCCGGGCAGATGTGTCTTGCGGATGTGCTTGCGGTATCACAGGCAGCCACGAGCTGCGTGCTTCTCGGTGACCCTCAGCAGCTCGATCAACCGCAGCGGGGCGTTCATCCACCTGGGGCAGATGGATCGGCCTTTCGCCATCTACTCGGCGATCGAGCCACGATCCTCCCAGAGCAAGGTCTATTCCTGAGCGAGACACAACGACTGCATCCCGACGTTTGCGGCTTCACTTCGGAATTGTTCTACGAAGGCCGACTTCTCCCCGCTGCAGGAAACGAAGAACAAAGCGTAAACGCAAAAGGTCGGTTGTCCGGGACCGGCTTGAGGTTCGTTGCGGTGAACCATAGCGGAAATCAGAATGAGTCAAGCGAAGAGGTAGAGGAGATCGCGAAGTTGGTGAGCGAACTTCTAGACGGGGAGAGCACCTGGACAAACCGTGAAGGCAAAGTCTTGAAACTGACACTCGATGACGTGCTGGTTGTGACACCCTACAACGCCCAAGTCTCGGCCTTGCGCGACGCACTCCCGGAGGGAGCCCATGTAGGGACCGTCGACAAATTCCAGGGACAAGAAGCGCCGGTCATTTTTTATTCCATGGCAACCTCTACGGCTTCGGATGCTCCTCGTGGCATGGAGTTTCTCTATAGTTCCAATCGGCTGAATGTGGCGATCTCCCGCGCACGTTGTGTTGCGGTGCTTGTAGCTAGTCCAGCCCTGTTCGAAGCGGAGTGCAAGAGTCCTCGGCAGATGATGCTTGCCAATGCATTTTGTCGTTATCTCGAGAAGGCCCAGCCACTCTGAACGCTGCTGGCAATTGCCAAGGTCGTAAATCAGGCATCGCTTTTCAAAAACCTGGGAAAGGATAGCTAGACAGGAATAGTTTGCAAAAAGAGAGTGCCGACAGCTTTAGGCCATCGACGCTCGAATGATCTAGTTTTATTTTCTCTTGGCGGATTAGGCGAAAGCTTTTTTGTCCTTGTATTTCTTCCCTTTCGCTGGCCGAGACTGGATGGCCGACCGCACGAGAAAAGCCGATCGCGTTAGGCCAGCAGACCGCGCCAAACGGTCAATCTTCTCAATCTGGCTCTCCGGAGCGGTTATGTTGACGCGGATTGTCCGTTCAGAATGGGCAGGGACAAGAAACGCCACGGCATCCTTAATGGCAGGATCGCCTGCCACGTCATCAACAGTGGATGGACTGGGAATCTTCTCGCCATCCTCAACCATACCAGCGATATGAAAGCTCAAGGCTTCTGCCGCTCTGCGCCGCGCTTCTTCCAAAGTTCTACCAGCCGTAATGCACCCAGGAAAATCTGGGAAGCTCACGCCAAAATCCGATTTACGATCCTTATGCAGATATGCGATGTAATCCATCAATCACCTCAGCCTAATGACTGCTTGCTTTTCGATGCTTCTCAGCGTGCCAATCGGTATATCTCGAACAGGATGTGGCACAGTGACCCGTCCTGGCTTCACCGGATGCTTGAACTGCTTGTGGCTCCCAACATGCGCACCCTCATACCAGCCGTCCTGCTTCAAGCGCTGTATGACTTCTCGGCTGGACATAAGACACGATACACACTTTCTACACACTTGTCAAGTAGAGGTTTACAGGAGCGACCGTCGGGAGCCCATTGGATGGCTTGGGGCTTTCGTTCCAGGCCTGCAAGAATTCTCCGATGGCGGGCCGTGTGGCTTGCCTCGGTGGCGGCCCGTCAGCGCATTGGCCAAAGAAAGGGTAATACCCTTAAGAGAGGGCAATAAAGAGGGTAGTAACTTGGCTTGCTTCGTCTCCCGCCGTTGATTGGAGTCGGCGGTAATCTCAGCAGCTTGTCCTCGACCGGGTCCTAGAACAAGGATGCATCATCCATCTCGACGGACCCCTGGGTGTCATCGATCTTCTGAATCCGTCTTTTTCTGAACTTCGAGCGAAAAATAAGTAAAAAAAGATCCGTCATCTTCTGCGCCGCAGGCACAGAATTTTCATCCTTCATTCATCCGGTGTATTGGCCGTCTGCGCACCATCTATCGCCTCGCCGATCTGGCCTGCTTGAGGATCAACGCAGTCGACGTAAAGGTCAATGGCACTCAGTTCGAATCGGGCATTCCTCATTCCTTGTTTCTCGTTCGCACCACGTCGTCCGTGGGCTACATTTTTGATGTCGCGCCCGATGGCCAGCGCTTCCTCGTTCCCTTGCCGCAACAGGAAAACGTAGCTGCACCGATGTCGCTCGTCCTGAACTGGCCTGCATCCCTCGACAAGTGACACCCGTGCACATCGTCAATGGCGGGCATTTCGCGCTCGATACCGCAGCGGATCAGATTGCGCAGCTCGTCGGTAGCTTCATGAAGTAAAGATGCTGTAACCAATTCCGTAGATTCAAGTCCTGAACGCCCCAGCAGCAGGGTGAATTTGTTCGGGCGTTCAAGACCAATAAAACTTAATAGTTACAGCTTGTACTGGTCAAACCAGTCCCAATGATGTATCCTCCCCGGTGATGTATGGGAAAAGTTTTGGCGGCACTGCGCAGCAGAATACTTCCTTGGACCTGCGCGAGATCGTTGTGCGGACCGTTGCTTCCGGCGAAGAGGCCGCGCGAGAGTAACACCTTGCCCTCACGTGAATATTTGGCTTTCCACAATAGCGTGTTCCGCTAGCATCATTGCACTTTTCCTATATGTTCCACGCGACTTCGAAACAAGTTCTCTGTGTTCTTATCCATGAAGTGGACGTAGCAGCCTTTCATGCCGCGAGTCAGAAGAACGCGGTAAGTGTTTTTTACCATTTGCGTGAATCGGTCGCCGGACCTCTTCACGACAGTGTCAAAGGACTTGGTCTTGTCTCCCTTCCAATCTGCAGCCTCGGGTACGTAGACTAAATCAGGACCGAAGATGACGCCCACATAATCGAATTCGAATCCCTGCGCCGTGTAAACACAACCAATTTGATTCACGCCACCTGAGTCGTACGCCCAGAGGCTCTCTTTCGGGATGCCAGGAGCGCGGCTACCCGAGTCGGATTTGGCATTCCATGGTCGGACGTAATCGCCGATGACTACGTCATCTACGAGTGTCCCGTTAGACCGGGGATTAGACCACGGCCAACAAAAGCCTGCTGCCAGCCGCGCTGTGGATTTTTCTTCCAGCCTTTTCCTGATTGCGTCCTCCAGGGCTTGGGGAGTGAGCATGATTCTAAAGTCGAACTCGTCGGCCTGATTCCACATCACATGTGGTGTGCGCTGAATTCCGAGGGTGTTGTTCACCCAACTGACGAACGCATCTGAGCCAGCGCAGCGGAACTGGGCTTCCAATTCAAATTCACAAACGCCGCAATGGAGTTTTTCAGCTTCAGTCTTAATGTAGCCCGTAGAGCCGATCTCCCCTGGTCTTACGATCTGGTTGTCATCAATGAAAAACACAGATGTGCGACTTGCCTTTAACAACTCGTGGATTTGTGAGAGTTTGCTTTGCTTTACCTTTGGCGTGAATCGGTTGTTGCTAGTCTCTCGAATTCGGTGAGCCTCGTCGGCGATCATGACATCAATCACATTCGCGTCCGCGCCCATATAGCTGTTGAAGTAACGCACTTGCGCAGCCCCACGGGTGCCTACGATTTCTCGAATAGTGGAGGTGAACGCACGAGAACCCGTCACGTAGTGCGCGTTTAGGCCCATCCCAGAGAGATCACCGAGCAAGTTCATGGCAATGACCGATTTCCCCGTGCCAGGGCCACCTCGCACGATAATGGCAACCTTCTTCCTGCTTTCGACACCGTCCTTGGCAGCTTCCACAACCTTGTCATAAACCACGAGCTGCTCATCGAGTAACACGTATTCCGGCTTGCCCTTGATAAGTTTGGCGACGTGGTCGAGCAGTTTCTTGCTGGGGCGGTACTTGCTCTGCTCTACTTTCGCCGAAACCTCGCCGCTATCGGCACCATGGATTCGTTCGTCTAGAAACGCAGTGAGATCAGGCACGTGATCGGCAGTGAAGACCGGAGACCGCCTAATCTGCTCTGCAAACTGCGGTAAGAAAAGAGGATCGTCCTTTATCGGGCTGTAGTTGTGCAGATAAGAACAGGCATGTGCGTCGATTCCGTCTTCGCCCTGAAAAGCCGTGTGGCAATCGGTGAGATACGTCATGTACTGACCGACTTGGACGGAAGGATGAAGCACATCCCGGACACTGCCGCCGACGAAGGTCGCTACCTCGTTCTTGCCAGATGCTCCTTTGCAGCCGCTCCACTGCTTTAGCTCTATGATGACTGCGTTAGGCGCTTTCTTGCTGTCATACCCGGTCACAAGGCAGTCAAGCCGCTTGGAGGTGAGTGGGAGTTGAAGTTCCAGCAAAACGCCATGATCGAGCAAGCTTGCTGTTTGAAAAACTTGTGACACGGCGCGGAGAGAATTGTTCCAGGAATTCACCTCAGCGACTGGTGGCTGGTACCGAAATTCAAGAAAGAAGGCATCTCTTAGTTTCGTGGCAATGCGGTTGTAAGTTGAGTCTTCGATAAGGGATTGTGTGGTGCCGGAATAGAGGCGCATGCGTTATCAGTTCTTAGGCCGCGTGACTGGGTCTAGGCTATGACACCTTGGCTGCTGTGGTCCACCGCTCACGTCGACGGCGAGATGGGCCCGATAAGAGATTTGCTATCCAACAGCCATCCAGATTGCGCGGTACACGCCGAGGTAAACAATAGAGATTTTCAGGACGTACTGGGACGTACTTGCAATGACTTGCGATTCCCTCCATCCTGATCCAGCATCTACCTTATCGCCGTTTTCTTGACATTATCACCTTCTTAGCTACGATCAAGAGCGGAGCAAGGCGGGTATTCAGGACAGAGCAGCGAGTTTCGCCCTCGTCAGTGAAGACGGTATCGACATGCCGGCCGGATTGGAGCTGGTGCTGCGGGACGGTCGTCGGCTACGCATCAGCCAGGGAGTCCAGGAAGAGACCTTGAGAGCGGTTCTCGCAGCCATGGAGTCGGGGAAATAGATAAGGATGCTGAGTTTTCCGGCGGCGATTAAGGTCTACCTGTGCACGGTGCCGTGCGACATGCGGCGTTCCTTCGACGGTTGTCGATGATGGCCGAACATGTGATCCACTGCAATCCCTTCTCCGGGCACCTGCTGGTTTTCTGTAATCGCCGCACCGACCGATTGAAGATTTTGTACTGGGATCGCGATGGATGGGTGATCTGGTATAAGCGGCTGGGCGGGGTTCTATCGCAGGCTTTGTTTTCCATTATGGGAATCCCCCTTTTACTTCTCGGCTGCCGGTTATGCGACCTTCGGCTATGGTGATGTCGTTCTCCCGCAGTGTGGCGGACCTTTAGGTCCGGTGGAAAGCATCATCGGCGTGCTGATGTGCGGGTTGTCGGCGAGCTTCCTGTTCGCCATCGTGACCAGGCTAGTCGAGCGTGAGGCGCGGGTCTCAGACACTCCCGTCACAGACACGGGAGACACCAGTCCTGAAACCAGGATTCGCCAGTCGATCTCGCGATTGTCGAACGCGAACTTTTGAAACTTCCCCTTGCCAAGCGCTCACCTGTTCTAGAATTGTCGCTGGGTGGCGGAGTGAAGAATGACCAGCGACGTTGCGATAAGACGCTATTTGGCGCTCGGGGGTCTTGTACTCGAACTGGTTGTTTGTCCGACTCTGACGGGCCAGGCGACTAAGTCTCCCTCCTCGATTTCCGTCCCAAGCGAAGTCACGTCGTGGTTTAAGAGCGCTGCAATGCCTCTGGACAGCACGAGTCCCGAGAGCGGGCTGGACGACCTGCGTCAGATGGAGTCAACCATTGGGAATGCACGCATAGTTGCCATGGGAGAGGCGACGCATGGTACCCGGGAATTCTTCCAACTGAAGCACCGCATGCTGGAGTTTCTCGTCGAAAAAAAAGGCTTCACTGTATTCGGTATTGAGGCGAACTGGCCGGAATCCCTGGCGATCAACGACTATGTGTTGAACGGCACCGGTGATGCGGTGGAGGCGCTCGACGGTTTGTATTTTTGGACCTGGAACACGGGAGAAATGCTGGACATGATCCAATGGATGCGCAAGTACAACCAGGATCCGAAGCACACGAACAAGGTAAAGTTTTTGGGGTTCGACATGCAGGTGGCGCACGTGGCAGTGAGGAATGCGGAAAGGTACCTGGAAAAGGTTGACCCCGCAGAAGCCAAACTGGCCTCGACGCTACTTGCTCCTTTGAGTGATGCCAACCGGGAACGCGAATCTGCAAACAAATCGAAGTACTTCTGGCAGAAGACCGAGGGGATGATTGAATCCTTCTTGGGGTCGCTTGAACGCCGGAAGAAAGTGTACGTGGAGGCGTCCTCGCTCGAAGAGTGGACATTGGCTCGACACAATCTGGAGATTGTGCGACAGGCTGTGGAAATGCATTCTGTGGACCGGTTGGGCAATTTTTCGCCGCGCGACCAGGCCATGGCAACGAATGTGGAATGGATTCTTGACCGGGAGGGGCCGGAGTCAAAAATCATGCTATGGGCGCACAACGGACATGTGTCCACGGCGCCGCTCGGAGAGGGGGAGTCCATGGGCATGGTCCTCCGAAAGACTTACGGGGCGAAAATGGTGGTGTGTGGATTTTCTTTTGACCAGGGTTCTTTTCAAGCGCTGCAGAGAGGCAAAGGGCTTCGGCAATTCACGGTAGGTCCGGCAATTCCGGGTTCGCTGGATGCGGCCCTGGCAACAGCGGGAATTCCCTTGTTTGCCGTTGATCTGCGGAGAGCGCCGTCGAGCGGAGCCGTTGCGGATTGGTTGAATACCCCACAACCAATGAGAAGTATCGGGGCGATTTACAGCGAGAGTGCGCCCGACGCATATTTCGGTCCCGTGACTCCACACAGCTTTGATCTGATCATATTCGTAAGGCACACAACCGCGGCGCACGAAAATCCAAAGTTCTCGGAAATTGAATTTCGCGGAGGGCCGTGATGGGGAAATGGAGACCGCGCTCATGGCGGACGAGGAGTGGGCGATGAGCGATGTGATGCTCCGATGCGATAGACTGGGCGCGTGAGGATGTTCGATCGATGCGCTACTTGAATCTGCTCTGCGATCGAAACACACGAGGCGCTGGAACTCCAGGCGGACGGCCTAGTCAATATCCGATCGGGAATGCGATACACGCTTCGTGGCAGGATACCCGATTTCCTAGCCGCGGTTTCTGGCCAGAACAAGAAATACCAAGAGTTCCATGACCGAACAGCGAGGTTCTACGACTTGGCGGACTAGCCGTACCGATGGCTGAAGGGCAAGAGGGATTTCCGAAGAGAGCCCATCGGCCGATCCTCCCCCGAACGAGGCAGTGGTGCACTACTCTTACCGGGTCATATCTCTGCTTTCTCTCAAGGATCCAGAAAGCAAAAAAAAGCCGCGCAACTTTTCGACACGATCGTGTCCGCCATGGGCGATTCCGGATCGCTTCACGTACTTTTCGGCCACGCGTATCGGAAAGCGGAAATGCAAGACGACGCCATCCGCGAACTCCGCAAGGCTATCGCTTTGGATACGCGGACGCCTCACGCACACTACTTCCTCGGCTTGGCACTGCTCTGGAACAATGAATGGACGGACACGCCGGAAATCCGCCAGGAATTCGTGACCGAACTCAATTCCGGGCGCCCGGATATTTACATCGCTAACGATTCCACTCCCAGCTTTCTCTACAAGAATCTCGGCAATGGAAAATTCAAGGAGATTGGACTTGAGTCCGGCACTGCGGTCAGTCAAGACGGTTCCGAACAAGCCTCCATGGGCATTGCCATCGGCGATTACAATCACACCGGGCGCCCATCGATTTACACCACGAATTTCTCCGACGAATACGACGACTTCTACCGCAACGACGGTAACTGGAATTTCACCGATGTGTCCTACCAATCTGGAATCGCCCTGCCCTCACTACCCTATGTAAAGTGGGGCACGGCCTTCGCGGACTTCGATAACGATGGCTGGCTCGACCTCATCGCGGTCAGCGGTCACGTTTATCCTCAGGTGGACTCGTTGCCATCCGGCGGCGGCTATCGCGAGCCCAAACTCCTCCACCTCAATCAAACTGACGGCACTTTTTGCGATGCCCGCGATCTGGCCGGGCCAGCGCTTCAGGAACGCCATGTTTCACGAGGTTTGGCCGTCGGCGATCTCTTTAATGATGGCAATGTGGACATAGTCGTGGGTGACCTCGACGGCGCTCCCATGATTTTGAAAAATCACGGAGTGCCAGGCCGTCATTGGGTCAGCTTCGATCTGGCGGGCGCCAAGAGCAATCGCATGGCGATTGGCGCGAGAGTGAAACTCGTAGCGAGCGGTATGACACAGTCTGATGAGGTGCACAGTGGCGGAAGCTATCTTTTGCAGAATGATACGCGCGTGCACTTCGGCCTTGGCTCCACCAAAAAAATCGACCGCATCGAGATTCCCTGGCCTTCAGGAGCCGTCGAGACACTCACAGATTTGGCCGCCGACCAATTTTATTCGGTGCTCGAGGGTTCGGGAGTTGTGCCTGCTAACCGCATTCGGCCAGCTGTCCCGAAAGGTTCTCGATGAACCCGATAGGCACTGATACGTGCCTCGGTACGACGTCGACGATCCTGGAATCCGAAGATGCTGCGTTTCTGCGACTCGGCGAGACTTATCTTATCGAATGGGAACAAGGCAAGAAACGGATTCGTATCTGTAAGGGAAGGCTTGCCGCTTGTCCTCGAATAATCACAGGAGCCGCTGGAAGCTGATGCACGTCGCACGGGGGGGCACATCCGCAACAAAAGGTACGCTACGGGTACCCCTGGCGATTTTCGGTCCTCGCTCAGCACCTGTACGGAAAGCCAGCTGCCTCTTACGGCAATCCAGAACAACACACGCCTGGGTGTGCCGCGCTGAGGTTCCATACAATGGATTCAGACGCACTGCGACGTTCGCGGACTGGAGAGACACCATGGCTGAAGGTCCCTTTACAGCAAAGCGCGCCAATCCGCGCTTCTCGTTTTTCGCAGATGCCGAAATTACGCTTCGCGATGGAACGTGGGTTCGCGCACAGCTTTCCGAATTGAGCTCGCGTGGTTGCTATATCGATATGCTCGAACCCATTCCCACTCGTACGAAATTACGTCTCCGCATCTGCGATGGCATGAGCACATGCGAACTAGACGGCAAAGTGATCTACATGCATTCTGGCGGCGGCTTTGGAATTTTCGGCGTGGGTGTGGTTTTTGAAGAGATGGATCCAGAGCAGCGCTCCGCAGTCGAGGCGTGGCTGCGCGAACTCGCCCGACATCCTGGGAAAGATGCGGGAATGAACTCCGAAGCGCAAAAGCCGGGTTAAATCGCACAGAATCAACGAGCCGTGTTGTAATCAGACGCGCTCATAACCCGAAGGTCGTCAACCGGTTTCATTCTGACCCGCAACCAATCCGTCGACGCCAGGCCCGATCCTGGATCCGCAGCTCGCCAAATTTCATTTTATCGTACTGAGAGAGCGCAGATTTTCTTTCTAGCCGGAAGGACGATGATCGGAGTCCTTACAGCCCGCGTCCGTTCCTCCCGCACCCAGCTAAGGTTAGGGCGAAACCTATTATCGCCTGGTTTGGCGTGCAGACGAATTGGTGAAGAATCGAAGGCCGAGCAGGAATTTCTAGTGTACGAGAAGGTGGAGAAGACCGAAACCGCCACAATCGAACGCCAGCGGCGGGAACTTCGGCAATTCCTGATTATTCTAAAGGACCAGCCTGCAGCTTCCTCGCCTCGCTGAATACCGGGACATGCTATTTGAGTTTGGGTTTGAAGGAATCGACGATCCCGCTGGCTTCGCGGATGGTCAGTATCTGATTGACCTTCACCTGCGTGAACCGTTCCAGTTTCTGCGTAGTCGGCCACTTTACCTCAATGAGATCCACGGTTTGAGCTTTTCCCAAGCCGAAGTGGAGGCACAGGTCGCTCTGCGACATGACGCTAGAGCCGCTGTGGACCTCGTCCATCTGCACATGCTTGCCAGTCACCACGCGCACGCGAGCTCCGATGGCGGTGCGATTGCACTTTGTTCCGATCAGTTTGATCTTGATCCAATTCTGCTGGTTACCGCCGTCGTTGCAGAAGCGAAGGCGGGTCCTTCATATTTATAATAGAAGCAGCGCGTCGATGTCGCCGTCGGTATCATAGTCGCCGAACGCATCACCGCGGCTGGAGAAACGTTCGCTGATGCCTGGTCCCAGGGATGAGCCGAGGAAACGCCGCCGCTGGATATTCATAGCCTGTGATCGCCGAGAACGAAGTTCGCCACGGTGGAAATTCGCGAGTGAACCAATCCGTTTGTCAGGTGTGCGGCTCCATTTCTCTTCATCGGCTCGGTACCTTTGGAAAGTTGCTCGGCACAATTCCTGTGCCCTCCTTGACGGCGATGATCCAGTCGATAGGCACATTCGTCAGTCGATCCACATGCCCGCTCGCCCAAGTGATTTCCAGAGACTCGATCTTGGCGCGCTTCCCACTAACCAAAATGAATCCGTGGATCATTAGCCGACATATAGCTCATGCCGCCCTTGGACTGTTCGATGTGCGCGACCCTTTTCTGAGGTTAGCTTCAGCGAAGAGCCGATCCCATGGCGATTGGATTTTGTACCGATCAACAGGACTTCCAGCCAGTGATTGGCGTTCCCGCCATCGTTGCGCAGAAGCTCCGGATAATCGCCGCGATTATTGATGGCGATGTCGATGTCGCCGTCATTATTGTAGTCCCCGACGGAAACGCCCTGACCGTAGTGTCCTTCCCCGCCCACGCTGGCTTTCTCGGTGACGTCGGTAAATGTTCCGTCACCATTATTGTGGTAAAGCGCCGAGCGCAAGGGTCGCGCTGATTTGTAAATGTCAGTGGCGGCCGATTGGACACAGTAGAGATCCATCAGGCCGTCCTGGTCATAATCGATCCAACCGACGCCGCTGCCCATGGTTTCGAGGTAATACTTTTCTTCCGTTTGCGTGGCATCTTGACGAAGAGTGATTCCGGCCGATTGTCGAACGTCGGGGTAACGGACGGTTACTCGGGAATCCTGCGCTTTAGAAGTCTGTCCAGAGGGTCTTCTGATGAAGGGTTGTACCAATCAGATTGCTTAACGTCAGGATTGCGCTGCACGCGGCTCCGAGATGGAGTCCTCTACCCAGTTTCGATTTTTTTCATTCCCGATTACCGATGTGCGATTGCAGGTAAGAAGCTGATGCGGAAGCAAGCACATTGCACTACGGCCGTTACCACGAATGTCGTTACCGCCATTGCGGGAGACAGAGAAGACTTGAGCCGAGTGAATATTACAATGCCGGTCACCGATGCCGCTCCCACGATAATGGTCATCGCGATTTCGAAAGGTGAGAAATGTCCGCTAATGATGCTAGCGATACCTAGCACGTATAGCCAAATGAACACCATTAAGGTCAACCAGAATAGAAAAAGTGGAAGCCCGATCCAGCCAGCCGGACGGGCACGGCGGATACCAAACGCAATACCTATCCAGAGCGGAAGCGTCTGTACGATGTAGCACAACACTAGGCCGGCGGGAAAACCTACACCCGCCACCAGAGAAACGATGATGGCAAAACAGCAGAGGGCGATTGCAATTGATTCTTTCCCGAGGGGATGTGCTTCGGAACTCATCTAGAATATTTCAGTCGCCCGCACATTCTAACGCGGCCAATCAACCCACTCAACCAGAAGTTTTCTTATTCTCTCAGAGTTTGCGGTCAGCAAGCGGCAGCGCCAGCTGAAGTAACTACTGCCTGACAACCATCGACATGGATTCATGAAGCGAAGAGGGCACCGTCGGGGCTTTGGCGAGGGCTTTTTCAATTCGATTCACGTCCAGGCCGACCGCTGCGTTGCTGCCCTTGAAGTCATTCAGCACTTCCCGGGCTTTGGCGATTTCTCCCGTTTGATAATAAAAAACGCCCAAGGTGGAATAACTACCTGGCCACTCCGGCATATCAGATGGGATGAGAGGGCCGGTCTCCCGCGGGATGCGATACGCTCCCAATGTTCGACGTGCTCAAGGCACAATGAAAAGGAGACCGGCTATGAAAAAGACTAGCAAAGCGCCGGGATAAACCGGTCTGAAGGAGGGGATGAAAGAGCCCTACGAGTAAGGAGTAACGATCCGCTCGGCCCCGAGTTTGGCGATGAGTTGTCGCGAGGCAACCATCGAAGCATAAAACAGGGGC
>Ga0193733_1000346_pt1 | contig 15891 bp, 14 predicted proteins | sample U1s2metaG_FD_145076 | JGI IMG/M metagenome (GOLD analysis project Ga0193733, IMG submission 145076) | Soil microbial communities from a riparian zone of the East river system, Colorado, United States - U1s2 | ecosystem: Environmental > Terrestrial > Soil > Riparian zone | place: USA: East River...
GCCTTCGGTGACGCTCGCGCCGGGAGAAATCATGAGGCGCACCAGGTCGCCCTGGTCAATGTTCTCGCCGAGTTCCGGTAGCTTGAATTCTGTCACTGAGTATTCGCTCCCCACGCGGCGCCCACCTAGCGCTCCGCCTCGCTTGGCCTGCGGCCGGGGCGGGCTCGGCCAGATCCCGGCCGGACCGGCTCCTCACGGCAGCGGCGGGCTTTAGGTACTTGCCGGATTTGCTTTTTCCGGATTGATGCCAAGGTCTTTGACTGCCTGCCGCAGTACTTCGAGCTTCACCTGCTTTTCGCGCGCCAGCGCAGTCAGCGTCGCCAGCACAATATGTTTCGCATCCACCTCGAAGAAATCGCGCAACGCCGCCCGGCTCTCGCTGCGACCGAAGCCGTCGGTGCCCAAAGCCACTAGTGGCCTCGGCAGCCACTGCGCCACCGATTCGGGCAGCACCTTCATGTAATCCGATGCCGCCACCAGCACTCCAGGCGCATCTTTCAACGACTGGGTAACGAAGGGCACGCGCGGAGTCTCTCCCGGGTGCAGCATATTCCAGCGATCACAATCGTTGCCATCGCGGTAAAGCTGCTTGTAGCTGGTCACGCTCCACACATCGGCCGCCACGCCATATTTTTCTTCCAGAATCTGCTGCGCCTTGAGCACTTCGTACATGATCGTGCCGCTGCCGAACAGTTGCGCCCGCAGCTTGGCGTCCTTCTTGGTCGAGGCGCGGAAGCGGTAAAGGCCTTTCAGAATGCCTTGCTTCACATCTTTGCCTTCGGGCATTCCCGGCATGGCCAACGGTTCGTTTGTGACCGTCAGGTAGTAGAAGATGGATTCCTGGTCCACGTACATGCGCTTGATACCGTCCTGAATAATCACGGCAATTTCGTAGGCGAATGCCGGATCAAAGGCCAGCAAATTGGGAACCGACAGCGCCAGCACGTGGCTGTGACCATCCTGGTGCTGCAATCCCTCGCCCGCCAGAGTCGTGCGCCCTGCCGTACCGCCCACCAGAAAGCCGCGGGTCCGCATATCGGCGGCGGCCCAGATGAAGTCCCCGATGCGCTGGAAGCCGAACATGGAGTAATAAATAAAAAACGGGATGGTGTTGATGCCGTGATTTGCGTAGGCGGTTCCGGCGGCGATAAAGGAGCAGATGGAACCAGCCTCGGTGATGCCTTCTTCGAGAATCTGCCCGTCCTTGGCTTCCTTGTAATAAAGAAGAGTGTCCATATCCACCGGCTCGTAGAGCTGGCCGACGCTCGAGTAAATTCCTACCTGCCGGAACAGAGCTTCCATGCCGAAAGTGCGGGCCTCGTCGGGGATGATGGGCACGATAAGCTTGCCGATTTCCGGATCGCGCAGCAATTTCGAAAGCAGCCGCACGAACACCATGGTGGTAGAGACTTCCCGGCCGTCCGTGCCCTTGTGAAACTCCTCGAAATGGGATTCCGCAACCGGAGCAATCGGCTTGGAACGCACTTTGCGCTCCGGCAAGTAGCCGCCCAGCTGTTTGCGGCGATCCTGCATGTACTTGATTTCCGGACTCTCATCCGCGGGACGATAGAAGGGTGCGTCGTGCAGTTCTTCGTCCGGGATGGGAATCCCGAAACGAGAGCGGAAGATGCGTAGTTCGTCTTCGTTGAGCTTTTTCTGCTGGTGCGTAATGTTCTTGCCTTCGCCCGCCTCGCCCAGTCCGTAGCCCTTGATGGTTTTGGCGAGAATGATGGTAGGGGCGCCTTGGTGTTCGGTGGCGGCTTTGTAGGCGGCATGTACCTTGATGGGATCGTGGCCGCCCAGCCGCATGCGAGAAAGCTGTTCGTCGGAAAGATGCTCCACCATCTTCAGTAACCGGGGATCGCTACCGAACAGGTTGTGACGGAAATAGGCGCCGCTCTCGACAAAGTATTTCTGATATTGTCCGTCGGTAATCTCGCCCATCCGTTTGACCAGAATGCCATCCCGATCGTTGGTGATGAGACTGTCCCAGTCGCTGCCCCACACCACTTTGATGACATTCCAGCCCGCACCGCGGAAAATGGCTTCCAGTTCCTGGATGATCTTGCCATTGCCGCGTACCGGTCCATCCAGCCGCTGCAAGTTGCAGTTCACCACAAAAATCAGGTTATCCAGCCTCTCCCGCGAAGCCAAAGTGATCGAGCCGAGCGATTCGGGTTCGTCCATCTCACCGTCGCCCAGGAATGCCCAGACCCTTCCACCCGTGGATTTCTTCAGCCCCCGATTCTCCAGGTAGCGAATAAACCGCGCCTGGTAAATCGCCTGGATCGGCCCCAGTCCCATGGAAACGGTCGGAAATTCCCAAAAATCTGGCATCAGCCAGGGATGGGGATAGGACGAGAGCCCGCCGCCTTCCTTTAATTCACGGCGGAAGTTTTGCAGCTTCTCCTTGGCGATGCGGCCTTCCAGATAGGCGCGGGCGTACATGCCGGGGGCGGCGTGACCCTGGAAATAGACCAGGTCGCGATCGCCCGATTCTGTCTGCGCCTGTAGGAAATGATTGAACGCCACTTCGTAAAGCGTAGCCGCGGACGCAAAGGTAGAGATGTGGCCGCCAATGCCTTCCTGGATTTTGTTGGCCCGCACCACCATGGCCAGCGCATTCCAGCGCACAATGCTCTTGATCCGGCGCTCCATTTCCTGGCTGCCGGGAAACGGCGGCTGCTGCCGAGAGGCGATGGTGTTCTGGTAAGGAGTGGTGGCGGTAAAGGGAAGGTTGACGCCCGCGGCGCGCCGCGCGTGCAGGGAGAGCTGCTGCAGCAGCCGTCCGGCGCGCTCCGGGCCGCCTTGGGACAAAACGTAATCCAGCGAATCCAGCCACTCTCGTGTTTCTAGAACTTCCACTCCGTTAGTTTGCGTCTCAGCCACGTCCGGTTTCTCCATCCATGAGTGCGGAACCATCCATGATAGTCAATTACGCGGAATTTTGCTGGCGGGCTGCCCGAGTCACGGGACCGGAGCCCGACATTTTGAGCGCCCACACCAAATCGGGCAGGGTCTATACTATTAGTTCAATATTAGTTTGCCGAATGTCTCTGAGCACCCATTCTGAACGGCAACCTAGGCGCCGAAATGTCCATCCTACCAACTTCAATACCTGAAAACCTGTCGCAGGAAATCAAAAGAGGAGAATTCCGATGTCGAAGAAATCAGTTTCGGGGAACAACGGCGGAAGCACCGCCCAGCCGCATTTTCACCAGAAAGCTCCAGAAATCCAGAAGTATGGCACCGTGAGCCACGCGTTGCCGCTCGAACTGGAAGAACCCATCCGCCTGGAGATGACTGAACACCTCAATCAACTCTTGGTTGACACCATGACCCTGCGCGATCTGTACAAAAAATCGCACTGGCAGGTTGCGGGCCCGACCTTTTACCAGCTCCATCTGTTATTCGACAAGCATTACGATGAGCAGTTGGAGTTGGTCGACACCATTGCCGAGCGTATTCAACTGCTGGGAGGAGTGAGTCTGGCCATGGCTCACGACGTCGCCGAGACTACCCGGATCGAGCGTCCACCCCGCGGACGGGAAGAGGTTCCAGTGCAACTCTCGCGTTTGCTCGATGCCCATAAGGTCATCATCGGGGAATGCCGCGAACTGGCGGACCGGGCTGATAAATTGGGCGACGACGGAACCAACGACCTTGCGGTCAGCGACGTTCTGCGCACCAATGAATTGCAGGTATGGTTCCTGAGCGAGCATCTGGTGAATATGCCCCTGGCCGATGTCCGGGGCTAAACACCCGCCCGAAGCAACCCGGGGCTGACTCCAGGTCAGCCCTGGAATTTTCTTAAGATCCGCACCGAATCGCACTGACGGATCGCCGCCGGTATCGCCGGGTGGTAGAAACTACGGGCGAATTTCCGGAAGGTTCAACCGACTGCGGGAAGCCATGGGGCACAACGACTACATCGCCTTTGGCGATCTGGCGCGTCTGTCCGTTACCAATGCTGACGCGCTTCATCCGGTGCCGTAATCTTGGCTGCAAGAGCCCCTCACCTATGATAAAGGGTGGCTGAACCATCGAGCACGTAAATGACGTCTGCGTCTTCTCGTGCAGCCGGGGCGGCATCCTTGGCGGCCGGATCGGGCGTCACGGGATTTGCCCCGGCAATCGCCAGTTTCTCATCCTGGCCGGCAGTGCCGGCACCGCTCACTCCGATCCCCCAACCATCTGACCGTCGATTGTGATAGGGATGCCCCCAATCAGAGGCGTGAAGTTTTCCATGTGAGTTTTGTTTCTTCTGGGGTGGTTGCGAATCAAAACACACAGCTTGGGTTTACTTAAGGCCTTCTGGTTTCGTGACGCGGATGGCCATGCCGTCGAAATCGAACAAAGGAAACAAAAGTAGCAGTAGAACATGACAAGCCTGGGCCTCATCAGCGCCGTCCTCACCAGCCGTCTTTCCCGGGAGCCGGCTTAACGTGAGCCTGCCGTCTCCGGTCAACGCGAAACCCATGCCCCGCAGAATGCGAGCCGATGCGTGGGCCACCTATGGGCCAGAATGGGATGAGCCCGACATGCAGGAATCCGGGGCCGAGTTCGCCCCGCTATTGAGTATGTAATAGGAGAGGGCCTCATGACACAGGAAGAAATCAGACTCTCGGAATCGGGAGCGCGCAGGAAGCACTGGAAGCGTTGGGGCCCCTACCTCAGCGAACGTGCCTGGGGAACGGTGCGCGAGGACTACAGCTCGCTCGGCGATGCCTGGGAACATTTTTCGCATGACCAGGCCCGATCGCGCGCCTACCGCTGGAACGAAGACGGCCTGGCCGGCATCAGCGACCGGAGGCAGAGTACCTGCTTTGCTGTGGCGCTGTGGAATGGGCGCGATCCCATCCTGAAAGAACGGGTCTTCGGCCTTACCGGAAACGAAGGCAATCATGGCGAGGACGTGAAGGAATACTACTTCTACTTGGACAGCACCCCCACCCACTCCTACATGAAGTATCTCTACAAGTACCCACAAGCCGAGTTCCCTTACCGGCAGCTCGTGGAAGAAAACAGACGGCGAAACAAAAACCAGGCGGAGTTTGAGCTACTCGACACCGGTGTGTTCAACGAAGATCGCTATTTCGACGTGTTCGTGGAGTACGCCAAAGCCGATTCCGAAGACATCCTGATCCAGATCACGGTCGCCAACCGCGGTCCGGAAGCCGCTAACCTCCGCCTGCTGCCCACGGTCTGGTTCCGCAACACGTGGTCGTGGGGAGGCCGCGATCGGCGACCCGAGTTGCATCAGGCACGACCCGCGCCCCACCCGGCGATCGAACTGCATCATGATCAGTTGGGCAACCGCTGGCTGCATTGCGAAGGCTCTCCCGAACTGCTGTTCACCCAGAACGAGACCAACGCGAGACGGCTGTTCGGAGGCGAAAATCGCACACCCTACGTCAAGGACGGCATCCACGACTATGTGGTGCATGGCCTGAAAGATGCGGTCAATCCCCAGCACACCGGCACCAAGGCAGCGGCGCATTACCAGCTCACCGTGCAAGCGGGAGCGACTGCCGTAGTGCGGCTGCGGCTGGCACACTCCGACTTCAAAGGAAAGAACCCGTTCGAAGGCTTCGACAAGATGTTCGCGCTTCGCCAACATGAAGCAGACGAGTTCTATCGCACCATCATTCCTCAAAATCTTTCGCCCGACGCACAGAACGTGATGCGCCAGGGCTTTGCTGGAATGCTCTGGTCCAAGCAGTTCTATCACTACGTGATCAAGGACTGGTTGCAAGGCGACCCCGGTAACCCTCCCCCTCCGCAGGAGCGCAAGCACGGGCGCAACCACGAGTGGACCCATCTGTATAACGCGGATGTTATTTCCATGCCCGATAAGTGGGAGTACCCGTGGTATGCCGCCTGGGATCTCGCATTTCACTGCATTCCTCTGGCGCTAGTGGATTCGGATTTTGCCAAGGAGCAACTAACGCTGATGCTCCGCGAATGGTATATGCACCCGAACGGACAAATTCCCGCTTACGAATGGTCGTTGGCTGATGTCAATCCTCCCGTGCACGCTTGGGCGGCGTGGCGCGTCTACAAGATCGACAAAAAGCGCAAAGGCAAGGGCGATCGCGCATTTCTCCAGCGCGTCTTCCACAAGCTACTGTTGAATTTCACCTGGTGGGTGAATCGCAAGGATGCCGAGGGTATGAACATTTTTCAAGGCGGCTTCCTTGGCCTGGATAATATCGGAGTCTTTGATCGCAGCTCTCCTCTGCCCACCGGTGGATACATCGAACAGTCCGATGGAACCAGCTGGATGGCCATGTACACCCTCAACTTGCTGGCCATCGCGCTGGAACTGGCAACCGAGGAGCCTTGCTACGAAGACGTGGCCAGCAAGTTCTGGGAACATTTCATCTATATCGCTCATGCCATGAGCCATCGCGGCGAGGACCACTTGGGACTGTGGAATGAAGAGGACGGTTTCTTCTACGACGTGCTGAAGCTCCCCGACGGTTCACAATTTCCCATGAAGATTCGTTCCATAGTGGGACTGATCCCGCTGTTTGCCGTGGAAACCCTGGAGCCGGAAGTGCTCGATCAACTGCCGGACTTCCATCGGCGCCTCGAATGGTTCATCCACAACCGTCCCGACCTCACTCAGAATCTCGCCTGCATGGCCACCGAGGGCATGGGCGAGCGCCGGTTGCTGTCCATTGCTGGCCAGGAACAGTTGCGCAGTATTCTGAAGTTCATGCTGGACGAGCGCGAGTTTCTTTCGCCTCATGGCATCCGTGCCTTGTCCCAGTTCCACCGCGACAACCCTTACAGACTGGTGGTGCAGGGTACGGAACATCGCGTGGACTATGAGCCGGGTGAATCGTCGACCGGATTGTTCGGCGGAAATTCCAACTGGCGTGGTCCGATCTGGTTTCCAGTGAATTACCTGCTGGTGGAGTCGCTCCAGAAGTTTCATCACTACCTGGGGGACGACTTCCAGGTAGAGTTTCCCACCGGGTCGGGGACGATGATGAGCCTGTGGGAGGTGGCGGGACAATTGTCCCGGCGCATAACCAGCGTTTTTCTGCAGGACGAGAAGGGCCGCCGGCCAGTATTCGGGAATCTTGAAAAGTTCCAGACCGACCCTCACTGGCGCGATCTGGTGCTGTTTCACGAATACTTTCACGGTGACTCCGGGGCCGGGATCGGCGCCAGCCATCAGACCGGATGGACCGGCGTGGTGGCCAAGTTAATGCAACAGATCGGCGTGTCTGGCGAACCATCTCGCCGGCAAAAGAGCAGGAAACCACCGGCTGCGACCGTAGCCGCGGACTGAATTCCTTCAGGAGAAATGATAGGAAAGCCTTTTTTGCCAAGTGGCGGAGCTGTAGGGGAAGAATCGGGAAGGGAGCGGGCTTTCGCCGTGCCGCGAAAGCCAGCCCGCACTTGCCGCCTTGGCCGTTTCATCCCGCACCTCATCTCTCGGCGGCCTGTCAAGTCGTCTTTCCGTGGGGGCCGTCGAGCGGAAGTGGGGAGACAAAGGAGTACTTATGATTCAGTGCAAACAAGAAACCTGCGGAGATCTGGACGCTGCCTCCCGCCGCGAGTGGCTGGAAACTAACGGGGGCGGCGGCTTTGCCTCCTCAACCATCATCGGTCTGAATACGCGCCGCTACCACGGACTCCTGGTGGCCGCGACCAAACCACCGCTCGGCCGCCTGGTCATGCTTTCCAAGCTGGAAGAGATCCTGTTCATCGAGGACCAGGGCTTTGAGCTTTCCGCCAATCGCTACCCCGGAGCAGTTCATCCTCAGGGCTTCCGTTACCTCACGAAGTTTCGCCTCGATCCCTTTCCGGTGTTCACCTATCAAATCGAAGGCATTGAGATCGAAAAGACTGTTTTCATGATTTACGGCGAAAACAGTACAGTCGTTCACTATCAGGTGACGAAAAACAACCATGCGGAATTGGCAAAGAACCTGCGGCTGGATCTGCGGCCCTTGATCGCCTTCCGCGACTATCACAGCACAACGCACCAGAACGGAGCCTTGAATCCCGAGTTAAAACAAGAGCCGGGATTGACCGCCGTAGCTCCTTACCAGGGATTGCCCGCCCTGTACATGGCCCACAATGCCACCGAATCGAACCGGACGAACGACTGGTACCGGAACTTTGAATATGACGCAGAGCGCGAGCGCGGCCTGGACTTCACCGAAGATCTCTTCAATCCCTGCGTTTTGCGATTTGACCTGAGCGCTGGAGCCCAGGCATCGGTCATTGCTTCCACCGAGCGCCGCGACGTGGCCCGCGCGCCAGAATATCGCCAGGCCGAGATTGACCGCCGTCACCAGCTGGTGCTGTCTTCGCCGCTAGAGGACGACTTTGCCCGCGACCTCGCGGCGGCTGCCGACCAGTACATCGTTTCCCGGGGGGATCAGAAAACAGTCATCGCCGGTTATCACTGGTTCAGTGACTGGGGGCGCGACACCATGATTGCCCTGCCGGGTCTCACGCTTCCCACCGGCAAGCATGATAGCGCGCGCAGCATCCTCCGCACGTTTGCCCGGCATGTGGATCAGGGCATGGTACCCAACCGCTTCCCGGATGGCGGAGAAACACCGGAGTACAACACAGTGGATGCAGGCCTTTGGTTGTTCGAGGCGGCGCGCGCATTCCTCGCCTACACGGGCGACCTCGAATTTGTGCGGAACGATCTCTATCCGGCGCTTGCGGACATCCTGGCTTGGCAGGTTCGCGGTACGCGCTACGGAATCAAGGTGGATCCCAGCGGCCTATTGGCCTCCGGCGAATCCGGAGTCCAGCTCACCTGGATGGACGCCAAGGCCGGCGACTGGGTGGTCACCCCGCGTCGCGGCAAGCCGGTTGAGATCCAGGCGCTGTGGTACAACGCGCTTTGCATCATGGATGAGTTGGCCCGTAAGTTTGGCGATAAGACCGGCCAAAAGCGCTATCGCAACATGGCCGCAGTCGCGAGCCGGGCGTTTAACCGGCTGTTCTGGAACGACACGACGAGTTGCCTGTACGACGTGGTCAACGGCGGACCCCCCGATCCGTCTATCCGACCCAATCAGATTTTTGCCGTCAGCCTGACCCACAGCATGTTGTCGCAGGAGCGGGCCCGATGCGTGGTGGAGAGGGTTCAGAAGCACCTGCTGACCCCCTACGGGTTGCGCAGTCTGGCGCCCAGCGATGCTCAGTACCGCGGACGCTACACCGGCGATCCCGTCAGTCGCGACCGAGCCTACCACCAGGGAACGGTGTGGCCATGGTTGCTGGGACCGTTCATCACCGCCTATTTGAAGGTCAGCGGCAGCAGCGAAGCGGCCCGCCGCCAGGCGGCAGAGTGGCTTACTCCGTTGAAAGATCATCTCACGGACGCCGGTCTGGGACACATCTCGGAAGTCTTCGACGGCGATGCCCCGCACCGCCCCGGCGGGTGCATCGCTCAGGCCTGGAGCGTAGCCGAAATTCTGAGAGCCTACGTAGAAGACGTGAAGGCAATGCGCCCGGCGAAAGAGATCGAAGGCCGGCTCATTCAAGGCAGGGACAAGGCTACACCAGTCGCAGCCTCTGCGAGGCAGGCTTGAGCACAACTGAAGTCCCGGCGCCGGCACGGCGCTAGCAGACTCGGTCCCCGGAACACTCCTGCTTGCCCAGATGGTACTAGTTCGAAGGCTTCACACCGTCTTCCTGCACCCTAACGCGTCTGACGCCGAAGGCGAGAACTCGCGCGGGAATGTCGCGGAGGAACGGTGTGGCGAAAAACGCACGCACGAACCACGGAACACGGAGCACGGCGGCCGAGCGTAATGCGCTTGCCAGAATGCGGTTCTGCACGGCGGATTGTAAGGCCTGGATCGCCCGCGTTGGCCATTCGCGTTCCCTCTGGACCTTGGCCAGGTCGCCCAGTTGCACGCGGCCGGCACGAAGCGGAGCGGCAAGAATGTTGGCGGCCACAACCGCGTCCTGAACCGCATAGTTGATCCCCACGCCGCCGACAGGAGACATGACGTGGGCTGCATCGCCGATCAGCAACAGGCCGGGCTTGAACCACCGCGGACAGCGGTTGGATTCAACCGACAGGAGCGACAATTGATGCCATTCTGTCAGCGTCTTCACGTGCTCGGCAAAAGCAGGCTCGACCTCGGCGATCGATTGGCGGAGCGACTCGAGCCCAGCGGCCCGCAGGTTCTGATACTGACCTTTGGGGAAGACATACCCGACCTGCCAGTAGTCAAAGCGATCGAAGACGGCCAGCATGCGGCCAACCCCGAAACCTCCGAGAACGCGGTTTTCGGCCTCCGGAAGATCTCCCGAAAGGTGAGGCAGACGAAACCACAGGATATCCATGGGCGCCGAGGTTTTGATGGGCTCGAAGCCGGCCAGATGACGCAAACGCGAGAACCGTCCGTCCGCACCAACCACCAGTGGAGCCCTCACCTCGTGCAGCCCCCGAGCGCCCAGATAAAGCACGCCGCGCACCTGCCCATCTTCCTCGATCAATCGCTCGACATTTGCTCCCATCACCAGCCGGAAGTCCGGATACTTTGATGCCTCAGCGGCAAGAAACTCCAGGAACCTAGCCTGCGGCACGAGGAGAATATAAGGGAAACGTGTTTTCAGCCTGCGAAGATCGATGGGATTGAAGGTGGTATTGGCCAACCGCAAGGTTGGACCATAGATTTTTGCGTGGCGGAGCTTGTGCAAAGACTCGGCCAGTCCGATCTGGTCGAGAACCTCCAGGATGGAAGGGTGGATCGTGTCGCCGCGGAAGTCCCGATCAAAATCCTTGTGCTGTTCGAGCAGTGTGACTGGAACGCGTTGACGAGCCAACAGGAGCGCCAGCATCATGCCGCCGGGTCCGCCGCCTACAACACAACATGTAGTTTGTTGAGAATCGCGGAGATCGTCGGCATCGGCTGCTGCTGGCTGGGGGGCGATGACTGAGCTGGGGGGCACGGAGAGGCATCCTAAGGCTCGGATCAAAAACGACGCCCGAAAAATATACCTACTCGTTGGGTCAGTAGTCCACACTCTCGCCCTACCTCCAGGCATGGACTCGGCGCCGTCATGGTGCACGGGCTCCCGGCAATAGTGGCAAAGCACCTGGGCTGCTGTGCAGGTGAGCTCGGTGTAACTAAGCTTGCTTACGCCCTCCCGATGGACGCAGATGCTGAAAGGACCCGGTGCGGTATGGTGTGACGCGTGGAGCTTGCGAAGCCAGGGGAGGGAGCCGGCATCTGCCTGGTTCCGCTGAAAAGGTCCCAATCAACCGTCGGAAGCCAGCCCCGGATCCCTGGGCTTCCGAATCCAACCGCTGAACGCCCAAGCCAAACGGACGGGACCGCAAACAGCAACCCAAGAGCGACGGAGGCAGTCAGCGTCGACACCAACGCCCTGGCTAGAGTCTCAAACGTCGTTGCCATAGACCGGGATGACTGCCCCGTTGACGTCTTTGCCCGCATCTCCGGCGAGCCAGATGATCAAACGTGCGACATTAGAAGGCTGAACCCACTTGCTGAGGTCCGCATTCGGCATCGCCTTGCGATTGACCGGCGTGTCCATCGTGCCCGGCAGAATCACGTTGGCGGTGATTCCGGCGTCTTTGTTCTCCAGCGCTACGGTCCTGATCAGCGAGACCATGGCAGCCTTGGAGGCGCTATAGGCGCCGACTCCGACGCCTGGTTCCAGTGCTGCGCGGCTTCCAATCGCAATGATGCGCCCGTGGCCGGTCTTCCTCATCGCCGGGAGCGCGGCCCGCAAAAGATAAAACGTGCTGTTCAGGTTAACCTCAAACATGCGCTGAAAGGTGGAGTCGTCGGTTTCGGCAAGCGACTGGCCGCCTGCGAAACCACCGACGGTGTGCGCCACAACATCCAGCCTGCCAAACCGCGCCAGCACGCCATCGATCAGGGTCTTAGCCCCGGCCGCCGTCGAGATTTCCGCCGGCACAGCCGTAAACCCAGGGCTGTTGAAATCCGCCTGCCGAATTTTCCGCGATACGCCAACAACAGTTGCGCCGGCGTCAAGAAATGCCTTGGTTACGTGGCTACCCAGGCCGCCATTGGCACCGGTTACAAGTACGACTTTGTCCTTCATGGGGTGTACTCCTCATTCCTGGCTGGGTATCAGATTCGGATTCTGGCGAAAAGTTGCGACTTGGGCTGCAAGGCTGCATATGTGAGCGGGCGAGAAGGGGCCGGATGAGTCTGCAGGCGGTCCAGCTGGTCGCCCGTGAACTCCGCTAACACGCCGGTGTCGCGGACCGAACTGATCGACATTGCGCCACTACCTGCTCACCCTGCCAGCCCATCCATATCCGTGGACTCACTTCGACGAAGCTGCCACAATTGTCGGCGTTACTCGGAGAGTGGAATACGAGAGCGTTTGGTCGAAGCCGGATTTCAAGTAGAGTATTTGAGCCAGTTGATGGCCTGCATTTTCCCGATCGTCTGGGTTTTCCGAAAAGCGGAAAATTTCCGGCAGCGCGAAACCGGGACATCAAGGAAATGGGCGGCCAGGGAGTTCTGTATCGTGCCGGGGGTAAACTGGGTGCTCACCAAGCTTCTGACCCTCGAGGCCCGTTGGTTGGCCCGCGGGCCCGGCTTGGCTTTGGTACATCTTTGGTCGTGATCGCAACCAAGTCCTGATCGGAGTGACCCGTCAACACCTGCTCAGTCTTGCTGTGGATTGATGGTCGTTCGTCTTTCGCGGATAAGAACGGGTAGCGATAGGGGCGCCTCTGTAACGGTTGGTCACCCTGATATTCGCGGGGCGAAGCCGCACCATCGTGGTCCGTCGCAGCCGCCCCGAACGAATTACGCGAGTCTGGCGGAAAGCTGGTCGCGTAGAACACTCGAGGATTCTGCCTTCCCGCGTGCTGCTCAATCGCTACTCGTGGACCGGCGCACCTCGGGGAGACCTGCACTAGACCGCCGGTCGTGCGCCGGTTTGACTGTGACCCGCCGTGCACTGCGTGGCGCAAGTCTCCCCGATATGCCATTGGTCGGACCCAGAGTTCGTTCACCGATTGCATGGCTCGCGAGCTCGTGGAGAAGCCGAGTTTACTCGCTGTTGCCCCGTTGCTCGGACGCGACCGCGGTGAGGTTGCCCAATAAGCCATCGTTTTCATCGTTCGGACCGGCGGTGAAGTAGAGACTGGTGGCCAATCCGTTATTGGTTGCATCCCCACCAAAACTGATGGCCCACAGTCCGTCGATCACGAGCGCTTTACCTGTGCCGTCATCAAGCATTGTTCCTTCGTGTTTGCCGGTCATCAAGTCGAAGGCATTGATGGTGCCGTCACCGAAATTGCCGATCAAAAGACGGTGCGAGAAAGGGCCGAAGTCGCCGGGTGCGAGAGCAACGCCCCACGGCGCGTTAAACCAGGGCCCGTGCTGCAGGCGCAACAACAGCCGCCCTCTGCGATCGAAAACACCGGCAAACCCCAAGCCTGGAGCATGGTCTTCATCCTTGCTGCCGGGTTCACGATGAGCGAAGGTCACGACTAGGTTTCCGCCGACGTTCTGTATGTTGAAGGGAGCGTAGTCATCGGAAAGGCCGGGCAGGCGAAAAGCATCGTCATCCAGGTGGAGCTTTTTGAAACCGGCGTCGAAGACCTCAACCCGACCGGATTGGAAGTTGGCGGCGTAGAACTTAGGCCCGCTCTTCCCTTGCGCGATAGCGCAGCCTTTGTAGATCGCTTTGCCGATACGGTTCTTTAGCACAATAGCGTTTGCATTTACAGCTGGATTCCACCCGGAAATGGTTCCGTCCTCGGTGACGAACAGAAAAATCGCCTTTACGTTCGGCGCCACCGGAAATGCTGTAGTGGGGTTGAAAACCGTCCCGGTAGGAGCCAATGTGCCCTTGCCGTCGGGAGTAAGAATCTTCACCACCAGGGATTGAGGCGCGCCGCTCGCGTTATACAAGGTGGAGAGACCGGTTCCATTGTCGGAAACCCACCAGGGAGAGCCGCTGGCCCGAGAGAGTCCCCAGGCATTGACCAGATTGGGGTCGACATTGATGTTGGGCGTAGACGGAGAAACTGAGGACGCGTTGGCGGTTAGGTCGGTGCGATGGTACTGCTGTGCATTCGCGGATCCGGACAACAACAGCGCGAATATCACAACCGCAAGAGCACTTTCACGAACGACGGAGACTGACATACTTCCACCTCGGCTGGATGAATTTGTTGGCAGGCGGCACATTGACGAACGATCCTGACAGCTGGAGAATCCTGGGTATCTGGAAGGACTTTACGGGGGGTCAGTCAGCGATTTGTCACAACATTATCGAGTTTTTGTAAATTCCTGATCATATGGAGACCTAAATCAATGATTTTCGAACGCCAGACTGAGCTGCTACCAGCGCAAGGGCCCTGGGAGAAAGAATGTCACAGGGTGCTCAGGAACTTCACCACTTCCGGGGCGTTCCAATCGATGGCCGATGACCTTGCGCCGCAACACGCCTTTGCGGTCAATCACGTACGTTTCCGGCCATCCGAACGTCCCATAGACGGCGCTGATCGTACGCTTGGGGTCGCGCAAGGTCAGGAAATTGACACCATAGTCTTTCAGGAAGCGGTGATACGCACCCGCATCTTCATCTATGCTCACCGCCACCACGGTCACGCCTTTGTCCTTCAGGCGTTCTTGCATGCTAACCAGGGAAGGCGTCTCTTCTACGCACGGCGGACACCACGTCGCCCAGAAAGTGAGGACCACCACCTGTCCACGGAATTGACTCAGGGTGACTTGGTGGTCGGAGTCTTGGAGAGCGAAGTCGATCGCCTCATTCCCGATATGCTGAGGGCGCGACCCGTTGTAACAGCCCGTCAGAAGTACGGTAACGAACGATCCTAAAGTGAAAAGAGATCGTCTTAGGGACAGCTGCCTCATGGGGCGCACCCAAGTCCTTGGGTGCAAAGTATAGCTCTTCGATGAACGACTTTGGGACGCCGTCACTCCAGGCAGTCGGCTCTGTTGCATTCAGGAGAAATACTATGGGCCACACCACGATACAATGGTCGTACCACTCGGATTGCCATTACCACCCTCCCCATGTTTCCATCTGACGCGGCCTTATGTTCCCCAGGTGATCGCCGTCAGAGCTGCCATGGGTAGGGAATGGGTGTCAGCTGCACGTTTCAAGCCCCGATACCCGTCGGCGCCGAACAGCGGGTATTTTTCTGGCAGGGCACCGTCTGCACTCCTCAGGTCGGGGCGGAGCGCAGCGCTATTTCGCGGGCGGGCAGGTTGCAGGTCCACCAAAAAATGGATAATTGACTTTTGCCGGCATACAGATCATATTTTCAGCAAGATTTGGGGCCTTAACCCTCCGAGACGTGACAATGTTTGATACATTTCTGCAACTACTCGCGCGGACCCTAAGTGTCGTGTTTGTCATTGGCATGGCGGGCTGCTGCGTCGTGATTCCACTCACAGCGTTTCGGCTTCTCATGGCCTTATTCGAGCGAGATTCTGAAGATGAGCTGGAAGGCAAGTAGCCGCTTTTCATTGATGAAATAGTTGTAGTCTTTACGCGAACCTGACTGCGTCCCTGCCACTATGGTTCGTCGGCCTTTCCCGGAATGGTCATTCCTGCATGTCGTAAACACGGCGTTGCCTCGCCTCTACTTGAAAAATGGGCCAAAATTTTACGACTTTTTTATGCGCTTGATGATTAGCTGAAGAGGGAGGGTTAGGTTCCCCACATGCTGATCACGATCGCCGTCCGTATCCTGGAGACCATGTTTGTACTGGGATTAGTTGGCTCCGCCATAGTTGTGGTTTTGAGCTCTATTGAGGATGTGCAGGTGCTGTTCAATAAGGACAAAGAGCCATGAGCTAGGGGACTGTTCCATTTTCTGTAGTGACAGGTAGTTTAAGACACCACCCGCCG